>Ga0126312_10003610_pt1 | contig 10468 bp, 9 predicted proteins | sample Plot104A_FD_92537 | JGI IMG/M metagenome (GOLD analysis project Ga0126312, IMG submission 92537) | Serpentine soil microbial communities from UC McLaughlin Reserve, CA, USA - Plot104A | ecosystem: Environmental > Terrestrial > Soil > Grasslands | place: USA: UC McLaughlin Reserve, Lake County...
ATCACGATGAGCTCGAACTCGAGCTTGCCGAGCCCGCCTACGGCGTCGCCCCGGGTCAGACGGCGTGCCTGCTCGACGGCGAGCTCGTGGTCGGCCGGGCGACGATCGCCTGACGGCCGAGCCGGGTATCACAACCCTCGAAAGCGACGCGAGGAGGTGCACGCCCCATGGCGACCACCAAGCAGCGACAGGCGGCGAAGAGCAACGTGAAGAAGGCGCAGGGGGCCGCGCGGAGCAAGCGGACGATCGCGAACCTGCCGAAGCGGACGCGCTCCGAGCTCGGAAAGCAGGCGGCGCGCGGTCGCAGGCGCGGCGGGAGCGCCGGCCACCGGCTCGAGGACAGAAACCGCCAGCAGCTCTACGAGATCGCTCAGCGCGAGGAGATCCCCGGACGCTCGAAGATGGGCAAGTGGGACCTCATCGAGGCGATCCGCAAGCATCGCTGAGCGCGCGCCGCGCTCAGGCGGGGACGCTGGCCAGGTGCCGGTGGGCGAACTGGACGACGGCGGCGCCCTCGCCGACCGCGGTTGCGCAGCGCTTGGTCGAGCCGGCGCGAACGTCGCCGGCGGCGTAGATGCCGGGGACGCTGGTCTCGAGTAAGTCGCCGGCCCCGGCCGGCGCGCCGGTGAGGATGAACCCGCGGTCGTCGCACGCGACGGCGTCGCCGATCCATCCCGTGCACGGCTCGGCTCCCAGGAAGCAGAACAGGTAGCCGAGGGCGAGCGAGGAGCCGTCGTCCAGGGTGACGCCCTCGAGCTCTCCGTCCGAGCCGCGGAGCTCGGCGATCTCGCTGCGGTCGCGGACGGCGACCGCGTAGCGGTCGAGCTCGGCGATCAGGTAGTCCGACATCGTCTCGCGCAGGTCGGCGCGCCGGTGAACCAGGGTTACCAGCGCGCCCCCGCGCGCGAGCCAGACGGCCGCCTGGCCGGCTGAGTTGCCGCCGCCGACGACGCCGACGCGCGAGCCGCCGCAGAGCCTCGCCTCGGGCGGGCCGGCGGCGTAGAAGACGGTTAGCCCCTCGTATCGGTCGAGGGCGGCGACCGGCAACCGACGGTAATCCGCCCCGGTCGCGAGCAGGACCGCACGCGCGATGATGTCGCGCCCCTCCTCGAGCTCGATCCGGTGCATCCCGTTGCCGGGCTCGATCGCCAGCGCGCGATATGGAGCCGCGGTGCGGGCGCCGAACTTGCGCGCCTGGGCGATCGCGCGGCTCGTCAGCTCGCTGCCGCTGATCCCACCCGGGAAGCCGAGGTAGTTCTCGATCCGCCGCGAGGTCCCCGCCTGCCCGCCGAGCACGGTGCTGTCGACGACCAGCGTGTCGAGGCCCTCCGAGGCCCCGTAGACGGCGGCTCCGAGGCCGGCCGGACCGCCGCCGATCACCACCAGGTCGACCTCCTCGCGCGGCCCCAGCTCGAGGCCGATCCCGAGCGTGCGCCACAGCTGCCCATCCGTCGGATTGCGCAGCTCGGGCCCGCCGGGCAGACGCACGAGCGGTAGCTCGCCCGGCTCGAGGTCGGCGATCAGCGCGGCGGCATCGGAGTCGTGCACGGTGTCGCGCCACACATGCGGCAGGCGCGCGCGGCGCGCGTAGTCGACGAGGTGGCGGGTCTGCGGTGAGGAGCGCGGGCCGATCACCTCGAAGCCGACGCCCTCGCGTTGCTGAAGCGCCTCACGACGGCTGATAAACGCGTTCAGGAGGACGTCCGCGAGCGGCTCGTCCTCGAACAGCAGCGATTTCAGCTCCTCGCGGTCGACGGCGATGTAGCGCATCGGCTCGGTGACGACGGCGTCCAGGTAGACGGTCTGGCCGGTGAGCAGGCTCATCTCGCCGAGAAAGCCGCCGGCGCGGTGCCGGACGATCTCGTTTCCGGCGGCGTCCTTGACCGCGGCCTCGCCCTCGAGGATGGCGATGAACGGGTAGCGCCGGTCGCCGATCTGGAACAGGACCTCGCCCGGCGCGGCGGTCCGCTCCTCGCCGCGGCGCGCGAGGGTTTCGCGCTGCGCGGGGGACAGGACTGGACTCGCCGGAGTGGGCACGCGATCTGAGCGTACCGGCGGCGGCCCGGTCCTAGACTGCGCCGGGGATGCGATCCGAGGAGATCCGCGACACATACCTCTCGTTCTTCACCGAGCGCGGGCACGTGCTCGAACCCTCGGCGTCGCTGATCCCGGCGCCCGACGACACGTCGACGCTGCTCACCGTGGCTGGCATGCAGCCATTCAAGCCTTACTTCCGCGGTCAGGCGGAGCCGCCCTCGTCGCGGATCTGCTCGGTGCAGCGCTGCTTTCGCACCCCGGACATCGAGGAGGTCGGCAAGACCAAGCGCCACCTGACCTTCTTCGAAATGCTCGGCAACTGGAGCTTCGGTGACTACTTCAAGGAGGAGTCCATCGCCTGGGGCTGGGAGCTCTCGCTCGACGGCTTCGGACTCGATCCCGAGCGGATCTGGGTGACCGTGTTCGAGGGCGACGAGGAGCTCGGGCTCGGCCCAGACACGGAGGCGATCGAGATCTGGAAGGCGCAGGGGGTGCCGGAGGAGCGGATCGTGCCGTTGCATCGCAAGGAGAACTTCTGGCAGGCGGGGCCCACCGGGCCCTGCGGACCGTGCTCGGAGATGTATCTCGACCGCGGCGAGGAGTTCGGCGGCTCGGACGACCGGCCGGGCGACGACACGGATCGCTTCCTCGAGTACTGGAACCACGTCTTCATGACCTATGAGCTCGGCGAGGATGGCTCGCTCACGCCGCTGCCGAAGAAGAACATCGACACCGGCATGGGGCTCGAGCGGATGGCGGCGGTCCTCCAGGACGTCCCGTCGGTGTTCGAGACCGACCTCTTCCGGCCGCTGGTCGAGCTCGCCGAGGAGCTCTCGGGGCGAAGCTACGGCGAGGACTTCAAGACGACGCGCGCGATGCGGATCATCGCCGACCACTCGCGCGGCACCGTCAACCTGATCGCCGACGGCGTCGTGCCCTCGAACGAGGACCGGGGCTACGTGCTGCGGCGGATCATGCGCCGCGCAATCCAGCAGGGCCGGGTCCTGGGGCTGGAGCCGCCCTATCTCGAGCGGTTCGCGGAGCGCGCGGTCGAGACGCTGGGCGGCGTCTATCCGCACCTCGCCGGCGAGCGCGACACCGTGATGCGCTGGGTCCGCGACGAGGAGCAGAGCTTCGGCCGCACGCTCGAGCGCGGCACGGAGTTGCTCGCTCGACTGATCGCCGAGGCGAAGGAGCAGAACACCTCCTGGATCGACGCCGATGACGCCTTCCAGCTCCACGACACCTACGGCTTCCCCTATGACCTGACCAAGGAGCTCCTCGCCGACGAGGGCCTCGCGGTGGACGACGAGGGCTTCGAGGCGCTGATGGAGCGCCAGCGGGCGCGGGCCCGCGGTGGCTTCGAGCAGTGGGTCGACGACCGCCACGACGCCGTGATCCAGTTCGTGAGCGAGGCGCCGCCGAGCACCTTCGTCGGCTACGAGCGGCTTGCCGCGCAGACGGCGGTCGCGGCAGCGCGGCCGCTGCCCGACGGCGGCTCCGTCCTCGTGAAGCTCGAGGAGAGCCCGTTCTACGCGGAGGGCGGCGGCCAGGTCGCGGACTCCGGGGTCGTGAGCTGGAACGGGAGCGAGGCGGGGGTCGAGGACGTGTACCGAGTCGGCGACGACCAGGTGATCCGGGTCGCGGCGCCGGAGCCGCTCGACGCGGGCCAGGCGGTGACCGCGCGCGTCGACCACGAGCTTCGCCACGCAACGATGCGAAACCACACCGCGACCCACCTGTTGCATGCCGCGCTGCGCGAGCAGCTCGGCACGCATGTCCGCCAGGCGGGCTCCGCGGTCCGGCCCGACAAGCTTCGCTTCGACTTCACCCACGGCTCTCCGCTCAGCGCGGACGAGGTGCGCGAGATCGAGGACCGGGTCAACGACCGGATCAAGGCGAGCCGCCCGGTTCGGGCTCTTCACATGGGGCGCGCCGATGCTGAGGCGATGGGCGCGATGGCGCTGTTCGGAGAGAAGTACGGCGAGTGGGTGCGCGTGATCGAGGTCGACGACGTCTCGCGCGAGCTCTGCGGCGGCACCCATGTGGCGAACACCGCCGAGGCGGGGATCTTCGCAATCGTCTCCGAGGGCTCGAGCGCGGCGAACGTCCGCCGGATCGAGGCGCTCACCGGGCCGGCGGCGATCGATTGGTACCGGCGCCGAAGCGACGAGCTCGCCGAGGCGGGGGCGCTGCTCGGTTCCCGACGAGACACGCTCGCGGCGGCGCGCCGCGCGGCGGAGCGGCTCGAGGAGCTCGAGGCGAAAGTCGCCGAGCTCGGCCGCCGCGAGGCGGGCGAGGAGGCTGAGCGGCTCCGTGGGGCCGGCGAGGAGATCGCCGGGATCCGGGTGATCGCGAGCGAGTCGAGCGGCGACCAGCGCGCCCTTCTCGACCTCGCCGACCGGATCAAGTCGCGGCTCGGCGACGCCGCTGTCGTCCTCGGCGGCGCCGACGATGGGAAGGTCGCGCTGGTCGCGAGCTTCACGAAGAGCGCCGTCGAGCGTGGGCTCTCGGCGTCCGAGGTGATCCGCGAGGCCGCCGGCGTGATCGGCGGCGGAGGGGGAGGCCGCGACGACGTCGCGCAGGCCGGCGGCCGCGAGCCGGAGAGGCTCGGCGCCGCGCTCGAGGCCGCCCGCGAGGCGATCCGGCGGGCGCTCGAGGGCTGAGCGCTAGCACGTGCCGCCGCGGGCCCGACCAAATGTTTGCAGTCCCTAATAGTCTGGGCAACCGTATGCGGGTGCTGGCGATCGATCATGGGGAGGCGCGGACGGGCGCGGCTACCTGCGACCCGAGCGGCACGATCGTGCGGCCGCTGGGCGTCATCTCGCCGCCCGACCCCGCCGAAGTGGCGCGCCTCGCGGACGAGCTCGAGGCCGAGCTGATCGTCGTCGGGCTGCCCGTGTCGCTCGATGGCAGCGAGGGTGAGCAGGCGCGCGCCGCGCGCTCGTTCGCCGCCGAGGTCTCGCGCGCGAGTGAGGTCGAGGTTGAGACGTACGACGAGCGGCTGACGACGCGGCTGGCGGCGAGCTCGGCGCGCGGCGGGGCGAGCGCCGCACCCGACGCGCTCGCGGCGGCACACCTGCTCGAGTCCTACCTGGCGAGCCGGGGGCGCGACGGATGACCGGCGCCGACTGGCACGACCCGTTCGCCCAGGACGAGACTGCGCGGGAGCGCGAGCGTCGCCGGTCCGAGCGCGAGGCGCGCAGGCGCGCGCAGCGCCAGTCGTTGGGCGAGAAGGTCGTCGAGGCGCAGGCGCCGGCGGATGAGTCTGCGACGGCGACCGCTGTGCCGGAGGCCGCTCCCCCCGCGGCGCCCCTCACCGAGGAGCGCCCGGCTGCGCCCGAGCCGAGCACGGACGGGGCCGGGGCTCCTCCGATCGCCCCGCGTCCGCGTCGTAGCTACGGGGGCGGATCGAACTCCGGCTCGACCCGCTCGCTTCGCATCCGGCAGTTCATCGGCCTGCTGATCATCGCCGCGGTCGCCGCGGTGCTCGTCTTCGTGGTCGCGAAGGTTATCGATCGGATCGACGGCGCCGACGCGCCGATCGCCCCGCCGAAGGCGGCGCCGAAGACGACGTCGATCACGATCCCGGAGGGTTTGGACCGCGACCAGATCGCCTCGGTCGCGAAGGACGCCGGGCTCAAGGGCGACTACGCCGAGGCGACGAAGAAGCCGCCGAAGCACTCGGGTTTCGACCTCGCTGACTACGACGCCAAGGGCGCGCCGAACCTCGAGGGCTTCCTCTTTCCGGACACATGGGACGACCTGCCGAAGAAGCCGACTGTCCACGATCTCGTCGAGCGCCAGCTCGCCGACTTCCAGCAGCAGATCAAGGGCATCGACATGAGCTACGCCAAGTCGAAGAACCTGAACGTCTACGACATCGTGAAGATCGCCTCGATCATCGAGAAGGAGATCGCGGTGCCGGAGGAGCGCCCGCTCGCGGCGGCCGTGATCTACAACCGGCTCGCGGCGAACAACCCGCTCGGCATGGACTCGACGATCCGCTACTACCTGCAGAACTATGACCAGCCGCTGACCGAGAGCGAGCTCGCCCAGGACGAGCCCTACAACACCCGGACCCGCACTGGGTTGCCGCCGACGCCGATCTCGAACCCCGGCCTCGCCTCGCTCGAGGCCGCCGCGAAGCCGGCGAAGTCGGACGCGTTCTACTTCGTGATCAAGCCCGGGACCTGCAATGAGCACACCTTCGTCAAGACCGAGGAGGAGTTCCAGCAGGCCGAGGCCGCCTACCAGCAGGCGCTCCAGGAGCAGGGCGGCTCGCCGACCGACTGCTGAGCGCCGCGGCGCCCGCCTAGCATCGGCGCATGCCAAGACTCGCCGTCCTCGGCCAACCGGTCGCCCATTCGCGCTCGCCGGCGATGCAGAATGCGGCGCTCGATGAGCTCGGGCTCGCGCCCGAATGGTCCTATGAGGCGATCGACGTCGGGCCCGATCGCTTCGAGGAGGTCGTGCGCTCGCTGCCGGGAGCAGGCTTCGCGGGTGCCAACGTGACCCTGCCCCACAAGACGGCGGCGCTCGCGCTCGCCGACCGCGTCTCCGACGCCGCGCGCGCGATCGGCGCCGCGAACACGCTCAGCTTCACCGACGGCTCGATCGTGGCCGAGAACACGGACGCCACGGGGATCATGGCCGCGCTCCCCGAGCCGCCGGCCGAGGCCCGCGCGATCGTCCTCGGCGCCGGCGGCTCCGCCCGGGCCGCCGCCTGGGCGCTTCGCGAGGCCGGGGCGGAGGTCTCGGTCTGGAACCGCACGGCCGAGCGCGCGCGGGCGCTCGCCGCCGAGCTCGGCATCGCGGTCGAGGACCGCGATGCATCCGAGCCGCTCACGCCCCAGGACTTCGACCTGCTCGTAAACGCGACCACGGTGGGGCTCGAGCAGGCGGGCGCGCGGGCCGCTGAGGCGGCCGATCTCGAGCCGTTGCCGCTCGACCGCGACTCGATCGGACCCTGGCACGTCGTCGTCGATCTCGTCTACGGAGCCCACGAGACGGCCCTGGCCGAGCTTGCCCGGGCCCGGGCGGCGCGGCTCGTCGACGGGCTCGAGGTACTGGTCCGCCAGGGAGCCGCCTCGCTGCGCGTCTGGACCGGCCTCGAGCCGCCGCTCGAGGTCATGCGTCGCGCCGCGCGCGCCGCCTGAGCGACGCCGGGCGCCATCCGCACGGCACCGTCACGACGACACCGAAACGGCGACCCGCTGACCGCGCGGCGGGTCAGCGGGAGCTGAACGTGATCGCGGTAGCGATCGGGCGCCCGACGGGAAGGGGCACGCCGTGCTCCTCGTGCGGGCGGTTGCGCAGCCTGCCGTCGAAGACGAGTGAGGCGGAGCCGCCGCCGTCGAGGTTGATCGCCTGTTCGGCGCCGAGGTCGACCAGCGCCGCGGCCAGCTCGGAGAGGGTGAGGCCGGCATCCGCGTCCGTGCGTCCGTCGCACACGACAGCGAGCACGTCGCTCGGCGTCAGCGCCAGCGCGGCGCGGGGGTAGCGGCCGACAGTGATGTCGGAGTCGAACTGCCGGGAGCCGGCGGAGAATCCCTCGGGGTCGTGGCCTGCAGCGGCGCAGTTCGCTGCGTCGCGGACCAGCATCGGCCCAGCCTGGAGGAGGTCACCGGCGGGCATCGCCTCGAGCTCGTCCCGAGATGCCAGCGCGATCCGGCCGCCGTCGATGTGGACGCACGAGCGTCGCTCGTCCCACGGGCTGTCGAAGGGAACCGTTCGCATCGTCATCCCGCCGATCCGCAGGTCGCCGAGCGGCGTGCCCTCGGGGCGGACGAAGAAGCCGCCGACGATCGCGTCGTCGACGCCGGCCGCAGTGCACCAGCTGCGAAGCGGAAGCCGGGGCGGGAGCCTCACCACCCGCGCGCGGACCGTCGCGCGGTCGAAACGCGCCACATGAAGCGTCGTGGCGGCGTCGTCCGGGAGCCTGATACGCGAGGCGAACAGCTCGCGGGGCGCTGCGAGGGGCTGGATTGCGGGGCGGAGCATGGTCGTTCCGACGCGTGCCGGAGCCCGTTGTACACCGCGAATCGGCCGGAGTTGCTGCGCTTTACCGGATTTTCACTCGTTTGTGACGACCTGCACGTTCGGCTCCAAACGCCGCTCGGCGGGCATCGGCAGCGCGCGTCGCCCGCGGGCGGCGTGGAAGGCGGCGGCGACGCGCGCGGCCATCCGCTCGCCGCCGTAGCGCTCGACGACCGCTCGCCGGGCGCGCTCGCCGCGGCGCCCGCGCTCCGCCGGGCGGTTCACGGCGTCGACGATCGCCGCCGCGAGGGCGTCACGATCGTCAGCGGGCACGAGCCAGCCGCTCTCTTCGTCGGCGACGATTCGTGAGGCGCCGTAGCTCTCCGCCGCGATCGCGGGAAGCCCGCACGCCATCCCCTCGATCAGCGCCTGGCCGAACTGCTCGCGCGCGGACGGCAGGAGGATCACGTCGGATGCCGAGAGGAACCCCGCGAGCCTGTCCTGCTCGTGCCAGCCCGCGAGGAAGACGTCCCGCGCGCCGCTCGCCTCGATCGCCTCGAGGGGATGCTCGCCCTCCCACTCGCCGGGATGGCCGCCGACGAGGACGAGCGCGGCCGGCTGACGCAGCCTCTCCTGCGCCCGTGCGAAGGCGCGGATCAGAAGGCCGAGTCGCTTCACCTCGGTGAACCGGCCGACGTAGATCAGGACCGTGCCGTTCCGCAGCGCCTCGAGGTCGGAGGCCTCGTAGCGGACGGAGCCCGGGGCGCCACCCGCTCGCCAGCCGCGGGGCTCGCGCACGAGGTGGTCCTCCCAGTGGTCCGCGCGGTCGACCTCGAGGCGTTCGAAGCGGTCGATCTCGATCCCGTTCGGAACCTCGACGAGCCGCGAGCGGTCGAGCTCGAGCAGCGTCGCTGCGCGCTCGACCGCCCCGGGGGCGACCAGCAGGGAGAAGCAACGTCGTGCCCAGGCTCGCATCCGCTCCGCCCAGCGCTCGGCGAAGGGCCAATCGCTGGGCGGCCCGGCATCGATCGCTTCGAGCATCAGGAGCTCGGTGCCGTGCAGGTGCCCGACGATCGGCGTCCAGGGCAAGAGCCGCTGGGCCGCCTCGTTGATCGGGGTCAGGTGGTGAACGTGGAGGACGTCCGCCTGCGCCGCGCACGCCTCGCGCAGCGCGAGACCCCAGGTGCGGACCTGGCGCTCGAGGTCGAGGTCGTCGAGGGACGCGAAGACCCGGTCCGGCGCGCCGGGCCGGTCCTCGTAGGACGGGTGCATCGGAGCGACGCGGCGATCGGCGGGATGAAACGGGTCCGGATCGCGCAGGGCGGCCGTGAAGTCGACGGCGTGCACGTCGAGCCCGGCGTAGAAGCTCCACGCGTCGCCGTCGGGGCTGAGGTCGCCGCGCGAGCCGGAGAGGATCGTCGGTGCCCAGCCGTGCGCCGGCAGATGCCTCGCGAGCGTGCGGGCAGCGTGCGCGGACCCGCCACGCGGCGCGAACATGACTGCGCTCAGCACTCGGTTCATCCTCCGTCCTCATTGAGTAGATAGCACCGCGGCGGCAGCTCCGGCACCCTCGCCGGCGGCGATCTACGCCGTGTGCTCGAGCAGGGCCGGGACGACGATGTCCCAGCTCGACTGCGGCAGCTCGTGGCCGACGTCATCGAGCGCCAGGAGCCGCGCGCCCGGGATCTCGCGCGCCAGCGCCTCGCCGTTGCCGAAGGGGATGAACGGGTCCTGTCGGCCGTGGATGACGAGAGTCGGGACGTCGATGTCGCCGAGGCGCTCCCGGATCCGTCCGGGGCCCTCGATCTCGAAGTGGTTCGCCATCGTCGCGGCGATGTTCGTGGTGCGATCGAGGACGCGGTCCCAAAGCGCCCGCATGCGCTGTTCGTCGAACGTCGCCGGGTCGCCCACGGAGGCGCGCGCTGTTTCGACGCCGTACTCGATCACGGCACGGCGATCGGTCCAGTCGGGCTCCTCGATCGCCGCGAAGCGCGCCCGGGCATCCTCGCTCATCGTCGGCAGGTCGGGATCCGCGGGACCGGGCGGCGCCGGGGCGGTCGCGATCAGGGTCAGCGAGGAGACGCGGTCAGGATGGTCGAGCGCGATCAGCTGCGCGGCGCCGCCGCCCATCGACATCGCGGCGACGTGCCCGCGCTCGACCTCGAGGACGTCGAGAATGCCAATCGCGTCGTCGACCAGATCGCGGTACGTGTACGCGGGCGCCCCGGGCTCATAGCTCGTCGACTGTCCGGTGTCGCGCTGGTCGTAGCGGATCGCGCGGCGGCCGCCAGCCGCCAGCCGCTCGCAGAACTCGTCCTCCCACCAGTCCATGGACGCCTGTGCGCCCATGATCAGCAGGAGCGCGGGGTCGGCCTCCTCGCCGATCGCCTCCACGCACAGCTCGACGCCGTTGACCCGCAGGATCTCCCTCTGGATGAGCATCACGGGTTAC
>Ga0126312_10003611_pt1 | contig 10463 bp, 9 predicted proteins | sample Plot104A_FD_92537 | JGI IMG/M metagenome (GOLD analysis project Ga0126312, IMG submission 92537) | Serpentine soil microbial communities from UC McLaughlin Reserve, CA, USA - Plot104A | ecosystem: Environmental > Terrestrial > Soil > Grasslands | place: USA: UC McLaughlin Reserve, Lake County...
ACCGGCTTCGTGCCGCAGTGGTACATGTAGACGCCGGGGTCGCCCGCCTTGAACCGGAACGTGAACGACTCGCCGGGCTGCGTGTCGCGGAACGCGACGTTCGGCGCGATCCGCGCCGCATGGAAGTCGATCGAGTGCGGGATCGAGCCGCCGTTCGTCAACGTCATCTCGACGGTCTGACCCTCGCGCACGTGAACGACAGGGCCGGGAGCGCCGTGGCCGTCGAAGGCCCAGGTGTTGTACTTCACGCCCGGCGCGATCTCGACGGTCATGTCCTTCAGCGTCATGTTGACCTTGACCAGGTCGCCGGCCGGAACGGCCGGAAGCGCGGCGGGATAGGCGGCGTGCCTCTCCGCAAGCGCCTCCGCGTTCGGGGCGGCCTCGCCGGCGAAGCTCGTCAGCGGCAGCGACGAGTGCGCGGTGTGGTCGTGCGCCGAAGGCGGCGCTGCGTGCGCGGTGACCGCGGCCGCGTCGTCGCGTGCGTCGTCTGCGGCCTTGACGAGGAATACCGACAGGATCACGACCACGCCGAGAGCGATGCCGAGCAGCAGTGCGGCGACACCTGCGAACGAGCCGCCTCCTCGATGCGGGTGATAGCGCTCGGTTGCGGGATAGCTGGACATGGAACAGGCCTCCTCAGTCAAAGCGTTGTCTGGAACGCATCGTCGTCGGCTTCCGGCCCGGCCTTGTCCGTGCCGCCGCTGAACATGTGTTACGGGTTTCTACGGATTCGGTTGCGGCAGCCGCCTCATGACGAACGCTCGCCGGCAGTCGTCGGAGCAGAACGCGTGCCGGTTGCCGTTCTCTTCGACCGCCGGTGAGTCCGCGTCGGGGTCGAGGACGAGCCCGCACACCGGGTCCTGGATCTGTTCCACGGCATCACGACCCACTAGCTGGTTCAGGAGCACGAGCTCGTTGAGCAGGAGCCTCGGCAGCAGGAAGTGCTGATGGACCCGCTCGCGGCCTTCGCGCCCGAGGGCGTCGGCCCGGTCAGGGTCGGCGAGCAGCTCGACGAGCGCCTCGGCCGTCGCCTCGGTCGACTCGACGAGCACGCCTCCCGTTCCGTCGGCCATCTGCAGCGGAATCCCGCCCGCGCGGCCGGCGATCACCGGCGTCCCCTTCCACAGCGACTCGGAGACGACGAGCCCGAACCCCTCGCGGATCGACTTCTGCAGGATGACCGAGGAGAGCCGCTGGAACGCGTTCACCTCGATGTTTCCGACGCCGGTCAGGTTCGTGAAGAGCTTGATCGCGTGGTCTGCGGACGCCTCCTGCTGGAGCTGGCGGTAGAGGTCCCAGCCCTCCGGATCGTCGAGCGCCATCGACCCGACCAGCGCGAGCTGGAGGCCCGGCACCTCCTCGCGCGCGAGCCGGTACGCGTCGATCACGCCGAGAGGGTCCTTCCAGGGATCGAAGCGCGACACTTGCGTCACGAGCGGCGTGTCCAGCCGGACGCCGATCCAGTCGAGCACCTGCCGTGCGGTCACGCGAGCGAGCGGCAGGTTCTTGGGACTGAGCGGGTCGATCGCGGGCGGCACGACGGCTACCCGGTCGATCGGCAGGTCGGGCGGGACGAAGTCACGCTGCGTGAAGACGGCTGCGTCGTAGTCGCAGAGGAACCCGCGCAGGAACGCCCACGTGTCGGGGTTCAGGGCGCTCGTCTCGATGTGACAGCGCCAGACCCACTTCGCGCTCCCCTTGCCGAGCAGCGGAAGCATCGCCGCCGGCTGCGGGTCGTGGACGACGACGAAGTCGTACTCGTCCTCGAGTAGCTCGGCGTTCCGCGCCGAGGTGGCGACGTAGGCATCTCGCTCCGCCTGCGTCAGCATCCGCGGATCGCCCTGCAGCCCGTTGTGGATCGCCTTCGTGACGCGGAAGAACGGCTCGTCGCCGGTGATGACCTGCCAGTCGACGTCGAGGCCGAGGTCGGCGAGCAGCGGCACTCCGGAGCGCAAGAGCTCGGAGACGCCGCCGCCGTACGGCGTCGCGTTGAGCTGCAGGATGCGCGCGCCGCGGAGCTTTTCGGCCTCTCGGTCGAGCGCCTCGAGGATGTGGATCGGGACGACGTTGAGGTACGAGGCCAGCGAGCGCTCGCCGACCTCGACGGTCTGGAGCCGTGTGGTCGCGGTTGCCTGGACGGTGGCCATTCTCAACCTCCTACTGGTAGCGGAGCGCCTCGGCCGGCTCGACTCGCGACGCGCGCAGCGCGGGGAGCAGCGTCGTGATCAGGGATGCGGCGTAGACGACCACGAAGACGATCGCCAGCGTGCCCCAGGGGACGACCATGTCGACGTTCGTCGTGCCGCCGGTGTCCGAGGTCTCGCCGATGACGTTGTGAGCGAGGATCAGTGCCAGAACCGTCCCGACGAGGATCGCCACGAGCGAGATGAACGAGGACTCGATCAGGAAGGCCGCCTGGACCATCCGGCGCTGGAAGCCGATCGAGCGGAGAACGCCGATCTGCTGCCGCCGCTCGACGACGGAGCGCGCGCTGATGACCCCGAGCGCGGCGACGCCCACCAGCAGGCCGAGCCCCATGAACGCAAGGATCAGCCGGTTGAACGTCAGGGACGAGCCGACCGCGTCGTGGAGCAGGTCGCTCATCGATTGCGCCTCGAGCCCGTGCGAGACGAAGGCCGCCTCGAGCTCGGTCGCGACCGCGTCGGCGTCCGTCCCCGGCGGGACGCTGAGGTGGTACGTCGTCGGCGGCACCCGGTCACCGAACCCCGCGGCCAGCGTCCGCTGCGACGTCGAGATCCCGTACATGGTCATTGCGACGCTGTCCTTGAGCACGCCGATCACCTTCAGCCGCACGACCTTGTCGGTCTGCGGGTCGCGGACGCTGATCGGAACGGGGTCGAACGCGCCGTCCTCGAGATAGAAGCCGCTGAGCATGAAGTCCGACGGGACGGCGAAGTTGAAGTTCTCGCGCCGTGGAACGACCGCAGCGTCGACGATCGCGAGACCCGGGGTCGTCCGGAGGGCGTTCCAGACGTCGCGACCGGAGCCGTATCCACGCGCCGTGGCGGCGAAGTCGTACGTCGTCGCGTTCAAGAAGGTGTCGTCGAAGCCGTAGACGGGATACGACCCCTCCTTCGCGGGCGTGCCGAGCTGCCGCGCCTTAGCGAGCAGCACCGACTGGCTCGCCACGGCGTCGACGCGGCCCGCGAACCGAGGGTTGCGCTCGACCGCTCCGGCCATGTCGGCGATCGGGCTCGCCGCGACCGAGTCGGCCCTGACCTCGAAGCCGCCGGCGAACTCGCGCTCGTTGTCGTAGGCGGAGATGAACGAGCCTGAGGTTGCTGCGCCCATGACGAGGGTGAACACGACCAGGGTGAACATCGCCAGCGTGACGCCTGTCCGGAACCGGCTTCGGAGCGGATAGGCGACCGCCATGCGCAGCACGGGCGTAAGCGCGCGGATGCGGCCGAAGACGGCGCTGACGGCGGCCAGGAGGACGTCGGCGTTGTAGATGATCGTCCACACGGCGCCGAGGACGATCAGCAGGCCGGAGACGATGAAAATCGAGAAGTCCATCTTCGGCGATTCGCCGGTGATCGCCTCCAGCACGTCGACCGGCAGCAGCCACCAGACGACGAGCCCGAGCCCGCCGAACGTGTAGGCGACGCGGTCGCGCATTCCGAGCGCTCGCGCGACGGGGATCAGCGTCATGAGCGCGAGTGAGACGCCGACGTTGAACGCGAGCGCATCGACCCCCGAGATGCCGGACGCGATCAGCAGCACCGAGAACACCGTTCCGAGGACGACGGCAATCACCCGCCGCCGCGGGCGCTTCGGCTGGGGCGGGTCGGGGAGGCCGCGAACCGCGGTCACGATGTTGAGGCGGCTCACACGCCACGAAGAGAACGTCACGACGGCAAGGGTCAAGAGGACGCCGATCGCGTACGAGACCACGAGGCTCGGCAACCGCACCTGACGCTGCACCTCGACGCCGAACTCGCTCAGCGCGCCGGCCATCAGGGCGACCATCGCGAACGCGGCCGCGATGCCGAGCAGGGCTCCGACGGCGGCCGCGATGACGTCGTAGGCGAGGCCCTCGTACACGAACATCTGGACGAGGTGCCCGCGGCGGGTGCCGATCGCACGGGCAATTCCCATCTCGCCGCGCCGCTCGGCCGAGAGCATGACGAAGATCAAAAAGACCAGCAGGATTCCGGCGATGATCGAGAAGCTGCCGAACGTGGTGAACAGCGACATGAACATGCTGCCCTGCTCGTCGGCAGCCTCGAGTGCGTCTCGCTTGGCGGGAGTCGCCTCGAGGCCGTACCGGTCGAGCACCGGCTGCAGCGCCTCGAGCACGGCGTCGGTGTGCCCGACACCGTCCGTCGCTCCGCCGACGTTCGAGATCAGGACGTGCTTGATCAGCCCCTCCTTGTCGAGCAGCTTCTGCGCCGTGCTCAGCGGCATCAGCGCCGCGGGGCCGTCCGTGCCCGTGCCGTCGTAGTCGACGATCGCACGGACGCGCACGGAGCGGGTGTGGCCGCCCGCGAGCACGCGCACGATGTCTCCCTCGCGCGCGTGGAGCTCGTCGGCCGCGTCCTCGTTCAGCAGGACAACGCCCTGCTTCAGCTCGGCGAGCGCGATCGGCCGGCCGTCGGTCAGCGTGATGTCGCCGAAGCCGTCGAGGCGGGCAGGGTCGCTGGCGAACAGCGTGACCCGCGGCTCCGTCTGCCCAGTCCGCGGCGCGACCACGGCAACCTGCTCCACGATCGCCGGCGCCACGCCGTCGACCACGCGCGAATGCCGAGCGGCGCCGTAGACGTCGAACAGCTGGGTCTCGGGGAAGTAGCGAACGGCGGCGCTCTGGCCTCCTCCACCGCCCTCGATCGCACTGGTCGCGGCGATTGCGTCCTCGGCGCCTCGTGCGCTGACGAGCTCGTCCGTCTGGCCGAGCGCCGTCACAGCCGTCGAGCGGATCGTGTTGCTCATCGTGTCGCCGGTCGTCATCGCGGCCGCGATGATCGTGGTGCCGAGCATCAGGCCGATTACGATCAGCGCAGTTCGGCCCGGGCGCCGCGGGACGTTGCGGACGCCGAGCTTGAAGAGGATGCGGTTACGGATCGCGAGGCCGGCGATGAGCGCCAGCGAGACGCCGAGCACCGCGGCCAGGACGACCGCCAGTGTTCCGGTCGGAATGCCGAAGAGCTCGTTCACGGTGATCCCTCCTCAGACGAGCGTGGGTGCGTCCGCGAGGCCGACCTCGTAGCGCTCTCGACCCGGCGGCTCGCGGAACAGCGTCACGTGGCGCTCGAGCAGCTCGTTGTTGACCTGCTCCTCGACGATGCGGCCGTCGACCATCCGGACGATGCGGTCGGTCGCGCGTCCGACGGAGATGTCGTGCGTGACGATCACGAACGTCAGGCCGCGCTCCAGGTTGAGGCGGCGCATCAGCTCGACGATCTCGCGCGCGTTCTCGCTGTCGAGGTCGCCGGTCGGCTCGTCCGCCCAAACGATCGCCGGGTCGTTCACGAGCGAGCGAGCGATGGTGACGCGCTGGCGCTCGCCGCCCGAGAGCTCCTCGGGAACGTGCGCGCCGCGCCGTTCGAGGCCGACCAGCTCGAGCGCGTCCTCCGCCCTCCGGCGCGCCTCCTTCGGAGCCACACGCGCGACGAGCAGAGGGAGCTCGACGTTCTCGACCGCGGTCAGGACGGGCATCAGGTTGTAGAACTGGAAGACGAAGCCCATGTGCCGGGCGCGGTAGTCCGTGCGCTGCCGGTCGGACATGGATTTCAGCGACACGCCTTCTATGAGCACGTCGCCTCGGTCGACCGCGTCGAGCCCCGAGAGGCAGTTGAGCAGCGTGCTCTTCCCAGAGCCGCTTGGGCCCATCACGCCGACGATTTCTCCGCGCGCGACGACGAGGTCGATGTCGCGCAGCGCATTCACTTGCAACTTGCCGGTGTCGTACGTCTTCGAGACCGCTAGGGCCTCCACGATGGGTTCGCTGGCACTCATGGCGCGAGTCTCCGCTCGTGCGGGAGGCGGCGCCTCGTGGTTGCCCCTACTCCTCGGTGCGGGTTTCCACGCATCCCGATTCGGATCGGGTCCCGATGTCGCGCCCCGCGAGGCGGACGACGCTTCGCCGAAACGGAAGCGAGGAGGCGTCATGAAGACGGCAACGGACTCGAGGGAAGCTCCCGCCCGTCCGCTGCGGTCGATCCGGGTGGGCGAGGTCATGCACGAAGGTGTGCTCACCTGTGGTCGCGACGAGTCACTCGCCGCGGTCGCCCGGCTGATGGCGGACCACCGCGTCCACTCGATCGTCGTCACCGAGCCGTCCGAGACGCCGTCGCTGTGGGGCGTCGTCTCCGACCTGGATCTCGTCGCCGCAGCGAGCGTGCGCGCCCTCGATGAGCAGGTCGCCGGGGCCGCGGCCGCCACGCCGGCGATGCTGATCGCGCCGGAGGACACGCTCCAGCGCGCTGCTCAGCTGATGGTCGAGCACGCGCTCGCCCACCTCGTCGTCGTCCAGGCGTCGCGCCCGGTAGGAGTCATCTCCACGCTCGACATCGCCGCCGCCCTCGCGGGGCGGACGGCCGCTTGAACGTCGGCGCGGTCTTCCTGGCGGCGCTCGCGACTGCGCTCGCGACGGGCCTCGGCGCGCTTCCGTTCCTCCTGATCTCCCACGCCAGGGAATCGTCGCTCGGCGTCGCGAACTCACTCGCCGCCGGCGCGATGGCCGGGGCGAGCGTCGGGCTCGTGTGGGAAGGGTGGCAGCGCGGTGCGGGCCGGGTGCTCCTGGGCCTCGGCGCGGGGGCGCGCTCTTCATCGCCGTCGCCAGCCGTCTCCTGAGCTGCGACCGAGGTCACCACTTCGGCGCGATCGGCGGCGCCGACGCGATCTCGATGGTGCTGATCGTCGGCGTAATGACGGTCCACTCGTTCACGGAGGGCGTGGGGGTCGGCGTGGCGTTCGGCGGAGGCGAAGAGCTCGGGCTCGTGATCGCCCTGGCGATCGCCGTTCACAACATCCCCGAGGGGCTCGCGATCAGCCTGGTGCTCGTGCCGCGCGGCGTCTCGGTCGGCAGGGCGGCGGCCTGGAGCGTGTTCTCGAGCCTGCCGCACCCGTTGATGGCCGTTCCGGCTTTCCTCGTCGTCGCCTGGTTCGAGCCGCTCCTGGCGGCGGGGCTCGGGTTCGCGGCGGGCGCGATGGCCTGGATCGTCGCCGGCGACCTCGTTCCCGCCGCTGTCCGCGTCGCGCCCGGTTGGAGGGTCGCGCTCGCGGGCTCGCTCGCTGCCGCGGCCATGCTCGCGCTGCAGGCGGCCCTCCTGTGAATCCGTAGAAAGCCGCGCCGCGGAGAGCGGTTTTCGCGGTTGGTCGGGCGCGGCGCCGAGGCGACCATCCGGTCACCATCGAAAGGAGGCCTACGATGCAGACCATCGTGGTTGGATACGACGAAAGCGAGCCCGCGAAGCGGGCGCTCTCCCGTGCGGTCGAGCTGGCCGCGGCATTCGGCGGGAAGGTTGTGGTCACGAGCGTCGCGCGAGCCTTCGTGCCTGCGGGACACGGCCTCGGGCCGTTCGACCCGGTCGACACGCTCGAGGAGCACGACGAGCAGCTTCGCCATGCCGCCGCCGTCCTCGCCGAGCACGGACTCGACGGCGAGTACATCACCGGGCTGGGCGAGCCTGCACACGAGATCATCCGTGTCGCCGAGGTACGTGACGCCGATCTGATCGTCGTCGGAACCCGTGAGCCTGGCATCCTCGCCCGCCTGTTCGGACTCAGCGTCAGCGGCGGCGTCCAGCGGCAGGCCCACTGTGACGTCCTGATCGTCCACTGAAGGAGGCGCCATGCGCGGCGACGCGACCAGGGTTCTGATCGCCGGGGGCGGCGTCGCCGCGCTCGAAGCCGCACTGGCGCTACGCGAATTGGCCGGGGAATTGCTGGACGTCGAGCTGCTCGCCCCGGAGCCGCAGTTCTGGTACCGCCCGATGTCGGTGGCGGAGCCGTTCGGGCTCGGCGAGGCGCAGCATTTCGACCTCGGCCGCCTCGCGGAGGACGCAGGCGCGACGTTCACGCCCGGCGCGCTCGTGGGCGTCGACGCCGTTCGCAGGCAGGCGCGGACGACGTCCGACACGCTCGAGTACGACGCGCTCCTGATCGCCTCCGGCGCGCAGCCGCGGCCGGCCGTTCCGGGGGCGGTGACGTTCCGCGGCCCGGCGGACACGGAGCGCATCGAGCAGCTGCTCGCCGATATCGATCGGGGAGAGATTCAGCGACTCGCGTTCATCGTTCCCTCGGGCGCGGTCTGGACGCTGCCCGCGTACGAGCTTGCGCTGATGACCGCCGCGCACGTCGCGCGAGGCCCGGCCCGCGACGTCGAGATCCTGCTCGTCACGCCCGAACGCGAGCCGCTCGCGCTGTTCGGACCTGCGGCGAGCGAGGCGGTCGCGTCGCTCCTCGCGGACGCGGTGGTGGAGCTACGAACCGGCGTCTACGTCGACGCGTTCGCCGGCGGCGAGCTCGTGCTCGGCGTCGAGGGATCGATCCAGGTGGATGCGGCGGTCGCGCTTCCCCAGCTGCGCGGTGCCCGCATCAACGGCATTCCGCAGACGCTCGCGGGCTTCATCCCCGTCGATTCCCACGCGCGTGTCATCGGCCTCCGAGACGTCTACGCCGCCGGTGACATCACGAGCTTTCCGGTCAAGCAAGGAGGCATCGCGGCTCAACAGGCGGACGTGGCCGCGACGTCGATCGCGATCTCCGCGGGCGCGGACGTCGAGGAGCACGCGTTCCGTCCGGTGCTTCGCGGCGTACTCCTGACGGGTACGTCGCCGCGCTACCTGCGCCGTGAGATCACCGGCGGCTTCGGAGAGACCTCGGTGGTCGACGTCGAGCCGCTCTGGTGGCCGCCGGCGAAGATCGTCGGCCGCTACCTGGCACCGTTTCTGGCAGCAGTCGCCGGCGTCGAGGCACCGCCCGCAGCCGCCGCTCCGGCCGGCGCGCTGGAAGTGGAGATCGACCTGGAGCCGAACGAAATTACCGCCGTCACCGCTCCTCGCGCAGCGATACGGGGTGAGCGGCTTGTTGATGAGGTGATGACGAACGACCCGCTGATCGTGGCTCCCGAGGACTCGCTCGGCGAGATCGCGGAGCGGCTGCGCGAGCGCGATGCGGGCTCCGCGCTCGTCTGCGACTACGGCCGGCTGATCGGGATCCTCACCTCGCGCGACCTGCTCAGGGCGTACGCCGAGCGAGTCCACCCCAGCGAGGGCCGTGCGCGAGAGTGGATGACGGCCGAGCCTCTCAGCGTGCCGCTCGGTACCTCGCTCGAGGAAGCGGCGCTCGTGATGTCTGGCCACGGCTTCCATCACCTGCCGGTCGTCGACGACGACGGCCGTGCGCTGGGCGTCGTCGGGCTGCGCGACACCGTGCGCGCCGGCGCCTTGCCGCGCCTCCACATCGGCCTCGGGCTGTAGCCGCAGGCGGCTTCGGTAATTCCCCGCAGAGAGGTTCAGCGGCCGCGCTGATTCGAGGCAAGCACCGGTCGATGAAGGTGGGGTCAGGTAACGGCCGACGAAAGGAGAAGGAGATGCGACAGCTATTTGCATATGGAGGGATTGCAGCCAGCCTGATCCTCGTCGCGTTCGGCATCGGCGCGATCGCGATCGGGATCGACGGGCGGAACGAGGTTCGGGACGCGATCGCCGAGCAGAACATTACGGCGACGCCGGATGCGCCGACCCTTTCGAACGGCAGGCTCGAGGCCGGGCAGGCGATCACCACGGGCGCCCAGGCTAAGGCGTTCGCGGACGTCATGGAGCATCACGCTCTCGAGGCGACGAGCGGACAGCGCTACGCCGAGATGGGCCGCTTCCTGACGAAGGACGGGAAGGCGACAAGCGACGAGAACCTCGCCGCGAAGGATCCGAAGACCGGACAGCCGGTCGAGAACGGGCTCCGGAACCTCTGGGTGACGGAGACGGCGTTGACCACCGCGCTCAACACCTCCTTCTTCGCGGAGCGGGTCGCGGTGTTCTCGATCGTGATGGGTATCGCGATGCTTTTCACGGGCATCGGGTTCCTCGTCCTGACGCTGGGCGGGGCCCTCGGGGTGGTCAAGGTCCCGAGCCGCAAGAGCCAGGTCAAGACAGCGTCGGCCGCTACCTAGCACCACAGCGGCTACCCGACGGCGGGCGGGCCTCCGGGCCCGCCCGCCGTCTTTTTGCGTGGGGGCACCCCATGGTTCCCCCACGAGCCCCCGCCTTCAAGGTTCTTCTGAACGTCAGCGGGGCCGGCAAAGCCGGCCCCTCTTGGCATGCGGACAAACCGCAACGGCTATCCGCATGTCGTCCGATGTCATGGCTGTCGCTCCGTGCGAACGTCGGATCGAACGAGCGAAAGGAGCTGACATGAAGGCGCTCGTGTACCACGGGCCGGGCGAGCGGGCACCTCGAAGCGCGTCGCCCGGCGGTGGCTGCGACTGCGTGAGAATGGAG
>Ga0126312_10003612_pt1 | contig 10463 bp, 7 predicted proteins | sample Plot104A_FD_92537 | JGI IMG/M metagenome (GOLD analysis project Ga0126312, IMG submission 92537) | Serpentine soil microbial communities from UC McLaughlin Reserve, CA, USA - Plot104A | ecosystem: Environmental > Terrestrial > Soil > Grasslands | place: USA: UC McLaughlin Reserve, Lake County...
AGCCCCGCATCCAGAGGTGCGCGCTCTTCGCCTGGTCGAGCTCGTACTCCGACTTGTCGAAGAGCTCGAAGCCCTCGGCGTAGGCCTGCATGAGCCCGTACTCGATCCCGTTGTGCACCATCTTCACGTAGTGCCCTGCGCCGGTCGGCCCCAGGTGGGCCCAGCCCGCCCCGTGCTCGGCGTCCGGCGGTGGGGCGAGCGCGTCTAGTACCGGAGCGAGGCGGGCGACCGCATCGTGCGGCCCGCCGACCATCAGGCAGTAGCCCTCCTCGAGTCCCCACACGCCGCCGCTCGTGCCGACGTCGACGTAGTCGAGGCCCTTCTGCGCGAGCTGGTCCGCCCTGCGCTTGTCGTCGGTCCACTTGGAGTTGCCCCCGTCGACGACCGTGTCGCCGGGCTCGAGCAGGGTGGCGAGCCGGTCGACGGTGTCCTGGGTGGGCCGCCCCGCGGGGATCATGAGCCAGACGAGGCGGGGTGGCGCGAGCCTGTCGATGAGCTCCTCGAGCGACGCCGCCCCGCTCGCACCAAACTCGGCGACCGCGCGCACGACCGCCGGGTCCCTGTCGTGGGCTACGACCTCGAGATCAGCCTTGCGCGTGAGGCGCTCGACCATGTTGCTCCCCATCTTCCCGAGGCCGACGAACCCGATTTGCATCACGACATCTCCTTGATCCGGGAGGTGAGCTCGCGCAAGGCGGCGACCGGGTCCTCCCCGCGGAGCTGCACCCGTTCGGCGGGTCGCCCGCGCGCTCTTAACGTCTCGAGGTCCCCGACAGCCTGGGCTTCCTCGAGCGTCCCGAAGGACCATGGCCGCCCCGGCACGCCGAGGTCGGACGTGCCGTCGTGGGTCAGCTGCAGGAAGCGCCCTTCGGGCGGACCACCTTTGTGGAGCTGGCCTGTCGAGTGGAGGAAGCGCGGCCCGTAGCCGAAGGTCGTCGTCGCCCGGGTCGCGTCGCGAATCGCTACGCGCAGCTCGTCGGAGGCGGCGTCGAAGGCCGCTGAGGGAGGCACGTAGGCCATGATCGCTACGTAGGCCGGCGGCTCCGAGCCCAGCAGGAGCTCTCGCAGCGTGCTGTCGTCGGCCTCGGCAACCTCGGGCAGGGAGCTCTCCACCTCGTACCGCTCGAGGACATCTTGGGTGCGGTCCTTGGCCTCCTGGACGTTCGGCTGATCGAACGGGTTGGTCCCGAGTACCCAGCCGGCCACCGCCGTCGCGAACTCGGCGAAGAACATGAGCCGACCGAGGTCGGCGGCGCCGTGGGTGGCCAGGGTGATCGTCGGGTGGCCCGCGCGGGCGAGCGCCTCGAGCGCGGCGTCGTGGTCGGCGTCGGGCGCGTCGACGTTACGGAGGTAAACGAAGACCCGGTCCTCTCCGTACGCCTCGGACGTACCGAGCGGCTCGCCGACGACCGGAACGACGCCCCGTCCGTCCTTGCCGGTCGACTCGGCCACGAGTTGCTCGACCCAGAGGCCGAAAGCCCCGATCGGCTCCGAGGCGACGAAGGTGAGCTTGTTGTATCCGCGTCGGGCGAGGGCGCCCAGCGCCAGCCCGAGCCATAGACCGCTGTTCGCCTCCGAGGTGTCGTAGGAGACGCACGCCTGCTCCGCGACCCCGGCGCGCTCGAGCAGGCCACGGACGTCGGCACCCATGAGGGCCGCGGGCACGAGCCCGAAGTAGGACAGCGCGCTGTAGCGCCCGCCGATCTCGGGATCGTTGAGGAACGCCCGCCGGAAGCCGCGCTCGCTGGCGAGGCGCGCGAGGGGCGAGTCAGGGTCGGTGATGGCCACGAAGCGCTCGCCCCGCGGGACTCGCTCCCAGAAGTAGGCGAAGTGCGAAAGCGTCTCGATCGTCTGTCCCGACTTCGAAGAGACGACGAACAACGCGTGTTCGAGATCGACCGCCGCCTCGACGGCCGCGACCTGCCTGGGGTCGGTGGAGTCGAGGACGTGTAGCCGCAGGAAGCCCTCGCGCTCGCCGAAGCTCAGCCGGTAGACCTCGGGAGCGAGGCTCGAGCCTCCCATCCCCAGCACGATCGCGTCAGTGAGCCCCTCCTCACGACATGCGCGCGCGAATTCGAGCAGCTCGGAGACCTGCTCGTGCATCGCGTCCACCACGGTCAGCCAGCCGAGACGGCGCGCGGCCTCCGCCGCGTGCTCCTCGCCCCAGAGCGTTCCGTCGCGCCTCCAGATCCGGCGCGGCACCTCCGCGCCGGCGGCGTCCTCGATCATGCTAGCGATGTCCGGCTCGAGGGCGTCGGGGATCGAGCTCGCGATGGTGGGCGGGCGCCGGGTGACGATCGCCTCGCGCTTTGCCTCGATCCCGGCGAGCAACTTGTCCATGGCAACGACGAAGGCGTCGATCCCCTCCTGGAGCAGCTCTTCGGTCACCTCGGCGAGGTCTATCCGGGCTTCCTCGAGGCGAGCGAGCTCCGGACCCGGGTCGCGCTCGGCGGTCGAGCCGGCGATCTCTCCGTGGTCGGCCACAGCGAAGAGAGTGGCCATCGGCATGGTGTTGACCGTGTCGGCCGCGACCAGCTCCTCGACGTACATCGTGTCGGGGTATTTGGGATCCTTAACCCCCGTCGAGGCCCATAGGGGACGCTGGACCGGGGCCCCCTCGCGTCGCAGGCGGGCGAAGCGCTCTCCGAGGAAGGTCTCCCGAAAGCGGCGAAGGGCCGCGCGTCCGTTCGCGATCCCCGCAGTGCCCTCGAGGTCCTCGCGGCCGCGGGCGGCGAGGCGCTTGTCGACGACGGAGTCGATGCGGGAGATAAAGAAGCTCGCCACCGAGTGCACGTCGAGCGAGCGACCATCCCCAAGCCGTCGCTCCATACCGCGTATGTAGGCCTCCACCACGGTCTCGTAGGCCTCGACCGAGAAGAGCAACGTCACGTTGACGTTGATGCCCTCGTAGGTGGCCTGCTCGATGGCCGGGACGCCCTCGGACGTTCCGGGAATCTTAATCATGGCGTTCGGGCGGTCGAGCTCGCGCCAGAAGCGCCTCGCCTCCGCGAGCGTCCCCTCGGTGTCGTGCGCGAGGTGGGGGCCCACCTCGAGCGAGACGAAGCCGTCGCGGTGATCCGCTTCCTCCCAAACCGGGCGCAGGGCGTCACAGGCCAGCCGCACGTCGGTGACGGCCAGCGCCTCGTAGATGGCGAGGGGATCGGCGCCGGCAGTGGCAAGCTCCGTGATCTGCGAGTCGTAGTCCGAGGAGCCGAGGATCGCCTTCTCGAAGATGGCCGGGTTGGCCGTCACCCCTCGTAGGGAGTCCTCGAGCACGAGGCGCTCGAGCTCACCAGTGTCGATAAGGCTGCGGCGGATCGAGTCGAGCCAGACGCTCGTTCCGGCGTCCGTCAGAGCAGCGAGGCGCTCGTTGACGCCCACGGCCGCCCTCATGCCCGCGCCCCTTGGCGGACGGCCATGGCACGGTCGGCGACGTTGCGCGGAGTGAAGCCGAAGTGCGGGAAAAGGTCCCGCGCCGGCGCTGAGGCCCCGAAGCCTTCCATGCCGACGACGTCGTCCGCAAAGCGGTACCACGGGTCGGGACTCGCGGCCTCGACGGCGAGCGTCGGCACATCGCGCGGAACGACCTCATCGCGCGCCCCGGCCTCGAGCTCGGCAAAGCGCTCGATGCACGGCATCGACACCACCCGCGGGGAGAGGCCGTCGACCTCGAGCAGATCGGCGGCCTGGTTACAAAGCCCGACCTCGGAACCGCTCGCCACCAAGGTCACGTCGGGTTCGCCTTTGTAGCCCTCCCGCAGCACGTAGGCGCCGCGCTCGATGGCGTCGGCCGGAACCCCTGCCGGCCGCAACACGGGGAGCGCCTGCCGCGAGAGGCAGATCGCCACCGGGGTGTCGGTCTGCTCGAGCGCGAACCGCCACGCGAGCGTGGTCTCGTTGGCGCCCGCCGGGCGCACGACGTAGAGGTTGGGCTGTGCGCGTAGCATCGCGAGCTGCTCGACCGGCTGATGGGTCGGCCCGTCCTCGCCGAGCCCGATCGAGTCGTGGGTGAAGACCCAGATCGACGGGATGGCCATCAACGAGCTCAGCCGCACGGCGGCCTTCATGTAATCGCTGAAGATCAGAAAGCCGGCCACGTAGGCCCGCAGCCCGCTGAGGGTGAGCCCGTTGACCACCGCGCCCATGGCGTGCTCGCGGATGCCGAAGTGAAGGTTGCGCCCGGCGTAGTCGCCCGGGGCGACGTCCCCTCCCCTGGCGATCGTGGCGAGCGTAGAGGGGGCGAGGTCGGCCGAGCCGCCGACGAGCTCGGGGACCTCGCGGGCCGCCCAGCCGAGCACTGCCTCTCCGGTCTTGCGCGTAGCCAACGCCGGCTGACCCGCGGGCTCGAAGCGCGGCGGAGGCTCGTTGGGGAAGACGTCGGGAAGATGCCGCGCGCCCAGGCGCTCGAGCTCGGCGAGGGCCTCCGGGTCGGTGGCCTCGGCTCGCTCGCGCCACGCCCCCTGGGCCTGCTCGCCACGCTTGACGCACTTCCGATACAGGGCGAGCGCGTCCGCGGGCACGAAGAAGGGCTCCTCGGTTGACCAGCCGTAGGCCTCCTTGGTGAGGCTGACCTCCTCCTCCCCGAGCGGCGCACCGTGGGCGGCGTGGGTGTCCTGCTTGTTCGGCGACCCGTACGCGATGTGCGTGCGGCAGATGATCAGCGACGGTCGGTCTCCCACCTCCATCGCCGTGCGGGTCGCGTCCTCGATGCGGTCAACGCCCAGGTCTTCGCCGAGGTCCTGAACATGCCAGCCGTAAGCGGCGTAGCGTGCCCCCACGTCCTCGGAGAACGCGAGCGAGGTGTCGCCCTCGATCGAGATGTGGTTGTCGTCGTAGAAGGCGACAAGCCGCCCGAGGCCAAGGTGGCCGGCGAGCGAGGCCGCCTCGCCGGAGACACCCTCCTGCAGGTCGCCGTCACCGGCGATCACGAAGGTGTGGTGGTCGACGAGCGCGTCCCCGAAGCGCGCGTTCAGCATCCTCTCACCGAGCGCGAGCCCGGTGGAGGTCGCGATGCCCTGCCCGAGTGGGCCGGTCGTGGCCTCGACGCCGGGCAGGTGCCCGTACTCGGGATGGCCCGCCGTCGGGCTGCCGAGTTGGCGGAAGCGCTTCAACTCGTCGAGGCTCACGTCGTAGCCGGTCAGGTAGAGGACGGCGTAGAGGAGCATCGACGCGTGTCCGGCGCTCAGCACGAAGCGGTCCCGATTGGGCCACTCGGGGTCCCGCGGGCTGTGGCGCATGACCCGGGTGAAGAGCACATGGGCGATCGGGGCCAGTGCCATCGGGGTACCGGGATGCCCGGACTTGGCCCGCTCGACGGCGTCCATGGCGAGCGTCCGGATCGTGTTCACGCTCAGCGTGTCGATGTCGAGCTCCGTCGTGCTCATGAGTCCGTCGCCTCGTAAGCGCGCTCGGCGACGAGCTTCCTTACCTCGTCCTCGCTGGCCTCCTCCCCCTGCTCGCGCAGGCGCTCGGAGACGACCTTGACGAGGTCCTCGTCGTTGCCGGCCTGCAGCGTCTCGCCAGAGTCGAGGTCGATCACCCTCACAGCTCTGCCTCCAGGCCGCTGCGCTCGAGCTCCTCGAGCTTCTCGAGCCGACGCGCGTGCCGGTCGTCGCCGTCGAAGCTCGCCTGCGCGAAGGCCACGACGAGCTCGGCGGCGATCGCCGGACCCACGACCCGGGCACCGAGGCAAAGCACGTTGCAGTCGTCGTGGGTCACGCACTGGGCGGCGGTGTAGTGATCGTGGGCAACGGCGGCACGCACGCCGGTGAGCTTGCACGCGGCCACGGCCACGCCGGCCCCCGATCCGCATACGAGCAGGCCGCGAGAGAACTCGCCGCTCACGAGCGCGCGTCCAATCCTCAAGGCGATGTCCGGGTAGTCGTCTTCGCACCCGAGGTCGACCGGCTCGTGGCCCGCGCGCGCAAGGGCGGTGGTGACGGCCTCGCGAAGCGGAAGGCCGGCGTGATCGAAGCCGCAGCCGACCCTCACGTGCCCACCCCCGGTGGCCGGCTCAGGCGATGCCCCTGCGGCTACTCCTCCTCCCAGGAGAACGAGGTCCGGGTCGAAGGTGTTGATGGCGTTCGCGATCCCGATGCCGAGCCGCTCGCCGACGATCCGGATCACCTCCTTGCCCGCCGAGCGCCCTGCTAGAGCGGCCGCCACCGCCCCGCGCCCGTCGCCGAGCCCGCGCTCGGCGGCCAGCCGATCGAGCGCGCGGCCGGCCGCCTGCCCCTCGAGCGAGTCCGGGCGCGGGAACGCCGCCCGGGGGGGTGCGCCACTCTCAAGCTCCGCGGCGACGAGGGCGTGGCCGAGTTCACCCGCGGCGCCCGTCGCGCCCCGGAAGACCCGTCCGTCGATCACCACACCGCCCCCGACCCCGGTCCCCACGGTGAAGAGCACGAGGTGGCGGACGACGAGACGGTGGGCGTCGTCGTACGCCTCGGCGAGCGCCGCGCACGTAGCGTCGTTGTCGACGAAGACGGGGATCCCGAGACGCTCGCCAATGATCTCGCGCAATGGGATGTCGGCGAGCGGGACGTTGGTAGAGAAGCGTGCTGCCCCGCTCGCCACGTCGATCACTGAGGGCACGGCAACGCCGATCGCGTCGGCGGGGAGCAGAGGCGTCACGGCCGCCACCATCTCCTCGATGAGCGCCTGCGCGCTCGTCGTATCGGTTGGGCGAGGTTCGGTCTTCGTCAGGGTCGTGCCCTCGAGCGCCGCGGCGGCGACCTTGGTCCCGCCGACGTCGACGCCGACGAGTCGCCGCTCGGCGATCGGGCGGCTGACGCTCGAGGAGCCCACTCTTCGTTTAGCGTTCCCGCGGCGCGCGGTCTTACCACGTGTGTCGGACTCTCGGCGCCGCCGCGTCGAACACAGGAAACTCACCAAGCCAGGGCGTCTCCGCTCGGCGCCGTCTCGGTCAGGCAGGAGCAGCCTTAAAGGCCTCGACGAGCGACCCGTAGGCCACATGGACGCCGGTCACGATTAGCGGCTGCGCGCTCCATAGTTAAGGAGCAGGAAGCCCGGCGGCTCGAGCAGAGGAGCCGAGTCCCGAGAGGCCTTCGACTCGGTCGCGAGCTCGCGCCTGGGAGCGAGGCCCGCAAGCGAGAGGTAAGACTCGGCGATGACTGAACGCAAACGCGGGGCATGGGCACGTCATATGCATCGCGCTTCAGACAGAGAGACCGAATTGCGGCGTCCCGTCACCTCAGCGAGGTCTCCGAGGAGGGCGCATTCGACATGGTGGGCGCCGAGCGCGCCGCGACCGCTTTGCTCGATGCCATCGGGGTCGACATGTCGAGCGAGAGCCGCCGCCCCACGCCCCGCCGTGTGGCGGCGCTCTTCGCCGACCTCCTCTCCCCGATCCCCTTCGACACGACGACCTTCCCGAACGACGAGAACTACGACGAGCTCGTCGTCGCCCGCTCGATCCCCTTCCATTCTTTGTGCGAGCACCACCTGCTGCCGTTCATCGGCGTAGCCCACGTGGGCTACCTCCCCGAGGAGCGGATCGTTGGGCTGTCGAAGCTCGCCCGTGCCGTTGACTTCTTCGCGCGAGACCTACAGGGCCAGGAGCGTCTCACCGGTCAGATCGCCGGCTGGCTCGAGCGCGCGCTGAAGCCCAAGGGCGTCGGCGTGATCCTCGAAGCCGAGCACATGTGCATGTCGCTCCGCGGCGTGCAGAAACCCGATGCACGCACCGTGACCTCGGCGCTTCACGGCCTCGTACGTGACGACCACCGCACGCGCCAGAGGTTTCTGGCGGTTACCGGCGTCGCAAACCCGACTCACGACAGGGTCTGACATGGCTGATCGTCCATTCGTAATCGTCGGCGCGAGTCTCGCCGGCGCCAAGGCCGCCGAGGAGCTTCGCAATCAGGGCTTCGACGGGCGGATCGTCCTAGTCAGCGCCGAGCCGGAGCGCCCCTACGAGCGTCCGCCGCTCTCGAAGGAGTACGTACGCGGCGAGGCGCCGCGGGAGAAGGCTTACGTCCACCCCCAGCCCTACTACGCCGAGCACGACATCGAGCTGCGGACCGCGACTACGGTCACCGCCCTCGATCCCTCGGGGGCGCGAGGTCGAGCTCGATGGCACGGAGCGCCTTCCGTTCGACCGGCTCCTCCTCACGACCGGCGCGGAGCCACGCCGGTCGACGCGCCCGGGTTCGGACCTCGAGGGGATCCTCTATCTGCGCGACCTCGCCGACGCCGATGCCATCCGCGAAGGGATCGGGCGAGGCGGCAAGGTGCTCGTCGTCGGAGCGGGCTGGATCGGCGCCGAGGTCGGCGCCTCGGCGCGCGAGCGAGGGCTCGAGGTGACCATCGTCGAGCAAGGAGCCGTCCCCCTCGAGCGCGTCTTCGGTCCCGAGCTCGGCGCCGTCTATCGCGATCTCCACCTCGAGCGTGAGTCGAGCTCGTCACGGGCACGGGTATCGAGGCCTTCGAGGGCGACGGGCGCGTGCAGCGCGTACGTACCACCGACGGGCGAACGATCGACTGCGACTTCGTCGTCGCGGGTATTGGCGTGGTCCCGCGCGCGGAGCTTGCCGAGCGGTCCGGCCTCCAGGTCCAGAACGGCATCGTGGTGAACGACCGCCTCGAGACGAGCGCGCCCGGCGTCTTCGCCGCGGGCGACGTCGCCAATGCGCGCCACCCGATGTACGGACGGCTGCGGATCGAGCACTGGGCGAACGCGCTCAACCAAACGCCCGCCGCCGCGCGCAACATGCTCGGCCGGGACGAGCCCTACGAGCGGGTTCCGTACTTCTTCTCGGACCAGTACGACGTGGGGATGGAGTACTCGGGGCACGCGTCGGGATCCGACCCCGTAGTCTTCCGTGGCGACCCGGAAAGCCGTGAGTTCATCGCCTTCTGGCTCCGGGACGACCGGGTCGCGGCGGCCCTGAACATGAACGTTTGGGACGTGACCGGCGCCCTGCAGGCGCTGATCCGCTCGGGCGTGCCGATCGACCGTGAGCAACTCGCGGACGAGAGCGTCCCGCTCGACGACCTCGGTACCGCCCGCCCGACACCGACGGAACCAAGCTCTGCGCGGTCATTTCTCTCCGAGGGCATGAACTTTACGAAGCGCTTCGTGCAGGCCCGCGTCACGAAGGGCGAGACAACGCCGGTCTCCTCACTCGCCCGCGGCGAGGCAAAGGTCTTGCAGATCGACGGAGAGAAGGCGGCCGTCTACCGCGACGACGAAGGCGCCTCGCCGAACTAGAGCCAGGCGATCGTCGTGTCCTGGTGAGAGTCTCGGACTGGAAACCCGAGATGCTCCGCTATCTAGCCGACCGCGGGCTGGCCCCCGGCACCGAGCTTCAGCTCATCCGAAGGGAACCGTTCGGCGGGCCGCTCACCGTGCGGAGGAGCTCGCTCTCGGCGGCCAGCTCGCACAGGTCATGAGCATCGAGCTCTATTCGTGAGCCTCCTACCAGTCGTGCACGGCCGGCCATGTTCCTGCAAGGGCTCGCGCGCCTTCAACGGCGAGAGCACGAACGCTGGCGACGGAAGATCGAGGAGCTCGGGCAGGGTAGGTAGGCCCGGCCGCCCGATGGACCACGCGATCTCGTTCCAGCCGTCGTCGGGTCTTACTCCGCGTCGAGGCCAGACTCGATGTCATTGTGCCGCTCCTGCTGGTCGGGGGGGCGAAGCCGCCGGCCTTCGCGGAACAGTAGGGGCCTTGGGCGACGTCTCGTTCGACGGGCTCGCGATTGTCGCCGCGGTTGCGGTACCGCTCGCGCTCGGGCTCTTCCCGAAGCACGGGATCTCGTTCGGGCTAGCGCTTCTCATCGGCCTCGGTCTGAATGCCGGCGGGCTGGTCAAGTCGCCGCTCCTCGTCGCCATCATCCTCTCAGCTACCTCGCTCGGAATCGTAATCCCGGGGCTGAGACGCAGATCAGGTGAGCACGCGGTTCGGGCAGCTCGTCTAAGCCGGCGCCTCGATCGCCGAAATCGCGACGATCGTCCTGTTGTCGCTCTTCTCGGAAGAGACCAGCAGCGTCGCCGTGAGGCTCGTGCTATTGGGTTTTCGGCCTGTTTGTCCTCGCCATTGGCGTGGCAGTCCTCGGCGCCGAGCACTCTCCGCGTATATCCGAGACACTGCTCCGGCTCCAGGACACGACGGCGGAAATCCGGATCCGCGCGTCGTTCGTCTTGCTCGCGGTCTTCGTCGTGCTCGCCGAGCGGCTCGAACTCGAGGCGATTCTCGGCGCATTCTTCGCGGGCGCGATCATCAAGCTAATCGACCGCGACCGGACGATGACCCATCCGCAATTTCGCGTGAAGCTCGAGGCGGTCGGCTACGGGGTCTTCGTCCCGTTCTTCTTCGTCTCGACAGGAGTGATGTTTGACCTAGACGGACTCTTCGCGAGCGGAGAGGCGACCGCGCGCGTGCCGATCTTCCTCGGAGCATTGCTCATTGCCCGCGGGCTGCCGGCCTTGGTCTATAGGCCGCT
>Ga0126312_10003613_pt1 | contig 10462 bp, 10 predicted proteins | sample Plot104A_FD_92537 | JGI IMG/M metagenome (GOLD analysis project Ga0126312, IMG submission 92537) | Serpentine soil microbial communities from UC McLaughlin Reserve, CA, USA - Plot104A | ecosystem: Environmental > Terrestrial > Soil > Grasslands | place: USA: UC McLaughlin Reserve, Lake County...
ACGTCCTCGCCACCGAGGTCATCGAGTGGGCGCGCGGCGCCGTACGCGAGGCCGTGCTCGCGGCGCAGCTCATGCACTTCGCGGACGAGCGTGGCACGATCCCGAAGCACATCGACGGGCGGCTGCTCACCGTCAAGGACGACGACTTCCGACCGTATGCGGAAACTGAGCTGCGGGAGTTGCAGGCGCAGGTCACGGATCCGAACTTCCGGATCTTCACGGATGCCGACTGGATCTACGTCTTCAACGCCGAGCGCTTCGTCAAGGGCACCGACTTCAACGAGATCTTCGAGAGCCTGGGAGTGGACGAGGCGACGCACGCGTTCTACCTCGGCAAGGAGCTGATGAAGGCGACGATCGCACGCGCCCTGCGGAAGAACTACCGCCAGGAGTCGCCGCTCGACTGGGGTTACATGACGTTCGACGAGCCGCGCCGCGAGCGCGTGCGGCTGACGGCGCAACGCACGAGGCGCGCCGCCGAGGAGGAAACGTGAAGAAGATCCTGATCCAGTTCGATACCGACGAGCAGCCGAGCACGTTCGACGCGATCGTCGCGCACGACGCCGACGTCGATGTCCTGCTCAGCTACGGTGGCATCAGCACCGAGGCGGTGACAGGTCTCGTGCAGTCGGCGTTCTTCACGCGCGGACCGGGCGACCTGGCCACGCTCGCCATCTGGGTCGGCGGTTCGAGCGTCGGCGCGGGGGAAGAGGTGCTGGCCGAGGTCGAGAAGGCGTTCTTCGGCCCGTTCCGCGTGTCCGCGATGCTCGACTCCAACGGCTGCAACACGACCGCGGCGACCACCGTCGCGCGGCTCGCGCGCGAGATTGACTTGAAGGGACGCCGCACCGTGGTCGTGGGCGCGGGCGCGGTCGGCCTGCGCGCGGCCGCGCTCCTCGTCGGCGAGGGCTGCGACGTTGTCGTATCGGCGATTCCAGCCGACCGCTTCGGCGACCGTCCCTATCGCCGCGCGCGCGGCCTGGACGTCGCGCGCGAGCGCGGGCTGGAAGTCGTCGAGCCCGCCGACGACGGCGAGCTCGCGAGCGCGCTGGAGGGCGCCTCGCTCGTCTTGGCCGCCGGTCCCGCGGGCGTTCAGGTGCTGCCCGCCGCGATGTGGCGCGGCATCGACTCGATCGAGGTGCTGGCCGACTTCAATGCGGCCGAGCCGCTCGGGGTCGAGGACACCGAGGCCACCGATGACCTCGCCGAGCGCGACGGCAAGCGCGTGCTCGGGGCCCTCGCGATCGGGGGTCCGAAGATGAAGGTGCACAAGGCGTGCGTGCGGCGGCTGTTCGAGTCCAACGACGCGATCCTCGACGTCGACGGCGTCTACGCCATCGCGAAGGAGCCCGGCTGACCCTGGAGTCGCAGCAGGGCCCGCGCGTCGCAGGGATCGATCCCGGGACGGTCTCCTTCGATCTCTGCGCCCTCGACGGCGGACAGCCGCTGCTGGAAGCGAGCTTCCCCTCTGCGGAACTCGGCGCCGACCCGACGCCGCTGGTTGACGCGCTCGTCGCTCACGCTCCCTTCGATCTCGTGCTCGGTCCTGCCGGGTACGGTCTCCCGCTTGTCCGCGCCGCGCACGTCGGCGAGCATGAACTCGCGCTGATGGTGCTGAAGCGCGCCGACGAACCGGCGGCTCGCGTCGGGATCGCAGGGATGCGCTCGATCATCCGTGCGCTGATCGAGGCCGGCATGCCCCTCGTCTTCGGGCCGGGCGCGATCCACCTGCCCACGGTGCCCGCCCACCGCAAATGGAACCGCATCGACTTGGGGACGGCCGACAAGGTCGCCAGCGCGGCCCTCGGGATCGTCGACCAGGCGCAGCGCCTCGGGATCGCCTACGAGGAGACCGGTTTCGTGCTGCTCGAGCTCGGCGGCGCGTTCAGCGCTGCGGTCGCCGTAGATCGCGGGCAGATCGTCGACGGCCTCGGCGGCTCAGTCGGCCCGATCGGTGCGCGCGCATGTGGAGCGCTCGACGCGGAAGCGGCCTATCTGATCGGCGGCGCGCTCTCGAAGCGGACGATCTTCAGCGGCGGGGCGCTCAACCCCGGCGGCGCGCTCGACCTCGCCGCGCCTGGAGCGCTGGAGACGCTTCGCGGCGACCCCCGCGCGCGCGACGGCTGGCTTGCGCTCGAGGAGGGAGCCGCCAAGGCCGTGCTCGCGCTGACCGCGTCGATGCGGGCGCCGCGCGAAGTGCTCGCCTCCGGTCGACTGGCCGACGCCCCGGGGCTGCTGGACGCACTCGCGGAGCGCCTGGCGAGCGTCGCGACGGTCCGACCTGCCATGGCGGTCAAGAGCGCGGCGCGGGGCGCCGCGCTCCTGGCGGACGGCCTCGCCGGCGGGCGCTATGCGCCGCTCGTCGCCCGCTTACGCCTGCGCGACGCGCGCGGCACGGTGCTCGACCACTTGCGGATGCACGGCGCCGAGCGGATCGCGCTCGGCTAGCAATCGTTCGCCTCGAGCCACTCGCGCATCGAAGTCTGGCGCGTGACGGATTCTCCGGCCGTCAGCTCGCTCCGCAGCTCTCCCAACGACCCGGCGCGCTCGGCCGTGACGTTATGCCGGTGGATCGTTTCGATGTTCTCCTGCGCTGCGGCGACGAACACTTCGTCCGGCGCGGCCGGGAAGCGCTCGACGACGCCGGCGATCATCGCGCGCACGGAGTCCTCGACGAAGCGTGGCCGCCGATGCGCCCGCTCGACGACCGCCGCCTCGTCGCTGCGCTTCAGCAGCTCGAAGATCTCGCTCGGCATCGCACCCTCGACGATGTCCAGCAACACGGCGACGTCGAATTCGAGCGCCCAACCCGCGGGGCAGCCGAGGTGCAGCGTGCCAACTCCCAGCTGGCTGTGCGTGGCGACGGGAACGGTGTCCACGACGCGCGCGATCTGGGCCTCCGAGAAGCCGTCGGCCGCGAGGCGCTCGCGCGCGCGCGCAAGGAGGACGGCCTGCGCGTATGGGGATGTGGTCATGCCCTGCGCGGAGACACCGAGCATCCACCGCGTGCCGCGCTCGGAGGCGACGGCACGGGCGTGGAGGGTGGAAATCTCCTGCGTCGGCGTGCCGGACACGGGCGCGCGCCGCCGCTCGGGAAAGCGCGCCGTAATCGTCACCTCGGCACGCCGTGCGTGTTGCCGTTCCCGCACTCGCTCCGCGACCTCCCGGGCTAACCGTTCGGCGCGCGTTCCCACGTCGTCGAAGACGAGCTCGCCGACCGCGTCGTTGATCACCTCCTCAAACCGCGACATGTGCGCTCCCCTCCGCGTGGGGCCGAGCTCGACGAAGCAGTCAAGCCGGGCGGAGAACAGCTGCGGCGAGCCGCGATCGACGCCGATCTGGATGACCTTCTCCACTCCCGTGAGCCCGACGCGCGATAGCGACGTCCGGACGGCTGGCAGCTCCGCCTGGACGTCCCGCGGCTCGGACGATGACGGTCGCGGATCCATGACCTCACGCCGCACCCTAGACGCCTGGCGTCGAGCCCCCCGGAGATCGTTCAAGGTTGCCATGACCGGCTCGGCCCTCCGGTAGCTGTCCGTCTGTCGGTCGCCGGGCTCATAGAGGCGCGTGCAGCGGCGTAACTCGGTCGTCAACGGGCGCCAACCGGGGCGGGCGCGCCGAGATCGCGCAGCCTCGTGATCAGCGGGCGGCGGCGAAGCGCTCGCGCGCCCGCCGCTTGCAGGCGGCGCGCTCGCGCGCGTCTCGGCGGGACTCGTATCGCGATGCGCATCGGCGCAGCGCTCGCTTGAGCTGCGCTCGCGGAGAGAAGCCGGCGAAGTAGCTGCCGAGCGGCCCGTCGATGCTTGGTGCGCCGTCGGGCAGGCGCGGATCGTAGCCAGAGCGTCCCGTCGCGGTGGCCGAAAGGCAACGCAGGTCGGCGCCACGCAGCAGCTCGTCTTCGACGGTCACGCTCGCGATGAGCCGGTCGGCCGTAAGACTGAGGGAGACAGGCGTGGTCTCCTGGCGGTCCGACACGCGTGCGCTGGCCTGATGGATCTCCGCAAGCTCGGCTGTCGGAGCCGCCTGTCCCGGTTCGATGAAGAGCCGCGTCGCCCCTCGCTACGCCGCGGCGGGTGATGACGGTTCGGTGAGCGTGCCCCAGCGCATGCTCGTCGCACCGGGGCACGTGATTCATCGATCGCTGCCACCGACTTCAGCCGGTGACCTCGAACGGGAGCTTCTGCCCGGCGGCGTAGTGACCGGGGAGGAAGCAGACCAGCTCGTAGGAGCCGGGCTTGAGGTCGGCGGTGATCAGGTCGGTCGCGCCGCCCGCCAGCTCCTTGCCCTTGCCGATCAGGGCGGTCTCGTCGAGCATGCCACCGGGCGCCGTGGCGGGAGCAGGGGTGATTGCCATGCCGTGCATCGTTGCGCCTTCGTTCTTGACCGCGAAGGTCACCTTGCCGGCCTTGACCGACGGCTTGTCGGACTTGACCCACATGTCGCCGAGCGTGACGTTGACGTCGGCCTTCGTCGCCGCGGCGTCCGCCGCCGCGGGGGCCATGTCGTGGCCACCGGCTTGTGGCGCATTCGGCGTGGCGAGCACGCCCATGGCGCCCTTGACCATGTCGCCGAAGGCATGCGTGACGAAGGGGTAGGTGCCCTCCTCGGCGAGCGTGAACTCGGCCCAGCCGCCCTGGCTCGGCGCGAGGTTGACCGTCTGCGCGTCATGGCCGACCACGCCCTCGATGACCGTGCGGTCGAACACGGTGCCGATGACGTGGAAGGCGCTCCAGATGCTCGGGCCGCCGTTGAGGACGTACATGCGGACCTTCTCGCCCTTGCGGACCGGGATCGGCGCGTCGGCGTACTGGTTGGCGTAGCCGTTGAACGCGATCACGTCGGGCTTCTTGGCCTGCATCTTGGCGATGTCGGCGTCGGCGCCCGGCTTGCCGATGTAGAACTCCTGCTGGGTCATCCACAGCTCCTTGTCGACCGGAGCGAGCCCCTTCGGCTTGACGACGAACATCCCGAGCATGCCGGCGCCGGTGTGCATCAGGACCGGCTTCGTGGCGCAGTGGTACATGAACACGCCGGCGTGATCGGCGTGGAAGCGGTAGTGCATCGACTTGCCAGGCGCGAGGTCCGCGTAGCGGGTGCCGGGGTTGACCTCCGCGGAGTGGAAGTCGAGCGAGTGCGGCAGGTCGACCTTCATCGCCTTGCCAGAGCCGTTGGTGAGCGTGAAGTCGACCAGGTCGCCCTCGTTGACGACCATCGGCGCCGACACGCCGGTGCCGCGGTACTCCCTGCCGTTGACGGCGAAGCTCCAGACCTCGGTCGGGGCGAGATCCTCGGAGACCTGGGTGACGTGCTGGTAGACGTCGACGTCGAACTTCTTGACCGCTCCGCCCGGGACCGGCGGCAGCGTCGGGTCTACGCGCGTGAACTTCTCGAACGCGATCCCCTTCGCGTCGGCGAGCGCCGGCGCGGCGGCCTCGGTGGCCACACCGGGTTGCGCGGCCTGCTGCCTGACGACGGTCGTCGCACCGTCGTTGCCGCCCCTGACGAGGCCGACCAGCGCGAGCGCCGAGGCGATGACGGCGACCAGCGCGGTGAGCCCGATCGCGACGAAGAGCCACTCGCGCCGCTCGCCCGAGCCGGGCGGAGCGGGAGTCAGACCATCGAAGCCCTCGGCCGCGTGGTAGTCGAGTGCCGGGGCGGTGTCCGGCTCGGGATGGGAGACGGTGGACATCTGCTGCTCCTTATCGGTCTTGAGCTGCCCCGGATTCTTCGGTCCCGAGCCCCGTTTGAAATGCGTAATCCACCGCAGTTCGCAATGCGTTTTCCACGGTTTCTCGCCCGGCCTGCGGGAAACCCGCAAGCGGGCTGCACCGCACCACGGATGCCGCTCCGGGCGCGCGCTTCTAGCTTCCCGGCATGCCTTCCTCGTGTCCCGAGCGCGTGCTGGTCGCAGGTGGCGGCGTGGCCGGCCTCGAGACGGTGCTGGCGCTGCAGGCGCTCGCGGGCGATCGCCTCGAGATCGACCTCCTGGCGCCGGCCCGCCATTTCACTTACAGGCCGCTGGCTGTCGCGGAGCCGTTCCACAACGGCAGCGTGCAGCGGATGCCGCTGGCGGCGATAGCCGCCGACCGCGGCGTGCGGCTGCACCGCGACGCGCTCGCGCGCGTGCGGGGAGACGACCGTGCCGTCGAGACTCAGGGCGGCGCCTGGCTGGCCTACGACGCGCTCGTCCTGGCGCTCGGCGCCCGGCCGGTCGAGGCGGTCCGCGGCGCGCTCACCTTCCGCGGCCCGCAGGACGCCCACCGCGTGGCCACGATCGTCGAGCGGCTCCACGACGGCACGCTGCGGCGGGTCGCCTTTGTGGTGCCGGGCGGCACGTCCTGGGCGCTGCCGCTCTATGAGCTGGCGCTCCAGACCGCCGCGGCCGTGCGGCAGGCCGCTCCGCAGGCCGAACTCGTCCTCGTCACGTCGGAGCCGGCACCGCTCGCCGCCTTCGGCGACGAGGCCGGCACGGCCGTCCGCGACCTGCTCGACGCGCGGGGCGTCGAGCTGCGCACGGGCGCGCTCGTCGAGGAGTACGACCGAGGCCGGCTGTGGTTGGGGATCGACGGCTCTGTGGAGGCCGACGCCGTGATCGCGCTGCCGCGACTGCTCGGCCCGCGCGTGCGCGGCGTGCCCGCGGACCCTCTCGGCTTCGCGCCGGTCGACGAGCTGACCCGCGTCATCGGGGCCGACGGCGTCCACGCCGTCGGCGACATCGCGGCGCACGGGCTCAAGCAGGGCGGCCTTGCCACCCAGCAGGCCGACGTGGCCGCGAACGTGATCGCCGCCGCCGCCGGGGTTCCGGTTCGTCCGCGGCCGTACCGGCCGGTGTTGCGCGGCCTGCTGCTCACGGGCGGCGAGGCGCTCTATCTGCGCAACGACCCGCAGCGCGGGTCGGAGGCCTCCGGCGAGCCCCTGTGGTGGCCTCCGGTGAAAGTCATGGGCCGCCACCTCGCGCCCTACCTTGCCGCTCACCTCGAGCTGGACGCGCCGCTGCAGCCGGCCGCCGCAGCGCGCTAACGTCGCGACCTCGTGGCGCCGATTCGCCTCGTTATCGCCGACGACCATGCGGTCGTCCGCACCGGATTGAAGCTGCTGCTCGACGCGGAGGAGGGCTTCACCGTCGTCGCCGAGGCGGGCGAGATCGACACGACGAAGCGGATGGTCGCCGCGCATCGCCCCGACGTGCTCGTGCTGGACCTCAACATGCCGGGCCCGCCGAGCCTGCCCGCGATCCCGGAGCTCGCCGAGCGGACCGCGGTGGTCGTGCTCACGATGCAGAACGACCCCGCCTTCGCGCGCCAGGCGCTGCAGTCAGGGGCGCTCGCGTACGTGCTCAAGGAAGCCGCGGACGCCGAGCTCGTCGGCGCGGTCCGCGCCGCCGCCGACGGCCGCACCTACCTGAACCCGCAGCTCGGCGCGCGCATGGCCGCCGCGCCGCCGCCACCCGAAGGGCCGCCGGACGACCTGACCGAGCGCGAGCTCGAGATCCTGCGGCTCATCGCGCTCGGGCACACCAACGCCGAGATCGGCGGCCGGCTCTACCTCAGCGTGCGCACGATCGAGTCGCACCGCGCGCACATCCAACAGAAGACGCGCCGCAGCTCGCGCGCCGAGCTCGTGCGCTACGCGCTCGATCACGGCCTGCTCGGCGGCTGAGGCGTCAGAGCGGGAAGACGGCCGTAACCGCGGTGCCGGCGGCCGAGGTCTCGATCTCCAGCCGGCCGCCCATCAGCCCCGCACGCTCGCGCATCCCGGCGAGGCCGAAGCCCTCCGTCGGCTCGGCGGCGTCGAAGCCACGCCCGTCGTCGGCGACGCGCACGCGCACGGCGTCGGGACCCTGCTCTACCGCCACGTCCACGTGCGCGGCCCGTGCATGCTTGCCGACGTTCGTGAGCGCCTCCTGCACGAGACGGTAGACCGCGGTCTTGAGTTCCGGGTCCAGCGCGTCCTCGCGCACGTCGACGTCGAGCTCGAGCGCGAGCCCCTCGACATCGGCGGAACGGCGCGCGAGCCCCTCGAGCGCGGCCACCAGCCCGAGCTGGTCGAGCGACGCCGGCCGCAACTCCGTGATCAGCGCGCGCAGGTTGGCGATCTCGCTGGACAGCTGGTCGGTCGCCTGTCGCGCAGCCTGCTCGAGCGCGTCGCCGCCGGCTCGCAGTCCGGACGAGAGCAGCACACCGAGTGCCGCGAGCCCCTGCAGCGTCTCGTCGTGCAGCTCGCGCGCCCAGCGGCTGCGCTCCTGCTCGGCCGAGCGCAAGCTGTGACGCAGCCTGTCGGCCTCGACCGACTTCGCCGTCGCGACCGCGGTGGCGGCGCTGGCCGCGAACGCCAGCAGCAGCTCCTCCTCGCGGTCACCGAACTCGGGGTCGTCCGCGAGCCGGTCGAACGCGCACAACACCCCGAGCGCGCGCTCGCGGTAGCGCAGCGGCACCAGCAGCGCGGTCTCGGCGCCGGAAATGCCGAGCTGCTCGTCCTGCAGCCCGAGCCGCAGCGAGACGTCAGCGACCCGCTCGGGCCGCCCGCTGCGCAGCACCTCCCCCGCCACCGACTCCGCCTCGGGCACCGACGCTCCAAGCGTGTCGGCGTCGAGCTGCCCCGCGCCGGCCGCGGCGACGAGCCTGTCACCCTCGTGCAGCAGCAGCACGACGCTGCGCGCCCGCACCAGCGCGCGGCCGCGCTTGACGATCAGCTCCAGCACGCGGTCCAGATCTGTCTCCGAGCCGAGCGCGCGCGCGATTGCGGTCGTCGCCTGCAGGCCCTCCACCGCGCGCTCCAGCTCGGCCGCGCGCTCGACCGACTCGCGGAACAGGTGCGCGTGGTCGATCGCGATCGCGGCCCAGTCCGCAAGCACGGTCACAGCCTGCAAGTCGGCGTCGCCGAACTCGCCGCCCTCCTTCTCGGTCAGGTACAGGTTCCCCCAGGCCTCGCCGCGGATCAGCAGCGGGACGCCCAGGAACGTCGTCATCGGCGGATGCCCGGCGGGGAAGCCGTATGAGCGCGGATGCGACCCCACGTCCGACAGCACGATCGGACGCGGGTCCTCGATCAGCAGCCCGAGGATCCCGCGACCGCGCGGCAGGTCGCCGATCTCGCGGTGCGTGGCGGCATCGATCCCCTTCGTCAGGAAGCGCTCGAGCCCGCGGCGCGCGGAGTCGAGCACGCCGATCGCCGCGTAGCGCGCGCCGGTCAGCTCGCGCGCGGTCTCGAGCAGCCGCTCGAGCACGACCTCGACGTCGAGCTCGACCACCAGCGAGCGCCCCGCCTCGAGCAGACGCTCCAGCTGCGCGGGATCCGGCCGCGAATCGGAGTCCGCTTCCCTCGACACGCGCGCATCGTGCCAGTCGCGGCCGGCGCGCGCGATGCTCCGGCTACCTTCGAGTCTCGATGGACGCGTGGAGCGTGATCCGATTCCTGCACATCGCCGCGGTCGCGTTCTTCGTCGGCGGCCAGCTGGTGCTGGCCGTGGCGGTTGCGCCGGCGCTGCGCCGCCACGCCGGCGATCAGGCAATGCGCGCGGTTGCGCGCCGCTTCGGGATCGGCTCCGGCGTCGCGCTCGCGCTGCTGGTCGCGACCGGAGCGGCGATGGCCGGCCGGTTCGACGCGTGGGGCGACTCGGTGCTGCACGCGAAGCTCGCGCTGCTGGCGCTGGTGCTCGTGCTGCTCGTGCTGCACGTCGTGACGCCCTACGCGCGCGCTCTCTCGCTCGCCGTCCTCGCGGCGTCCGTGGTGATCGTTTACTTGGGCGTCGAGCTCGCGCACGGACGCTGAGCGTCCCTCCGTAGTTTCCCGCAGCACGTCGCGGGCGAACGGCGGATGGCGGCGCCACGTTCTCCGCCGATGCTTCCGTGCATGACCACGATATTCGCCCACGAGACCTGGTTCGATGCCAATTCCTTCCCTACCGATTGGGGCTTCGCCGCCCAGGCGCTCACGCTCGTGCTGCTCGCCGCCGCCGTCGCCGCGACCGTGGCGGTGCGCGTGACCGCGCGCAACTTCCCCGGCGTCGACGTCGGCTGGCTCGCCCGCTGCGCGCCGTTCATGCCCTTCGCCGTGCGCATCCACCTCGCCGTCTCGCTCGTCGGCCTGCTCTCGCTCGGCTACTACCTCTCCCCCGCCATGGATCTGCAGGCGAACGCCGCGGGGATCTTGCTCGGCGCCGTGATGGCGTTGGCCGCGATCGGCATGGCCACCGGCTACCACGCGCGCTGGGCCGCCGGGCTGCTGGTCGCCGCCGGGCCCCTCGGGATGATCGAGTTCGGCTTCCTGCCGGTTCTCCAGCGCGTCGACCTCGTCGGCCTCGCGGTCTTCATCCTGCTGGCGGGCGCCGGGCGCTGGTCGGCCGACCACGAGCTCGGCCGCACCGTTGACCCGTCACCGGCGGTCGCGGGCCAGGCTGTATGGGCGCTGAAGGTGTGCGCCGGGCTCGCGCTGATCGTGGTCGCGTTCGCCGAGAAGC
>Ga0126312_10003615_pt1 | contig 10461 bp, 9 predicted proteins | sample Plot104A_FD_92537 | JGI IMG/M metagenome (GOLD analysis project Ga0126312, IMG submission 92537) | Serpentine soil microbial communities from UC McLaughlin Reserve, CA, USA - Plot104A | ecosystem: Environmental > Terrestrial > Soil > Grasslands | place: USA: UC McLaughlin Reserve, Lake County...
ACTGCTTCTCGCCCTCGGCGGTGAGGATCTGCGACTGCTTGACGCCCTCGGCGTTGAGGATCGTCGCGCGACGGTCGCGCTCGGCGCGCATCTGCTTCTCCATCGCCTCCTGGATCGTCCCCGGGGGGTCGATCGACTTGAGCTCGACGCGGTTGACGCGGATGCCCCAGCGGCCCGTCGCCTCGTCGAGCACCTTGCGCAGCTCGGCGTTGATGTTGTCGCGCGAGGTCAGCGTCTGCTCGAGCGTCATGCCGCCGATGATGTTGCGCAGCGTCGTGACCGTGAGCTGCTCGATCGCCTGCAGCGGGTTTGCCACCTCGTAGGTCACGCTCTTGGCGTCGGTCACCGTGAAGTACAGGACCGAGTCGATTCCGACCGACACGTTGTCCTCGGTGATCACGGGCTGGGGCGGGAACGAGACCACCTGCTCGCGCAGGTCGATCAGCGGCTTGACCCGGTCGATGAACGGGACCACGATGGTCAGTCCCGGCGTGAGCGTGCGGCTGTAGCGGCCGAGCCGCTCGACGACGCCGGCGCGGGCCTGGGGGATGATGCGGATGGTGCGCGCGGCGACGATGAGCACCAGCGCCGCGACGACGATGAGGACGATCAAACCTGCGGTCATGGCTTCGGGTCTCCTCCGCGGGGCTTCCGGCCCCGCGTCCTGATATCGACGGCCGGCCTCCGGCCGTCCTTAACCGGTGTCACTTCGTGCCACCTCTCATTCGGCAACGAGAGCGGTCGCTCCCCTGATCTCCACGATATGTACGCGGGCGCCCTCCTCGATCACATCGTCTTCGTCGTAGGCACGCGCGGTCCAGACCTCCCCGTCCACCCGGACGCAGCCGACGCCCTCGTCGTTGGCGATGCGCTCGAGCACGATCGCGCGCCGGCCGACCAAGGCCGCCGTGCCGGTGCGAGTCGCCGGCGGGAGGCGGCGGTGCGAGCGGGCGATCGGACGCACCAGCAGCAGGAGCAGCGACGACACCACGAGGAAGACGGCGAAGTCGACGGCCGTGCTCGCGCCCAGCGCATCGGCGAGCCCGGCGAGCGCCGCGCCGACCGCGAACGGTGCCAGGAAGAAACCGAGCGTGAGCATCTCCCCCACCGCCAGCACACACGCGGCAATGATCCAGATCACCCAACCGGGCATTTGCGGCGAGCTTAGCCCAGGGGATTGCCCGCCAAGGGTTGTAGGGAAGCCCGTACGATCTCCACCCCTCGCGGTTCGAGGCCCCGCATCCGGACAACAGGATGGAGACCATGGAGGGGCACCCATCGGCCGTGCGTCCACTCGGGCGCTCGGTGCCGTCCTGTCGGCATCGACGCTCCTGCTCCCCGCAGAGCCGGGCATCGAGCGGCTCGCAATCGGCCTGCTCGGCGCCCTCACGCTCGCCGCCGGCGTCGTCCTCCGGACTGCCGGTACCAAGCTCCTGAGCGGGCGGCTCGTCGCGGTCGTCGTCGGCGTCGTCCGGGCGGCCTAGGTCGAACTGCTGGCCGAGCGGGCGCCCCAGGCGCTCGCACTCGCCAAGCGGCGCGGCCGCGTCGTGGTCGCGGGCTAAGCGATCAGCGCGCGGGCGAACTCGGGCGGGTCGAACGGACGCAGGTCCTCGAGCTGCTCGCCCGTCCCGATGAGCTTGACCGGCAGCCCGAGCTCGCCGGCGATCGCGAGCGCGATGCCGCCCTTTGCCGTGCCGTCGAGCTTGGTCAGCACGATGCCGCTGACGTCCACCGCATCGGAGAACAGGCGCGCCTGGCGGAGGCCGTTCTGGCCCGTCGTGGCGTCGACGGTCAGCAGGACCTCGTGCGGAGCGCCGTCGAGCTTGCGCCCGATCACGCGCCGGACCTTGCCGAGCTCGGCCATCAGGTCGTCCTGGGTGTGCAGCCGGCCCGCCGTGTCGACCAGCACCACGTCGACGTCGCGGGCGATGCCGGCGGCGATTCCGTCGAACGCGACCGATCCCGGGTCCTGGCCCTCGCCCCCGGTGACGATGTCGCATCCGGCGCGCTGGGCCCAGCGCTCGAGCTGCTCGGTGGCGGCGGCGCGATAGGTGTCGGCGGCGACGATGAGCACGGACTGGCCGAGCTCCTTGCGCAGATGCCAGGCGAGCTTGCCGATCGTCGTCGTCTTGCCGGTCCCGTTGACGCCGACGACGAGCACGACGGTCGGCTTGGGGCGCAGGTCGATGCGGTCGACGCCGTCGCTCGCCGGCCTGGCAGCGTCGGCGAGCAGGTCGATGAGCCGATTGGTGAGCTCCTCGCCGCCGGTCAGTCCCGACTCCGTGGCCTCGCGCTCGAGCCGCTCGACCACCTGCGCCGTCGTGTGTGCTCCGACGTCGGCGGCAATCAACGCCTCCTCGAGCCGCTCCCACGTCTCCTCGTCGAGCTCGTCGAACAGCGTCGCCTGGACCTCGGCCGACAGCGCGCGGCGAGTCTTGGACATGTTGTCGCGCAGGCGAGCGAAGAAGCCGCGCCGCTCGCGCTCGGGGGGCGGGATCGCGTCGGCGGGGGCGGCGCCGTCGGTGATGAAGAGCTCGGACCAGTCGCGGGCCATCGCGGCCGCGCAAGCTAGCGCGCCCGCGCTCAGTCGCCGGCGTCGTCGATGCGCCAGCGACCGTCCTCGCGCCGGACGAGGATCACCTGCGCCTCGGGTCCGGCGCCGGTGGCCCGGACCTCGACGCGCGCGTGGTCGCCGTCGACGGCGACGCGCTGCACGTCGTAGGAGGGCCGTGCCGACGTGCGGTTGATCGCCTCCACGCAGTCGAGCCCGGCGGCCTTCATGCGCTTGACCAGCCCGTCGGTGTAGAGCTCGTTGCAGACCCGGTCGCCGTCACGGTCGCGCACGGCGCGGTTGAGGTCGCCGATCAGGGCGCGGATCTGCTGTTCCGGCGTGCCCGTGGGCTGGTCGTCGTCGCCCCCGCACCCCGCAAGACCGACCACGACGCCGATCAGCGCCAGTGCGATGGTGCGCACCCGGTCAGCCCATCTGCACGAAGGCGGTCCAGCCGTCGCTGCCGGCCCAGTCGCCGTCGCACTGCTTGGAGGCCTTCGTGTTGCCCCAGTTGGCCCAGCCCGCCTTGCCCCCGAACTGTTCGATCAGCTCGCGCCGGCCCTGGTCGAAGCCGCTGCCCTGGTCGGTCGGGTCGTAATGGGCGGGGTCGACGCTGCCCTTGTCCACCGCGTGGAACGGCGGCAGCGCACAGGCCCAGTCCTCGTGGTGCGGGTCGGCGCTGACGCCGGGCTGGCCGCGCCGGTTGCGGCCCGCGAGGCGGTTCCAGCGGACGTGGTAGCGGCCGAACGTGCCGCTTGCCAGCTGCCCGTCCATCTTCGAGCACTTGCCGCCGGTCAGGAAGCGCTGGGTCGAGCCCGAATGGCTGTTCCACCCCGTGACGAGGTAGATGCGATCGCCGACGTAGCCGGCGGTGGCGTTGGGGCCCGAGAGGATGAGGTTCACGGGATCCGAGCGCTTGTGGCACCTGCCGTCGTTGTAGGTGTAGTGCGACGTGCGGTACGCGGCCGACCCGTTGACGGCGAGGAGGGCGAGGCCGGCCAGGAGCGCGACGGGGCCCGCGAGGCGTCGCATCACGGGCCGGCCCCCTGCTCGGCGCAGCTCAGCTTGCCCTGCAGCGTCGACGCGGCCGCCGGTGCCAGGCGGGCGAGGCGCGAGCCGCCCAGCGGGCGCACGGCCTCGGCGGCGCGGCGCACGAGCTTGGGCTTGTCGCCGAAGATCACCACGGTCGAGCGGCCGGTGTAGACCTCCAGGCGCGTGCCCTGGTCGAAAAGCGCCGCCGGGGCGCCGCGGACCCGCAGGCTGCGGTGCGGGAGCGGGGCGCCGGACGGGTCGGCCGAGTACGTCGCCAGATTGCGCTCGCAGGCGGGGAACGTCTGGACCTCGATCGGCGGGGCACAGCCGGTGTCGCTGCGGACCTTGCAGTCGCCGTAGGCGACCATCAGGTAGTTCGGCGGGGCGATCGTCGGGCCGGTGCGGTAGGCCGCGCGGTAGGGCGCGCCGCACTGGCGGACGGGCGTGGTCGCGCGCAGGCCCCGGAAGCGGGCGCCGAGCGCGTAGGCGCGGAAGTTCGTCGCCTCGCGCGCGCCGGTGCACGGCAGCAGGTCATAGCGTGCGCGCAGCGCGTTGACTTCAGCGAGCCAGGCCCTGGCGGTCATCGGGGCCGTCGCGACGGCGTCCCGGTCGACGGGCAGCCGGTTGGCGCCGAAAACGCCGAGCGACAGGGCGGCGAGCGCGGCGATCGCTCCCGCGGCCCACTTCCTCGGATGAGTCCCTTCACCGTGCATCGCCTCCACCTCAGACGACCAGTCGCTCTCCCGGGGTGATGAGGTCGGGGCGGCCGGACGCGATCCGGTCGGCGTTCAGGCGCCACAGGCGCTGGACCTCGCGCGCGATGCGCGCGTCGCTCGCGTCGGCGCCGAGCTGGTGGCGGGCGATCGTCCACAGCGAGTCGCCCGAGCGGACGACGTAGACGTGGCCATGGTCCCGGTGGCGGGCGTGGTGGCGGGCGGCGGTCGGCCGCCCGGTTGCGGCCCGCGGAAGCGAGGAGGTCGGGAGCGCCGGCGGCGTGGCCTGGGGCGCGGGCGTCGCCCGCGGCGCGGGCATGGGGAGCGGTGCGCCCTGCGGCGCTGGGGCGGGCTGCGGTGCGGTTGCGAGCTGCGGCGCGGGCGTCGCGGTCCGGCGGGGCGCGGTGCGATGATGGCGCTTGGCGTGCGGCTTCGGTCCGGCCGGCGGCGCGGCGGGGAGCCGTGCCGTTTCGGGCGCGGGCGCGGGCGCCGGCGGCGTCGGCTCAGGTGCCGGCGGCGCGGGCGCCGGGCTGGCGGCGGGGCTTGCCTGCGGCGCCGACGATTCGGCGCCCGCGGAGGAGGTCGGCTGCGCGGTCGCGGGCTCCGATGGGGCCGACGGCCCGGACGCGTCGGTCGACGGCGGCGCTGTCTGCGCGGGGGCGGGCTGCGAGGAGCCTGCCGCCCCGGACGCGTCGGTCGACGGCGGCGCTGTCTGCACGGGGGCGGGCTGCGTCGGCGCGGTCTGCTGCGGCGCCGACGGCTGAGCCGGCGCCGGGTTCGCGCCCGGCGGCGTGGCCCCGCCCACGCCGGACGGGTCGTCGGCGTCGGTCTCCTCGTCCGCGCCGGGGGCGTCGACGTCCTCCGGCCCCTGGTCGGCGTCGTCGCCCGGGTCGCCCGACTCCGCGGCGGCGGGCGCCGGCGCCAGCGGGCCGTGAGGACCCAGCAGGGCGGCGAGCGGCGATGTGGCGCTGCCCAGCGCCACGATCGTCGCCGCGGCGGCTGCCCGTGCCCGGAACCACGAGAGCACCGAGGTCCTCGTGCCTTCCTCCGGGTGTCGCCGCGCCTCCACGAAACCCCTTCCCGACGGGGTTTTGTTCCCGACGCCGTGCCGCCTAATCTAAACCAGGCGGTCAGCGACCGTCGATGCGCGGACGGGGCGCCGCCAGCGAGAGGGCGAAGAGGTCCTCGGGATCGGTCCACCATCCGACCAGGCGCAGGCCGGCTGCGGCGTAGTCGCTCTCGAGGCGGTGGCGCGTGAACTTGGCCGAGATCTCCGTGCGGACCTCCTCGCCGGCGGCGAACGTGACCTCGAGCCCGAGCGCGGGGATCGTGACGGCGGCGGTCCGCACCGCGCGCAGGCGCATCTCGATCCATTCCCGCTCGGCGTCGAACAGTGCGACGTGCTCGAACCCGCTCGGGTCGAAGTCCGCCCCCAACTCGCGGTTGAGCACGTGCAGCAGGTTGCGGTTGAACTCGGCGGTCACGCCGGCGTCGTCGTCGTAGGCGCGGCGGATGACCTCCGGGTCCTTGACGAGGTCGGTGCCGAGCAGCAGGCGGTCGTTCGGTCCCAGGCCGGCGGCGATGCCGCGCAGGAAGCGGCGGCGGCTGCCGGGCGGGAAGTTGCCGATCGTGCCGCCCAGGAACGCGACCGTGCGCGGTCCCTGCGACGGCGGCACCCGGTCGAGGTGGCGCTCGAAGTCGCCGATGACGCCGTGCACGTGGAGGCCCGGATACACGTCGACGAGGTCTTCGGCCGTCCGGCGCACCACCGCCTCGGCGACGTCGAAGGGCAGGTAGCGCCGCAGTGTGCCGGCGTCGGACATCGCGTCGAGGAGTACGCGGGTCTTGGTGGCATAGCCCGAGCCGAGCTCGAGCAGCTCCTCCGCACCGGCGGCCTCCACGATGTCGGCGGCGTGGTGCTCGAGGATCGCCCGCTCGGCCCGCGTCGGGTAGTACTCGGGCAGCTCGCAGATCCGGTCGAAGAGCTCGGACCCCCGACTGTCGTAGAAGTGCTTGGGCGGCAGCTCCTTGAACGGCTTGGTCAAGCCGTCGAGCACGTCGTCGGCGAGCGTGCGCTCGTCGCCGTCGGCGAGGAACGAGTCGATGCGGATCTGGCCGTTGACGCGCGTGGTCTCCGGCATCGTCACGCGCCCCAGGCCAGGCGGACGCCGGAGAAGATCTGGCGCCGCTGGGGCAGGTCCCAGTTGCGGAAGTGCGGGGTCGCTACACGCCGCACCGTGGCCCACGAGCCGCCGCGCAGCACCTTGTAGTCCGGGCCGAAGAAGATCTCCGAGTACTCCCGGTAGGGGTGCGCGCGAAAGCCCGGGTAGCCGCGGAAGTCGCTCGCGGTCCACTCCCAGACGTCGCCGAGCATCCCGAGGGCGCCGCAGGGGCTCGCGCCGTCGGGATGCGCCCCGGCCGGGTGCGGGCCGAGCGCCCGCTGGTCGAGGTTGGCGTGGTCGGCGGAGGGCGCCCGGACCGTCGCCGTCTCGTGGTCCCAGGTCGCCGCCTTCTCCCACTCGAACTCGGTGGGGAGGCGGGCGTCGTGCGCGCGGGCGAAGGCGTCGGCCTCGAACCAGGAGACGTGGACGACGGGCTTGTCGGGGTCGATCGGCTCGGTGCGGCCCAACCGCCACTCGTGCCCGTCCTCCGTCCAGTGGAGGGGGTGTGTGATGTCGTACTGCTCCTTCCACGACCACGCCTCATCCGACCACAGCGTGCGGCGCTCGTAGCCGCCGCCCTCGGTGAACGTCAGCCAGGTGGCGTTGGTGACCGGCGTGCGGCCGATCCGGAAGGCGGGCACCTCCACCGCGTGGCGCGGGCGCTCGTTGTCGTAGGCGAAGCCCTCCGGCCCCGCGCCCACCAGGCATTGCCCTCCGGGCACCTCGACCGCCTCGAGGCCGGTGTGGCCGCCGGGCGCGCGGGGATCGGGCGGCGGCGCCGGCACGAAGCCGGGAATGCGCGCGAGCTGCAGGGTCTGGAGCATGGTCTCGCGGTGCTGGTGCTCGTGGCGGATGACCAGCTCGAACAGCTCCCCGTCGCCGATACCGCGCTGGGCGATGACCTCGAGCGTCCGCGCGCGCACCTCCTCGAGGTAGGCCTCGGCCTGGCGGCGGCCCAGAAGCTCGATCTCGCCCCGAACCGCGCGCGGGGTCTCGAACGCGTCGTAGGTCGCGGCGAGGTCCTCGTGCAGCAGCTCACCCCCGCCGAAGCGATGGACCAGCCACAGGTCTTCGTAGGCCGCGATGTGGGCCAGGTCCCATGCCAGCGGGCTCATCAGCGGAGAGTGCTGGGCCTCGACGTCGGCGTCCGAGAGTGGCGCCACGAGATCGAGCGTGCGCTCACGGGCTTCCGCGAGACCCTCGATGACCGCATCGGCCCTGGCAACCCCGACCGTCACCCCCAACACCCTATCCACCTCGGTCAGTGTGCTTGTGCCGCCTTTCGTTACGGGCCACCACGAACCAGGTTCCCGCACGCAGGATCTCGGCGCCGAGCTCGCGCTCCAGGTCCGCGGGGGAGAGATAGCGCTTGTAGACCTGGTGGCGGGAGCCGTCGTTGAGCGTGCGCTCCTGGAAGCCCTCGGGCGCGACGCCCTCCCGGAGGGCGCTGTCCACCACGACCAGCTCGGGCGCCACGCGGCGGGCCTCGGCGAGGAACCGCTTGCGCTCCTCGCCGGCGAGATGGCCGTAGAAGTGGCCGGTCAGGACGCGGTCGAAGGCGCCGTCGGCGAAGGGCAGGTCAAAGGCGTCGCCTTTCACGACGACGCCCTCCGGCAGGCGCTCCTGTGCGATCGCGACCATCGATGGGCTCGCATCCAGTCCGACAACGAAGCCACGCAGGTGGCGCGTGAGAAAGCCGGTGCCGCAAGCGACGTCGAGAGTTCGAGCGGCGGGTAAGGCGGCGACGAGGGAGACGACCTCGGCGATCTCGTCGTCCCAGCCGGGCCGGTCGCGGGTCGCGAACAGGCCCTCGCCCTCGTACCACTCGTCGTACTCGCGCGCCCGGCGCTCGTAGTAGGCGACGAACCCGGTCAAGCCGCCGCGGGCAGCTTCCGGGACACCACCTTCGACACGCCATCGTCGCCCATCGATACGCCGTAGAGGACGTCGGCCGCCTCCATCGTGCGCTTCTGGTGGGTCACGACGATGAACTGGGCGCGCTGGGCGTAGCTGCGCAGCAGGCTCAGGAAGCGGTCGATGTTGAGGTCGTCGAGCGCCGCCTCGACCTCGTCGAGGATGTAGAAGGGACACGGGCGCGCCAGAAAGACGCTGAACAGGAAGGCCAGCGCGGTCAGCGACTTCTCGCCGCCCGAGAGCAGGGACAGGCGCTTGGTCGACTTGCCCGCGGGCGTGAGCTCGATCTCGACGCCGAGCAGCGGTTCTTCTTCGGACTCGGCTCCGGGCTGCGCTTCCTCGGCATCGCCAAGCATGGGGCGCGGCCCAGCGTCCTCGGCCACCAGCCGCAACCGCCCCTTGCCGCCGGGGAAGAGCTGGTCGACGACCTCCTCGAAGTTGCGCGCCGCCGCGTCGAAGGTGGCCTCGAACCGCTCGCGGATCTCGCGGTCGGTATCGGCGATCAGCGACTGCAGCTCGCGCAGGGCGGCCTCGAGGTCCTCCCGCTGGGTCTCGAGCTCCTCGACGTGGGCCAGCGCCTCGGCGTACTCGTCCTGAGCGAGCGGGTTCACGGGCCCAATCTGCTCGCGCCGGCGCTGCAGGCGCACGATCCGCTGCTCGATCGCCTCCCGCTCCCCGGGGTCGAGCGGCTCGGTGGTCGGCTCGGGCGCGAGGCCGAGCTTCTCGGCGACGGCATGCAGCTCGTGCTGGGCCTCCGCGGCGGCGTCGCGGACCTGCTGCGCGCGGACCTCCGCGGCGGTCACGGCCTCACCGCGCTCCCTCAGGCGGGCGTTGACCTCGGCCTCGCGGGCGGCGTGCGCGCGCAGGTCGGTCGCCAGGCGGTGGGCGGCCTCCCGATCGGCGGCGAGCTCTGCGTCGAGCGCGACGACGCGCTCGGCCACCGCCGCGGCGGCGGTTTCGAGCGCGGCGGCCAGGCGCTCGGCCTGCGGCCCGAGCGCGGCGTCGCGGTCGCGGGCGCTGCGCGCCTCGTCCAGGCGCCGGGCGCGGTGAGCGCGCTCGCGGGCGGCCTGGTCGGCCAGGCGGCGCTCGGCCTGCAGCTCGCCCTGGAGCTCCGCGCGCCTGACGGCGCCGGGGCCCTCATCGGGTCCCTCGCGGCGCTGCTCCACCCGCCACGCCGCGCGGCGCTCGGCCTCGGCGGCCTGGTCGCGGGCGCGCTGCGCGTCCCGGTGGGCGCGGTCGGCATCGTCGCGCCGGCGGTCCGCATCCGCCACCGCTTCGGCCGCCCGCTGAGCGCCGCCAAGCGCATCGCGCTCGGCGGCGGCGGCCGCCTCGGTGGCGGCGATCAGCTCGTCGCGGCGGTTGCGCTCGGCGAGGACGCGGTCGTCGCCCCCGCTCGGCGTGCGGCGCAGCTCGCGCGCCGCGGAGAACCAGGCGGTGCCGTCGCGCGTGACGGCGACGCCGTCGAACGCTGGCGGCAGGGACGTCAGGTCGTCGACCACCCAAGCGTTCTGGAGCAAGGTTTCGGCCGCCGCCGAGCCATGCGCGTGCGCCGCCAGGGGCTCGGCGCCGGGAACGGCGGGCGACGAAGGAGGTGGGTCGGACCGCTCTGCGGGGGACGTCCCTGTCATTTGGTCGGTATGCCCGACCGAATGACGGTCACCCCCGGCGACGAGGGCCGATCCTCCTTCGTCGCCGCCGTTGGCCAGGGCCTCGACGGCGCTGGCAAAGCTGTCGACCACCACCGCGCGCAGCCGCGGCCCCAGCACGGCCGCCACGGCGAGCTCGTAGCCTGGTTCGACCTGAAGCGAGTCGGCAAGGGTCTCGGCGTCGGAGGGTCCCGCGGCCGTCCGCAGGAACTGGTTGACCGCCGCCAGCTGCGCCCCGACCGTCGCGGCCTCGCGCCGGGCGGCCTCGACCGCCCGCTCGGCCTCGGCCCGGGCGGTGCGGGCCGCCTCGGCCGCGGCGTCGGCGGCGGCGGCCGCCTCGCGCTTGACCTCGACGTCGCGGTCCGCCTGCTCGACCGCGGCCGCCGTCGCGGTGCGCGCAGCCTCGAGGTCGGCCACCTCGCGCTCGATCTCCGCCGCCCGGA
>Ga0126312_10003616_pt1 | contig 10459 bp, 9 predicted proteins | sample Plot104A_FD_92537 | JGI IMG/M metagenome (GOLD analysis project Ga0126312, IMG submission 92537) | Serpentine soil microbial communities from UC McLaughlin Reserve, CA, USA - Plot104A | ecosystem: Environmental > Terrestrial > Soil > Grasslands | place: USA: UC McLaughlin Reserve, Lake County...
CTGCAAGGAGCCGGGCAAGCACGCCTGCGAGATCGCCCAGCTGACTGGGAACCGAAATCGCATCCTCCTCGACGAGGACGAGATCTCGCCGTATATCAAGAACGCGGTGATCGCGATCGAGGACCGACGCTTCTACCACCACGAGGGCGTCGACTACGCGGGGATCGCCCGCGCCCTCTCGCAGGACGTCCTGCGTCGCCGCGCCACACAGGGCGGCTCGACGATCACCCAGCAGTTCGTGAAGAACGCCCTCTCGGCTCAAGGCAACCGCTCGGTCTTCCAGAAGCTGCGCGAGGCGGCGCTCGCCTACCACCTGGAGCGCAAGTGGTCGAAGGAGAAGATCCTCACCCAATACCTGAACACGGTCTACTTCGGCAACGGCGCCTACGGCGTGGAGGCGGCCGTGCGCACCTACTTCGGGGACGGCGACGAGCCGGAGGAGCTCAGTGGCGCCGACGACAGCGGGGTGCAGTACTCGCCGTCCGGCCAGCCGCAGGACGAGCTCGACCCGGGCAGGCACGAGGCCGCGGACGTGACCCCGTCACAGGCCGCGCTGCTGGCGGGGATGATCGCGTCACCCAGCATGTACGACCCCGTGGAGAACCCGAAGCGAGCGACGGGGCGGCGCGACCTGGTGCTGTCCCACATGCTGGAGCAGAAGATGATCACCAAGGCGCAGTACCGGGAGGCCGTCGCCCAGTCGGTGCCGGCCGAGGATCAGGTCGACCCGCCCGACGCCGACTCGAAGCAGCCCTACTTCACGAGCTGGTTGACCCAGCAGCTCGTCGACCGCTACCGGCCGGGCCTCGTCTTCGGCGGCGGGCTGAAGGTCAAGACCACCATCGACCCGGAGCTCCAGGCGGCCGCCGAGCAGGCGATCTCCGGCCGGCTCGCCGGCGTCGGCCCCTCCGCGTCGCTCGTCGCGATCGACAACAAGACGGGCGAGGTGAAGGCGATGGTGGGCGGCTCGGACTTCGACGCCAAGCCCTTCAACCTCGCCACGAACGGCCACCGACAGCCCGGCTCGGCCATCAAGCCCTTCATCCTGGTACGCGCCCTCGCGGACGGCGTCGACCCGAACAGCGTGTGGGCCTCCCAGCCCAAGGTGTTCCCGGTGCCGGGCTCCAAGAAGGAGAAGTTCGTCGTCCGCAACTACGACGACAGCTATGCGGGCTCGGCGTCGCTCTGGTCGGCCACGGCGACCTCGGACAACTCGGTGTTCGCCGAGCTGGGCCTGAAGACCGGGACCAAGCGGATCGCGAGGATGGCGAGGAGGATGGGGATCCGCACGAAGCTCTCGACGAACCCGGCGATGACGCTCGGCGGCCTCCAGGAGGGCGTGACGCCGCTCGAGATGGCCTACGCCTACTCGACGATCGCGAACGAGGGTCTGCGGGTGTCGGGGACGCTCGCGTCCGAGGACGGCGGCCCGGTTGGGATCGAGAAGGTCGAAGGCTCGGGAGTCGACGACGACAACGACAGGGTCACGAAGCGAGCGTTCCCGAAGAACGTCGGGGAGCTGGCGAAGCAGATGCTCACGCTGGTCGTGCAGAGCGGAACCGGAAAGGCGGCTCAGGTGGGCGACGAGGACATCTGGGGGAAGACGGGCACCACCGAGAACTACGGCGACGCCTGGTTCGCGGGCGGCAACGACGACCTGACCATCGCCGTCTGGGTGGGCTACGCCGACAAGGTCGTCCCGATGGAGACCGAGCACGGCGGCCCCGTCGCCGGCGGGACCTTCCCGGCCGAGATCTTCCACGACCTGATGACCGCGTGGCTGGAGATCCGCGACCAGCGCGAGGCCGCGTCCGGGAAGCACCATGACGAGGACGAGGGCGGCGGAGTCGTGCCCGTGGTTCCGATCGCGCCTTCCAGCACGCCTCCGGCCGAGCAGGCGGCGCCGGAGGAGACGACCCCGGCGCCGGCCCCGGCCCCCAAGCAGAACGCGGCCCCCACCCCGCCCGCTCAGCAGGCGCCCCTGGATCAGCCCGATCAGCCGCCACAGCAAGCGCCGGCGCCGACGCCGGCGCCCGCTCCGACGACGCCGCCGACCACCCCGCCGACCGGAGGCGGCGTGCCCGGAGGCGTGCCCGGCGCCGACGGGGCGGGGCCTGGGTAGCGCGCCCGTCGCGGACGCGGCGGCGTCGCCGGCGCGCCCTCGGGCGGGGGCGTGCCTGCCAGCCCGGAGCAGCGCTACGCCGCCCGCCGCCTCCGCATCGCCGCCGGCCAGGGCCGCGAGACATGGCGGCTGTCGGCGTCGCAGAAGCGCCACGGCAGATCGGCCGCCTTCGTGATCCCGATGCGCTCCCCGAGCACCACGCGCGGCGCCCGGACAACGACCTCGCGGGCACGGAGCTCGATCGGGCCGTCCACCAGCGAGGAGCCGTTCAGCGACAGGTCGATGCCGAGCGCCTGCGTCAGCTTGCCAGGCCCGGAGCAGAGCTCCTCTGCCCGAACGAGCCGCCGGCGAGCGCGCATCAGGTCCAGCCCATCGACCGGCTCGAGCGCCCGAATCAGCACCGCCGCGCCGACGCCCTCCTCCTCAGCCACCGCGTTGAGCAGCGCGTGGACCCCGTAGGAGAAGTAGACGTATGCGCGCCCGGGCGGCCCGTACAGGGTCCGGGTGCGCTCCGTCACCCCAGCGAACGCGTGGCAGGCAGGCTCCTCCATGTGGTAGCTCTCGGTCTCGACGATCCGGCCCGCGGTCTCGCCGTGCCGCACCACGCACCCGATGAGATCGCGAGCCACGTCATGCACCGAGCGGTCGTAGAAGGAGGGGTCGAGCGCCATCAGACCTGCGCCTCCTCGAGCACGTGCCGGGCCTGCGCCAGCTGGTCGCGCACGCGCGCCAGCGAGGTGCCGCCCTCCGAGACCTTCGACTCGATCCAGGCGCCCCGCTCGAGCAGCTCGCTGAACGAGCGGTGATCGAGACCGTCGGCGAGCTCGCGCAGCTCCGCCTCGGTGAGCTCGGAGAGCTGCTTGCCGCGCTCCCCGGCCGCGCGGACGATGCCGCCCACGATCCCGTGCGCCTCCCGGAAGGGCACGCCCTGACGCACGAGAAGGTCGGCGACGTCGGTGGCGGCGACGAGCTCGTCCGACGCCGCGGCCGCCATCCGCCCGCCGTCGAACTCGATCCCCTCGAGCATCTCGCGCGCGACCCGCAGGCAGAGCTCGAGGGTGTCGATCGCGTCGAAGAGCGGTTCCTTGTCCTCCTGGAGGTCCTTGTTGTACGTGAGCGGAAGCCCGTGGAGCACCCCGTGGAGGCTCACCAGCCGGCCGACCACTCGCGGCGCCTTGGCCCGCAGGAGCTCCGCCGCGTCCGGGTTCTTCTTTTGGGGCATGAGGCTCGACCCGGACGAGAACCCGTCGGCGAGCTCGCAGAAGCCGAACTCCTGGCTCGACCAGAGCACGATCTCGCCGCCCAGCTGCGAGAGGTGGGTGGCGCAGGTCGCCGCGGCGGCGAGGTAGTCGAGCACGAAGTCGCGGTTCGAGACGGCGTCCACCGAGTTCTGCGCGATGCCGCCGAAGCCGAGCTGCTGCGCGACAAACATGCGGCTGGTGTCGAAGTTGACGCCGGCCAGCGCGCCGGTCCCGAGCGGCAGGTCGTCCGTGGCCATCATGCAGAAGTTGAAGCGCTGAAGGTCGCGGCGGAACTTCCAGAAGTAGGCCAGTAGGTGGTGCGAGAGGTAGACGGGCTGGGCGCGCTGGAGGTGGGTGTAGCCCGGCATCGGCCAGTCGAGATGGCGCTCGGCGAGAGCGAAGAAGGTCCCCATCAGAGCGAGCAGCAGCTCGCGGGCCTGAAGGCTGTGCGCTCGAACCAGCATCGCGACGTCGGTGGCCACCTGGTCGTTGCGAGAGCGGGCGGTGTGGAGCTTTCCGCCCACCGGGCCGACGATCTCGGTGACGCGCCGCTCGATGGCCATGTGGACATCCTCGTCGTCGTCCGTCACGTCGAAGCGGTCCTCGTCGATCTCCCGCCGCACCGCGTCGAGCCCGCGCGCCAAGGCCTCGAGGTCGTCTTCTCCGATGATCCCGCTGCGGGCGAGCATCCGGGCGTGCGCAAGCGACTGCTCGATGTCGTACGGCGCGAGCCGGAAGTCGAACGAGATCGACGAGTTGAGCGCCCGGAAGAGCGGGTCCTGGGGGTCGCGGAAGCGGCCCATAGTGGCCGCCAGTGTAGGCCCAGCTCTCGGCGACCCCGCCTGTAGGTGGGCTCAGACGGCCGTGGCGACCTCGGTCGCCACGACGAAGCCCAAGATGTAGAGCGAAATGCCCCAGCCCATGTAGGCGTTCCGGAGGCGTGGATAGAGGCGGCTCTCGGGGTTGCGCCCCGCTGACCAGACGACCGGCGTGAGCAGCAGGAGCCCGAGAGCGATGAGCCCGTAGCCGGTCCAGCCCGTCACGAGGTAGTCGAGGTCGAGCCGGAAGTCGCCGGCGACCTTGCCGATGGCCTCGTGCCAGAGCGCCAGCGGAAGTGCGACCGCGCCGGCGAATCCGATCAGGCCGATCAGCTGCGTCTCCCGGGGCGAGGAACGTTGCACGACCCCATTATCGCCACGATTCCGGCCGAACCGTAGGATTTCCGCGTGCGGCCGCTCGCGACGGGAGCGAGAAGGATCGACTGTGCGGCAGCGCATGGGGCGGTGGCGCCGCTTGGCTGAGGTCAGGCGGGCGCTGGCCGGGGTTGTCGAGGCGGTGGCACCGGTTGGCTGAGGTCAGGCGGGCGCGCCCCGATGACGCGGCGGCGGTCGCGGCGCTGCTGCACGAGAGCGCGGCCGACATGTATGACCGCTTCTCCGGCGGTCGGGAGCGCGCACTGCGGACACTCGAGCGAGCGTTCGCCGAGCCGGGGAACGCGGCGAGCGCCGAGGCGGTCTGGGTCGCCGAGCTCGACGGCGAGGTTGCAGGCGCGATGGCAGCCTTTCCCGTGGATCAGGCGGCCGCCCGGGCGCGCGGCTTCCTGCGGCTCGCCCTGCGCGCCTCTCCGCCCTGGCGCTGGCCCGGCGCCCTCTGGCTCTTCTGGCTCGGCGGCCGCGCCTCGCCCAGCCCACCCCCGGCCGCCTTCTACGTCGACGCGCTCGCGACCGACAGGCGCATGCGCCGCCGGGGCGTCGCCCGCGACTTGCTCGCCGAGGCCGAGCGCCAGGCGGTGCAGTGCGGCCTCCCCGCCGTGGCGCTCGACACCACGATCGCCAACAAGCCCGCCCGTGCCCTCTACCTGAGCGCGGGGTTCGACGAGGTGGCCTACCGGCCGGCGGGCCGCGGCCTGCCCGGGTTCGTGGCGCTGGTCAAGCCGCTGGGTTGAGCGGCGATCACGTCGCGCAGCGCCTCCGCGACGCGCTCCACCTGTCCTTCGCGAAGCTCCGGGAAGAAGGGCAGCGCGAGCGAGCGGCGGGCGACGTCCTCGCATACGGGGAACTCGCCCTCCCGGTGCCCGAAGCGCTCGCGGTAGAAGCTCATCAGGTGGATCGCGGGCAGGTACGGCTTCGAGTCCACGCCCCGCTGGCGCAGCGCGACGACAGCGGCATCGCGGTCGACCGAGGGCGGGAGCTGCACGACGTAGACGAACCAGCTGCGGCGGTCCCCCCGCTCGCCTCGAGACGGGAGCTGGAGGCCTTCGATCCCGCCGAGCGCCGCGGCGTACAGGTCCGCCACCCGCGCCCGGTCGGCCAGCATCCCGTCCAGTCGCTCGAGCTGAGCGAGGCCCAGCGCGCAGGAGAGCTCGTCGAGGCGGTAGTTGAAGCCGAGGCGGTCGTGGTCGAGCCAGCCCATGTCGGGGGCGCGGCCCTGGTTGCGCTCGGAGTCGATCCGCTCCTTCGCGGCGGCGTCCGCGCATACGATGGCGCCGCCCTCCCCCGTGGTCAGCTGCTTGTTGGGGTAGAACCCGAAGACGGCGAGGTTGCCCCGCGCCCCGACGAGGCTGCCGTCGGCATGCACGGCGCCGAGTGCCTCGCAGGCGTCCTCCACTATCCAGAGGCCCCGATCGGCAGCCAGCCGCTCGAGGGCGGGCATGTCGGCCGGGTGGCCGAACACGTGGACCGGCAACAGTCCGCTCGTGCGCTCCGTAACCGCGGCAGCGGCCGCCCCCGGTTCGAGGTTGAGCGTCTCGCGGTCGATGTCGCAGAAGACCGGCCGCGCGCCCTCATAGAGCATGCAGTTCGCCGAGGCGACGAACGAGAACGGCGTCGTGACCACCTCGTCTCCCGGCTGGACGCCCGCGGAGCGGATCGCGAGGTGAAGCCCCGCGGTGCCGGAGGAGACCGCCGAGACGCGCTCGACCCCGAGCCGACGCGCGAGGGCCGTCTCGAACTCGCCGAGCCGCGGCCCGAGCGCCAGGCGGCGGGAACGAAGCGCCTCGAGTAGGAGCTCCTCCTCGCGGTCGGCGACCAGCGGGCGCGCCAGGGGGATGAGGTCGTCCGGAGAGGAGGCGGCCGGCGACGGACGGTCATCCACCGGCGCGGCTCCCGGCGGCGGGAATGCGTCTTCCGGTCCGCTCACGAAACGGCCGCGCGGGCGCGTGAGCGCTCTGTGCGGCTCGGCAGCATCCCGGCCTCGAGTGAGTCGACGAGTGCCTCCCAGCTCGCCTCGATGATGTTCTCGGAGACGCCGATGGAGCCCCAGGTGTCCGTGCCGTCCGTGGCGTCGAGCAGGACGCGAGTCACGGCGCCGGTCCCTTTGCGCTCGTCGAGGATCCGGACCTTGAAGTTGACCAGCTCGATGTCGCGCAGATGCGGATGGCGCTCGCCGATCGCCCCTCGCAGGGCCTTGTCGAGGGCGTTGACCGGACCGTTGCCTTCGGCCGTCCGTACGTAGCGCTCGCCGTCGACCCAGATCTTGATCGTGGCCTCGGTCTCGACGCGACCGTCCTCGCGCTTCTCGACGATCGCCCGCCAGGACTCGAGCCGGAAGAGCGGCTCGTAGTCGCCCGTCTGCTTGCGGATGAGCAGGTCGAAGGAGCCGTCGGCGGCCTCGAACTGGTAGCCGCGGTGCTCTAGCTGCTTCACCCGCTCGATCACCCGCGCCGCGGTCGGATCGTCGACGTCCGCGCGCGACTGGACAGTGCCCTTGCCGGACAGCTCCGAGACGAGGACCCGGCGGTCGGCGCCCACTTCGGCGGGATCGACGTGCTCGAACGTGCGAGCGTCGCGGTTGACGCCCGCCACGTGCATGCCGCCCTTGTGGGCGAAGGCGTTAGCGCCGACGTACGGCTGGTTCGGGTTCGGGGTGACGTTGCAGAGCTCGTCCACCAGGTGCGACACCTCGGTGAGCCGCTCCAGCCGCTCGCGGCCGATCGCCTCGAAGCCCAGCTTGAGCTCGAGCGCCGGCACGATCGAGACGAGGTTGGCGTTGCCGCAACGCTCGCCGTAGCCGTTGACCGTGCCCTGAACGAGCCGCGCGCCCTGGTCGACCGCGACGAGCGAGTTCGCCACCCCGCAGCCGGCGTCGTCGTGGGTGTGGATCCCGACCTGGACCGCGTCGCCCAGCTCGGCGACGACCCGCGCGGTCGCCGCGGCCACTTCGGACGGGAGCGAGGATCCGTTCGTGTCGCAGAGAGTCACGTTCTCCGCGCCGGCGTCTGCCGCCGCGTGGACGCAGCGAAGCGCGTAGCCGGGGTCCTCCCGGAAGGCGTCGAAGAAGTGCTCGGCGTCGTAGATCACGCGCTTTCCCTCGCCCACCAGGAAGGCGACCGAGTCGGCGATCATGTCCAGGTTCTCGTCGGGATCGACCTGGATGACCTTCTCCAGATGCAGCGACCACGTCTTGCCCACCAGCGTGCAGACGGGCGCGAAGCACTCGGCCAAGAGCCGCAACGCCGGATCGTCGCCGGCCGCGCTGCCGCGGCGACGGGTCATCCCGAAGGCGGCCATCTGCGCGGTCTCGAAGGTCTCGCGCGAGAGCAGGTCGAAGAGCGCTTCCTCCTTCGGGTTGGACGCCGGGAAGCCGCCCTCGATCAGGTGCACGCCGAGGCGGTCGAGCGCGTGCGCCACGCGCACCTTCTCGTCCACGGAGAGGGACATCCCCTCCCCCTGCATGCCGTCGCGGAGGGTGGTGTCGTAGACGAAGACGCGCTCGGCGCTCACGCCTTCGACGGTACCGGCACGACGTCCAGCCATTCCTCGTAGCGCGGGTCCCGCCCGCACAGGGCGTCGTGGAAGACGCGCTGGATCTCGCGCGTGATTGGGCCGGGCGGTCCGATCTCGATGTCGTCGATCTCGCGCAGCGGGGTGAGCTCCGCTGCGGTGCCCGTGAGGAACACCTCATCCGCCAGCGCCAGCTCGGCGCGGGCGATGTCGCGTTCCACCACCTCGTAGCCGAGATCGCGGGCGATCTGCATGCAGGACTTCCGATTGATCCCGTCGAGGATGTTCGCCGCTTGAGGCGGCGTGCTGATCGCGCCGTCCTTGACGACGAAGACGTTCTCGCCCGTGCCCTCGCTGACGTGGCCGAGGTCGTCGAGCAGGATCGCCTCCTCGTAGCCGGTCTTGAGCGACTCGATCTTGGCAAGCACCGAGTTGAGGTACTGCCCGGAGGCCTTCGCGTGGGGGACCAGGGAATCGGCCGAGATCCGCCGGTACGACGAAACCCGGGCCCGCACGCCGTTTCGCTTGCCCTCTTCGCCGAGGTATGCGCCCCACTCCCAAACCGCGACCATCGCCTCGACCGGGTTTTCAAGCGGGTTGAGTCCCATCGGCCCGTAGCCGCGCCACACGAGCGGCCGGATGTAGCAGCTCTTGAAGCCGTTCCGCACGATCAGCTCGTGGGTGATCTCGCGGAGCTGCTCCTTGGGATAGGGGAGGTCCATGTAGTAGAGCCGGCACGAATTCTCGAGCCGGGTGAGATGGTCCTGGTGGCGGAAGATGCCCGTGCCGCCCGGGGTCTCGTATGCGCGGATGCCCTCGAACACGCCGGTCCCGTAGTGCATCGCGTGGCTGAGTACGTGTACCTTCGCATCCTCCCAGGCGACGAATTCTCCGTTCAGCCAGATGAGATCGGCGGTGGTCACGTACTGCTCCTAGAGGTTCGCGAGTACCGCCCGGGTGGCGGCCTCTGTGCTGGCATGACCGCCCAGGTCCGGGGTCCGGAGGCCATCCCCGAGCGCGCGGTCAACGGCGGATTCTAGGGCAGATGCCTCGTTCTCCATAGCCAGTCCGTGCCGGAGCATCAGTGCGACTGAGCCGAGCATGGCGAGCGGGTTGGCCTGCCCGGTGCCGGCTATGTCGGGCGCCGAGCCGTGCACCGGCTCGAACAGCCCCGGTCCGGAAGCGCCGATCGAGGCGCTCGGCAGCATCCCGAGCGAGCCGGTCAGCATCGCCGCCTCGTCGCTCAGGATGTCGCCGAACATGTTCTCGGTGAGGATCACGTCGAAGTCTCCGGGACGCGCGATCAGCTGCATGGCGGCGTTGTCCACGAGCATGTGATCCAGCTCGACGCCCGGGAACTCGGGGGCGAGCCGCTCGACGCCGCGCCGCCAGAGGCGCGACGTCTCGAGGATGTTCGCCTTGTCGACGCTCGTGATCTTATGGCGGGCGAGTTCGAAGCCGACGCGCGCGATGCGCTCCACCTCGGCCTCGGAGTAGACGCACGTGTCGTGCGCCGTGTCGCCGTCGAGGCCGCTGTCGCCGAAGTAGATCCCGCCCGTCAGCTCGCGGACCAGGAGCATGTCGGTCCCCTCGATCCGTTCGCGCTTCAGCGGGCTAGCGTCGAGCAGCGCCGGGCTGGGCCGCACCGGCCGCAGGTTGGCGAACAGCCCGAGCTCCTTCCGCAGCCGCAGGAGGCCCCGCTCGGGGCGCGGCGCGCCGGGATCGCCCGCCGCCGCCAGGTCCCACTTAGGGCCGCCCACGGCGGCGAGCAGCACGGCGTCCGAGCTTCGGCAGGCGGCGAGGACCTCGTCGGTCAGGGCCACCCCGTGCGCGTCGATCGAGGCGCCGCCCACCAGATGCTCCTCGAGCTCGAACTCGCCCATAGCGGCGAGCGCCTCCTCCGCCGCGGCCATGATCTCCGGACCGATCCCGTCGCCGGGGAGGGTGACGATGCGTGCTGCCACGAGGCGGACAACTCTCCCATACGATCGCGGCTTCGGCCGGGAGATGCGCACCCGAGTTCTGGGCATACTCCAAGCAGCGCAATCGGGCGTCCAGAGAGGAAGGACAACTGAGATGTCGAGCGAGCGCGAGCGAAAGCACGGAGACGGCCACCGGCCGCCCGGCCAGCCGGAGAAGCGAGGCGACTACTGGGAGCGGTTCCGGCGCCAGCAGGTCGACGACCCGGTCGATGAGCGCGGACGGGAACGCGAGGGCTACTGGGAACGCTTCCGGCGCCAGCAGGTCGACGACCCGGTGGACAAGCGCCGCTGAGCCTGCTCCGCGGCCGGTTACCGGCCCCTCGAGAAGGGCCTCGCCTGCCGCGGTCAGACTCTGCTGCGCCGCAAGTTAGGCCTGAACCCTGTCCGGGTACC
>Ga0126312_10003617_pt1 | contig 10458 bp, 9 predicted proteins | sample Plot104A_FD_92537 | JGI IMG/M metagenome (GOLD analysis project Ga0126312, IMG submission 92537) | Serpentine soil microbial communities from UC McLaughlin Reserve, CA, USA - Plot104A | ecosystem: Environmental > Terrestrial > Soil > Grasslands | place: USA: UC McLaughlin Reserve, Lake County...
AGCCATGTTGTCCTCTCGGTGGCGTCCCCCGCGAAGGCGGGTGACCCAGTATTCCAGAGGCGCCTGCGAGTAATCGAGAAGCCGCGGCGTACTGGATCCCCGCTTTCGCGGGGATGACAGCTGGAAGCGTTAGCCAGCCCGGCTTACCAGCCGAGCCAGTCGGCCTTGCGCGGCAAGTCGATGGCCTTGATCTTCTCAAGCTTGATCGTGCCTTTCTTGACGAGATCGCTCAGCGGCGCGTCCGTCGCACCGGCAACTTTCATGCGATAGAGATCGACCTTGAGCGTGCCGCGATGGTCCTTCTCGGTCCATGTCGAGGCATTGCAGACGCCGTCCGTGCCCGCGGGGACCCAGTTGGCCTTTTGGTAGAATCCGTTCTTGACGTTCTCGCCGGTCGCGCCGCCATTCTTGGCGGCCCACTCGACGGCTTCCTTCATGTAGAGCGCGGTGCAAACACCCGCGAGATAGTGCACCGGCCGGTAGGTCGTACCGGTAGCGTCCGACATTTTGGAGATTTCCATCAAGGTTTTCATGCCCGGTGCGTCGCCGCCCCAAGCCACGGCGGTGCGCAACGGAAACACCACGCCGTCGGCGGCAGCACCGGCGGCCTTGGCGGCGTTCTCGTCCATGCCCCAGACATTGCCGAGGAACTGCACGTCGACGCCGGCGGTCTTGCAGGCATTGAGCACGGAGATGTTGGAGCCTGCGGTATTGCCGAGATAGGCGTAGTTGGCGCCCGAGCTCTTCAGGGTCAGGCACTGCGCACTGTAGTCGCCGGGCGTCAACGCGAACACGATGGGCTGCAACACCTCAAAGCCGAGTTCAGCCGCAAGTGCCTCGCCCGCAGCCTTTGGCGCGTTCGGGTAGGGGTGGTTCGCTCCCATGTGAACGAATTTCGGCTTGCCGGGTTTGCCCTTGGATTTCCAGTCTTCGGCTGCCCAGGTGAGCATGCCCCGAACGGCGTCCGAATAGCTCGGGCCATAGAAGAAGTTGTACGGCGCCGGCTTTGCCTTGCCGCCCGCGCCGGTCGGATCGGAGAGCGCCGCGGCGTAGGAGGCCGAAATATCAGGGATCTTGTCCTCCGCCAGGAAACCCGTAAGGGCTTCGGTGTCGGCCGTACCCCATCCCAGGATGGCGGCCACCTTGTCGGTGCCCGACCATTTCTTGTACTGCGCGATCGCGCGCGGCACCTGGTAGCCATAGTCGACCGTGTCGACGTTGACCTTGGCGCCGTTGATGCCGCCGTTCTTGTTGATCCAGGCATAGGTGTCCGCGACACCCTGACCGAACGGCGTGCCGACGTCCGAGGTCGGGCCGGAATAATCGGTAAGGTGGCCAAGCGCGATCTGGGCCTGGGCCGTCCCTGCGGCGGTGCCGAGCAGCATTGCCAGGCTGGCCGTACTCAACAAGCTTCTCATTGTCATGGGCTTCATCCTCCGGTTTCCTCTCGAGGTCTTCTTAACGTTAGTCCCGTTCCGACTCAATGCGAGAACGGGTAGAGTTTCCAGTAAGCCTTGATCTGCCGCCATCGGTGCGCGAGTCCGTCCGGCTCAAAAACCAGAAAGACGATGATGATGATGCCAATGGCCATCTCGCGCAGGAATGCGATGTTGTGCTTGAGCCCGAGCATCTGATCGATCGGGCTGCCGCGCAGCGCGACGCTGAGCCACTCCATCGATTCCGGCAGCAGCACCATGAACGCAGTGCCCAGCAGCGTGCCCATGATCGAGCCGAGGCCGCCGATGATGATCATGGCGAGGAAAATGATGGAGCGGTCGATGCCAAAACCTTCGTTGGAGACCACCTGATTGTAGTGCGCATAAAGTGCGCCGCCGACGCCGGCGAAGAAGGCGGCGAGCCCGAACGACAGCGTGCGATATTTGGTCAGGTTGATGCCCATGATCTCGGCGGACAGATAGTGATCGCGCACCGCGACCAGCGCGCGCCCGTCGCGCGTACGCATCATGTTTGTCACCAGCAGATAGCAGACGACGACATAGGCCAGCACGACATAGAAATACTTTTTGTCGCCGCGCAGCGAATAGCCAAACAGCGAGAACGGCTCGGCGCTGGCAGGGACGCTGCCGCCGGTGAACCATTCGGCGCGGGCAAAGAAGTCGAGCAGGATGTACTGCGCCGCCAGCGTGGCGATCGCGAGATAAAGCCCCTTGAGGCGCGCGGCCGGCAGCCCGAAAATCAGGCCAACGGCCGCGGTGACGACGCCGGCCAGCGGAATGCAGAAAAACACCGGTATTCCAAATCGGTTGGATAGATAGGCCGACGTGAATGCACCAAAGCCGAAGAACGCAGCATGGCCGATCGAGATCTGGCCGGTGAAGCCGACGACAATGTTGAGGCCGAGCGCGGCTATGCTGAAGATGCCGATCTGGATCAACAGGCTGAGACTGTACTCGTCGAGGATATGCGGCACAAAGCAGATCAGGATGATACCGACGATCATCGCGTTGCGACCGGTTCTGGTCGGAAACACGGTGGTGTCCGCCGCGTAACTGGAGCGGAAATCGCCGGCGGGAATGAGACTTGTGCCTGCCATGACTGGTTAAATCCGCTCGATATCTTTGGTGCCGAACAGGCCGTAGGGCTTGATCATCAGGATTATGATCAGTGCATAGAACGGGGCGATCTCATACAGATTGCCCCAATGCAGATATTCGCTGTCGAGGAAGTGCGCGAGGTTTTCCAACAGGCCGATAATGATTCCGCCGACCACGGCGCCGCCGACGCTGTCGAGGCCGCCAAGGATGGCCGCGGGAAATACCTTGACGCCGTAGGAAGAGAGCCCCGCTGATACGCCGTTGACCACGGCGACCACGACGCCTGCCACGGCAGAAACCGTCGCCGAGATGGCCCACGCCATCGCGAAGACGCTTTTGACGGAGATGCCGAGCGACTGCGCTACCTGCTGATTGAACGCGGTGGCGCGCATCGCGAGGCCATATTTCGAGAGGCGGAAGAACCACGCCATCCCGATCATCATGGCGATCGAAACCGCAAGACTCATCAGATAGATGGTCTGAACCTGCAGCCCGAGGATGTTGACGTTGTGGGTGGTGAAAACGCGCGGAAACGGCTGAAGATTGACGCCAAAAATCCATTTCATGAGTGCGGCGAACACGGTGGAAAGGGCGACCGTCACCATGATTACGGAAATGATCGGCTCACCGATCATTGGACGCAGGATCACCACCTGGATTGCGATACCGAACAGGAACATGAAGACGAGCGTGATCGGCATGCCGAGCCAGAACGGCACTTGGTACTTCGTCAGCAGCCACCAGCACACCCACGCGCCGATCAGCAGCAATTCGCCCTGCGCGAAATTCACCACCTGGGTCGCCTTGTAGATCAGCACGAACGACATCGCGACTACGCCATACAGCGTGCCGACGACGAGTCCGTTGACCATTAACTGAATCAGAAGCTGGGTATTCATTCGGCGGCCTCTGCGGCGGGCGTTTCGCGCGCGAGATCGACCACCCGGAGCGTGGTGCGGATGCGCTGGGTGGTGCCGTCCTGGAAGCGGATCACGGTATCGACGGGAATGTCGCGCTTGCCGCCGTAGATCGCGTCGATAATGGTCGCATATTTCTCGTTGATGACGTTGCGGCGGACTTTTCGCGTGCGGGTGAGTTCTCCGTCGTCGGCGTCGAGCTCCTTGTAGAGCAGCAGGAATCTGGAAATCCGCTGCGCCGGCGGCAGCGTGGCGTTGACGCCCTCGACCTCCTTGCGCACGAGCTCGTAGACTTCGGGGCGCGAGGCGAGGTCGGTGTAGGTCGTGAACGAGATGCGATGCTTCTCCGCCCATTTCGAGATGATCGAGTACCGGATGCAGATCATGGCCGCGAGCGACTTGCGGCCAGCGCCCAGCACCACCGTCTCGGCGATGTAAGGCGAGAATTTCAGCTTGTTCTCGAGATATTGCGGCGAGAAGCGTTCGCCGAGCGACGTCTCGGCGAGATCCTTGATGCGGTCGATCACCACGAGCTGCTTGTTGTCGTTGTAATAGCCGGCATCGCCGGAATGCATCCAGCCGTCTTCCATGTCGGCCGCGGAGGCTTCCGGGTTCTTGTAATAGCCGAGGAACATGTTGGGGTGGCGCACCACGATCTCGCCGACGCCGTGGATATCCGGGTTGTCGATGCGGATCTGGATGTTGTCGGCCATCGCCACGCCCGTGGTGTCAGGGTCGACCTGACCAAAGGGGTGAAGGGTATAGGCGCCGAGCAATTCGGTCTGGCCGTACAGCGTGCGCAGCGGCACGCCCAGCGCCTGGAAGAATTTGAAGGTTTCGGGGCCGAGCGCCGCACCTCCGGTCGCCGCCGAGCGCAGCCGGGTGAAGCCGAGCCGGTCGCGCAGCGCGCGGAACAACAGCTGGTCGGCAAACAGCGAGCGCTTGCCATGCGCCAGCGCCGACAGCCCGGTTTTCATGCCGAGATCGTAAAGCCGCTGCTTGAGCGGCGAGGAATCCATCACACCAGCGCGGACTTCGGCGGCGATCGATTCCCAGACCCGCGGCGCGAACAGCACGAAGGTCGGCGCGATCTCGCGGAAATCGTGCATCATGGTTTCGGAGTGCTCGACGAAGTTGACCTTCATCCGGCACAACAGCCCCTTACCGAGCACGTAAACCTGTTCCATGATCCAGGGCAGCGGCAGCACCGAGACGTATTCGTCGTCCGGGCCCTTCGGATCGAATGAGAGATAGGTCGCGCAATGCCGCAAGACGCGCCCCGCCGCCAGCATCGCCAGTTTTGGATTGGCCGTGGTGCCCGACGTGGTGCAGAGGATGGCGCAATCCTCGCCCTTCGTAGCCTCGACGAGCTTGTCATAAAGCCCGGGCTCGCGCACGGCGCGGTCGCGGCCCATGGCGGCGAGCTTGTCGGCCTCCATCAGGCGCGGGTCGTCGTATTTCCGCATGCCGCGCGGATCGGAATAGACGATGTGCTTGAGGTTGGGCACGCGGTCGGCCAGCGTCAACAGCTTGTCGACCTGTTCCTCGTCTTCGGCGAATACCAGTTTGGCTTCGCCGTAGCTCAAGAGATAGGCCGCTTCCTCGTCCAGCACGTCGCGGTAGAGGCCGAGGCTCATCGCACCGACGGCATGGGTTGCGATTTCGGCCGACACCCAATCCGGCCGGTTGTCGCCGATGATGCCGATCACGTCGCCGCGGCCGAGACCGAGTTCGACGAGGCCGAGCGCGAACTCACGCACGCGGGATTGATATTCATTCCAGGTGAAGGCGCGCCAGAGCCCAAAATCCTTTTCGCGCAGCGCGATCTCGCCGCCATGTTCGAGCGCGTTGAGGCGCAACAATTTTGGGTAGGTATCGGCCTCTTTGATGCGGCCTGCGTAATCCATCATGCCACGCACTCCGGTGCGGCCGGCTTGTCGTCGGGATCGACCAGGACTTCGTCCTCCTCACCGAGATAAGCGCGCTTGACATGGGGATCGGCAAGAACCGAAGCCGGATCGCCTTCGGCGATCTTGCGGCCGAAATCCAGCACTATGACGCGGTGGGAAATATCCATCACCACGCCCATGTCGTGCTCGATCATCATGACCGTCATGCCGAACTCTTCGTTGAGATCGACGATGTAGCGCGCCATGTCCTCCTTTTCCTCAAAATTCATGCCGGCCATCGGCTCGTCGAGCAGGATCAGCTGCGGCTCCAGCGCCATGGCGCGGGCGAGCTCGACGCGCTTGCGCAGCCCGTAGGGAAGGGTGCCGGCGGTCGCCTTGCGCACCGATTGCAGGTCCAGGAAGTCGATGATCTCTTCCACCTTGCGGCGGTGTTCGAGCTCTTCGCGCCGCGCGCCGGTCAGCCAGTACAGCGATCCCGTGATGAAATTGTTTTTCAGGAGGTGATGCCGCCCGACCATGATGTTGTCGAGCACGCTCATGTGGTGGAACAGTGCGAGATTCTGGAAGGTGCGGCCGATGCCGAGCGAGGGCCGCGCATTGGTATTGAGGCCGGTGATGTCCTTGCCGCGATAGAACAGTTGCCCTTCGGTCGGCTTGTAGCGGCCGGAGATGCAGTTGACGATCGAAGTCTTGCCCGCGCCGTTCGGGCCGATGATTGAAAACAACTCGCGGTCATTCACGCCGAAACTGACTTCGGTGAGCGCGCGTACGCCACCAAAGCGCAGCGATACCCCGCGCACTTCCAACGTGTAAGCCACTCATTCCTCCAGATACGGCGCTTGGCGCGCTCTTTATCTATCGTTTTCCGTCACTCCGCCGACCTTACATCGGCCTTCTTTGCTAGGCCATCCGACTATGGATGCCCGGCACCCTACGCTCCCGGCGTTATGCGCGGTAACGCCGCACCCCGCCGGTGACGCGAGCCGCGTTTGGCGAAGTGGCTCTCCATAGGGCAATACGATAGTTTGGAATGTCTTTTGCCCGACAATTGGGCCGGCAAAATTCGTGAGCCGCTTCATCTCACGGCTTTTGTTGAAATCGCGTGCTATCGAGGGTCATGTTGCGACGCAACATAAGGGGCGGAACTCGGACGGAGCGGCGGTTGCCGGGATCATGATTGCGCCGGAATACCTCAAGCGCATCGCGGCCTGGTCGCGCGAACTCAATGAGCGCGAGATCGAGATCGCGCGCGCCGGCATCACCGAGAAATCCTATCGCGCCAACGAGTTCATTTTCATGCGCGGCGATGATTTCGATTACTGGACCGGCGTGGTCACCGGGCTTGCCCGGATGGGCATCGTTTCGCGCGGCGGCAAGGCCGCCAGTTTTGCCGGCCTCACCGCCGGGGCATGGTTCGGCGAAGGCACGGTGCTGAAGAAAGAGCCCCGCCGCTACGACGTGGTGGCGCTGCGCGATACGCGTCTGGCGATGATGGACCGCAGCACGTTCTTCTGGCTGTTCGAGAACAGCGTGGGGTTCAACCGTTTTCTGGTAAGGCAGCTCAACGAGCGTCTCGGCCAGTTCATCGGGCTACTCGAGTACGGCCGCACGCTGGATGCGACGGCGCGGCTGGCGCGTTCGATCGCTTCGCTGTTCAACCCCATCCTCTACCCCGACCTTACGCGGCACCTCGAGATCACCCAGGAGGAAATCGGGGCCCTGTCGGGAATGTCGCGGCAGAACGCCAACCAGTGCCTGAAAAGGCTGGAGAAGGAGGGCCTGCTCCGGCTCGAATATGGCGGGCTGACGATCGTCGCGATCGAGCGGCTGCGCTACTACGGCGAGTGATCGAACCGGGCGCTGGTTGGGTCTGTCATAGGCCTGATTCCAATCGGCTTTCCGATTAGACTCCGGTGGGGTCGGGTGCTAGGGCTGCGCCGCGCGAGAAGGCCTTTTGGCGCTCGATTTTGCCGGGCCAAGGCCGGCATGGTAGGTCCGCGAGGCCCGCTTGCGCCTGGCGCAGGGCGCACGCGCGTAGGAGAGAAGATGGCAATTAGGGATTCAAAGCGCGTTGCGCTGATCACCGGCGTTACCGGCCAGGATGGCGCCTATCTCGCCGAATACCTGCTCGGGCTCGGCTACACCGTTCATGGCATCAAGCGGCGGTCGTCCTCATTCAACACCGCGCGGGTCGATCACCTCTATGAAGACCCGCATGCCGGCAACGTACCATTCCTGCTGCACTATGGCGACATGACGGATTCGACCAACCTGATCCGGCTGATGCAGCAGATCCGGCCGACCGAAATCTATAACCTCGCCGCCCAAAGCCATGTCGGCGTCAGTTTCGAAAGCCCCGAATATACCGCCAACGCCGACGCGATCGGCGTGCTGCGTCTGCTCGAGGCGATCCGCATCCTCGGCATGGAGAAGCAGACGCGATTCTACCAGGCCTCGACTTCGGAACTCTATGGCCTGGTCCAGGAAGTGCCGCAGAAGGAGACCACGCCGTTCTATCCGCGCTCGCCTTACGGCGTCGCCAAGCTTTACGGCTACTGGATCACGGTGAATTACCGCGAGGCCTACGGCATCTACGCTTCGAACGGAATCCTGTTCAACCATGAGAGCCCGATTCGCGGCGAGACTTTTGTCACCCGCAAGATCACACGCGCCGTCGCCCGCATCGAGACCGGGCTCGAGCAGACGCTCTATCTCGGCAATCTCGAGGCCAAGCGCGACTGGGGTCATGCTCGGGATTACGTCGAGGGCATGCACAAGATCCTGCAGGCGGATGCGCCCGACGATTACGTGCTGGCGACCGGAGAGAGCCACTCGGTCCGCGAGCTTGTCGAACTGGCCTTTGCGGAAGTCGGCCGCAGCATCGAATGGCGCGGCAAGGGGGTCGATGAAACCGGCATCGACAAGAAAAGCGGCAAGACCGTGGTTCGCATCGATCCGGTCTACTTTCGCCCGACCGAGGTCGATATGTTGATCGGCGATGCCAGCAAGGCGCGCGAAAAACTCGGCTGGACGCCGAAGACGACATTCACCCAACTCGTCAGGGAGATGATGGCGGGTGATCTCGCCATCGCCAAGCGAGAGGTTGTCAATGGCAAAACTCCCGTTTGAACTAAGCGGCAAGACGGTCTTCGTCGCCGGGCATCGCGGCATGGTCGGCTCGGCGCTGACGCGCCGGCTGGGACGGGAAGACGTCGAGCTGCTGACGATCAAGCGCAGTGAGGTCGATCTGCGCAACCAGGCCACGGTATCCGACTGGTTTGCCGCGACGAAGCCACAGGTGGTTTTCCTGGCGGCGGCCAAGGTTGGCGGCATCGTCGCCAACGACACGCTGCGCGCCGAATTCCTCTATGACAATCTCGCGATCGCCGCGAACGTCATCCACGCCGCACACGTCAACAAGGCCGAAAAGTTGATGTTCCTCGGCTCGTCCTGCATCTATCCAAAGCTGGCGCCGCAGCCGCTGCGCGAGGACTCCATGCTGACCGGACCGCTGGAGCCGACCAACGAAGCTTACGCGATCGCCAAGATCGCCGGCATCAAGATGATCGAGGCCTATCGCACCCAGTACGGCTCCGACTTCATCAATGTGATGCCGACCAATCTATACGGCCGCGGCGACAACTATCACCCCGAATACAGCCACGTGGTGGCTGCGCTTATCCGCCGCTTCGATGAAGCGAAAGTATCCGGTGCGAGAAACGTCGTGGTCTGGGGCACCGGCACGCCACGGCGGGAATTTCTTTACGTTGATGATCTTGCCGATGCCTGCATTCATCTGATGAAGAGCTATTCCGCCGGCGAACTCGTCAATATCGGCACCGGCGAGGACATCACGATCGCCGAATTTGCGCGCATGGTCGCCGCGACCGTCGGCTATAGCGGCGAAATCAGTTTTGATGCCTCCCGGCCTGACGGCACGCCGCGCAAATTGCTCGACGTCAGCCGGCTCGCCAAACTCGGCTGGCGCGCGAGCACTTCGCTTCAGGATGGCCTCAAGCTGGCGTATCAGGCCTACCTGAGCGAGCACAAGCAGACGGCCGAGTAACCCGCTCAGGGCGCTTTTGCAGCCGCTCGTGGCGGTTTTTTGCCGAGTTCAGCCGCTATCGCGGAAATCAGCGGCTTCATGAAGAAGGCCTCGTTGGCCGGATAGATATCCGTGCGCAGGCCGTGGGCCTTCAGTTCTCCCGACACGGCCGGTCCGACGGACGCGATCGCTGTGCGCGAAAACCCCTCGTGCAACCGCGCTTCGCATCCGCGTGTCCGCGCCACCTCGACCAAGCGGCGAACCTGTCCCAGATTCGTCAGCGCGATGGCATCGATCCGGCCCTGCGCCATCTCGTCGATCGCCGTGACGACGTTGGCGTCGGCGGCCTGCGCGTCGTAGACGTAAGGCGTGACCGCATCGACCTCGGCGCCTTGCGCCTCGATGGCGCCGATCAGGGCGCTGTGGTCCTTGTCCGGATAGAGCTGCAGGCCGACGCGATGGCCCTTCAGGTCGAGCCGCGACAGCATGTCCGCGACGCCTTCGGAGGTCGGCTTCTCCGCCGTCATCTGCGGCTCCAGCCCGATCTCGCGCAAGGCCCGGCCGGGCTTTGGACCACGGGTGAATTTTCGCGCTTTTGCCAGCGCTGTGACAAATTCCTGCTCGAGTCCGACCCGCCGCACCACCTTCATCAGCCGCCGCAGGCCTTCGCCGGTCGTTAGGACCAGATCGTCAAAAGGCGCCGCGATGACGCGCCTGATCCATGCCTCGATCGGCGCCGGATACGGCGCGTCGTGAATCGTGAACATCGGGCATTGTAGGACCTCCGCGCCCTGCTCGGTGAGCAGGCGCGCGAACTGCGCTTCCTCCCGGGTTTCCAGGATCAGGATGCGGTAGCCGTTCAGCCGGTCAGCCATGATCTTGCTCCAACGCGGATCGCCTTCTGTTTGTTCATTTTGACCCCGCAGGCGGGATTGGCGCAAGGGCGGCGGCTCTGATAGAGCAGGGCCGAAATTCAATCCGCTGCCCGAGCCTTGATCAACGAGCCTTCATCAACAAACTCCAGTCAAAAT
>Ga0126312_10003618_pt1 | contig 10458 bp, 9 predicted proteins | sample Plot104A_FD_92537 | JGI IMG/M metagenome (GOLD analysis project Ga0126312, IMG submission 92537) | Serpentine soil microbial communities from UC McLaughlin Reserve, CA, USA - Plot104A | ecosystem: Environmental > Terrestrial > Soil > Grasslands | place: USA: UC McLaughlin Reserve, Lake County...
GCGCAACCCTTCCTTTTCGCTGGCTCCGCGCTCATTTGGAGCGCGATCCTATCGGCAGGGCGACGGGGAAGTCCCCGTCTAGCTCGTGACGGACGGCACTCAATCGGCGTACGTGGTGGCCCGGGACTCCCGGATCACGGTGATCTTGATCCGCCCCGGGTACTCCAGCTCCCCCTCGATCGCCTTCGCGATCTCGTGCGAGATCAGGGCTGCGCGATCGTCGTCAACTTCACCCGGATCCACCACCACGCGGATCTCGCGGCCGGCACGCATCGCGAAGACTCGCTCGACCCCGTGGTGGCGAGATGCGATCTTCTCGAGGTCGCGAAGCCGCTCCACGTACTCCTCCAGGGAGTCGCCGCGGGCGCCCGGCCTCGCGCCCGAGAGGGCGTCCGCGGTCTGGACGATGACAGCCTCGACGGTTCGCGGCTCGACGTCGTTGTGGTGCGCCTCCATCGCGTGGGCCACCGCCTCAGGCTCCCCCATGCGCCGGGCGATCTTTCCGCCGACGAGTGCGTGCGGGCCGTCCATCTCATGAGTAACCGCCTTCCCGATGTCGTGCAGCAGGGCAGCCCGGCGGGCCGTTTCAACGGACGCGCCCAGCTCGGCGGCCATCAGTGCCGCGAGATCGGCCGTCTCGACCAGGTGGTCGAGCACGTTCTGGCCGTAGCTCGTGCGAAAGCGCAGCTGCCCGAGCAGATGCAGGAGATGCGGATCGAGGCCCTGGACGTGAGCCTCCATCGCCGCTCCTTCACCCTCCTCCCCGATCCGCGCGTCGATCTCAGCGTCGACCGACCCGTAGGTCTCCTCGATGAGCGCCGGGTGGATGCGCCCGTCGGCGATCAGCCGCTCCAGCGTCAGCCGTGCCTTCTCGCGGCGAACGCCATCGAAGCTCGACAGCAGTACCGCCGATGGAGTCTCGTCGATGATCACGTCCACGCCGGTCACCTTCTCCAAGGCCCTGATGTTTCGCCCGTCCCGCCCGATGATCCGGCCCTTCATCTCGTCGCTGGGGAGCTCGACGAGCCGGGTGGTGTTCTCGCTCGCGTGGGCGGCCGCGAGGCGCTGCATCGCGACCGCCAGGATGTTGCGCGCCCGCCGGTCGGCCTCGCGCTTCGTCTCCTCCTCGAGCTGGCGCAGGCGCATGCCCGCCTGCGCCTTCGCCTCCTGCTCGACCTCCCCCAACAGAAGCTGCTTCGCCTGGCTCGCGGTGAGGCCCGAGATGCGCTCCAGCTCGCGCCGTTGAACGCGCTTGGCCCGCTTCAGCTCCTCCAGCTGCCGGGCGAGGTTGCGCTCGCGGTCCTCGAGCGCCTGGGCGCGGCGATCGAGGTCGGCGCGCTGGACCTCGAGCGATTGCGTCTCCCGAAGCGCGCGCTCCTCCATCCGGGCGATCTCCTCGCGGCGGGCGCGCAGCTCATCCGGAGGCGAGGCGTCGGAACGCGGGGCGGCGGGCGTACGCCGCGGCGCATCCACGTCGTCTTCTTGCCTCCAGGGCAGCCAGTGGGAGCGTGTGGACATCCGGTCCTCCCGCCCGGTCAAGCTCAGTTGTGGGTTTCAGCGGCTGCCGCGAAGCAGCCTGGTCATTCGTGCTCTAGGCGGCCGCGAGGCCGCCAAACCAGGCTACTCCCGAACGGGCGCGCTCGCAAGCGAAGCGCCGAAACGGCGAGGGCCGATGCGCGCGCCGCCGACGCGGGCCTGAGCGGCTTCGCGCCCCTCGGAGTGAACGGCCTCACGCTGCCTTTCGCTCCCCTTGCCGAATCGCCTCGTAGGCGAGCTCGTAGTCGTAGCCGCGGCGGGTGAGGAAGGCGAGGGCACGATTGCGCTCGGCGTCGGTTGCGAGCGGCTTGCCGCGCTTCACGAGAAGCGCCGCGGCGCGAGCGAGCTGCTCCGCGTGATCGTCGCCACGGAGGGCGGACTCGATCAGCTCTCGCGCGATCCCGCGGCCGGCGAGCGCCTCACGGATGCGCTCCGGCCCCCAGCCGCGCAGCTCGCGCTTGTCCTCCGCGAAGCGCTCCGCGAAGCGCCGGTCGTCGAGCTCACCCACCTCGGTGAGGCGCGCGATTGCGGTGCCGACCTCAGTGGGCGTGAACTTGCGATCCGCGAGCCACCCCGCCAGCTCCGCCGTGCCTCGCTCGCGGCGACGCAGGGCCGCGAGCCCCCGCTCGAACGCCTCCTGCGAGCGATCGCGCCCCGGCTGGGTGGGCTCGCCTGCCGCCTGAGAGAGATCCTGCCCGGCCATGCGCTGGGTCTGTCGCTAGGCCGCCTTCTCCTCAGCGTCGGGCATCGGTTCCGGATCCGCCTCGCCCCCGCCGTCGATCGCCTCAACCGGCGCCGGGGCGGGCCCTCCGGGCCGCTCGATCTCGAGTGTCTCGAAGATCTTCGCCTCGATCTCGGAGGCCAGCTCCGGGTTCTCGGCCAGGTAATGCTTCGTGTTGGCACGGCCTTGGCCCAGCCGCAGCTCGCCGTAGCTGAAGAACGAACCCGACTTCTGGATGAGGTCGTTCTCGAGCGCCAGGTCAAGAAGCCCGCCCTCCTTCGACACGCCGACTCCGTACTCGATGTCGAACTCCGCCTGCCTGAACGGCGCCGCAACCTTGTTCTTCACCACCTTCACACGCACCCGGTTGCCGACCGCCTCGGTCCCCTCCTTGAGCGTCTCGATGCGCCGCAAGTCGAGCCGCTGCGAGCAATAGAACTTCAACGCCCGCCCGCCCGGCTGGGTTTCGGGCGATCCGAACATCACGCCGATCTTCTCCCGGATCTGATTCGTGAACAGGCAGACGGTCTTCGCGCGGTTGAGGTTTCCGGCCAGCTTTCGCAGGGCCTGCGACATCAGGCGGGCCTGGAGGCCCACGGTCTGCTCCCCCATCTGCCCCTCGAGCTCAACCCGCGGGGTGAGCGCCGCGACCGAGTCGACTGCCACGACGTCGACCGCGCCCGAGCGCACGAGCACGTCGACGATCTCGAGCGCCTGCTCGCCGTAGTCGGGCTGGGAGATCAGGAGCTCGTCGGTGTTGACGCCGATCCGCTTTGCGTAAATCGGGTCGATCGCGTGCTCCGCATCCACGAAGGCGCAGACCCCACCCCGCTTCTGAGCCTCGGCGATGATGTGGTAGACGAGGGTCGTCTTCCCCGATGACTCGGGGCCGAAGATCTCGACGATCCGCCCGCGCGGCACGCCGCCGATACCTAGGGCGAGATCGAGCGGCAGGGCGCCCGTTGGGATCGCGTCGATCGGCACGGTGGCCCTGTCGCCGAGCTTCATCACGGAGCCCTGGCCGAACTCCTTCTCGATCTGCGTGACCGCGGCCTGGAGCGCGGAGTCCTTCGCCTTCGCCTCCTTGTCCGCCTTGGCGTCGGCCTTGCCGTTCGCCGCCTTCAGATTCGCCTTCTTAGCTTCTGCCATCTCTTCTCATCACTCCTTAGGCTCGCCCGTGGCGGGCGGCAGTTCCAGGGCGGCCAAGCGCTCGTACTCGGCGCCCTGTGGCCGTAGATTCGAACGGTAGAGCGCGACTCGGACGGCATCGAACGGTCGTTCGAGCGCCTCCGGAAGCCTCCCGGGCCAGCGCTCGACGACGCGCGGCTTGCCCCTGCGGCGCCTTCCCCCGCTCCCGGTGACGCGCTCGGTGCGCACCCTCGCCACCGTCACGTGCGGCCAGAAGGGCCGCTTCTCGGGCTTGTAGAAGCGGCGCTCTGCGAGTCTGGCCTCGAGCTCGCCCTGGAGCTCTGTGGCCGCCTCGCTGGGCGCATCGAGGGCGAAGAGTCCCGGGCGGCGGCCCTTGATCGGCGAGGGGTCGGGCTCGAGGCTCATCGGAACCGGGTGCGGCTTCACCCCGGTGACGATCGTCGCGATCTCCGGAACGGCCTTCTCGGGGCGCCAGCCGAGGAAGCAGAGCGTCATGTGGAGCGCCTTCGGGGCGATCGGCCGCAGCGCCTCGTCGATGCATTCCCGCGCCTGCCAGGCCTCGATCTCGAAGCGCACGTCATCCGGCAGGTCCAGCGCCACGAACAACCGCACGCGGGGGCTCTTGAGCCGCTCCTTCGCCACGCTCGGCACGCTACGCCGAGGCTCGGCGCGAAGCAGGGTGGCCTCCATGCTTTCCATAACCCCGAGCGGCCCCGCCCCGCCCCCCGGGCGAGCCGCCGTAATACGGTTCGTTGCCCGTGAGCGCGCGCCCCATGCCCCACGTCGATGGGGTCAGCCACCGCGACGTGGTCGCGAACGGCGTGCGCCTGCACGTCGCTGAGGCGGGTTCGTCGGATGCCGACCCGATCCTCATGCTCCACGGCTGGCCCCAGCACTGGTGGGTATGGCGCGCGCTCATCCCGCCACTTGCCGAGCGCCACCGCGTGATCTGTCCTGACCTGCGTGGCTTCGGGTGGTCGGAGGCGCCGCGAGGCCGCTACGAGCCGGAGATCTTCGCCTCAGACGCGATCGCGCTTCTGGATGCCCTCGAGATCGACCGCGTCCGACTGGCCGGCCACGACTGGGGTGGCTTGGCCGGCTACCTCCTAGCCCTTCGCCACCCCGAGCGCGTCCAGCGCTACCTCGCCCTCAACATCGTCCATCCGTGGCTGCGCATCCGGCCCGGCCTGCTACTGCGCACGGGTGGCGCCTGTGGTACCAAGCCGCGCTGTCGGTGCCCGGCCTCAGCCCCGCGATTCTCCGCCGCCGAGCGGACTCGATGAACCGCCGGATCGCCGCGAGCAGCGTCGATCGAAGCTGCTGGCAGGACGGCTGGGAGGCTCACGCCGACGACATGCGCGTCGAATTCGTCCCAGGGTGCGGCCACTTCATCGCGGACGAGCGCCCGGAGCTGGTTCTGGACCGAGCGCTGGAGCTCTTCGCCGCCGACTGATGCCGCCGTCCTATCTCAAGGTCGCAGGACTGCCCTGAGGCAGGACAGCGGAGGCACCGCCGCTGTGATACTCCTCACCCACGCTTGCTCTCGATCGTGAGCTCCTCGAGGCAAGCGCCACGAGGCGGCGAAGCCAGATCAAATCGGGAAGTCCTCGCCGCGCAGCAGGCGACGCAGGAGGTGCATCGCCACCGTGGCCGCGCGGTCGCGGATCTCCGCGCGGTTGCCCGGTAGGACCAGGTCGCGGGCGATCGAGCCCCCCGCCGAATCCATTACGCAGATACACACGTAGCCGACGGGCTTCTCCTTGGTGCCGCCGTCCGGCCCAGCGATACCGGTGACTCCCACCCCGAGGTCGCCACCGAAGCGCTCGGTCGCGCCGCGAGCCATCGCGTCCGCCACCTCGGGCGAGACGGCCCCGTGCACCTCGATGAGCTCCGCCGGAACCCCGAGGAGCTCGACCTTCGCCTCGTTCGAATAGGCGACGACGCCGCCAGCCACGTACTCCGAGGCACCGGGCCGCTCGGTCAGCCGCGCCGCGAGCAGGCCCGCCGTGCAGGACTCGCCCAGTCCGATCTTCCTACGGGCGAGCAGCTCCGCGACCTGCTCATCGATCGTCGAGCCGTCGCTGGAGAAAAGAAACCCGGCGTGGCGCTGGACGATTCCCTCTACGAGTCGCTCGCGCGCCCCCTCCGCGCCCTCGCGATGGCGGATGTCGACATGAAGCTCGGCGCGTCGCAGGCACGTCGTGATCTCAAGCGGTGAGAGGTCGGTCTCCTCGCCGATATCGCGGAGCGTTTGCGCGATCTCGGACTCGGGGATACCGAACAACCGCAGCGATGCCGACTGGTACGGCGTCGCCCGAGCCATCACCTCGTCGGCCGCGCCCGTCTCGAGCGCGGTTTCCCACATCCCTTGAAGCTCGCGCGGGGGTCCTGGAAGGACGATGACGACGGGGCCGCCATCCACGGGCACCACAAGCCCGGGTGCCGTCCCCTCGGGATCGATGGCCGCCGCCCCTCGCGGGACCATGGCCTGCTTTCGGTTTGCCGCCTTCAGCGCCTCTGGATCCAGTTTCATGCGACGCGCAAAGCCGGCGAGGATCGCGGCGATCCGCTCCTCCATGGCCTCGTCGAGCACCAGCTCGCGGCCGGCGAACCTCGCGACGATCTCGGCCGTCAAATCATCCGCCGTCGGGCCGAGCCCGCCGCTCGTAACGATCAGGTCGACTCCCTCAGCGCCCAGGAAGCGAAGCGCCGATTCCAGGTCGTCCGGCCGGTCGCCGACCACGAGCATGTGCGAGACCTCCACCCCGCGCTCGCCCAGCCGCTCCGAGATCCACGGCCCATTCCGGTCGGTGATCTGGGCCGTGATCACCTCGGTTCCCGTGACCACAATCCCGGCCCTTACATTCACCCGCCACCCCCGGACGCAGGAGCACAGGACAATGCGCACGGCGTAGCCGGGCGCAAGGGGTTCCGGCCGGGAGCGGAGGAGGTGGCGGAGTTATTCGTCACGGGCAGTCCTCGGCGGGCTCGGCCGGCTTCACCTCGGCGGGCGCGGTGATCTTGTACGCGGTTGGCCCCTCGGTCTCCGGCAGCCTCTCCCGCTTGCCGTTCAGGAAGAGGTCGAACTGCTCGCGGTCGTAGCCGAACGGGAATCGAAGGTCGAACGAGGCCGCCTCGTAAGGCCCCTCGTCCGAGCCGGCGGAGAGCAATTGATCGTCGATGAGGGGCTGCTCCGAGCCGGAACCGAGCAGGCACACCTGCACGTCCGAGTTGAGCTCGAGCCGAAGCGCGACCGTGCTCGGTCCCTGAGCTTGCTGCTGGGCCTGCTCCCTCTCACGCTGGCGCTCCCTGCGACGCTCCCTGCGCTGCTGGCGCTCGCGGCGCTCTTGCTTCGCCGCTTGCTTGCCACCGCCGCCTCCCTCGTCATTGCTACCTAGGAGGCCGATCCCGAGCAGCACGCCCACGGCGACGAGGACGCCGAGCCCGATCAGCGGCCACGGCCCACGGCCGCGCGGCTCGCCGGGCAGCGCGTGGCGGCGACGCTCCAGCAAGGGCTCGCGGAACGTGTACGGCTGGCCGGCGGGGAGATCGGACTCGACCTGGCGGCGAAACTCGTCGATCAGCGCGTCCGCATCCAGCCCCAGCACCTGCGCGTAGGTGCGCAGGAACCCGCGCGCATACGCGGGGCTTGGGAGCACGTCCCACTCCTCGTTCTCGAGCGCGCGCAGGTACTTGATACGGATCTTCGTCCGATCCTCGACCTCGGCGATTTCCATGCGCTGGCGCGTGCGCGTGCGCTTCAGGACCTCGCCGATCCGCATCCCCTCGTTGTCCTCGGGCGGCATCATCGCCGCGTATTGTCGCGTTCCTGGCGGGAAACCTCGGTATGTCTGTAATAAGCCGCCAGAAGGCGAGGGGTCGGCCGGTCTAGCCGCTCAGCGGCTCGAGCTCGGACTGCGTGTCCGAGCGATCGTCATCGCCCGGCCCGTCGTGGGTACCCGGCGCGCCGTCGAGCCGCTCGAGCAGTCGCGGAAGCTCGGACATCGACACCAGGACCTGCCGCGGCTTCGAGCCCTCGTATCCCGAGATGATCCCGCGGCGCTCCAGCATGTCCACGAGGCGCCCAGCGCGCGTGTAGCCGACCCGCAGCCGCCGCTGAAGCATGGAAACGGAGGCCGTCTCCGACTCGACCACGATCCGGGCCGCGTCGGCGAGGAGGGCGTCCTCGTCGGGTGAGAACTCGCCGTCGCCCACCTGCTCGTCCTCATCGGGCCGCGCCTCCAGGAGCTCGGCGGCGAACTCGGGCTCGCCCTGGCGGGCCCAATGCTTGGCGATCCGCGCGATCTCGTCCTCCGTGACGAACGCCCCCTGGATCCGCGACAGCTTCGACGTGCCGACCGGACGGAACAGCATGTCGCCCTGGCCGAGGAGGCTCTCCGCCCCGCCCTGGTCGAGGATGACTCGGGAGTCGACCTGCGAGGCGACCGAGAAGGCGATCCGGGCGGGGATGTTGACCTTGATCGTCCCGGTGATCACGTCCGTCGACGGCCGCTGCGTCGCGAGCACGAGATGGATGCCGACGGCACGCGACTTCTGCGCGAGGCGGATGATCGAGTCCTCGACCTCAGCCGGCGCAACCATCATCAGGTCAGCGAGCTCGTCGATCACGCACAGGATGTGCGGCAGCGGTGCCGCCCCGGCCTTCTTGCGGGTTCGATTGAGCTCCGTCAGGTTTCGCGCCCGCGCCTCGCCCATCACCGAGTAGCGGCTCTCCATCTCCCCGATCAGATTCGCGAGCACGTTCGCCGCCAGCCGCGGGTTCGTGACCACAGGCGTGAGCAGGTGCGGCAGCTTCTCGTAGTGGTTGAGCTCGACCCGCTTCGGATCCACGAGCACGAGGCGCACCTCGTTCGGGGACGCGTGCAGGAGGATCGAGCACAGCATGGTGTTGATGGACCCGGACTTGCCGGACCCGGTGGTTCCGGCGACCAGGGCATGAGGCATGAGGGCGAGATCCGTCCACTGGGCGTGGCCGGCGACGTCCTTTCCGAGCCACACCGCGAGGGGCGAGGCGCCCTTCGGCCGCCCGTTGTATATGTCGCCCAGGCGGACGAGGCGCCGGCGCTGGTTCGGGACCTCGACGCCGACGGCCTTCTTGCCCGGAATCGGCGCCAGGATGCGGATGTCCGTCGACGCCAGCGCATACGCGAGGTCGTCCTTGAGCTGCGCCACCTTCGCCACCTTCGTTCCGGGCGCGAGCTGAAGCTCATAGCGGCTGACGTGCGGTCCGCTCACTACCCCGAGCAGGCGAGCCTCGATGCCAAAGTGCTCCAGGGACTCCAGCAGCGCACGGGAGACGGCGTCTCGGTCGCGCGTGTCAGGGCCCTGCTCCCCCTTGCCGCGCTCGAGCACCTTCGGCTGGGGCAGCGTGAAGTCGCGCTCCTCGGAGGCTGTGATGCCCTCCTTCTCGCGCTTCGCCCCCATCGGCGTCTCCCCCAGGTCCTCCGGTTCCGCGTCAGGGTCGGCCTCCACCTCGCCCTGCGCGGCGTCGTCATAGGCGAACTGACCGGAGTCGGGCGCGGGCGCAGCGGTATCGACCTCGTCCTCCCACTCCGGCTCCTCGGGCTCGTCGTCGGTACGCGTGATCAGCGGCTCCGTTGGATCCGCCCGGGTGATGGCGATATCGTCCCCGGCCGGGTCCCAGTCCGAGCCCTGCCCGTCGTCGTGTTTGTAGGCGGAGCCCATCACCCCGGCCACCTCGCGGGTGCCCTGGTGGGCACGCCTCGCGGCCCGGCCCGCCGCGCTCAGCACGCCGGCGACCGTGGCCCCGCTCAACAGGAGGACGCCGCTCACGAACAGCAGCACGGCGACGATCTGTGCGCCGAGGCGCTGGAAGAGGGTGGTCGTCGCCCAGTACAGCCCCTCCCCCGCGGCCCCGCCATGCTCGGTGAAGAAGCGCTGCTGGAAGTAGTCGTGGCGCGCGGGGTGGTCGGGCCCCAGGCCCGCTGTCTCCGCCGCGAAGGCGAGCAGCAGGGCGCAGAGCACCAGGATGCCCCCCGCGTTGACAGCCTTAGGCGCGGCGATGAAGGGGCGCATCATCAGCGAGAGTCCCCACGCGGCGAGCGCAAACGGGACGACGTACGCGACCTTGCCGACCGCGTTCGACAGGCCGACCTCGGCCCAGCCGCCGACCCGGCCCCCGTCCCACTCTCCGTAGAGGACGAAGCCGAGGTAGAGGCCCAGCGCGACCAGCGCGAGGCCGATGACGTCGAGATGACGCTGCTCGAGCCCGGAGATCGCGTCGCGTGAGCGTTCGCGCAGCTCCCGCGCGCGCTCCCGCGGGTCGCGCTCCCGGTAGCGACCTCCCCGCCCCGACGAGCGCTGATTGCCCCCGCTCGTCGCTCGGCCGCGCCCTCGGGCGGGGTTCCGGGTCTTGCGGGTCGGGGTGAAGGGAACTCTCATGCGTGGCCACCAAGGCGCGTGCGTGGCCGCGCCTCGCCTGTGCTCCTTCGACGCCGACCCGTTCTCCCCTGCGTGCCCAGGCACGAACCCGGAGGGGATAAATTCGCGCTAAACCTTTGCCTGAGCGGCGAATCTGGGGCGTACCCTTGTACCCGTGCTGACAACCAGCGAAAGCACGGGCCGCGTGCTCGTAGTCGAGGACGACATCTCGATCGCCGATGTCCTGCGCCGCACCATCCGCCAGGAGGGCCATGAGGTGCGCTCGGCGGGCGACGGTGTCGAGGCGTTGCGCCTGGCCGAGGAGTTCACCCCAGACCTCGTGGTGCTCGACCTCGGGCTGCCAAAGCTCGACGGCGTCGAGGTCTGCCGCCGCCTGCGGGCCGAAAGCGACGTCCCGATTCTCATCCTCACCGCCCGCACGGAGACCGACGACCGCGTCACGGGGCTTGACTCGGGCGCCGACGACTATCTCGTCAAACCCTTCGAGCGCCAAGAGCTGCTGGCTCGCATGCGCGCCCTGTTGCGCAGGCGCCCGCCGCGCGGCAGCGCCTCGCTGACGGTCGGCCACCTGCGCCTCAACCCCGACACGCACGAGGTGGAGCGCGGCGATCGGCAGATCGAGCTCACCA
>Ga0126312_10003619_pt1 | contig 10455 bp, 11 predicted proteins | sample Plot104A_FD_92537 | JGI IMG/M metagenome (GOLD analysis project Ga0126312, IMG submission 92537) | Serpentine soil microbial communities from UC McLaughlin Reserve, CA, USA - Plot104A | ecosystem: Environmental > Terrestrial > Soil > Grasslands | place: USA: UC McLaughlin Reserve, Lake County...
TCAAGGAACTCGTGATTAACGGCCCCAACACATACCCTGGCGCCAACTACATCATAAGGCCGGACGGCGTCAAGATCAGGCTTGACTACGTGAGCGACAGGAAAGCCATTGCAGACTCGCTTGCCCCAAGCTACGTCGTCGAGCGCCACCTTGCGAACGACGACATCGTGATTTTCAATAGGCAGCCGTCACTCCACAGGATGTCCATAATGGCGCATAGCGTCGTGGTGCTGCCCTACCGCACGTTCAGGCTTCACCCCGCAGTGTGCCCGCCGTACAATGCTGACTTTGACGGAGACGAAATGAACCTCCACGTGCCGCAGAGCGAGGAAGCAAGGGCGGAAGCCACGCTCCTCATGCGCGTACAGGATCAAATTATATCGCCAAGGTATGGAGGCCCAATCATCGGAGCTATCAGGGACTTTATTACCGGCGCGTTCATGCTGACACGGGACGGCTCGACTCTGACAAAGGACGAATTCGCAAACCTTGCCATGATCGGCGGCTACGAAGGCCCGCTGCCAGAGCCAGCGGTGACAACAAAGGACGGGCAAAAGCTGTATTATTCCGGAAGGCAGCTGTTTTCGCTTTTCCTTCCAAGGGACTTTAACTTCATCATCACATCGAAATGGAACAAGGCTGCAAAAGGCGCGGGCAGGGATGTCGTAGTCAAGAACGGTGATCTCATCAGCGGAGTCATCGACAAGGCGTCGATAGGCGCAGAAGAACCGGACAGCGTGCTCCACAGGATTGCCAAGGACTATGGCACCGGAACCGCAAGGCGGTTCCTCGACTCGATACTTACTATGCTCAAGACATACATCACTCACCGTGGCTTTACCTACGGCTACTCAGACCTCTGGCTCTCGCCGGAGACAAGGCAGGAGATAAGTGACATCATCCAGAAAACCTATGAGAAGGTCTACGAGCTGATACAGCAGTACAACGACGGCACGTTGCCGCTGACAAGAGGTCTTTCGGGAGAAGAAGCGCTTGAGCTGTACGTCGTAAACGAGCTGTCACGCGCCCGCGACAGGGCCGGCAGGACTGCGGACAGGGCATTCCCCGACGAAAACTCGGGCGTGATAATGGCATCTACAGGCGCAAGGGGATCAACCCTTAACATCGGCCAGATGACCGCGGCCCTTGGGCAGCAGTCTATAAGGGGCAAGAGGATCCAGAAGGGCTATCATAACAGGGCACTTTCGCACTTCAGGCCGATGGAAGCCAGCCCCGATGCCAAGGGCTTTGTCAAGTCAAACTACCGCGACGGGCTGTCGCCGCTAGAGTTCTTCTTCCACGCGATGGGTGGGCGCGAGGGCCTTGTGGACACTGCAGTCAGGACACAGCAGTCCGGCTACATGCAGAGAAGGCTTATCAACGCCCTTGAGCACTTGAAGATAGAGTACGACCTGACTGTCCGCGACCCGCACGGCAACATCGTGCAGTACCTCTATGGCGAGGACGGCATCGACCCGGCTAAGAGCGATCACGGTGAGGCAGTCAACATTTCAAGGCTCATAGAAGCTGAATCGATTGTCGACGGAGGGCGCAAGGCTACAGAGAACGACACCAAGAACATCATTGCCAAATATGACGAGAACCTCAATCCGAGGATGAAGGGCAACCTCGAAAAGGCACTGCTCGAGAACAGGCTCTCCAAGGAAGGAGCCGAGAAGGTCATGAAGAAGGTGCTCGACCTCATTGACAGGGCGCTTGCAGAGCCGGGCGAGGCAGTCGGCGTGGTGACGGCACAGTCGATAGGTGAGCCAGGAACCCAGATGACTCTCAGGACATTCCACTTTGCAGGCGTAAAAGAAAGAAACGTGACGCTCGGCCTTCCAAGGCTAATAGAGCTCGTGGACGCGAGGAAAAAGCCGGTGACGCCCACGATGGACATCTACCTTGACGAAGAACATAGGGTGTCAAGGGAAAAGGCCCTTGAGGTCGCAAAAGAGATCCTGTTCACAGAAATAGGCGACCTTATCGACAGGACAGAGACCGACTATACTGGCGTCCTGACGTTCCACCTTTCAGAGGTCAAGCTCGCAGAGCGCGGGTGCACTTTTGCAGAAGTGATGGAAGTGCTTGAAGGTGCCAAGAAAAAGTACCAGGTCAAGCCAAACGAAAACAAGGGCTACATCAAGATAACTATCCCAGATGAGCCCGACGCTCAGACGCTTCTTGCGCTCAAGAGCAAGCTCCTTGGAACAAGGGTCAAGGGAGTGCCGGACATCGAGCGCGTCACCATAGTCAAGCAGGACGATGAGTGGGTTATACAGACTGCCGGCTCGAACCTTGCCAAGGTCGTGATCATTGACGGCGTGGACACCACCAGAATCGCCACAAACAACGTCTACGAGATATGGCAGACACTTGGCATCGAGGCCGCAAGGACGGCATTGATAAAAGAAATCACTAACACGCTCGAAGAGCAAGGATTGGAAGTCGACACGAGGCACATCATGCTAGTGGCAGACCTGATGACGTCAAAGGGCTACTTGCAGCAGATAGGAAGGCACGGCATTGCAGGAACCAAGACATCAGTGCTTGCAAGAGCGGCATTTGAAATTACCGTTCCGACAATTGCAAAAGCGTCTCTTGAAGGCCAGATAGAGACCTTGAAAGGAGTGACAGAGAACGTTATAGTAGGTGCCACTGTACCTGTCGGCACCGGAATGGTAGACCTATACATGAAGGTGAAGGGTAACAACAATGAGGGCACTGGAAAAAGTAATTAAGGACGCTATAGCCACCGACAAGTACAAGAGCGGCGTCAAGGAAGTATTGCAGTCAATCAAGGGATCGAAATTGATAATCGTCAGCAAGTCTGTTGCTTCTGACCACAGGGTGAAACTGGAAGAGCAGGCCAAGGCTTCAAACATCGCTGTGTACGAATACCCTGGCACCTCGGTGCAGCTAGGCAAGCTCTGCAACAAGCCTTTCAGGATGACTGTAATAGCAATCAAGAGCGGGACTGCAGAAGAAATAGACGCGATCATCTCAGAAAAAGAGGGCAAATAAAAAAGGCGCCAAGACTTAAATTGGACTTTACTGAGCAAGTGATGATATTGTTGTTGCTGTTGTCGTCTGACGACGGAATGTACGTAATGACAGGGATGCTGCGCTGAAAATGACCGAGATCAAGCTGACTTCTGACGAGCTGCGTTTGATGTCCCTTTTCCAGAGCATCACAAGCGCCACTGCAAGGGACTGCATAGTCGATGACAGGATGGAGCGCGTTATTTTCGTCGTAAATAAGGGCCAGATGGGCCTTGCAATTGGCAAAGGCGGCTCGACGATAAAGCAGCTCCAGAACGTGGTCGGGAAAAAAGTGGAACTTGTCGAGTTTTCAGACGACCCTGCCGAATTCATACGCAACATGCTAAACGCCGACATGGTAAACGACGTCAGGATATCTGACAGGAACGACGGGACAAAGCAGGCCGTCGTCATCGTCGACCAGCGCAAAAAGGGCGCCGTCGTGGGCAGGGAGGGCAGAAACGCCGAGAAGGCTAGGCTCCTTGCGAAGCGATACTTCCAAATATCCAATGTTCTGATAGTTAGCCCTGAACAGCAGGGAAGTTACAATAAGGTGAGTATGTAAAAATGGGTAAATCTCCACTAGGGTTGTTTGCCGGCGGTGTGCTCAGGGCAAAGAAGAGCCGGGGCAGGTGGGCAGACAAGTATTACAAGAGAAGGATGCTTATGCTTGACAAGAAGGCAAACCCGCTAGAGGGCGCGCCGCAGGCACGAGGCATAGTGCTGGAAAAAGTAGGAATAGAGTCAAAGCAGCCCAACTCTGCCGTGCGCAAGTGCGTCAGGGTCCAGCTGATAAAGAACGGCAAGTCGGTCACCGCCTTCCTCCCAAAGGACGGCGCTCTCAACTTTGTTGACGAGCATGATGAGGTCATCATCGGCGGCATCGGTGGCTCGATGGGTGGCGCAATGGGCGACATCCCTGGCGTTAGGTGGCAGGTCTTCAAGGTGAACGGAGTGTCGCTCAACGAGCTTGTGCACGGAAGAAAGGAGAAGCCGAGAAGATGAGTGGCAAAGAGCAGGTAAACATACAGCTTTTCAACAAGTGGGACACAAGCGAGATCAAGGTAAACGACGCTGGTCTAAAGACAGTAATCAAGCTCCCGCCCGCAGTCATACCAGTAACATTTGGCAGGCACGAGCACCAGCGGTTAAAAAAGGCTGAGGTCCACATCGTGGAGAGGCTTGCAAACAAGATGATGCGCTTTGGCAAAAAGTATGCCAAGAACACAGGCAGGATGGGTGGCAAGAAAGCCCATGCGCTCAAGGCAATCAAGGCCGCTTTTGACATCATACACCTTGAAACGGGCAAGAACCCGGCCGAGCTCTTGGTGAGGGCAATAGAGAACTCGTCGCCAAACGAGGACACGACCCGCATCGTGTATGGTGGCGTAGTCTACCACGTTTCAGTGGATGTTGCTCCGCTGCGCAGGGTGGACCTAGCGCTTAGGTTCATTGCAGAGGGCATAAGGGAGTCGACCTACTCTAAGCCGCAAACAATCGAGGAGGCGCTTGCCAAGGAGATAATCTTGGCTTCCAACAATGACATGGCAAGCCATGCTGTCAAGAAAAAGAACGAGCAAGAAAGAATCGCGATGGCTTCAAGATAAAAGCCGCAAAAACACTTTTTCTCTCTTTTTACCGCACTCATGAAGGAGCAAGCCTGAGCCATGAGAAAGGTCAAGCTATTCATCGCCCCAAGCCTCGACGGCTACATTGCCAGAGAGGACGGGGGCATAGACTGTGGCTGTTCACGGATGCAGATGCAGACTATGGCTACTCGCAGTTCTACGATTCAATTGATAGAATTCTGATAGGCAGAAAAACATACGATCAATCCCTTGAATTTGTGACGAATACCCGTACAAGGGCAAAACAAAAAGGTGTGTACGTGTTTACTGAAAATGCAAAGCGGACAGGTGATCAAAATGCAGAGTTTGTCTCTTCCGATGTCCCGGAATTTGTAAGGAAACTGATCCGCACACAGGGCAGGGACATCTGGCTTGTTGGCGGCGCGGATATCATTTCTATCCTGCTGAATGCTGGATTGGTAGACGAAAGCATTTTATCGATTCATCCCATAATCCTCAGCAGCAGCATAATACCGCTGTTCAAGGATATACAAGGCAGATGAAGATGAAATTAACCAAGTCCATTTCTTGCAAAAGCGGGTTGGTACAGTTATGGTATGAATTGTAATTCCAGTTATCTAACCTGTATTCTAGCTCCACAAAAAATAAATGCGATTGCTGCAAGTCTGCTACAAAAAGGGCTAGGCTGAGCAGGTCCGATGCGAGGGCGTGATGGGAAGAGCTCCCCTAGCCTCCAATAACAACAACAACAACACTACGCTTATCAATGGCTGGCTAACCATAGGTAGCAGAATCTGGAGAAATAATATGAGCAACAAGGACGAGTCTGTCTTTTCAAAGGAGGCCCTGATGGGTACGCAGGCCGGCAAGGAGATAATGAAGCAAGGGTTGCTGCGGAGCAAGGGCTACAGGCAGTTCAACCAATACAAAGAAAAGACAGGGAACGAATTCCAAGGATTTGCGGATCGCTTCGTCATGTCGCTGCACAAGGCGATAGCTGCCGATGACAACCCTGCCGGCACGATATGTAAGTTTGCCGAGGAGGTGAACTCACCTGAGCTTGTGCCCGCAGGCAACGTGACAGACATCAAGGCAAGACTGTCAAGCCCTGAAGCTCTTGGCGACAGGGTCAAGCGCATACTGAATTCAAATTTTGTCAAGATGACGTTCCCAGTTTTCAACGCGCTATTTGACGGCGCAACCCAATACTTTAACAACAGTATCTCTGAGGAAAGGAGGAACGCAGTGATAGACGGCCATATCATTGCCATCGATCTGTCAGAACCGATGGACAGGATTGTCGACAAGGACGAGGATCTGGAATACCTCGAAGACTACAAGTTCATGAACCCCTACATCCTTGCGATTGCCCGGAGCAAGATAGCGCAGGGAGGAGACATCGTCCTAAAGGCCTTTGAAGAAGGGTTCCGCGACGCCCGTGTCGGACAGTACATCGATGTGAAATTAAAGATAAAGCCAGCGTCAATAAGCGACGAGAACATGACCGAGTGCTACAAAAAGTACCGGGCTGTGATGGGGACGGCTGGCAGGAATATGGCGCTCAACCGCCGGCCGCTGGGCGACATATTCCATTTAGGAATGGCCAAGGCCGGCGAGTGCGTCGGCTGCGGCAACGAGATCGAGGACGCCATCAAGAACAACGCAGTCAAGGTGCCGTCGTGGCCGCTCTACTTTGCCATCAACACCGGAGACGTCAGGCGCGGCTTTGAGCTTACGATGGCAAAGAGTGAGCTCTACCTTGACGAAGCCAAGATTGCGCTTGACATGCTGCCTGAAAGCTTTCAATTAAAGCCGTTCCTTGAATTCCTATTTCTTACTGTCAGGCATTACAACCAGCACTGGTACAACGAGCTTGTCCGCCGCGCGCCTTTCGAAGAGTTCCAGCAAAAGATAGAGAAGCTGATGTCATGAAATGATGTGGTCTGAGAAGCACAGGCCGAGGCAGGTGGAGCAGATGGTCGGCAACGAAGACGCTAGATTAGCAGTAGTCAAGTGGCTGGCCGGCTGGGTGAGCGGAAGCAAGCCGCTCCTGCTAGTAGGTCCGCCAGGCACCGGCAAGACTACGCTAGTGCACGCGCTTGCAAGGCAGTTTGACTACGACCTTGTGGAAATGAACGCAAGTGACACCCGCAACAAGGAGATCCTGCAGGCAAGGATAATGCCTATCTTCCAGAACACTGGCCTCCTTGGGCGAAAGATAATGCTCTTTTTGGACGAGGTGGACGGTATCTCGGGCAGGGAAGACTCAGGCGGCCTCGACACGCTCGTTGACCTCATGAAAGAGCCCACGGTGCCGGTGATAATGGCGGCAAACAAAAAATCGACCAAGATAAGAGACCTTGCCAAGGCGTGCAAGACTGTCGAGTTTGCCCCAGTGCCGCCGCGCCTTTTGACGCTCTTTCTTGACCACGTGCTGCAGAGCGAGGGCGCCAAGCTTGGACTCGGCGACAGGATTTCAGTGGTCTACAACAGCAGGGGCGACATACGGTCGCTTCTCAACAGCGCGCAGTCGCGGGATGCTGGCTATGCCACCGTTTCAAACAAGGACATTGTCGATGTCGATATTGCAGACGCAATCAACGGCTACTTTTCAACATCCGGTAGCGCAGAAGAAGCCGTGGCATACATTGCCAAGGCGGACGCGTCCTACTCTGACCCTCGGTACGAGGTCATGTCGCCGGAGGCCCGGCGCAGGGACATGATCGCCGCGCTCTTCTCAAGCATCGTCTCTTCGCATATAGAACACGGCGACCTTGCTGCAATGCTAGACGTGCTTTCAAAGGCGGACATGATGGTCGGCAGGGCAAGCAGGAACAGGCAGTGGAGCCTGCTCCGGTATGTGAGCAGGATGATAGCAATAGGGCTATACGAAAGGTCGCGCCAGAAAGGCATCAAGTACAGCCAGTATTCGATGCCTTGGCCGGTGATGGGCCCTATCTTTGCAAGGTCGCAGTCGACTAGGAAAATCCTGAGCGACCTTGCGCCCGCAATGCACATGTCAAGGAGCGCCTGCGGCTCGCTCGTGCTGCCATATTTCATTCGCACGCTGATAGATAACAAAATAGACCCAGTGAAATTTGCCGTCAACAACTTTCGCGACGAGTCGACAGGCGAGTCGATAGCAAAAGAGATGGAGAAGGCGAAAAGGAAATGAGCGAGAAAGGCGACTGGATAAGGCTATTGGTTAAATATAAGGGCAAGTGCGCAGCCTGCGGCAAAGAGATACCACAGGGCGAATATGCGCTCTGGTCGAAGAGCTCAAAGGCTATCAAGCATATCAAGTGCGATACTCCTGCAACCGCTGAAAAGAAGAAACAAGAAAAAAAGCAGCAAGTCCCAGAGCTTAACTGCTTTATCTGCGGCAAGCCTGCCGGATACGCCGAATGTGGCTTTGAGGCCGGCGACTGCAACAGGATGGTCGTCTCGCAGGCGTGCATCTGCAACCAGTGCATGGAGGACAAGAACGCATACGGAAACTACCAGCAAGCTTTTCGCGCCAAGATGCAGAAGCTGCTGTTACCAAAAGTTAAAATTTGATCTAACCAAGGTAGGTGCTAATTACTATTTTGAGATTCCAAGACCTGCACGTTCTGACAAACTCATTTTGACAATCTCAAAATGATCAAGACTCATCTTAGTGTAATCAAAAAGCAACTATCAACCTTGGTCAAGTCCTATTCTCAGTGGCACAAAAACCAATTTGTTATTCGTTGCGTATTGTTTTCGCCTTTGCGTCCTTCTCTATTCCAAGGATGACATTGACTACTGGCAAAATGACCTTGATTGTGCACGATTCTTCCTCCATTAGCGCCATAGTGAAGGACGGTATCGTTCTACCCATTGCACATCACCTGCAGGCGGGAATGATGCGCAGGTCATCATAGCAAAGCGAGGACTCGCTCACGAGAAAATTACTTGATGGAAGGAGCTTCATGATGCACACCCAATACAAAAATCCCGCAGCCTTGTTTGTGCCTAGCGATGAAGGCCTCGTCTCGTAAGATTTTTCCGATTTCAAACTACTTCCAGCTGTTTCGCAGCATCTTCACCTGCTACAACCATCGTTAGACTCGACCTGATGCTGGCAATTGCACGAATTTTCTTTACCCGGTTCCATATATTTTCCTTGGATTCATCGCTCACTCTTGCGACTATGTCATAGACACCGGACACTCGGACAGCTTCAGAGACACCTGAAATACGACTCATCTCATTTATGATGGCTCCCTCCGCGCCAATGTCACAGTTCAAGAGGACAAACGCGCTTAACATCATTAATTATGGGGCGTTAGACTACAAGTATCATACGGTCAGAAATAGCTCAATGAAAGAATAAAAAGACAGCACAAATCAAAAAACTGGTCCAATAGTTCAAATGTAATGAAATTGTTCCATAACAATATCAAAAGCTTAAAGGGGACCGTTATGAAAATATCGAAGCTACAATTACTCAAAGTATGAGCCAAAAAGTTCAAGGTTTTCGACGGAGCCCTACTTTTTGCCCTGTTCTTCCCATTTAGGCAAGCATGATGGAAAGTAATAGGTGGTCTTTTAGACCGTTATTATCGTCTTCGTAGGCATTGCGTCCCAAGCGCAGTCATTTCTGGGCGTATGACTTTTGTAGAGAAATAAGCTATACAAGTATCACCAAACGGACCTGCAGGCTGGTAAACAAGAATTGTCAATACCTCGCTCCCCAAGTCCTGGTATTTATCAGCCTGCAGCATATGAACTGAAAACAAGCGGGAGGCGGCAACGAATGGTATGCAATGGTAATAACCACCATTTATTACCAAAGGTTATATAGAACGCGTGGTATACTATTACTATGTCAGAAAAGAAATTAGCAAGAGAAGAAGGAACATCAACCAGATCAAACGAAGTCATTGATGCTGTAAGTGATAATACGGTCCGAATCGTTGACGAAGTGGCAAAGGCCCAGCCGCAATTTGCTCAGTCAACAGCCAATCTGCAGCTAGACTCCATCCATACGGTTAAGGACACGATTCAAACTGCATTCGCGAATCAGAAACAGGTTTACTCCACTCTGAACCTCGCTCAATTCCCACAGGCGTCAGAACAGGTTGTAAAGCAGACGACAGAGATAACGAACAACGTAATTCGCTCTATCGGCATTTTCAACCAGCTTGGCATAAACGCGCTGGATGCCGCAAGAGAGAATGTGAAGATCTACAATAGTACAGTAGATGCAGTTACAGATTTCAACAACAACCTACTGAAGGCATGGACATCGTACTGGTCTGCACAACAGCAGCAGTTCAACAGGGCGTAGCCCTCTCATTTTATGTTGTGTAGCGGAGCAATCAAAGAATAGCATGGCATTTTTGTCATACTGGATCAGCGTTAAGACATTCTCCATCTAAAATCATGTTATCATAGTCTTCTCAACTTTCTGTCAAGTTCATAAAAATGGTAGTGAGGTCGGTGGCCCGCAGTCTTTGAATGAGATTCATATATTTCGTCCAACTCTTCAAATGTCTCTGCAGAGGACTGAAAACTACAATGCATGCAGGCGGCATTTAACATCAGAAAACAATGCAACTGAGGCGATATAGCGTTTTCTACGATGACCGGCTGCAAGATCGTAAATCAGGCACTAGGAGCTAAGAATTGTAACAATAAGTCTGGGATCTCTCCTTCAATCCCTGGTATAATCAGCCTCTTATTTCGCCATAAAGTAAGTCTTAATCCCTACACTGGTATTGACGTATCTTAATTCAATCTTTCCTGCATAGGCCAAGATGAGCATCGCACTATTGAAAGCGATAGTATCGCCAGGCCA
>Ga0126312_10003620_pt1 | contig 10451 bp, 9 predicted proteins | sample Plot104A_FD_92537 | JGI IMG/M metagenome (GOLD analysis project Ga0126312, IMG submission 92537) | Serpentine soil microbial communities from UC McLaughlin Reserve, CA, USA - Plot104A | ecosystem: Environmental > Terrestrial > Soil > Grasslands | place: USA: UC McLaughlin Reserve, Lake County...
AACTTCTATTAATTGTCTTACTCCTTTTTTTTCGTCAAGTTCTGTCTCTATTTTATTTAATTTTTTTTCTAATTGATTTATCTCTTTTTTAAATGAATTTTCTTTATTAAATATATTTTCTTTTGCTCGTTTGAGATCAAATATTAATGTATTTTTATCATTAATCTTATTATTGCATATTGGACATTTATCTCTATCTTGTATATACTTAATGCTTATGTCCTGAATTTCATATAATAGCTGATTTGATATAAGAAGTTTTTTATGTCCCTCCATTATAGTTAATATCGAAATTCTTTCTTTGTCAGTCTTTTCTAATTCAATTTGATTTTTTTCTTTAACTTTGTTAAGTTCTTCTACATTATTTATTGATATATTTTGAATATCTATATTTAACTTTTGATTTGATTTTGATATCAAATTTCTTATTTGTTTTTCATCATTATCTATTCCTTTTAATATATCACTCGCTTTTCTTATACTATCTTTTGGTGGATATTCTTGTAATTCTTTTGAAAGATTTAAAATTTTTGAATTTAAGAGAAATATTTTATCTTGAAAATCTTTTATTCTATTTTCTTGTACTAGTACATTTTCTTTTTTATAATTATACAGTTTTTCTTTATAATCTAAATCTTTTGTAGATTTCTCTATATTTTCCATAGTTACCTTAATTTTATTTAATTTCTCTTGAGAAGGATAACTAATTAAAGCATTTTTATCATTTTTTATTTCTTGCAATTTTAGTTCTAATTTTTCTTTTTTTTCTTTTAAAATTTGTTTTTGCTTTTCAAATTCATTTTGTTCTGTTAATAAACTTCCAATTTGTATTTTTAAATCTTTGATTTCTTCATTAATACTATTAATTTGATTCTTTAAGTATTTTTTTATATGGTCGTCAAAATCATTTAATCCAAATAAGTTCTTGATTAATTCTCTTAATTCACTTGGATCTGCGAGTGCAAGTTTATCTACTTCTTTTTGTCTAATATAGACAGTTTTTTCAATTACTTCTGGATATACTCCTAAAAGTGATTCAATTTCTTGATTAACGATATTCGGACCTCTACAAAGCTGAATGAATCTCTCTTCATCTTTTTCTTTTTTAAATAATAATGCAGAAGATTTCACTAACTCATTTTGAGGGTCCTGCAATAACTTTCTTTTTCTAATAACTTCAATTGTTCTTATTACTCTATATAGGATGCCACTTATTTCAAATGTTATAGCAACTTCACATTTAGACTCTCCAGTTTTAATTATAGATTTTCTATCTTTTTCTGCCATTAGATGTTCACCAAGTAGACCCCATAGAATAGATTCTATTATGCTTGTTTTACCCATTGAATTTTTTCCTTTGATAATAAAGAATCCTTCTCCAAGATATCCTTCATACGGTATGGAAATATTATCAAATGGTTTAAAATTTTTTGATTCTATTTTCAAAATTTTCATAATATCACTATTGATTCTTTAATGATTCAAAGAAAAGTTTCGCAAGCATGTTAGAATCTAAATTATTTTTTTTTAGATCTTCTTTTCTAGTAGATGTAATATATTTTTTAAATTCTTTCTCTGGATCTTCTATTAAATATTCTATAAATGTCTCATCTTGTTTAATTTGTTTAATAATAGTTTCATCATAATATCTGGGCGTTTCTAGAATAAATTCAACTATGTTATAGTCATTGCTATTTAATGTTATTTTATTTAGATAAGATGATATTTCATGGATATTATAAAATGAACCATAACTTCTATTACCTAGTATAGTTATTTTAACTCTAGCAGCGGTTTGATAATTATAAGGTGTATTTAGTCCATTTTTCTCAAATACCTTTTTAATACGATCGATAATTTTAGAATTATTATCATCTGAATAAATTTCTACATTATCACTTACTATTTTTCGCTGTTGAGGTAAAAGTTTTTGAATCACTTTAATTTTAGATTTAGAAGAAGAAGAATCATCAATATCTATAACCAAATAACCTTTTTGATAAGTTTCTTCATTAAAGCTGCACAATTCTGTCGATCCCGCATACCATGTATTATCATTAATTTGTTGCATCTTATGATTATCTCCAAGTCCAATATAATCATAATCTCCTATCAAAAAATTGCTGTTTAACGTATGATTTTCTATCATTCCATGAGCTAAAAATATATTTATCATACTAGGATTAATATTATTGTTTTGTATATAGACCCAATCTTCATATTTCAATAATAATTGTGGTAAGTCATTCGATTCTAATGATGGATGTGCATGAATTCTTAAATTCAAAGTTGGGAAGTCTTTGAATAAAGGTTGTTGATTTCTTATACTATCTCTTATATCAAAATATGTAAAAAGATATACATTATCAAACAAAATTGTGTATTCAGTTAATGGTGAAATTCTATATTGCATATAACGACCATGATTTCCATCAATTATAACAATAGGAATCTTATTTTCATATAATTTTTTGAATGTCTCTGCAGCTACTTTTCTTGCAAATTCTGGTGGTGGTGAAGGATCAGTTCCTGATGGAGTATCAAAAAAATCACCGCTATGAATTATGATATTAGGTTTTTCATCTTTATCAAGATTTATTATTTCCTCTATAAAGCTTTTCCAAGAGTTATAAAAATCATCTTCTATTGGTTTTATCTGTTGATTAATAATTGAAGTTCTTGTTCTTTTTGGCCTCTTTCCAAGATGGGTATCAGAAATATGAATTATTCTCATTTTAGCAAAATTTAATTTTAAATAATGAAATATTAAAATTACAAATGGAGTTAATATAACAATTAAAAATCATAATTATCCTGAGTATAAGTTAAACTATTAGATATACTCTTTCTTGTATATGAAAGTAATTTATTTTCTTTTACAAATGTTTCTGATGAATTAAAGACATTTAAAAAAAGTGGAGTACCAGCAAAAGAAAGAGGAGATACTGGTCCTTGGCTCATAAAAGAATATTTTCTGGATTTAGTACTAAATGAAGTTGCAGGATCAGTAAATGATTGGTAGAGTTTAAGTGCATTATGATCAGATACTAATTCTCTTAGGGTAGCTAAATCATTTCCAATTGATAAACCAAAACCACAGAACATTATTCTTAATTGTTGAAGAATATCTTTATGTATACTTGAAATTGAAGTACTTATAAACATCCATCCTAATCCATATTTTCTAGTTGTTCTCACTGCGTCCAAGAGAGTTAGTCTTAGATTCTCAAGGTCAGAATTTTCATATTTTTCTCTTCTTGCAAATCTATGAGCTTCATCAAGTACCACTAAAGTATTTAGAGAAGCATTTTGTTCCCAACTTTTTTCTCCTAAATTTATCAAACCATACAAAATTCTTTTTAGAATTAATGCTTGTATAGTTTCATTCCAATAATCTAGTTTTAGATGATGAGCACTTTGTAATGATAGATCGACTATAACTAAAGGTTTTTCATCATTTGTAAATCTTTTTAGTAGAGAGTCTATAGTTTGTGCTCCCGGTCTATAATGAAATAGTTGACAAATGGGCTTCCAAAATCTTTCATATAAATAATTTTCATCTACTTCTGAAAGAACTGTATTGAGTCTTGCTCTTGGTTCAGCTGTGGAATATATTAATAGCTGAATATTAGGGTTACGCAAGATATTAAGTACTTGTTGGAAGGATTCCAATTCAACAAGGTTGGTTAAACTTAGGTGTAACCTATTTTTTATTTCATTTATTAAAACATTAACTGCATCTCGTTTATTTTCTCCTTTAATGGACAGATTTGGAAAGAAGGAAGATTCATATAAGATTTCTTCGAATAACTCCCACCTATCTAAGATTAAGTTTCTTATATTTACTATTTCAAATTTCTTTCCTAATGAATTTAATATTTCTTTAATATTTAAACTAAAACCATTATTTTTTGATTGATAATTCAATCCATTAGAATTATCAAACATTGCATCTTTAGAAAATTCACCTACGGGATCAAATACAAAAAGACCCATTTCAGGATACTTGGCATATGCCATTAGAATCATCTTTGCTAGGGTTGATTTACCAGAACCGGTTGTACCAAATATACCTAAATGATATGCTTCCCCTGCACCTTCATTCCCATCTCCAAAATGTTTAAACCACATCGGTAATTTAGTTTGTGACCCATATACATATCCTAAATAAAAGATTTTGTCTAAATGTTTTTCGAGTAATGAATTTAGTATATTATCATTTGTTACATGTATATATGTTCCTGTAGCAGGTACAGTCCCTAATAAACTAGTATCAAAAAAATTCTCCTCATCATTATTGCTAAATACTGCACTACATAACAGTTTTCCTACGTGTGTATCTTGAATTCCACTTATAGGGTTTACTAAACCTCTTTGTCTAGCAACAGATTTAATAGTAGGATCTTCTAGAAGTACATTTTTGAGTTCTATCTCTGTAATTTGTCCTAAAGAATAATGAGATTTAGATTCTTGTATATATCTAAAAATTACAAGCTCTCCTATTAATTTTTTAGTGACAGCACTTTGTAATATATTTAGGCTTATTTCACTGGTCGATGAGGGAGATCCGATAGTACCAATTGGTTCAGTATTGGATAAAAGTTGATTTAATTTTATATCACAATTCAAATATGATTCATTATTTTTATCGTTATTGTTTATATTATCTGAAATCATATCTATCACATTCCACTTTCTGTTCTATATGAATGCATAATAAAAATGATATCCGATATGCTTTCATCATTTTTTTCAAATTCAGTCATGTTCCTTGTCAATATCTGTTTGTATGCAGGAATAGCAAGTGCAATATGTTTAACCATGCGATCGGCAAGATAAAGGGGATAAGGCTCAATAATTGAGGGAATTGAACATTGACTTTTGATTGACTGAAGTAATGTATAAAATCTATTACTATCATTTGCTACTGAAGATGAAATCTCTATTCTAATAGCAGGAGACCATTTGTAAGGCTTATAATATATTACGTGTAATCCTTTAATCTTATCAATAACTTCCCCCATTAAATCTTCCAATTCATCATCATCTTTACCATTATCAATAGTAGGGAGTTTCTTATGCCAACTTTCTTTTAATGCAAATGGTTTTGGAAGTGTATATTCTCCTTCATTTAAAATTAAAGTTAGAATCGCTCTATCATCATAATCTGTCGGCCAATCATAAATATCTCCAATATCATTTCTGGAAGTATATTTAGGAATTCCTATCCATTGCTTTTTATTATCTTTTGATTCTAAAATTGTTTTATAAGATATTAAGAAATTCTTATAGTTATCACGTATTTGATTTGCTGTAACACTTTTTCGTTTTTCGATAAAATCTATAGCTTTATACATATGAATAAGTCCCGTAGTAAGAGATCCGTCCAAAAAGATTAAATCGTAGGGTGCATTTGCTGCAAGGTTTATCTCCATTTCTATCATCAATCCTCTAGCTGCAATCATATTTTCAGGATCATGCCGTTCAGGGTTTATGAAAACCTTATGATTAGGAAAATCCCATTTTCCTTTTTGATAAGTAGACATTAAACCTTCTACCCCAACAGTAGCTATAGCTATGAGATCTGTTCCTAAGAGACGTTCAATTGCAAACGCTCCATCGATACCGCAAGAATTTAAGATCTTGTGAGAAGTTATTTCAGTATCTTTTCCTAAAATTTCGGATCTTTCTAATTGTGAACGAAAATAATGTCGTTTTTTCCGAATTGTATCAAGGGAATTAACTAGATCCTTACTTATTTGAGTTGTTTTTGATAACATCTCTTCAACAAGTGATGCAGGAATATCTAAAAAAGGAAAATCAGCAATAGAAGTAATATTAGAAGGTATATTGCTATCGTTCATACAATATTACTTATTTTTAATTTTATTTAATGTTAGTGCTAATCTTTTTAGAAATTATAGGATCTAAATTATGATAGACACAAATAAAATGAAAAATATTAATAGACATTATTTTTAGCTAATAACACTATTTTTGTTAAATAGAGAGTATATTTTGGTTAAATGGATGTAATTAGCAAAAATTAGGAAACAATTTTGTCAAAAGTTAACCAAAAGAAATATCATTTAAACTATATGAGAAAGTATATATAAACCTGATAAATAAAATCTGAAAATTGAAATACAACAGACTAAGGTTATTGTGTATATAAAGTTGGATTTTATTATTTATTATATTATAAAATTACTATAGTTGTTTAGGAATATAATCATATCTACAAGACCCATCTATTGAATCTCCGTCTTGATGATTAAAGTCTATTATTACATCCTCAGAATCACAAATAAAACTATCTCCTCCTTCACCACCCTCTAGTGAATCGGCACCTTTACCACCTTCTAGTTTATCATCACCTTCTCCGCCTACTAATGAATCATTTCCTACGTAACCTTTTAGAATATCATTACCTTCATCCCCATACAACTTGTCATTACCTTTACCACCCCTCAAGTTATCATTTCCCTCACCTCCTTCGATCTCATCATCACCATACCATCCATCTAATACATCATTTCCTTCAAATCCTTCAATATTGTCATTTCCTTCTCTACCAATAATTTTATCATTATTGGATGTTCCTTCCATAGACAGGGGCTGAGAATTAGCAAATTCTAATGTAGAAATATTTGATATTAATATAGATAGAAAATATACAATAGTGATTTTTAAAATATTATACATTTTGTATTTATTATCAATTATTTATATTTATATACAATTATAAAAGATATTTAATAATTAGTAGAGTATAATTGAAGAGATTTTTTTATATTATAATCTTTTTAGTCTAATAAAAGTAGAATAGTGTAAATAACATAATATTATAATATACTAAAATATAAAATATAAGGAATGATCAAAAGTAACATAGATTGTAACAAAATTTTATCTATACTAAAAATAAATTAGGATATACCCAAATCTATATAAGATTTATAAATTGGATAAAATAGAGCTAGAAATTAAAATAAGAATAAATAATATGATTAATTATTAATGCTAAGATTGAGAATTGAGAATGAAAGTATTTTTATAAAAATATTGAATCTATTATCAAAGTTATATTGCATATCAATTGTTAGATGATTAAGGTTTTATAGCTTTGTCAAAATAAAAGATATAAACAATAACAAAAAAAATTTTAAATAACAATACTAATATTAAATTCGTTATACAAAAATAACTTTTACTTTATAGTCTTGATTGGTTCCTCATCACTTCATATAGTAGTATATTTGTTATTATATCTTACTCGATCTTTAAATCCTATTCAAATAATATTTCACTTTAATTACAACATATTATTCAAATATGAAATCAGCATGAAATAGTAAAAAGATACTAGATATTATATTAATAAATAAAGGGTTATGCTGGAGCAAACCCATGATAATATGGTATTTGTGCGTATTCATCATTTGAAGTAGGCTCTGTCAGAGAGATTAAATATCCATCCGGATCTAGGATAATCGTATTTTTTCCTGATGAGTCGTCTGACAATTTTTTATGAAAATTAACTTTCTTCTCAGTTAAATTATTATATATCGAATTTAAATCACTGACAGAAAAAGTTATGATTACAGAATTCTTTTTATTTTGATCTGGATTTGAATTATCTAATTCTAGTATAAGTTTAGTATTGGTAGACCCTTTTCGCGAAAATTCTATTTTATTTTCACTTTCTTTGTTTACTCTCAAATCGAGAATATCACGATAAAATTCCATCGATCTTTTTATATCTGAAACTAACAATGTAATTCCTTCTATTTTATTTAACATGATTGTTACTACAATATTCTTTTTATTAAATTTAATGTTATTAAATTGTTTATTAATCAAATAATAAAAAAAAGGGCACTCTAAAAAAGAATTTTTTAAGAAGATATTTGTAAAATCCTGCTAAACTTTAATTTTTTTTACTTCTTGGTTTAACTTATTTATATTGAATCATAATTATTCAAGTACAAAGTACAACAATAGTTTTTGGAATATTTTTCCAGTAGAAATAGAAGGGTCGATATTGATATATGTATTTAGTCGTTTTTTTATATGAATGTATAATACATATACTAATATTACTAGTTTTAATTAATATGGCTGAATAATGAAATTTTTCTCTGTATGTCATCTCTCTCTACAAACTATTGATACATTCTACTTTGCTTCAATTAATAAGTCTCTCTGGGCTTAATAATTTCTTTTAAATATTTTATTATTCAGATATAATATTCATATACTAAAAATAATAACTATCAGTAGGAAAATATATGAGGTACTCTCAATTAAATTTTAAACAATAAATTTTAGGAAGTGGAAGTAAGAGTGATAAGGAATTATATAAAATTTAAGTACAGTAAGATACACTAGTGGTATTTTTAATATTGGTTATCGCTTACCTTCTAAAATAGTATTATAAAATAATGTGTTTGTATAAACAATGAAAAAAATTGAGATAATAATTCCTCATGAACGTATTGATAATGCTAATCGTATATTGAATAAATTTGGTATCAGAGATGAAATGTCCTTTTATCAAATAAATGGTAATAGAGATAAAACTGAATTTACATCTGTGCCTGTAGGAAGAAGTAATATTATGTACACTCCAAAATATGGAGGAAGAACTAAAATTGAAGCACTTGTCGAAGATTCTTTAGTTAAAAAATTAATTGAAGAATTATTAAATAAATTAACGACCGGTTCTGTATCTGATGGCAAAATATTTGTTTATGATGCTTTTGAAGTTTATGATATCGGAAGTGGTAAAAAAACTGAATTGAATATATAAGAAATGATTCTCACACAGATGAATGAATCATGTAATTTTGCCTAAAATATTTTTTTGTTTTCAATATCTTCTTTTGATTGATCTTATTTTCTATTTTGTTTCAATTTTTATGGTATTTATTGTATTAGAATAAGTAAATCCTAGTTTTGAAAAATGTTAATGAGGTTACTTCTTCAATTTGTAACCAAAATAAGCGGATTTTGAAGAAAAATAAATAGTATTCCTATGGATGCACTATTCTTTACTAATATTTTGTTTTGCCAATTTTGTGCATACTTCTAAATGATTCTGTTCTTCTTTCAATATATTTCTAACTTGGGTTCCAAATTTTCTGCTTTTTACTTCTTTTGCAACAGACGCAAGAACTTCATAATGAGTAACTTCAGCACCTTCAGCCAAGCATAAGAATTCTAAAGCCTCTTGTGTATCAGGTTCTTCTCCTAGATAGGTTTCCATGATTTTTGATGCTTTTTGTACAGTTTCTTTAGAAAGAGAATTAATATTCTCAACATCAAATCCTTCGTTTTCTGCAATTTCTTTAATTAATTCTTCCATTTCTATTTGTTGTGTGTTTGCCTCTTCTTTGATACGCATTAGTTTTTTTTCATGTTCTGCTTTTAACAATCCTTTTGATTTTAGTTCCTCTACAGCTTTTTGAGCTGCTTTTTCTAGGCCAATTGCTTCACCAATTTTTTGTTCGATTAATTCTTTTTCTACCATTATATTTTCATTGTTAATATTGCAATAAAGTTATTAACTATATCAACATAAAATTTGGAAAATATAATAGTAAGAAGATGCTCATATAAAATCAATCTTTTTACCTGAATCTATAACGATATTATTACAAATATTAGCACAACTTAATCTTACTTTTGTCGTTAATAGTTCCAATGGAGGAAATTATGGATGACGAAGCTGTTACAATGACAATGACAATGTCTAATCAATCCGAGCCTATGGTAAACTGGACTGGAACAATTGAGGTAAATTCTACTATAGCTGAAGCATTAAAATCGAAAGTTACTGTTAACATAATAGATGCAATAAAAGTAGCACAGGTAAGTATTGGATTAAATTCAAGTCAAGGAAGCAGAATTAACTCATGTACATACCGATCTAGTGTACAAGATAATGGTTGTAAATGAAGATATGAAAAAATATAAAGTCATAGTAAATTCAATGAAGAAATTCTGATGAAGAAGGAAGGAAATTGCGGGGTATGATTATCCTGAAAAAATTGAAATGTGACACAAAGAGTGACAAATATGGTCATAATTTTAAAATGATGAAAGATAAAAAATATTAAATATAGTTGGAGTGTAGTGGTATAAACTAAATCCTTATTTTATATTTTATTTATTGATATTGTTGTTGCTGTTCTACTTGTCCAGATTCTTCGCCTGTTAATCGTGTGTAGGTGTTTAATGCTTTATCTATCAGATCATTGAGTTTATTATAAGAAGATGTTTCTACCCTTATAGAAGAACCTTTTTGTGTAGAAATTTCTATTTTAAATTTTTCTTCATATTCTTCTTCTGCTGTTGGTGTTACTATATCTTTATTCGACACATTTATCAAAATAGTTTGGGAGATATACTATTTAAGAAGATCAAGAATAATAATCAATTCTATTGAA
>Ga0126312_10003621_pt1 | contig 10449 bp, 10 predicted proteins | sample Plot104A_FD_92537 | JGI IMG/M metagenome (GOLD analysis project Ga0126312, IMG submission 92537) | Serpentine soil microbial communities from UC McLaughlin Reserve, CA, USA - Plot104A | ecosystem: Environmental > Terrestrial > Soil > Grasslands | place: USA: UC McLaughlin Reserve, Lake County...
CAGGAATGGCTTGGGAATGCGGAAAGCGGGGGACCGCGGGGGAGCGGGTCAACCGGAGAATCCGCATTCCAATGCAGTTTTCACCCAAGTTCATAACACGCTCTAGGCCTTTTTCGCACCACGGAGGATCACTGAAGGTAGGCTCTTCTCCCCACCTCCGGTATCCGGGCGGTGATCACGCGTTACTGAGAGAGACGGCTATCAGTTCAAAAGGAGGCCAAGAAGCAGGAGAAGTGACGCTCGATCATCGCCAGTGATTCGTCGTTCATCGAGCTTCTCCTTTCATTGCGTCGCCTTCGATGGTAGTGCAAGACCCGGTAGGGCGGCATCCATCGAAAGGTAGGTCGGGGAGTGGAGATCGCCGCGGATGGCCGCCCCGCAACGTAGACCGTTGCCCCGGCCGCGCCGAGCTCGACCGCTATCCCGCGTCCGGCCCCGCGCGTCCCCCCAGCCACCAGGGCCACTTTGCCTTCCAACCGCAGCGTCATACGAGTCTCCTTCCGATCACCTCAAAAACACAAAAGTACAACTACTCAAGATGAGCCACCATCGCTATCTTGTGAAGTCGCGGATCTCCGGGCAGCGCCGAAAAAGCCATTCAGAGCGTCAGCGGTTTGTTCGGGAGCCTCCTCCGGGAAGAAGTGTCCGGCGCCCAAGGCGTGTCCTTGAATATCGTCGCCCCAGGCCCGCCAAAGCCCGACTGGCCCGCCCTCCCCAGCATACCAGGTGCCGAGGGGCCCTCGGGCGCTCCACAGGGCGAGGAGGGGACAGGCTATCCGACGCCTGATCGCGCGATCCGCCTGGTCGTGCTCGCGGTCGATGGTCGCGGCGGCCCGATACTCCTCACAGATGGCGTGGGCGTGGCCGGGATCTCGAAGGGCCTGCACGTAGGAGGCGCGGACCTCCGGAGGGAACACGACCGGGGAAGTTCCCCATCCTCCGAGCGCATCCTCGACGATTGCTTCGGGGACCGCTGCGAGGATGCGCTCGGGGAGCGGCTCGGACTGGGCGAGCAGCGACCAAGGCCAGTAGGCCAGCGCGAACCTTGCATCGGCCAGCTCCCACACGGTCTCCGTCGGCAAGACGTCTAGGACGGCGAGCCGGTCGACACGATCCGGATGGTCGAGGGCCATACGATAGGCGACGCGCCCGCCACGATCATGCCCGGCGACCGAGAACTGCGTAAAGCCGAGCCGCTCCATCACGGTAACCAAGTCTTGTGCCATGGCTCTCTTCGAATACGGCGCATGGTCCGGGGCTGAGGGTGGGCAGCCGCTGCGCCCGTAGCCGCGAAGATCGGCGCAGACGACCGCGAAGTTGCGGGCAAGCAGCGACGCGACGCTACGCCACATCAGGTGCGTCTGCGGGAAGCCGTGCAACAAGAGGATCGGCGACCCGGACCCGAACGAGCGCACAAAAATGCTGGTTTCACCCGTCTGGATCTCGGACGTTGTGAACCTATCCATCCCGATACGAATCAAACCATCGGTATTCTGCGGCGGCATAGCAGAATCCTGCCTTTCTCTCTTGTGTGTATCGCTATCGAAGGAACCGAGCACCAGTCGAGCACCCCGGCCATGTAGTACTCGTTTGCGTAACTGCCTTCGACGAGAATGGAACCTCGCCTCGTCCCCTCCACGACGAAGCTGGTCTTCTCTATCAGCTGGCACTGCCCACTATGTCGGTTAAGCGCACAGTCCTCCGTCCGCGGCGGACTCCGGCGAGCTCGGGAGAAGTCCTTATCCACCTGCTCTTCGAGGCTCATGTAGCCGACCATCGGTGATCCTTTCTTCGTGTGTTTGCGGCCCGAGCTCCAATGGGCAAGACCTCCGAGCCACAGGCCGGGCAGTGGAACACCCCGTCGGGCAGCCTCCGCATCTCGGGATGGCCGCACTCGCAGGCGTGAACGCCTAGGGCGTCGGGCAGGACGACTATGTCCCGTAGGAACTCCAGCGCGGAGCCGAGCAGCGGCAACCCGCAGGAGTCGCAGCGGGCGAAGCCGGGTCCCATAGAGACGAGCAAGCCCGATTCGCAGAACGGGCAGATGATGTAGTCTGGTCTGGACGCCGTGGCGGATGGAACTCTCATAGCTGTCTCCTTTGCTGCTCGATAACAAACGTACCGCCCGGCCGGGTGGAGGGACATCCACCGAAAGGTGGATCGGGGGGTAGAGATTCTTGTGCCCGGACCGTCTCAACGCCTTGCTCGCAGACCCCAAATCCCTCCGATCTCGTCGAAGCGAATTAGCGTCGCGGCAGGGTGTTTCGGAACCCCGTGACGATCGCTAGAGCAGTTTGAGCTCCCTGGCCCGGGCCACCGCCTGCGTGCGGCTGTGCGCATCGAGCTTGCGGTAGAGGTTGTTGACGTGGGTCTTGACGGTGCCCACGCTGACGAAGAGCTCGGAGGCGATCCTGCGGTTGCTCTTGCCGACGGCTATGAGCTGAAGCACCTCGAGCTCCCGCTCGCTCAGGGCTTCGGGAAGTCCGGGGGTCGGCTGAGCAGTGCTCGGAGCCTTCCTCTCCAGTGTCGCCAGGAGCGTCCTGACGTAGTGCGCCGGGACGCACCTTAACGAGTCCAGTCGTCCTCTCTGCCGAGCGTCGAGCACCCCAGACAGGAGCTCGGCCATCGGGGGACCCTCGTCTACGAAGGTCCTGACGTAGCCCTCCGGTTCTGCTAGTGCGAGGGCCCGTCCCATTACGTCTATTGCCCGGTTATTCTCGTCCTTGGCTCTCAGGGCCAACGCCTGCAATGTAAAGACTTGTATGACGCTGCTTCTCCCGTCAGCCACTTCGGCCATCTCGCGTAAGCTGTCGAGCACTCGCAGCGCTTCGTCGTGGTCCTCTCTCGCGATGAGCAGCCGCGCCAGGGAGATGCGTTCCGACTCTCGCGTGGAGCGGGGCACATCGCCCACACCGGATGCGCGCTCCAGGTCCGAGGCGGCCGCTCGGAGCTCGTTACCCATCAGATGCAGCCGCGCCTTCCAGAGGGCCGCATCGGCGATCGTCTGAGGAGCACCCGACTCTCGCGCCAGCCGCTCCGCCTTGTGGGCGAGCTCGAGGGCGCCCTCTGCGTCGCCTCGTGCCCGCTTCACCCGCGAGAGGGTTACCTGTCCCCTCGCCAGTATCTCCAGCTCTCCCGCTCTCTCGGCCAGCTCCGTACCCAATATCAGCTCACGCTCCGAGACCTCCAGATCGTCCCACTCGTAGAAGAGTTCGCCCATCCCGATGCGCACGCGCCCCACGGCGGGCAGTAGCTCGGCCCCCCGTTTGGCCGCGAACCCGAGAGCCTGCCGCAGCGATGCGGACGCCTCGCGGAGCTGTCCTTGTGACATCCGCAGGTGAGCCAGGGAGCCCATTGCCGTCAGGGCGATGTAGTCGTGGCCGGCGGCCCGGCCGAGTTCGGCTGTCTCCGCGAAGGTCTCGTCTGCCGCCTCCAGGTCGTCGGCAACCCGGTAGGCCTCCGCCAGACAGAGGGCGGCGAAGGGACGCGGGTCCAGGTTATCTGCGGGCAGGAGCGCGAGGGCCCGCCGGGCGTGCTCGCTAGCGCCCTGCGGATCCCCCTGGAGGCGAGCGTGCAAGGATCGGACGGCCGCGGCGGTTGCCAGAACATGCTGAGGATCGGCCTCGTCCGCGCGCCGCTGTGGCTCCTCACCTTGGCCTTCCCCGAAGGCGCCTACCGCACCCTCGGCTTCTCGCAGGAGGGATTCGACGCCGTCGAACCGGCCGACCAACATCAGCGCCGCAGCGTACCAGACCAAGAGCAGCGGCCGCCGGAGCATCGCCTCTTTGGGTAGCGTCCTGAGCCAGCCCAGTAGAGTCATCACCTCGCCGCGGTACCAGGTCTGGCCGACACCGCTTTCCATCAGCCGCGCCGCCCGCTCGTGATCGCCAGCCGAGAGCGCGTGAGCGACAGCCTCGGCGACCAGCGCGTTCTCCTCGTACCAATCGGAGGCGCGTAGGTGCAACTCGCCCGCGCGCTCGGGGCTCTCGCGCCAGAGGCGGCCGCGCAGGAAGTCGGCGAAGAGGTGATGATAGCGGTACCAGCCCCGGTCATCGTCCAGCGGGACGACCAGCAGGTTCTCCCTCTCGAGCCTCTCCAGCATCCGCTGTCCGTCGTTGCGGCCGGTCAGCGCGTCGCATAACGGACCGCTGAGACTGTCGAGGATCGAGGTCTCCAACAAGAACGTCTGCACCCGGTCGGTCTGCCTCTGGAGGACCTCTTCGGCCAGGAAGTCGAAGACGTCGCGGTGGCTTCCGGAGAAGGACCGGACGAAGCCCGAGATGTCCTTGCGCTCCCTCATCGAGAGCGCGGCCAGCTGCAGGGCCGCGATCCATCCTTCGGTGCGCTCTTCCAGCGCGGCGACATCCTCAGCCGAGAGGTTCAGACCCATCACATCGCTCAAGAACGCGGCCGCCTCCTCGGGCGTGAAGCGCAAGTCGGCGGCGTGCAGCTCGCTCATCTGGCCCCCGGCGCGAAGCCTGGCGAGCGGCAGGGGCGGATCGACGCGGCCGGATATCACGATGTGCGCGCCCTCCGGCAAGCGCTCGAGCAGGAAAGAGACAATTCCGTGGACGCTCTCGGAATCGATCACGTGGTAGTCGTCGAGGACCACGGCGACCTCTCCCGGGAGATCGGCGAGTTCGTTGACGAAGGCACTAAGTACCGCCTCCATCCGCGGCGCCTCAGGCGAGCGAAGCGCGGCTAGGACGCCCTCGCCGAAGCCCTCCCCTACGGTTCTCCTGAGCGCAGCAACGAGGTAAGAGAGGAACCGGACAGGATCGTTGTCTCCTTCATCCAGCGACACCCAGGCGACGGATTGGTCACCATCCTCGCGGCCCTTCAACCATTCAACGAGTAGAGTGGTCTTGCCGAAGCCCGCCGGGGCCGAGATCAAGGTCAGTTTGCGACCGGCTTCTCGCTCGAGCTCGGCGATCAGCCGCGGGCGCCCGACCAGCTTCGGGCGCGCCTGGGAGGGTCGCAGCTTGGTGGACACGAGCGAGTCGTTGGTAAGTGGCACCTGGCTCACCTCCGGTGCCTATTCTACTTGCGATCGGCCCTTGTTGGCCATCCCTGGAGAACAGCTAGCGATGTTTAGACGACGTTGGTTCAAAGAAGCAGCTTCTCCTTTCCTAACGGAGCAGTGACAAACGTTGACCACTTATTTGACCACTTATCCGTGGAGGCCCAACGGGTCCCGGACGGGTCGACCGGGCTACGCGAGAGAGCAAATCGGCTTTCCAAGGGGCTCCATGGGTGACCCTGGGGGCCTATAATCACCTACATGAGTTGACTACGAATCAGAAGGCCGCAGGTTCGAGTCCTGCCGAGCGCACTATAAAAAGCCCTGTCTTGCAGGGGTTTCTTCTGCTCTGTTTCGCTGATGGTCTGACAAATACCACTTGTTTACCACTTATCTTTTCCAAACGCCCTTGCAGGGTGCCTGTAAGGGCGACCGAATCGTTCCATTGCTCTAGGCTATGCGAACAAGTCAAGCGACCGGTATCTCGCGGTACTCGTCTACACTAGACGACACTTCATTCCTTATTGGCTGCGCCAATAGGCCATAATGGGCAGGGAGCCCCGACCTCCTAGGACGAATCGACAATTGAATCAGAGCCACATGGGGGAAGCGGCCAGATATAGGAAAGACTTGAAGTACACGGCCTTTCTGTCGTAACGGGTGGCGATGCGCCGGAAGCGTTTGAGCTTGTTGAAAGCCCTTTCGATGAGGTTGCGCTCTTTGTATAGTTCTCGATCGTACTCCCTTTGCACCTTCCGGTTGGATCTCGACGGGATTACAGCAAGCGCGCCGAGTTCCTTGACCTTTTCGAGCACGTTCTCGCCATCGTAGCCTCTGTCGGCGATCACGCACCTGGTTCGCACTCCTTTGAGCAGAAGTTCCGCTTGGGTTGCGTCATTGACCTGACCCGCTGTTATGACGAAGCGCAAAGGGTGGCCAAGAGCATCAGTGAGCATGTGGATCTTCGTAGTCAAACCTCCTCGACTACGCCCTACAGCCTCGTTATGGCTCCCCCTTTTCCACAGACCGCCTGCTGATGGGATCTCACGATTGTCCTGTCGATCATGAGGTACTCGTTGTCCGAGTCTTCGGTGAGGACCTCGAAGACCTCCTCCCACACCCCCGCACTGGCCCAGCGAGTGAAGCGCTTGTGGGTGCTCTTGCAGTTGCCTTATCTCTCGGGCATGTGGCACCAGTACGCTCCGCTGCGCAACACCCACAACACCCCATCGACGAAAGTGCGGTTATCTCGGGCTGTGCGTCCCCGATCTCCCTCCTTGCCGGGAAGCAGATCCTTGATCGCTTGCCATTGAGCTTCCGTGAGTTCGTACCTTTTGGGCATATCCACCTCACTCGTTGGCCTGCCCCTTGAGTGAAGTAAATGTCACGCTATATGTCGATCCGTCCTAGGAATGGGCGCAGGCATGACCCGCCGGCTGTACGAGACGCGCCGTTGGCACGATCGTGGGTTTCGCGTATTGTCGAGTACAATTCTCTTGATGGGAGAAGCGAAACTCATGGACCGGCAGGTACTCAGAGCCAAGCTCTACGTGCCCCGTAGTCGTCCCGACGCTGTGCCTCGTCCGCGCCTCCACGAGCGGCTGGACGAAGGAGTGCGGCGCGAGTTGACCGTCGTCTCCGCGCCGGCCGGCTTCGGCAAGACGACCTTGCTCGCGGACTGGAGTCAGCGTAGCGAGCTTCCGGTAGCCTGGGTCTCGCTGGACGAGAGGGATGACGATCCGGTGCGCTTCTTCTTGTACCTGATAGCGGCCATCGAGACGATCAACGACGGCTTCGAGGAAACCACACGTGCCTTCCTGAGCTCCCTGAATTCCAGGGAGGAACTCGAGCCCGTCCTGACCGCGCTCAGCAACGAGATCCTGGAGTCGCCGCGCGACTTCGTCCTCGTGCTCGACGACTATCACTCCATACGCTCGGAGACTATCCACGACGCACTCGCCTTTCTGCTGGATCACTCGCCGCCGCCGATGCACCTGATCATCGCCGGACGCGAGAGCCCTCCGCTGCCGCTCCCTAGACTGCGCGCCCGGGGGCGGCTGACCGAGCTGCGCGCCTCGGACCTGCGTTTCACCCTCGAAGAGGCGGCGGACTTCCTCGGCCGCACGATGGGTCTGGACCTCTCCGGGGAGAGGGTCGCGACGTTGGAGGAAGGGACGGAGGGGTGGATCGCCGGCCTCCAGCTGGCGGCGCACGCCCTCCGGGGGAAAGAAGACGAGGCCAGCTCCATCGAGGCTTTCGCGGGGAGCGCCCGCCACGTCTTCGACTACCTCGCCGATGAGGTCCTCTCCCGTCAGCCGGAGGACGTCCGGGAGTTCCTGCTCAAGACCTCCATCGTCGAGACCTTGAACGGCCCCCTGTGCGAAGCACTCACGGAAACACCTGGTGGACGGGAGATGCTTGAAAGGTTAGAGAGGGCCAACCTCTTCCTGGTGCCGCTGGACGAAGGGGGCCGCTACTACCGTTACCATCACCTCTTCGCCGCCTTCCTGCGCGAACGCCTGCAGCGCGTGCACCCCGACGCAATCCTCGAACTGCACCGTCGCGCCGGGCTCTGGTACGAGAACGACGGCTGCCTGGCCGGGGCGGTCGAGCACACCCTGGCCGCAGAGGACTTCGATCGGGCGGCGGACCTGATCGAGGAGGCCCAGACCGGCATGCGGCGCAGATATGTGGACGCTTCCCTGCTGCTCCGCTGGCTGGGGGCGCTACCCACCGGTCTGGTGCGTAACCGTCTGCAGCTCTGTCTGCTCTACGCCTGGGCGCTCGTCCACTCGGGGGAGCTGGAAGACGCCGAGCTCCGACTCCGGGATGCTGAGGAGGCCTTGGGGCTCGGTGACGGAGCTTCGACGACGGAGCTTTCCGACGAAGAACGGACCATGCTGGCCGAGATATGCATCGTTCGCGCCCGCATGGCCGCCATGCGGGAGAACGCGCCGCTTACGACGGAACTCTCCAATCGAGCCCTCGACCTGCTGCCGGAGGGCGAGCTGCACTTGCGCGGCGACGTGGCGCTGGACCTGGGACACGCCTACTGCTCGGTCGGTGACCTCGAGGCTGCTAGTGAAGCGTTCGCCAGGGCCGTTGCCACCGGCCGGGCTGCCGACGACCTTAGAACGGCCCTCTTCGCCCTCCGGTACCACGCCTCCCTGGAGATGGTTCGGGGACGCCTCCGGGAGGCGGAAGCCCTGCTGTTGGATGGACGGCGGCTGGCCGAGGGCCGGCCAGAGGGGATGCCTTCGGTAGCCGGCATGATCCACACCGGGATGGGCGAACTGCTCTACGAACGCGGAGAGTTGGACGAGGCACGACGACTCCTGGATACAGGTATCGAGCACGGCAGGCGGAGCGGCGAGGCGAAGATACTAGTCTACGGCTACGTCAACCTCGCCCGCGTACTGATGGCCCGCGGGGATGCCGAAGGGGCCCACTCCCTGATCCGGGAGGCCGGCAGGCTCACACCCAGGTGGCCGCTCATTTGGGCGTGGCAGACGCGGTTCTACCTGGCGCGAGGCGAGGTGGAGTCGGCGGCGCGCTGGGCGCGGGAGTACGGGGCGACCCAGGATTACCTGAGCTACCCACGCCACTTCGAGCGGATCACGATGGCTCGCGTGTTACTCGGGGAGGGCAGGACCGACGAGGCACTTGACTTCCTCGGCAGGCTGCTGGAGGACGCGGTATCCGAGGGCCGGATAGCGCACGCGATCGAGCTCCTCGCGCTGCTCGCGCTCGCCTTCGAGCGGCGAGGTGATAACGGGGAGGCGTTGGACCACCTCAGACGGGCGCTCGCTCTAGCTGGACCGGAGGGCTTCGTGCGCCCTTTCGTCGACGAGGGGCCGCCGATGGCCGCGTTGCTCGAGAGGCTGATCCGAGAGCCGCGGGACGATGGATCTCACGCCGTCGCGCCTGATGGCGCGCCCGACGTCTACGCGGGCAGGTTGTTGGAACACTTTGCCCTGGAGGCAGCGCTAGCGGCTCCTCCTGGCAACTGGAGATCACGTAGAGCCCGGGTTGCGGGGCTCGAACCCTTAAGCGAGCGCGAGATTGAGGTGCTCGAGCTCGTCGCCGCCGGCCGGTCGAACGCGGAGATAGCCGAGGAGCTCTACCTCTCCGTGGGCACCGTCAAGGCGCACCTCCACCATATCTTCGGCAAGCTCCTCGTGCGTAACCGCTCCCAGGCCGTCGCGAGGGCTCGGGAATTGCGCTTGCTCAGTTAGCCTCTCTCATTTTAAACCGGCGGTAAACCACCGGATACGACCTTCGGTAGATTAAGCTCGTGATCCCGGCTCCTAGACTGGCTCCGAAGCCAGTAGAGAGGAGCCGAGGGATGATCTTGATGGATCTCAACGAGCAGGCCGACAGGGACTTCGGCCGGGCACGACGCAAGGCATGGCTGAGGCGGCTGACGTTACGCCTGCGAGGAGAACCCGCGTCTCACGGCACACCGCCCTCCTTCGACGAGGTTCAAAGCTCGCTTCGAGCGTACAACCGGGTCCGTAGGGGGATGCGGGTCGTCGATTTGGAGAAGATCGTCGGGAGCGTGGGACGCCGCAGGGACTTCGACCGCTACTTCATGCCTCTTCGCGCGAGCGCGGGGGAGAGGTGGAAGCGCGTGGATCTGGCGTTCCACGGGGGCGAGGAGCTTCCGCGGGTGAGCCTGTACAAGATCGGGGACCGGTACTTCGTCGAAGACGGCAACCACCGCGTCTCCGTCGCCCGCTTCCACGGCGTGCAGACCGTGGAGGCCGACGTGACGGAGTTCCGGCCCGTGCGCGTCGAAACCCGGGACGCAGAGCGCGCGGCTGTGCCAGAGGAGAGGGCCGCGTGAGTCCTTGGGGCGCCTGGCTGGCCTACGCGTGGCCCGCGCTGCTGCTCACCATCATTGGGCTGTTCTTACGCCGTGCCTCCCGAGACCCGAAGACCCCGCGCGGAGACGCGGTTCTGGTCGACCTCTGCCTGGGGCTCGTGGCGGTCGTTGTCTCCGTATTGTGGCTTCGGGTCTTCGTGTCGGTTGTCTTCTGACCCGCACCACCAACGACACATCCCTTTCTCAGGGTCTGCGCAAAGCTCCGTGTGCGTCTACTCCCGCTGCCGTCTCCCTTAGCTTACGTTTTGGGCGGAGGCGAGCGTTGATCACGGCGTAACCGGGCGAGCACCTAGCTACAATATCTCTGGATTGCCAAACAATGTGCTTTGGCGTATTTTTTACCCAACAAGCGACGAGCTAAACATCAAGGCTGGAGCCCGTTGACGTTTTTCAGTCTTTCTCCTACCTCACGACCTCGAATTCGTTCGCGCCGTCTCCTCCCAAAGTCATCCGGAAGCGCAAAGCAGAGTGTAGTGACTCTATTCGCTCTATGGGCTTCTCTTGCCCCCATATACCTGGTGCCCCTGAGGCGAGATAAGCCAAG
>Ga0126312_10003622_pt1 | contig 10448 bp, 7 predicted proteins | sample Plot104A_FD_92537 | JGI IMG/M metagenome (GOLD analysis project Ga0126312, IMG submission 92537) | Serpentine soil microbial communities from UC McLaughlin Reserve, CA, USA - Plot104A | ecosystem: Environmental > Terrestrial > Soil > Grasslands | place: USA: UC McLaughlin Reserve, Lake County...
CAGACGAGCGGGCTTTCCACCAAGACCGGGCGCTCGTTCAACGGCAGCGGCGACACGAGTGACGCTGCGCTCGAAACGGCGGTTCGCAAACTTCGCAGCGCAGAGCCGACTGCACCAGTTGGCGAGAAGCACCAGTACAGCACGATCAACTACTCCGTCCTGGGGCTGATCGTGCAGACCGTCACCGGACGCTCCTACGAGAGCTACGTGGAGGCAGAGATCTTCGACCCGCTGCAGATGCGCGACTCGTTCACCTCCGAAGCCGCCGGGGAGCAGGATGGCCTGGCGACCGGCCACAACTACTGGTTCGGCAGGCCGAGTGCGGCCGATCTGCCCTACAACCGCAGGCTGATCCCGGCCGGTTACCTGATCTCCAGCGCCGAGGACATGACCCACTACCTGATCGCCCAGTTGAACGGCGGTCGGTACCGCACGGCCTCGGTGCTCTCGCCGGCGGGAGTCGCCGAGCTCCACCAGCCCGGCGCCCCGACGCCGAAGACCGGCACCTCCTACGCCATGGGCTGGTTCGTCGGCCCGATCAACAAGATCCCCGCGATCTACCACCAGGGCGAGGTCCCCAATTTCCACGCCAACGCCGTGCTCGTCCCCGAGAGCCGGACGGGAGTCATAGTGCTGATGAACGCACAGAACAATGTCGACCTCTTCTCCGTCGATCGCATGGCGACGATCTCCGAGGGCGTGACGAGTCTGCTCGAGGGGCGCGAGCCGTCCCCACCGCCATCGAGCATCGTCAGCTTCCTGATCTACGCGGTGCTCTTCGGGGTCATCGTCCTCCAGGTGCGCGGGATGACTCGGTCCGTGGTGGATCTGCGTGGTAGGCGCGTCCGAGGCGGCCGGGTCGGCCCGTGGTGGCGCATCGGGCTCTCACTGGCGGTGAGCCTTGCCTGGGCACTCCTCGCGCTCGTGCTCTTGCCCAAGCAGTTCGGGGTGTCGCTCCGCGTGCTTGCCCAAGGATTTCCGGACCTCGCCTACATCCTCATCATCAGCGGCGTGGTCGCCCTCGTCTGGGGCCCCGTCAGGGCGATCTGGGCGTACTCGACGCTCCGCAAAGCGAGGCGGAGCGAGCGCGCTGCCCCGGTCGCTGCGACCTGAGCGCTGGCGGCTTAGGCCGGCGCCGGCCGTATCGCCGCGATCAAGCGGCAACGTCGGTGTTCGCCCGGCAGCCGCGGAATGCGGCGTACGCGTAAAGGTGGTTAAGACGTCCACATGCCGGGCTGGCGACCTGTGGCGGTGCCGTGGTGCCGATGCGCCAGACGGGTTAGGGATTGCCGATGATCAACTCGGCGAGCACGAATGCAACGGCGATCGCAAGGGGCACGAGGGCGGCCAACACGGTCACCGCACGCTCTCGGTCGCGAATGATTGCCATTACCGCAGCGACTCCGCCCGCGAGGCCACAGAAAAAGCCGAGCGCTGCTCCTCTCGGGAAGACAGATGCTGCGAATACGAGAGGGAAGAAGGCGGCAGCGAGCCCCACGGCCCACCGGCCGAGACTTGTTGTCGGCAGGATGGTGATCCGAGGTCGGTGCTTGACCGGCGATCCCGGGTGCTCAGCTCGAACGCTCACCTTGTCTCCTTTCCACGTCGAGCCTCACACATCACAGAACGGGACGCATCGGGGATTCCCCCGCATCGCACCACGGGCAACTACGGGGGACAGTCTCACGGTCAAAAGGTGACCTCTTGTGAGCGACCCGGAAGTTGCCAAGGGGGACGCGGAGAGGCTCGCGGTCGAGTGGCTGGAGGCGGACGCCAAAGAGTTGCCTTTCGGCGATGCGAGCTTCGATACCCGCGCCGTGACCGACAACTGACGAGCGCGCGCGTGCGTATCTCGCCTATTGACGGAATACACTCGCCGGAGAGCCAGACTTAGCTGGACCCCCTATGGCGCGTTTTCTGCATGGGCTCGGAATGTTTGCCGCCCGCCGAAAGTGGGTCGTCATCGGCGCGTGGGTCCTCGCGGCTGCGGCCGTCGTCTTGCTCGTCCGAACGTTCGGGAGCAACACGAGTAACAACCTCGAGCTTCCCGGAACCGATAGCCAGGCGGCAACCGACCTGCTGGCCGAGCGCTTCCCACCGCAGCAGAACGGCAGCAGCCCAATCGTCTTCCACGTCGATACGGGCCAGGTGACGGACTCAACGAACAAGCAGGCGATCGAGGATTCCCGCCAGGCGATCGTGAAGCTGCCGCACGTCGCGAGCGCGACCGACCCGTTCAGCCAGCAAGGTGCCTCGCAGATCAGCAAGGACAAGCAGACGGCGTTCATACCCGTGCTGCTCGATGTCGGCGGGGACGAGTTGACAGAGGAGATCGCGCAGGAGGTGGTCGCCACGGCGGAGCCGGCGCGGAAGGCGGAGATGGAGGTCGCCGCCGGCGGACCGATCGGGACCGAGCTCTCAGAGCCCAAGACGGAGAGCAGCGAGGTCGTTGGCCTTGTCGCAGCGATGATCATCCTCGCGTTTACCTTTGGGACGCTCGTTGCGATGGGCCTGCCGATCGTCTCTGCGGCCGTCGGCTTGCTCGTCGGCCTCTCGTTGATCGGCCTCCTGGGCCACGTCGTCACCGTGCCGACGATCGCGCCCACGCTCGCCACGATGATCGGCCTCGGGGTCGGCATCGACTACGCCCTCTTCTTGGTCAGCCGGCACCGCGCCCAGCGAAGGGAGGGCATGGCTCTCCACGAGTCGATCGCAATGTCAGTTGCCACTTCCGGTAGCGCGATCGTGTTCGCCGGCAGCACCGTCGTGATCGCATTGATCACGCTGCTCGTTGCAGAGATCCCACTCGTTACCTCGCTTGGGTACGCCGCGGCCTTCGCGGTCGCTACAGCCGTGCTCGCGGCGATCACGCTCCTGCCGGCGGTCCTCTCGATTGTCGGGGAACGGCTCGAGTCGCTGCGTTTGCCGGCGTTCCTCCGTCCGAAGCCGAAGGCGCCCGACCGTGGCTTCTGGGGGTGGTGGGCGCGCCAGGTGACGACGCACCCCTGGCTCGCGGTGGCCGGCGCGGCGGCGATCCTGGCACCGCTCATCGTCCCGTTTCTCTCTCTCGACCTCGGTCAGGAGGACATCGGTGCCACGCCGAAGTCGACCACCGAGCGCCAGGCCTACGACCTGATGGCCGCCGGTTTCGGCGTGGGCTTCAACGGGCCGCTCCTCGTGGCGATGGAGCTGGCCCCTGCCGCGCAGCCGAGTAGCGAGTTCGAGAGCCAGAAGAAGCAGGCCCAGGAGCTGCAACAACAGCTCGAGCAAGAGCAGACGCAGGGGAAGAGCGAGCAGCAGCAGCTGACGGAAGAGGCAGACGAGCTGAAGCAGAAGCAGGGCGAGCTCGAGCAGCAGCAGCGGCAGCTCGAGGGGCAGCAGAGCACACTGGAGAACGAGCAGGCGAACCTCGAGCGTGAGGCGAATGAACTGTCAGAGGAGCAAGTGGAGCTCCAGGCGACGAGGGATCGGCTCCAGGAGAAACAGGCAAACCTGACCGGCCAGCTGAAGGCGGTTGGGGTGCAGGCGAAGGAGCTCGTTCGCAAGGGCGCGAAGGTGGCGAAGGCCGGCTCCACGATCGTGCGTCGGCTCGCGCGTACCCGGGCCGAGGAGCGTGCCGTCGAGGCCAGGCTAAGCCGCGGCCCGCGCCCCCCTGAGGAGGCGCGGCTCGAGGCGAAGCTGCGAAGCCTGGAGCGACGCGAGGGTCGGCTTCAACGCGAGCACGAGCGTGTGATTCAACAGGAGCAGGCGCTCCGTACACAGTCGCAGGCCCTCGTCGGGCGCACTGAGACGCTGCGCGCGGAAGAAGCCGACCTGGTAGACCAGGCCGGAGCGCTGGGCGCCGATGCCGTGGCCCTCGCGAAGCAAGCGGCGGAGGTCGTCCATCGGAAGCAGACGCTCGTGGAGGAGGCAGCCGACCTCCAGGTACAGGCGGCGAACCTGCAGACGCAGGGAGCGAACCTGCAGACGCAGGCGGCGAACCTGCAGACCCAACAGGTCGAGGCCCAGGAGCTGCAGCAGCAGGCGCAGAGCCAGCAGGAGCAGGCCAAGCAGCTTCAGACCGAGCTCACGAACGAGCTGACCAAGGCCGGCGGCGATGAGCGCGGGACCGACTCGCGCCTCGTGAAGCTTCAGGACGGCCTCACTGACACGATCGGTGTCAAGGTCGTCTCGCCGCCCCGGATCAACAAGGCCGGCAATGCCGCCGTCTTCACCGTGATCGCCACCACGGCTCCCGCCGCGACCGAGACGGCCGACCTCGTCGTCACACTGCGCACCTACACGATTCCGCAGGCGACGTCGGGCACGAACGTCGACGCCTTCGTCGGCGGCCAAACGGCGAGCTACGTCGATCTCGCCAGCGGGATCTCGTCGAGGCTGATGGTCGTGATCCTCGCGGTGATTGCTCTGAGTTTCATCGTGCTGCTCACCGCATTCCGCTCGTTCGTCGTCGCGACCCAGGCGGCCGTCGCCAACATCCTGTCGGTCGCGGCGGCGTTCGGCGTCCTCACGGCGGTCTTTCAGTGGGGATGGGGGCTGAGCCTCGTCGGCCTCGATACCGCGAGTGGAACCGACCCGATTGCGAGCTACGTGCCACTGATGATGTTCGCCGTCTTGTTCGGCCTCTCGATGGACTATCAGGTCTTCCTGATCAGCCAGATCGAGCATCACCGCGCTGCCCACGAACGCACTCGGGAGGCGGTCGCCGGCGGTCTCGCGACTGGCGCCCGCGTGATCACTGCGGCGGCGCTGATCATGATGTCCGTCTTCGGCAGCTTCATCCTTAACGACGACCCGACCGTGAAGCAATTCGGCGTCGGGCTCTCGGTCGGCGTTGCACTGGCGGCCATGACCGTGCTTCTGCTCGCGCCGGCGGTGCTCGTCCTCGCTGGTGCGGGAAGTTGGTGGATGCCGGGCTGGCTCAATCGACTCCTCCCGCACGTCGACATCGAAGGCGCGACAGCCCGGCCGGATGCCTCTGTGGGATCGTCGTCAGGCGGCCAGCGGTAGTTTCGTGGCCAACTCTTCTGGTAGGCCGACTGCACGGATCTCGGCCGCGACCGCCTCGATGTCGTAGGCGACGCGCTCGATCGCGACGTCGACGCCGGTACCGGAAGCACTGAGGAGGGCGAAGCTCGCGCGCGGGTCGCCGTCCTTCGGCTTGCCGGCGGAGCCGCAGTTGACAAAGAGGACGCCGCCGTACTCGCGCACCCAGGTTTTGTGCGTGTGACCGAAGACGAGTACGTCGCAGTCGGCGAGCGCGGCAATGCGCTCGAATGTCCGCGCCTCCCTATCCTCGTACAGGTACTCGTTCACCTTCCGCGGCGATCCGTGGACGAGCCGCACGCGCTTGCCGCCGAGCTCGAAGCGGAGGTCGAAGGGCAGGTCGTGCATGAACGCCTTTGACTGCTCGCTCGTGTGTGCGAGCGTCCACTCGATCGAGAGCTGCCCGATCTCGCGATCGTGCTGGTCGACATAGGCGCAGCCGCAGTCCTCGAGGTTGCGGGCGATGGCGTAGTCGTGGTTTCCGTAGATGGTCGGGATGCCGCGCTGTTCGATCAGCTCGCAGACCTCGTTCGGGTGCGGGCCGTATCCGACCAGGTCGCCGCCGTAGTAGACAGCCTCCGCCCCCAGCTCATCGATTCGCTCGAGAGAGGCCTCGAGGGCCGGAAGGTTGGCGTGCGAGTCGGTGATGAATGCGACGCTCAGACCTTGTCCCTCATCTCAGCGGCGGCGGCCAACGCCCAAGCCGTGGACGCAACATGGACACCACATCGCCACAAGACTCCACATTCGGGCGGTCAGACGTAGCCCTTGCGGCTGAGCCATTGCAAGGACACATATCCCCAGATCGGAGGCAGGTAGAAGGTGCAGAGGCGCTGGGTGACGGCGACTGCAAATGCTGTCGACTCATCGACCCCCATCGTGATAAGGCCGGCTGAAAGAGCCGCTTCAGCTGCTCCAATCCCCCCGGGCACCGGTATCAGGCTCGAGAGGACCGAGGCCGCTGTGTTGACGAAGACAAGCTGTGCCAGATTCAGCTCGACGCCGTAGGCGAGACACGTCGCCCCAGGGCGAGCGCATAAAGCAGCTCAGAGCCAATGTTCCCGCCGAAGAGCTCCAGTCGCTTCCGCCGGACGCGGGCCACGCTCCAGAGGCTGGAGAACGCGCTGCGTACTCCCGGCACGACCATGGCATGCAACTTCGGTACCGCCAGGATCACGACGACGCTGACGACGACCGCGAGGCCGATCGCCGCGACGAGACGAGTGTCAGGCCCCGCGCCGCGGAATTGGCTCGTTTCCACGTCGGCTCGCACGACCGGGAGGGTCAGCAGTAAGAGCGCCACCTGAACCATCGTCTCCGACACGTCGTCGACGACTCCCGCAGCCACTGCCTGCGCGCGTGATATCCCCATCCGCTGGAGGAAACGCAGGTTCATGCCGATTCGACCTGCCGAGCTGGGCACCGTCAGGTTGACGAACTTCATTGCCGATTGCAGCAGGACGCAGGGCAGAAGCGGGAGCGGCGCCGCCACCGCTCCTCGTACCGACACTCCAGATCCGATGAACGTGGACTGGGCGAGGATCAGCGCGACGATCACCCACGCGAGATCGGCCTTGCCAAGCTCGTCGGCGATCGTGCCGAACCCGATGTCGGCGAGCTTGGTGATGAGCACGTAGGCGGCGAAGATCACAGCCGCGGTGAGGAACAGGTCCTTCGCTCGGACCCGGCGCAGCGGCGCGATCTCGGGCGGCTTCTCCTTGCCTGCCGCTTCGGCGGCGGCGGCGCGAAGGTCCTTGAGACCGACTTCGTGCGTGCGTGCGAGGTCTCGGAGATGCGGTGTGAGCGCAGCGCGCTGCAGGTACGGCAGCACGCGGGCGACGGGCTCGCCCCAGCCGGCAGCGACGGCTCTCCCCAACGTGCGCTCCGGGCCGACGAGGACGGTGCACGCGACGAGAAGCTCGGCCAAGTCGATGTCGAGCGTGGACTGCGGCGCGCCGAGCGTGGCCGCCGACAGGTTGACCAGCATCGGCCCGTCGTCGTCGACGAGCACGTTGCTCGCGTTCAGCCTGCCGTGGGAGATGTCGGCGGCGTGAAGCAACGCCACCTGTCGCCACAAAGCCTCCAGTGTCTCGTCGCTCACCTGGTCGGGGTTGGAGAGTTCGAGGGGAGCAAGGTTTGGCTCCCTGGTGACGAGCAGGGCGTCGCCATCGGGACCGAGGCCGACCATGACCACTTCGGGCACGCTGACACCGGCCTGCGCAGCCATGAGCGTCGCGAGCGCCTCGTGCTCGACCTGCTCGAGCCTGCCGACCGGCGCGCTTTGCGGAGGGTCTCGGTAGGCGAGGAGGCGCCAGCGACGGGCGAGCCGCTGGGTGTCCTGGGCGTCCCGACCAAGCACGCGCACCTTCACCGGCCCGTCCGCGTCATGCCCGACGAACTCCGCCGCGCCGACGCGTTGGCGCTCAGCGATCTTCAGAGCGGTCACATTGACACCCAGCGTCGCCAGGGCATTGCGTACCTGTTCCGCAGGCGGGACCGCCGCCGCCGTACCGAATGCCAATCGCACGAGCGAGGCGGCACCCAGGCCGAGTGCAAGACCACCGAGCGCGCCGGACGGCAGCGCGGCATCCAGCGCGACAGTGCCGAGCGCTGCCAAGGGAACAAGCCAGGTGGCCAGCCGACGAACCGGTTGGACGAGCTCCGGGCCGGCGACCGCAAGGACCGCGGTCGCCGCCGCGAGGCGCAGCTCGGGGAATCCCCATTGCGACAACAGGTGGGCCTCGAGCGGGAACCAGTCGGACTCGACGACGCGACCGAGCACTACGCCGAGTCCGACCAGGAGGAGGAGTGCCGCTATGAGATCGCGCGCCAGGAGCCAGCGGCGGCGGAGCAGAACGTCAGCGACGACGACAAGTGCGAGCGCGAGCGCGCTCACGAATGCAACGCGCCAGACCGCTTCGGCCCAGCCGAGAACGGTGATTAGAGCCTGGGCGACGTCGGCGTCTTGGGCGGGAGCCGACGACGCAATTACGGCTGCCAGGCCGGTGACGATCGCACCCGCCGCCAGGACCACAGCGTCGATCGTTCGGCGGTTCCTGCGACCGGGCTCCGCCGCCGTGAGCAAGGCGGCTTGTCTGGACCAGGCACCGACACGGCCCGATTGTTCCGTGTCGGGGGTGCCCGGGTCGTCAGTTCGAGATCGGTTCGGTCGGTTCGACCGTGGAGCTAGGTGCGAGCAGCCAGGTTGTCCGCGTCCACTCTCGCCTGCACCGCGCCGAGCACCGCGTACTCGGCCTCGGTGATTGCGGAGGCGGCGAAGTCGATGGCGTTGCGCGCGTCGACCTCGGCCCACTGGGCGTCGCGCTCGGCGACCCCGGCGTCCATCTCGGCCTTCTTGGCATCCATGCGCTCTCGAATGCGCTTGACATGCTGGTCCCAATTGCTCTGGACCTCCTGCCAGCTACGTTCGGCCTCACTGGCGGTGTCCTGCGCCTTGGTGAGCAGCTCGGAAGAGAGATCGTCGGCGCTCTTGCGTACCTCGTCGACCTTGGCCTTCAATGCTTCCTTGTCCTGTGAGGCCGCTTCCCTGACGGTCCGGTCGGCCTCCTCGACCTGCGCTTTGAGCTTCGTGAAATCGTCCGACACCGACATGCGCAAACCTCCTTGCGTTGTGAAGGACGGATAGAACTAACGGTGCCATTTAAGGCAAATCGGTGTGAGAGCGCGTCACCCAGAGAGGATGATCCAGGCGCGCAGAGTGCAGGAGTCGGCGGGGCCGGCGAGTACCCGTCGCTGTGCAGGAAAGCGCTCCCGGCTCGCCGTCGACAGATAGGCGGGCGCTCAGCATCTCGATCACTCCGCAGACGATGTTCATCGCCGCTGCAATCGTTGCGGTCGTCTGGGCGTTCGTCGCGGTGCGCACTTCGGTCCTCGCGCTCTTCCTAGCCCTGTTCTCAGCTCTCGTGCTCGAGCCGGTCGTGGCACTCGTGCAGCGCAAGCTCCACCTTGGCCGGGGTCCCGCGGCGCTGATCGTCGTGTTGGGGGTCGTCGCCTTCGCGCTCCTGGCGGCGTTCGTCCTGATCGAGCCGTTCGTCACCGAGCTCCGCGACTTCGTCGACACGCTCCCGTCGATCGTGCAGGACATCCGCGACTCGTCGATCGGCTCGTGGATCGACGCGCACAGCCAGGCGCCGGAGAAGTCTCAGGAGAACGTGAAGCAGATCGCCGAGGCGATCGGGACAGCGGCCGGCGGGGTGCTCGGTGTCACGGTTTCCGGCTTCAGCCTGATCCTGAGCCTCGTGACCGCGGTGTTCCTGACTCTGTTCCTGATCATGGACCTGCCGCGGATCGTCGGCGCGGTCGACAGCGTGCTCGACCCGGCCGGCTCGGCACGGCTGCAGCGGATCATGCCGGCGGTCGTCACAGCGGTCTCGCGGACGATGCTCGGCAACATCGCGATCTCGATCATCTGCGGGACGATCTACGGGCTCTCGGCCTGGGCGCTCAGCCTACCGTTCCCGCTCGCGCTCGCACTCATCGCGGGCTTCCTTGACCTGATCCCGATGGTCGGCGCGACTGTGGCGGGCGTGATCCTCGTGCTCGTCGCTCTCACCCAGGGGCTCACCGAGGCGGTGATCATGCTCGCGATCGTGCTCGTCTACCAGCAGATCGAGAACTACGTGCTGCAGCCGACGATCCTCGGCAAGGCGGCCGACGTCTCCGGCTTCTTCGTGATCGCGAGCGTCCTCGTGTTCGGGACGCTGCTCGGCGTCGTCGGGGCGATCATCGCTGTCCCGATCGTCGCCTCGATCCAGATCGTGGTCCGGGAGCTGACCGCAAAGCGCCGGGCGGAGATGGCGGCCCTTCGATCATCAGACGCCGCTCGCGCTCCACCAGCCGTCGCGTGACGCTACACCGGCGGCGGTTCGAGCCGAAGGGCTAAACGCGCGCTGGGACGAGGAGATCTCCGCGGTGAGGTTGTGGAACCGGCCCATGTGCGCGTCGTTCAGCGAGCCTCAATTTTCGGAGAATGTCTCCAGGTGCTCCGCGCAGCGTCTCGCCTGTCGACGACCTGGGCCCTGAGCGCTCGATCCTTCTGCGCTCAAGGCCTCAGGCGGGATACGTGTTCGGCGAGTACTTACTCCGGAATATTTCGCCAATGGTGTCGGTACCAAGCTCCCAAGTCGAAGCTGGCCTGCGGCGACGACACGCGCTGATTGGGGCGAGGGCGGTCGCGCGAGCTGACGATCTTCGTTCCGTCGGGGCCGGGGTCGAGCCGTGCCTGTGCCGACGGCGCTGCGATCGCCGCGACCGCGAATCCGAGAGCAATCAACTTGATGGTGAACCGCTTCCTGCGTTGCATCTCCACTCCCTCTCTCGTGTTTCCTGCCATGTCTCGACCGTACGGCGGGCGGGCGTTCCTGTCGTTCGCAGCCGCGACA
>Ga0126312_10003623_pt1 | contig 10446 bp, 11 predicted proteins | sample Plot104A_FD_92537 | JGI IMG/M metagenome (GOLD analysis project Ga0126312, IMG submission 92537) | Serpentine soil microbial communities from UC McLaughlin Reserve, CA, USA - Plot104A | ecosystem: Environmental > Terrestrial > Soil > Grasslands | place: USA: UC McLaughlin Reserve, Lake County...
TCCCACTCCCCGCGCCTATATCCTTCTTATCTGATACAACTTTGTCCGATTTTAATTCGGGATTCGCAATCCCACGCCCTACCAGTCTATGCTCTCCTAATCTAGAAGCGTTACCATTAGCAGTAACGCCGTTACCATAGGCTGTAACGTTGAATCCCATGTTCAGCAACAGAGGAATCTCTAATTCTGTCAATGTTTCAATCTTTTTCTTTATTGAGCATCTGATTTTTCGCTCGTATAACTTCGACACTTCCTTATTGCCAAGCAGCCATTCTATTTCTGACTTAGTGAGCAATGCAGGCTGTATTTCCGACATAGAATAATACCAACTGGAAAAATTGAATATATTAGTAATATTTAGCTATTTTAGAGGATTATACAGTCAGCAACTATTATCAATTACCCCTTTACTAACTGACATCTCTGACGAATATAGAGCTAATAACAACAGCGCTATCACAATCGTTACCTTGGTAAGAGCCTCTCCTCATTAATCGGAGACTCCCCCAGGAAGGTAGATGGCACGGGTTCGAATCCCCAACTTGTGGATATAACTGGTGGAACATTTCGAATAACTTCTATCCATGATGGACAAACATTGTATAGTGGAAACATCTACGGTGGAAGATATGTCAGTACCAGCGCGGGTGGCAGTTTTGGAATGAGTGCTCAAGCAAATGACGTTACTAATAATACCTCTAGTTGCATTTCGAGTGGTGAGGACATTTCAATACTTACATCCTGTAGTACATCGGATACAAACAGTATTCACGTCTATGCGCCTAATCAATATGAATTAGCAAGCTTTGAAGGTGCAGTTGAATGCTCTTCTCAAAGGAATACACAATCTTCCTCTTCCTCTTCAATGGCAGGAAGCTCACAAGATGGCGATGGTGATGGAATACTTGATGCTAATGATAACTGTCCGAACCTTCCTCACACAAGATGCTATAAAGAGGGAGATACAGCAGTAGTAGTTCATAATAGCAATAGGTGAGAAAATGTACTTTTTATGGTACTGGCCCCGGATGCGCTCAAAATGGGATAAAATAGGCGGCAGAAGGTTAGAGTTAGAACGAATACAAGATCCCGTTAGGCAAAATGTGCTTCGATGATATAGGCCAGCACTGTAGAGCACTGCGCGATGATTCTGCTTCTCTGGTTGACTACTCTGAACGTTAATTAATTAACAATATTTTTGGCTTTGTCAGCTTGAGAGGTGTCGAAAATGGGTGTTGATTTTTGGGTGTCAAAAAATAAGGAGGGCGTTTGTTGTTTCATTTCTGCTGTATTCTCATTTACTACTATTATTATGGATGGAAGCATCTTCCCTTTGAAGCATTGAACGCTGTACTGCTTTTGCAACCCGCGGCTTCTGCTTGTTGTTTCAATGGAATAGTAACCATGGTGACAGCTATTACTCCAAGTAAGGCTAGTGCTGCTACAATTGCTATCAGAGCGAGTTGGTTGTTGTTAGTGTTGTTTTGCATTCTTAGAATGTCCCCCTGTCGAAGCATTTTCCATTGCTCTTTGCAAGAGATTGATTAACTGCTCCCCCTCTTTCACATCCTGCTTCTGCTTCTTGTATGGCTAGATTGTTTGCAACCAGTACCATCACTAATCCAAGTAAGGCTAGTGCTGCTACTATGGCAATTATGGCAAATGTCGTATTATTAGCCATTTCAAAAATATCGATAGACAGCCTTTTTTTTAAAGATTTCTCCTATAAATTACCATCTTTTGGATAAGTTGTCTCAACTATAACGAATAAAGGTGGCTAATTTAGTTTTCTTTAACTTTGTAGGCGGGGGGCCCTCTACACAGGTTCAGCAAATAACAATACCCAGACATGATACCCTAAAGACTCCAAAAATATAATTTTTATTTTATATTTTTTATAGAAGAATGCTTTTTGGTTTATATTTTATTTTCTATTTTTGATTTTGATTTCGGAATCCTAAATTGCCGTAGAATCTAAGCCCAGGATAGGAGCCTCAGTTTACTAGTACAGAAATTTAAAGGAGGCTCAGTTTGTTTTAAGATTATGTTCAGTGATGTATGTGTATATGTGTGTGTAATTTTAATCGTGTCTCCATACGCAGACTAACATACGATTAAATCGACGAGCAAAATGATTTGTGTATTTTTCAAGGCTTACTACTTATTCACACATACACAAAGTCAGACACATCACATAGCACACATCATGCACACACTAAGACATATGCACATGTCCATTGTCCATTGTCCATATACTAGTGCATATGCACATACTCATATACCCTCATAGCCCCTTACTCTCATCATGTCTACTCACCACTCCCCACACACACCCCACTATGCCATGCGGTGCCCCTACAATGCTATACTACGTGCTACTACCCCATAGGTTAGGGTGCTGCGTTAGGGAGAGATAATTTAATTGGCCTATAGCATTTTTGCATGCATAAGATCATGTCAAGTATTGCAGAAGATATCAAAAAGCAGCAAGACAAAGGCGATTTGCCGCCGCAAGACAAGATAGTAGGCGATTTGAAGCATGTTGTTATAAAGGAAGGAAAAGAAAGCGAGTTTGAATCTCTCTTTCGTGAGCTTGCAACCAAGGCGAAAGAGCATGATAAAGGAGTCAATTAATATGATTTGTACAAGTCAGAGCAACAACCAAGAACCTATGTCATTATGGCACAATATGAGAATAGAGATACCTTACAGCGTCATCAAAGATCAGAGCATGGCAAGTATTATTTTCCAAAGATTCGTGAGCTAATAGAGAGAATAGAAGTTAGCTATCATTTGTGCTCGGTACAATTGAAGTCTCTCTAGTTTGGGCAGATCATTCATTTCCTTCTTGAGTCAAATGTTCAATAGCTTTATCCAATAGCTATCTTTTCCATAGGCTAACCACTTGAAACCCTGCACTCAATATGTCGCGAATCTCTTGGTAAAGTACCCAAAATTTACCACATTTTCTAACTCATCCAGGCGGATTAATCGAGCTCAATTATTGCAACTTTGATTCGAGTTTTATCCGAATTTGCGAAGAAATTAATAGCAGATTGTATGGCTGATTTCCTGGCTGATTTAGTGCTCATTTAGAGGCTGATTTGGTGGTTGATTCAGTACGATAATTGCGTGTATAAGTGCAGTAATAATGGTACCTACCACAAAACTGAACTCTGCCACAATAGTTGTTAGACTTTTATACAAATATCTGATAGTGTTACGTTAGAAATTGAAAACGTCTACTATCCTAAGGTAAATAAGGAAATGATTCATATTTTGGGATTAAAAGCAATTGCTGATTAAATGAAAGATTAGGATAAGATAGGATAGGAAGCAATTGGGCACAATAGAAGAATCTTATCATCATTTCACTATTTTCATCCGTATGGAAGAGAAGAGAGCTATGTATATTGTGTGATGTACAAGTTGTTGAGATAAGGTTAAGGCTAAAGTACCCAAAATAATAATCTTATTAAAGATTTATATATAAGATAGATGAAGTTAAAGTAATCGTGCCATAAAGGCAAGCGACTTACGTCGCTTACGTTACTTGCTGCACTTCCTTACTTTTACTTACTTACTTACAAACAACAATAACAATATAGTACATCCCATCATATTACAATACATAATAGACAAAGACAAATACATACACACCACTCCGGCATACATACGGATAAAATCCGGGAATTGAAGAGAAGATTTTAATATATCTTGTATCTACATTACTCTTGGATTGGGACGAAGATACGAATTCACTGTCGATGAAAAGAAATTTCCCCATGTTGCATACATCATAGATAAACTGATTAAAGGACAGCGACAGAGTCTATCCAAAGTAGTTTGTCATGCTCTCCAAGATCGTTACATGAGAAACGGCCAGCTATTTCCATTATTGCACCAACTTCGAGGCAGAGGTGAGCTATCTGACGAGAATATACGGTTATTGTTCGAGTCCGTTCTCCCATCTATAGCAGAGCCTGCCAGTATGTTTGACGTTGATCGCAATAGGCCGCTTTACGGCCACATGGATAATGAGCTACTGAATCATACCGATCGTATCGCTAGCTTGATGCTTGAAGGTGTTAGGCAAAAACGCAAAGCTGATCAGATGTTTTTGGGAAGAACAACGCAACAGCAAGAAGAACAAGAAGAAGATGAAAAAGAGATGAACGATTATTACCTATTAGAATATACAAAAGAATTGGCATCAATGCAGATAAAGAGCCCACAGGAAAGAACACAACAAAGAATAGCAGAGCTGAAAGAAGAATTGCGCAGGTTAACCAAGATACAAGAACACGAAAAACAGAAAGAAAAAGAAACGAGTAAGCAGCAGGAAACTCCAATCCCGAAATCAGCCAGCGATAGGCAGTCATAAATAAGGTTATCTTTAAATCGATACCTAAATAGCTTAGTTTAATGTGGGTAGATAGTGCAAAACAACATGACGACGACGATGACGATGATGACGAGCACTACTACTATTTTGGAGGAGGAGAATCAGCAGCGGACGGTTCTAGAGAAGCACTTGCTACCAGTTAATAGATTTTGTACTCCTGCAGACTTGGATGACTGGACAACAGACGAGTTGATGTCATTGCAGTTAAGCTAAGCCTGATCAAAATTTCGCTCACATTCATCAACCACATGCCTTAGTCTTTGAAAATATTTGTCACAAATCGGGAAAACATATTTTTTGGTTGGGTTAGCCTCATCTTTATCCTTTACATACAGTATGTATTTCTCGGCTAGATCTTGAGCGTCGGGGTTGTCAGTAAGCATTGGTTGGACTGGTTGTTGTTGTGGTGACGTTTCTAGCTCAGAACTTGGTTTTATCTCCTCGTGTTCTTTAGTTGCAGAACCCATAACGTTCCATGTTAAAGTCAAACTTGCGACGACAACCTTGCGCAATTCTTCTCTTGGGTTTCCCTCTTTATGGACAACTTTAACTCTTAAGGTATTAAAAAGCGTGGAGTATACATCGCTCCCCAGGATGTTTCGCACATTATCTCGATACCATGTCGAAAGCCGATCTTCCCCGTCAATTTTAATCTTATATTCATATTGCATTACTAAGGTAACGCTTCGAGCGGCGTATAAGAAGGCATTTAGATTGAAAATAAACTCAGTCATATTTTCTGCAGTTTTCTTCATTTGGTTGAAAAAATATTCTGTTTCTTGAAGTTTGAACCTGGTATCAGATATGCGTCCTTCAACCATTGTTCCAAGCATTTAGTGTTCATGACTTAAAATATTATCTTGATTCTTTGTATGGGTATTGAAGGGGTATTTATGATACCTCTAAGCCGTGATTAACACGAGGATTGGGATGATAGTGGCGACAACAACGATGACAAAGGTGATTATTTAACAAGTGGGTAGAACAATACCTACATTTTCAATGGCTATTGAGCATGAGAAACGCAGGTGGAAACCATTTCGCAATGCTCTATATGATAAGTCAGATAGAAAGGATTTTGATAGGATGTTTGATATTTCTAGATCCTACTTCAGCATGCTCCGCTTCTGTTCAGATCATAAGAATACACCCTATACTCATGTCAATCTTACTGCACGAATTCAAACAAATAACTGAATGCATTGAACAGGTTAAGCAGATAGAGGAATCCATCAGAAGGGTGAAAGAAGGTGGAGAGGAACTTGTGATATCACCATCCCCACCACCACTACCACGACAACACGCAAATTATAAATCTAGTGATCTTACTTTATGGGATTTCCCATCCGATGGCCACTGATACAAGAAGGGCAATTAATCACTTGCTGATTGGCATTATTTGAAAAGAGTCGAACATCTTCTGCACAATAGGTAGATACACATCATATTTTGTTGGTTCTGCTGTAAAAATAATATGATATACTTTACCTCTTACTATTGTGACAACAAACATGAATCTCTTGCCATTTCCATTGTAGACTAACTTGTGCGCCTCATGCCCTGCAAGTCTAGTTGGAATTGATTCAATAAGTGAGAACTCATGTATGTTAGCCTTTAGGCCATTGATATTTGCCTGTACAAATTGTTCTAGTGTTATTATGTTTTGGATAGAATTTAGCCCAATAACCACATTTTCTAAAACGGTATCAGAAGGATTTTCCATGGGTGATTTGAATCCTATGAGCATAGGAGCTTTTAGGCCTTCTTCAACTTTTATCCAATTAGATGGATAGTTTATTCTTATGCCATAATCAGGTAATTCGCAAGTTAGAAAGCCGTTATTGTCGATATCCTGTTTTCTAGCTCCTTGATCCAAATTCTGCGAGATCTTTGAAGTCGTAGAAACTGGTGACGTAGGTGCTTCTGTTGATGATGGCTTTTGATTTAATATTGATATTCCTTCATTTGTGACAACATCCTTACCCCCACCATCCTCATCAAGTCTAAATCCGCAATTATTACAGTATTTAGATGCCTCGGCATTTGAGGTGTTACAGCGTCGACACGTGATTGTTGCTGTTTTTGTTCTTGTTGTTGTTCTAATTGTCTTACTCATAATTCTCTCCTCTTGCTTCTGTTGCAGCTGCTCCAATCGACGTTCTTCTTCTAATCGAACCTTGTCAATTTTCTCTTGTGCCTTCATGTTTACAATGAGTGTTTTCCTTGCAGCTTTGGCTAACCTTGCAACACCTTGCGGATCTTCTATTCCTATAAATGTAAAATAAGGTGCTCCTTGATAGATAAAGGCAACGTCTCCTACCGATTTTGATCGAGATCTACCTGATCCAACTCTTGGAGAACCTCTGCTTCCTCCAACCGAAGTGTAACTTGAATCAGAAACTCTATGCTGGTTCATAACCACGATATCATCTAACAGGCTAAGGCCAATGTAAGACGAACCTAGAAATACTCTGTAATTGGTTATCCTCAAGGTATTAACAATTTTTTTCCTGAAGACGCCTTTAGTTATGTCAAGAGCCCAAATAACCTGTTCAGGAGCCTCTGTCAATGCTATGGTTTGTGAAACCTGATATTTTGGATTGTTGTAATCAAGAATCTAAAAATTATTACTGTTTTTTATAACTAATCTATTGCATATAATATTATAAGTTTCAATCCCAATAATGATGATTTAGCCGATATCAATTTGAGAATCCCAAAACCTCCATTACAAGCAGTTGATGATGCAAGGGGTAGCCTATCGGGGAATGGTTATATTTCCTAGATAATAATGCAGGAAATTGCAGCCAATAAAGCAAGGATCGAATGGCGAGAATTACGGAAGAATCCCCAAATGTTGTCTCAGTTATGGAACGATGAGTTTTAATCCTAAATCAATCGAATCTAACAAACTCTTGTTTCAATCCTAATTGTGGCCGAATTTTATCTCATACTCACGAACCAAACCCATTAGTCTTTGAAGATAGTATTCACATGACTTAACTATGAATCTTCTATTCTCATTAGTTCTTTTCGTGTTATCAGGAAAATACCACACATATCTTTTAATTGGATCTTGGTTTCTGGGTTCATAGTATAAAATAGTGGGCTCGACTTTGGCTGAGCCTTCTTCAGAATTGCTCTTTTTTACTTTTTCTTCTTCCTTTTTGGGCGCAGAGCCTTCGATATTATATTTAAAAATCATGGAACTGGTTACAACCGTATATACGTCGCTTGGGCTTTTGTTCTCAAGTAACATATTCCGTAAGTTTTTGATAAAGGTGGGAATCTGCTCATCAGCCAATGCATCTTTCACATTTTCCATAAACCATTCCCAACGAGGTTCTCCGCTCTTCTCCCTAATCTTGTATTCCGATTGCATTACGAACAGAACGCTTTGACTGGCAGAGGCAAAGGCGCTTAGGTTGAATTTGAAGTGTTTTGGATTTGCAAGAATGGTTTCGGTTTTCATTTGTTCAAAAAAATATTCTGCTTCTTCAAGCTTTAAGCGGGTAAGTGATTTAGATTCTTCTTGCGCCATAACGCTGAGGCAGGCTATCAGAATTTAAGTATTCCCCGACAAATCTGTGTGTCTGAGACGCTTCGAGTATTTATGATACCTCCCTCAATCATATCTTTACCTCGAAGGTTTGGGATGGTGCTAGCAGTATTAGATGGATAGGACAATTCCTTCATTTAGAATTGTACTAGCAGAGGAAAAAGCAGAGTGGAAGCTATTTCGCAATATTCTATTTGACAAGTCAAATAAAAAGGATTTTGATGATATGTTTGATTCCATTTCTAGGCTTTACTCTATCACACAAGTGATGATGACTGAATTGTCATTATTCTTCTCTTCTCTTCTTATCCCTTTCAGTCTTTAATTCTTTCATAACGTCTTCCAAATACTGGTTCAGATCATCTTCTTTGAGAGACGGCCTAATACCTGTCTCTTCAGTTATGATATCCTGATTTTCTTTTGTAATAAGCATAACATTCTTCACAATCTCATGTTCCATCTGGGCCCAAGCAATGCTCTCCACTAGCCGAGCCTCTTTGGTGGCCTCACTTTTCATTGACTGGCGCAATTTTCGATCGTGTGACGCTGATACAGCTGAAGAATAGATCCCGACAAGCATCAAGTATGATGATAAACCAGTAAAAAGAATAGCAGGAAATCCGAACGGAGGGAAGGGAGGAAGGGGCAATGCCGTTCCTACTATTTGACTTGAAATAAAGAATAGTGTAAAACCAAAAGCTGAGATGAGCATATATCCTTTGACTGAACCGTCTTTAATTTTTCTTGATGCATCCAAAAATGCAACACCAAATACCGCCCCACCTATCGGCCTGCTTAATGAAAAGAGAAAGGTTAGTAAAATAATAGATCCTATTGGATCTCCCATGGGTAGAATCTGTTCTCCAAATACAATCAGAAACTGACTAAGAAAGTATGCCAATGGAAGTGACATTATGAACCAATAAAGAATTTTCCCAATCTTCTGTGAATAATGACGTAGCAGTACTGCACTTGCAATCCAAGCTATTATGAATGAAACTATGGTAGATACCAAGTACGCCGTGTTAAAGAAGTTGGTTAAAGCTATCGAACCAGGGACAAGATTTGGCCTAAACCATGCAACTGTTGTAGAGTGTATCTCGTCAGGTAAAACCGACAACGAAATACCAATCAAAATAAGTGATATGGCAACATTAATGGAGATTGATGCTGCAGATAAGCCATATAACAGAATTACTCTATTTCTGTTTATTCTAAACCATGACAAAAAAAGCCTGGCAATATATAGGTTAACTGCGAAAGCAGAAGAGTATGCGATTAACGAAGCTGAAACTGCTATAGAGGGGTTGTAACTCGATGTCAGATGTACTTGCAGCAACAAAATTACAAAAAGTGCCGAGATAAGGTTTTGAGTTACTATTATTGAGAAAAATATGATTCGTAGTCTGCTTATTTTACGAAGAATATTTTGGCTTTTGTAGCCGACAAATGCCAAGCCAAGATACTGTCCTACAATGCATATTATCGATATGATCGTGAAAGTATTGACGTTTTCACTAGTAGAGCTTTGAGAGAACAGAAATTGTTTGGCAAAATATGTGTCAATACCCAAAGCAACAGTAATAGTGATTAATACAATTAAGGCGATGGTATTATTTTCCAGGATTGATATTTTCCTGGAATTTTCGAAGGTGGCCATCTACTAAACATTCCTGTTATCCTTTAGATCGCTCCATGTGCCTATAACGCTTGTGTGATGTGCATACAAGATTGCTAACCTGATAATTCACCTTCCATAATATCTTGGGCATAGATAAAGAATTCGCGTTAGATTAAGGAACACTTCAAGAGTGATCGTGAAAGTAATCCCTTTCTCGAAATACTAAATAATGACTCTAAACTCCTTAGTGTATTGAAAAGTAGGAGCCCTGCGATTATAGCAGCGATTGTTACCGGTATTGCAATTAGCGTCTCTATTGCTTTAGTAGTCAACATGCAATTTTCTAATAGTAATCATAGCAATGTCGCTTTCGCTTCCACAAACATTTCTATTGCTAATGAAAATGGTACCTCGCCACTTTTTTCTAGAGATTCTAGGCCGTATAATATGAGCTATGAGGAATGGAATGCAGAATGGTGGAAATATTTCGTAGCAATTCCTGAGGCGAATTCACCTGCTGCTGATCCAACTGGAGAAAAATGTTCTATAAATCAGATCAATACTCATGCTTGGTTCCTCGCAGGAGCTTTTCAGGGAAAAGAAGTGCGAACATGTGAAGTGCCGACTGACAAAGCTCTCATTGGAACTTTTATTGGTATCGCATGTAATGAGAAGCAAGATGGGCCAGTAGCTACACTCAAAGAGTGTGCAGAAGAGGGCCCTAAGTATCTGAGGCTAGCAAAGCTTACAATCGATGGAACGGAGGTTCCCAATATTGAAGGCTATAAAGTAACTTCTCCTCCGACAAACATGTCTTTTCCTCAAGGAGCCGTATGGGGAGCACCTGAGGGCAATTATACA
>Ga0126312_10003624_pt1 | contig 10445 bp, 8 predicted proteins | sample Plot104A_FD_92537 | JGI IMG/M metagenome (GOLD analysis project Ga0126312, IMG submission 92537) | Serpentine soil microbial communities from UC McLaughlin Reserve, CA, USA - Plot104A | ecosystem: Environmental > Terrestrial > Soil > Grasslands | place: USA: UC McLaughlin Reserve, Lake County...
AGGACGAGCTCGAGCAGCTGCTCGAGGAAGACGACGTCGAAGGCCACGGGCTCCGTGAGCGTGCGGCCGTCCTCGGCATCGTCGTCGCAACGGCGGGCGCAGCTTCGGGGAGCGCCTTCGCGCATCCGCAGCTCGCCGGCGAGGCTACGTCGGGCGCGACCCCTGCGAGCGCGCCGAGCTTCATGACCGACAGTCGTGGCGGCGACGGAGGTGCGGTCCTGGCACCGGCTGCGGCGAGCTTCATCTCGGACAGTCGTGGCGGAGACGGCGGTGCTGTGCCGGCCCCCGAAGCGACCACGAGCTTCGTCACGGACAGCCGTGGCGGCGACGGAGGTGCGGTTCCGGCCCCCGACGCGACCGCGAGCTTCGTCACGGACAGCCGTGGCGGGGACGGTGGTGCTGTTCCGGCTCCGGACGCGACGACCAGCTTCGTCACCGACAGCCGTGGTGGGACCGGAGGCCTCGCCCCGACCGAGGTCGGGACGACGAGCTTCATCACGGACAGCCGCGGTGGCACGGGCGGCGTCGAGGCGGCTTCGGCGACGGCCGGCGACAGCGGCATTTCGCTGCCGTCACCGGAGGACACGGCGGCGTTCGCGGGGCTCGCGCTTCTGATCACGGCTGCCGGCTTCGTCGGACTGCGCTCGCGGCGGCACCGCGACGCTCCGGCTTAAGCGATACGCGGAGGGTGCGCGGGGGTGGCCCGCGCACCCTTCGGTTGTCGCATGGCCGCGGGCGCAGCCCGCTGCTTCGTGGCGGCGCGTTTGACCTGCAGCGCGGTTAGTCCGCTGCCCGCTCCTGGTTCCGCACAGCCGGCACCAGCAGCAAACCGCCGTCGATCACGTACGACGCGCCGGTGACGAACGCGGCCGCATCGCTGCACAGCCACGCGATCAGGGACGCGACCTCGCGCGCGTCGCCCGGGCGCCCCGCCGGGACGCCCGGCCGCTCGACCTCGCGCGGATCGACGTCCTCGTTGTCCGTCATCGGCGTCGCGATCTCGCCCGGCGCGACCGAGTTGACGGTGATCCCGTGCGGTCCAAGCTCGAGCGCCAACTGCTTCGTGACGCCGCCGAGAGCATGCTTGGCCGCGACGTACGCGATCGACTCCGGCAACGGCACGAACTCGTGCACCGAGGTGACGTTGACGATGCGTCCGCCCTCGCCGGCGTCGATCATCCGCCGCGCTGCGCGCTGCGCGCACAGGAATGCCCCGTCGAGATCGACGGACAGCGTCTCTCGCCAGTCCGCGTAGTCGAGATCGACCGCCTCGCCTTTCTTCGACATCCCGGCGTTGTTGACAAGTGCGAAGAGGCCGCCGAGGTCGAGGCCCAGCTCGTCGATCACGTCGACTGCGTCCGGCAAGCCCTGGGACAGATCGAGCCGGCGCACCTCGGCGCGTCGTCCGCACGAACGCACCTCCTCCGCCGTCTCGTTCGCGCCCGCCTCGTCTGTGTGAAAGGTGACGCCGATGTCGAAGCCGTCGACAGCGAGCGCGACCGCCGTCGCCTTGCCGATACCGGAGTCGGACCCGGTGACGATCGCCGCACGTCCCACGCCGGGCGCGTTCCCGTGCGGTCGCGGAGGAAACGACCGCCCGCGGCGCCAGGCGAGCGCGATGTCCTACACGGCCGGTGCGAGCACGAGCACGCGCTGGCCCTGCGCGTTCTGAACCGCGTAGCGGAACACGCGCGCGGTGGTCAACTCGTCAATGGTCTTCCGCTCGACGGCCGAGAGCTTCGCTTCGCCGGGCACCGGCGGCGCCGGCTCGGGAAGCGTCTTCCGGAGCGGCGCGTCGAGCTCATCCTCGACGTCGTCTTTCCGGAAGAAGAGCGCGTGCTGCGGCTTCTGGCCCTTGCGCGGAGGGAAGAACGCGACCACCGAGTCGACGCCGTCTACGTACCGGAACGTGTACAGCACCAGCTCCAGCGCTTCCCGCCGGAGCACGGCAGCGCGCTCGACGCTCGGCTTCCCCTCGTTGATCGAGCACTGCTTGCCGTCGCCGCACAGGATGTACATCAGCGTCGAAGAGCCGTCGAACGTATTGAAGTCGCTCGCGTTCTTCGGCTCGGGGCTCTTCGCGACCGCGAGGAAGCGGATCGGCGGCGGGCCCGTCGGATTCCCGACGTAGACGCGTACGAGTCGCTTGCCGCTCGGCAGGTGGTAACGGGCCGCGATGTGGCGGGCGATCTCGGTCGAGCGTTGGACCGCGGACGCAGACGTCGGACGCCAGGCAGACCACGGCGGCGGCGGCGGCGGCGGCCCGCGTTCGACGAGCAGGACGAACGTTCCGGCCGCAGCGCCGAGGACGGCGGCGAGGCCGAGGTACGCCAGGCCGAACTTCCGGCCGTGAGCGGAAGTCACACGGTCGGCCATGCTTTCTCGTCGGTCAGGTCGACCTGCGGCACCTCGAGCTTGGCGTCGTCGAGCAGCTTCACCAGCTCGTCGCCGTAGATCTCCTTGCGCTCGACGACCGTCTGCGCGATCTTCTCCACCTTCGCCTTGTTGAACTCGATCAGGTGGTGCGCCTTCATGTAGGCCTGGCCGAGCAACTGGGCGACCATCTTGCGCTTGTGCTGGTCGGCGAGCACGCTCGCGATCGGATTCTCGCCCAGCGGGCCGCCGCCGTTCGTGCGGTTCATGATCTGGAGCCCGATCTCCTCGAACCGGCGCAGGATCTCGTCCTTCTGCTCTTGCGACGTCAGCCTGCGCGGACGGCCGTTGAGCTTGTAGCTCGCTGCGTGGCCGTTGAGGTCGATCGGCTCCGGCCCCATACCCGAAGCGCCGACCATGAACGCCGCGGACGCCGTGACCGAGAAGACGTCTCCGCCGACGCCGTTCGAGTTCTCGCCGTAGAAGACGCGCTCGGCGGCCATCGCTCCGAGGCCCCAGACGAGGATCCCGACCTCGTCGCTGCGGAAGCGACTGAAGCGCTCCTCCTTCTCGAGCGCCTGGTGGTGTCCCAGCGAGCCGCCGCGCATGCGGATCGAGAGCCGCACCGACTCGCGGCCCTTCATGTAGACGTGCGCAGCAACGGCGTGGCCGGCCTCGTGGATCGCGACTGCCCGCGTCTCCTCCGGGATGTAGTCGATGCCGATTGCCGTTCCGGACTCGAGCGTCGTCATCGCCTCGACGATGTCGTCCCAGACGAACACGCGCCGCGACTGATGATGCGCGTACGTCAGCGCGAGCGAGCAGACCTGCTCGATCATCGCCGGCGAGTAGCCCATCGTGATCCGCGAAAGCTCGTCACGGCGTTCCGGCCGGTCGAGCTCCGGGTCGTGGGAGACCTTCGCGAGGTAGAGATCGAAGATGTCGAGCCGGTCCTGCTTCGTCGGCGTCCGGAACCAGACGTGGCGGCCCATACGGCCCGGACGCGTGAGCGCCGGGTCGAGCGACTCGATCGGCACGTTCGTGGCGCCGATGAAGTAGATCTGCTCCTTGCGCGGCTTCGGCGTCGGCACGCGCAGCGACGCCCGCCCGATGCGATTCGGGATCACGTACATCGCGTCGAGGAACTGGTTGATCTTGTTGGTGAACACGCGCCGGAAGAACGGCGGATTGTCGACGCCGTCCATCACGATCAGGAGCTGGTTCAGCGCCAGCTGGCCCGTGCCGCCCATCATCCCCGGGGCGATCACGTTCACCACGTTTCCGACGCGCTGAAGCAGCGGGTTCGGACCGCGGCGCTCTGGAGCGCGCTCGGCGAACAGCCGGTCGCGCCATGCGCGCGTCTCGAGGATCATGTCGCCCGTCGGATTGAGTGCTCCGCTCGGGCCGTAGAACAGCAGGTCTTCGAGCGCCGGCGGGCGCATCGCGCCCACGGGCGCGCCGCCGAGCGACGAGCGTCGCATGCCGACCGCGTCGATCTCGTCGATGAAGACGATGCACTGGCCGCCCCACTTCGCTGCGAGCTTGCGCGCCTTGCGCGCGAGGTACCGGACGATGACGACGTCCATGCCCATGAACGTCTGCGCAAAGCCGGAGCCGGGGATCGAGACGAACGGCGAGTTGAAGCCGGTCGCGATCGCCTTCGCGAGCATCGTCTTCCCGGTGCCGGGTGCACCGAGGAAGAGGAGGCCGCGCTCTCGCTTTCCGCCCGCTTCCTCGAACAGCTCGCCCGATTGCCACAGCGACACGATCCGGCGCACCTCCTCCTTCGCCTCCGCCTGGCCGCGGACGTCGTTGAGGCGAACGCCCCAGTCGGCGTCGCCGGGCTCGAAGCCGCGGATCTGGCTGATGCCCATGAAGGCCATCGGGCCGAACAGGATCAGGAAGTTGAAGAGGCCGAAGAACACCAGGAGGACCAGGAACTGCGGCGCCATTCGGATGCCGTTGCCGAGCATGTCCCAGAGGTCGCCCGCGGTGCCGGGCCAGGTCGTGCTGCCGGCGCCGTGCAGAAGGATCCGCACGAGGTATACGCCGGTAACCAGCACGATCACGAAGCCGACGAGGCGGTACCAGAAGCGCCAGAACCAGATGCGCCGCCGCGAGGTGACGTCCTCGTCGCGCATCGTCTTGTCCTCGACGCCGAAGAGCGTCGGCCATGGGATGAAGCGCCGAAGCACCAGGTCGATGAAGCCGCGGAACGCGGCGACCGCCACGACGGCGCCGACGATCGACCAGCCCGTCGTCCAGCCCTTCTGCTCGTGCAGATAGAGGAAGACGGCAGGGCTCGTCAGGAGCGCGACGAAGGTAGCGGTGCGCCGGAGGGTCCGCCACTGGCGCGCGAGCTCGCTCGCGTCTTCCCGCGACGGGAGCGTCAGCGAACGCTCTGGCTTCGCCATTTATGCAGTGTAGAACAGCACTTGATGAGCCCTGGGTTACAGATCAGAGAGCCGCACCTCCCGCTCCTTACGACGCTTTGGGCGGGCCGTTGGTTGGAACGACAACGGTAGAGTCACGCGCCGATGTTCAGCCTGAACGGGAAGACCGCCGTCGTCACAGGCGCGTCGAGCGGCATCGGCGCGGCGACGGTCGCCGCGCTCCGCGCCTCGGCGGCGCGCGTCGCCGGCGGTGCACGTCGGGAGCACGAGGTCGATGCGGATCTCGCGCTTCCGCTCGACGTCACCGACCAGGGGAGCGCCGAAGCGTTCGTCGCCCGTGCAGCCGCTGAGCTCGGGCGGATCGACATCCTGGTCAACAACGCGGGGCTTGCCGTCGGGCGCGATCCGTTTGCGGAGTCGACCGAGGCGGACGAGGCGGTCGTGCTGGACACGAACCTCAGCGGATTGATCCGGATGACGCGGCTCTGCCTGCCGCACATGCAGGACGGCGGCCACATCGTGAACATGGGCTCCGTCGCCGGCATCGCGGCGTACCCGCGCGGCGTGCTCTACTGCACATCGAAGGCCGCGGTGCATGCGTTCTCTCGCGCGCTGCGCGAGGATCTGCTCGGCTCGCCGATCCGGATCACGACGATTGCGCCGGGGCTGGTCGAGACGGATTTCTCGCGCGTCCGGTTCCGCGGCGACGAGGAGCAGGCGCGCGCGGTATACGCGGACGTCGCGCTCGGCGGGCCGATCCGCCCCGAAGATGTCGCGGAGTGCGTCGTGTTCGCGGTCACGCGGCCGCCGAACGTCAACGTCGACGAGCTCGTCGTGACGGCGCTGGCGCAGTCGAGCGGCGCGCGCATCCTGCGCGACTGATGCGCGTCGGCTCCGAGTGATGCTCACGATCCTCGAAGGGTCGACGTTCTGCATCTGTGACGAGATCGGCGACGTCGGCGACGCAGTGAGCGGCTTCTTCGCGCGCGACACGCGCTTTCTCTCCCGTCTGCGCCTGACGGTGAACGGCGAGACCCCGCTCGCGCTCTCCTCAGGAAAGGTCGAGTACTTCTCCGCCGCGTTCTACCTCCGCAACCCGCCCATCGAGCTGGGGCCCGACCAGGTGACGATCACGCGCGAGCGGTTCGTCGGCGAGGGGATGCAGGACGTCGTCGTACTCCAGAACGTGTCGCCGCAGCCCGTCTCGTTCGAGCTCGGGCTCGAGTTCGGCAACGACTTCGCGGACATCTTCTCGGTCAAGGAACGCGACGCCGCGCTCGGTGATCCGGTTCACGCCACGCCGCTGCCGTCTCCGGCTCCGGCGCGCTACGACGCCGAGCGCAATCAATTCGTGTTCGACGACCCGACGGACGCGCTGCGCACGCAGATCGTGCTGTCGCGCCGCGGCAACGTGAACGGTTCGTCGGTGTCTTTCCCGGTCGAGCTCGCCGCTCGTGAGCGCTGGGACATCCGGATCGACGTTCTCCCGACGAACACCGACGACGAGGTGCTGCCGCGCGCGCTCGAGCGGCGCTTCGGGGAGGAGCGCGGCCGCGTCCGTGACTCGCTGGCAGCGTGGCAGCTGCGCGTGCCGCAGCTCCGCGCGGACTGGGACGAGCTGGAGCACTCGTTCGCGCAATCGGTGAGCGATCTGGCCGCGCTGCGCATGCGCGGGCCGAATTCGACCGACCTCGGGAAGCTCCCTGCGGCGGGAATGCCGTGGTTCATGACCGTCTTCGGCCGCGACACGATCATCACGTGCCTCCAGACGCTGCTCTTCGGCCCGGAGCTCGCCCGGAGCGCACTCGAGGTGCTCGCGCTGCTGCAGGCGCGCGAGGACAACGCGACCATCGATGCCGAGCCCGGAAAGATCGTCCACGAGGTCCGGCACGGGAAGGCCGCGAAGAAGTGGTTCCCGCGCTACTACGGCACCCTCGACGCGACGCCGCTATACGTGATCCTGCTCTCCGAGACGTGGCGCTGGACGGGCGACGTCGCGATCGCCCGCCACTTCCGCGCCGCGGCACTGCGCGCGCTGGAATGGATCGACCGCTACGGCGACCTCGACGGTGACGGCTTCGTCGAGTTCCGCAAGCGTGCGGAGCACGGCCTCGACGTGCAGTCCTGGAAGGACTCGGGGGACTCGCAGCGCTTCCATGACGGCACGATCGCCGAGGCCCCGATCGCGCCGTGCGAGGTTCAGGGCTACGTCTACGACGCGAAGCTGCGGCTCGCCGAGCTCGCGCGTGACGCATGGCGCGACCGGGCGCTCGCGGACCGCCTCGAGCGCGAGGCTTCCGAGCTGCGCGCCCGTTTCGACGACGCGTTCTGGATCGACGACGACCGTGGCGGCTTCTACGCGCTTGGTCTCGACCGCGACAAGCGCCCGATCGACTCCCTCTGCTCGAACATCGGCCACCTCCTCTGGAGCGGGATCGTGCCGGCGGAGCGGGTCGACGCCGTCACCGACCGCCTGCTCGGAGAGGACCTCTGGTCGGGCTGGGGTGTTCGCACGATGTCGAGCTCGGATCGCGGCTACAACCCGCTCAGCTACCACAACGGAACCGTGTGGCCGCATGACAACTCGCTGATCGCGTGGGGCCTTGCGCGTTACGGCCGCTGGCCGGAGGCGCACCGGATCGTGCGTCGGATGCTGGGCGCAGCGCGGCACTTCGGCTACCAGCTGCCGGAGGTGTTCGCGGGACTGCGCCGTGTGGAGACGCCGTTTCCGATTGCCTATCCGACCGCGGCGAGGCCGCAGGCGTGGGCGGCGGGCACGCCCGTCCTGCTGCTGCAGCTCCTGTTGGGGCTCCAGCCGGACCGGCGCCGCCAGGCACTCGAGTCGGTCGCTCCGCCTGACCTGCCGAGCTGGGCCGGAAGCATCCGGCTGGCCGGCGTCCGGGCGTTCGACCGCTCCTGGGACGTGCGGCTGGCCGATGGCCGGGTATCGGTTGAGGCAACATAAGGAGATGAGAATCGCCGTTCTGTCGCCGCCGTGGTTCGCCGTCCCGCCGAGCGGCTACGGCGGGATCGAATGGATCGTGTCGCTGCTCGCAGACGGCCTCGTCGATGCGGGGCACGACGTCACGCTGTTCGCGTCGGGCGACTCGCAGACGAAAGCCGAGCTCGAGTACGTGTACGCGGTCGCGCCGAGCGAGTGGATCGGTCGCTCGTTCTGGGAGCTGCGTCACGTGCTGCACTGCTACGACAACGCCGACGAGTTCGACGTCGTCCACGACCATTCCGGTCCGTTCGCCGCGGCCCTCTCCGCGTCGATCGAGACGCCGGTGGTGCATACAGTGCACGGCCCGCTCGCGGGCGAGCCCGGTCAGCTCTACGACCAGGTGACCAAGGTGGCGCCTCACCTGGGCCTGGTCTCGCTGTCGGAGAACCAGCGCAAGCCGCGGCCGCACTTCAACTGGGTCGCGAACGTTCCGAACGCACTCGATCTGTCCGTCTACCCGTTCCGGCCGTATCGCGGCGATTACCTGCTCTTCCTCGGCCGGATGAGCCCGGACAAGGGAGCACACCGCGCTGTGGCCGTCGCGATGGAGACGGGCGCGCCGCTCAAACTCGCGGGGAAGATGCAGGAGCCGAAGGAGCAGCAGTACTTCGACGAGTTCGTCGCCCCGCACCTCGGAAGCGGGATCGAGTACTTGGGCGAGGTGACGCACGGCGAGAAGGTCGAGCTCCTCCAGCACGCGCGGGCGACGCTGTTCCCGATCGAGTGGGAGGAGCCGTTCGGCCTGGTGATGATCGAGTCGATGGCGTGCGGCACGCCCGTGATCGCGACGCGGAGAGGGTCGGTGCCGGAGGTCATCGAGCACGGCCGCGGGGGTGTCGTCGTCGACGACTACCGGATCATGGGCGCGGCGCTGGAGGAGGCGGACCGAATCGACCCGATCGACTGCCGGCGCTACGTCGAGGAGCGCTTCTCGCCGCTCCGGATGGTCGCCGACTACCTGCGCGCCTACCAGACGGCGATCGACCGCGTCCACTCCTGACGCCGGCGCTGGTGGCCGAAACGCCCGAGCAGCTCTTCGAGCGTGCGAGCAGCCGACTGCGGATGCCGCCGGTCGAAGAGTGGGACACCTTTCCGTTCGACGGCGACCTGCGACCGCGCGAGCTTCGACCGCCCGAGCAGACGGAGCGGGGGCGCCGGGGCGAGGACGTCGCCGACTGCTGGCGCTGCCAGGAGGGAGACGCCGTCGCGATCTGGACCGACGAGGAGTGGATCGTGACGCCGCTGGCAGAGCCGTCGGGGCTACCCGTCGTCGTGCTGCTCTTCCCGCGGGAGCACGTCGACATCGACGGCCTCTCGCCCGAGCTCGCGGCGGCGCTCGGGCCGATGCTGCTCCGCGTTGAGGCCGCCGTGCGGAGCGTGGGGGAGGTCGGCCGCGTGCACGTCTGCCGCTGGGGCGACGGCAGCTTTCATTTGCACTGGTGGTTCATGGCGCGGCCCGCGCGACTCCCGCAGCTGATCGGCACCTTCGCAGCGATCTGGGACGACGTACTGCCTCCGACGCCGGAAGCAGTCTGGCGCGAGAACCTCGTGCACGTCGCGCGCACGCTGGCCGTCGGCGGCGGCACCGCGCACGTCTGATCCGCTTCTGAGCGCGGGGCGCGCGAGTCAGCGCGACGCGGCGGGATCCGAAGCGGCCGCGTCGCGCTCGCGCCGTTTGCGCCAGTAGCGCTCGAGCCCGTGGAACGACTGCGGAAGCGGCGCTGCGCGCGCGTACGCGGCCGCTCGCGGCCCTTCGGACGCCGAGATGTCGGCCTCGGCCGCTTCGATGAACCCGTCCTCGTTCATCCCATCGCGTACGCGTTCAGCCCAGGTCGCGAGCGTCGTCCTCGCGCGCGCGACGTGCTGCGCGACCTCCTCGGTTCCGTCCACGATCCCGAAATGGATCAGGGCGAGTCGAGCCGGCTGGTGCAGGAGGATCTGCTCGAACGTCCGCTCCCATGCCTCGAGGTCGATGTCCGGCGGCGGCGCGTGCGGGATCACGAACTTTCCGGGAAGGATGCGAACGCCCGTCGCGTCGCCGGCGTACAGCGTGCCGTCGTCTCCCATGTAGGACGCGTGGTGGGAGGCATGGCCGGGCGTCGCGAACGCCTTCAGTCCCGCGGCGTCGTCGTCGATCTGGACGACGTTCTGGCTCGGGACTGGGAGCGGCTCGCCGTAGAGGGCGTCGAGGGTGTCGCCGTACAAGCGTCGCGCGGAGGCGATCAGACGCGTGGGGTCGGCGAGATGCGGCGCGCCGACCGCGTGCACGTGTACCTGGATCTGCGGATGGTCGCGAACGATGTGTCCCGCCGCGCCTGCGTGGTCCAGGTGGATGTGGGAGAGGAGCAGATGGCGGATCTCCGAGAGGTCGACCCGGCTGCGCAACTCGTCGTAGCACGTCGCGGGACCGCAATCGAAGAGGGCGGGGCCGTGCGGCGTGTCGATCACGTAAACGCCGATCACGCGCTCTAGCCCGAGGTGCTTCAGGTCGATCGGCGCCGCTGCCACCGCGGCGTTCTACCACTGCGGTCGGGAATCAGGCGGCGATGACCGCAGCTGATGTGGCCCATGGGCGCACATGGGCCGGCCCACCACGATGTGCGTGCGGCGACTGATCGTTCGCATGCGGCCCGCGGTGCCTCTCGTGATGTGGCCCATCGACGCACATGTGGCGG
>Ga0126312_10003625_pt1 | contig 10443 bp, 6 predicted proteins | sample Plot104A_FD_92537 | JGI IMG/M metagenome (GOLD analysis project Ga0126312, IMG submission 92537) | Serpentine soil microbial communities from UC McLaughlin Reserve, CA, USA - Plot104A | ecosystem: Environmental > Terrestrial > Soil > Grasslands | place: USA: UC McLaughlin Reserve, Lake County...
AGCCACTGCTTTATATGGGTGGTATAAAATAGTCCACGCCGTTCGAGTCTGTGGTATGCTTTTGTCTCCCGAGACTTATGAGATACTTCTATCCTCTATTACTGCATAGAGCATAGCACGAGTTAGGATATAACTATTAAATTGGAAAAAGAAAGCTCACATGGAGCTCCAATGTATTATAAATCCTTATATGGTTCCAACCTATTGATCTTGAATGTTAATTTAAGTGTGAGGTAACTTTTGGAAGAACAGCACCGTCCAATTTGCGATTGTTTGATGCTCGTTTCGTTTGCTTTCGCAATTTCCATGTCCTCAGTAATTGCATTTATTCCGACGGCTAAAACTACAGCATCAACATGGCATTCGCAGGCTACTCTGTCATCTGTATCATTAGCTCAAGAGAACTTCACTATAGAATCATTGTTCATTGCCTTGACTTCTGATGGTGACGCAGTAATAGAGTACGATGTGAGACTTCCGAAGACTATGCTTCAGAGAACCAACATAGAATTAATTGGTGACACTATAGAGGATCTTGCTATCTCTGATTATCTAGACAATCCATTATCATACCGCCTTAATGAAGAAACAAAAGAAATCAGTATAAATTCGTCGCGCATTACTAATTTACTATTAAGTTATTCTACACCGGATCTAGTCGATAAACGAGATAGAGTATGGACATTTTCTGTTGATTCTCCGGTAGCTTTTACACTAAAAATGCCGCCTGAATCCCAAATCGTAAAATTGGGAGGAAATAATTCCACGTCCTTGGTCAGAAGGATATTGCAAGAGGATCTACTGACATTCAGCCTAGGAAATAGCCAAATAAGTTACATTATTGGTCCGCAAGGAACGAATGCCGAAGCAAATGCTGTAATAAAATCTGCAGAACTAAGTATCAAGGAAGCAATGAACACCTTTCCTGGAATCAATTTGACTGAGCCGCAGCTTCTACTGCAGCGTGCTACAGTTTCGAAATTGAACGGACAAAACTTAGATGCAGCAAAATATGCAATAGAGTCTAATAATATTGTACAAAGTATTGTTCAGGATTACAAGTCATCACAAGATGCAATAAATGAGGCTAAAAAGGAATTAGATAAATTAATAAAAATAAGTGCCAACAACAAACATTCTTTCGGATTCTTGATCAATGAAGCAAACACTCAGTTCCGTAATGGTAAGTACGATTTAGCAAGACTGTCTGCGGAAGATCTGATTATTCAGCTAGCCCAGAATCGAGAGACATTGTTAGAAAACTCAACCCCATCTCCAACTGGTCAAGATAATGGTGAGAGTTACCACTGGCCTATTGTTATCTATATATTGTTTGGATCGGTGATGACCTTAGCTTTAGGAATTCTATTTTTTAGAAAGACCCATTATAGAATAAGTTTATCCAATATCTTGTCGACGTTACCTTTCCTTAGAACAAACCCAAATAGTATTCGTCATCATAAAAATCTAACAGAAGATGAAGCTTTGTCATCTTCTCCTCCTCCTTCTCCTCCTTCAAAGACCCTTATTCATCCAAAATCTGGCTCTCTTCCTACTCCTTCAGAGACACTGGAAAACAACTCATCACAGTATGTTAGATTAAATGAATCAGCGACACCTTCATCTTTACCACTCCCTTCATTTGCGTCCTCTTCCCCACTTTCTCACCTCTCGTCATCACAAGACCGAAGTTCTATAAACCAGAGGATTAGGCTAATACTATCAGAAAGACCGCATTTAAGGGATGAGGATAAACAGTTATTAGAATTGCTCGCAGAAGAGCGAGGTGCTGCCTATGAAAGGGACATTAGAAGAAAGCTATTGCTGCCTAAGACGTCTGTGTGGAGATTGGTGAGACGGCTTGCGCGAGAAGAACTGGTTGAGGTTATAAAGGTCGGCAGTCAGAATCTTATAAAACTGAAGGTGTAGCCTGTTCAATATATAATGAATGAATTTCAGCGGGGGCCATTGCAGCTGCAAATTATAAAATCTAGTCGTGAATCTGTATCATAGCAAATTTTTTGAATGTGACAAGGGGAAAATCGTCACATTGACGGATATACGAAGTCTTTGTTCGCCGCAGCAGTAACTGAAATGTGTTCCCTCCTACCTTCAATGAACTCCATCATCTGGTAATAATGACCAAGACATTCTCTACCTCTTTGTGTTGTCCTATAAACAAATGATCCATCGTCCGACCGCTCTTGGCTGATAAGCTGGCTCTCTAAAAGCTCTTGTAGGTAATAGTTATTCTGTTCGCCGCCTAGATTTGCTTTATACATGATATGCGTCTTCCTCTTTTGTCCCCAACTACACAACTGGATGATTTCAGCCAGAATCTCGATTCTTCCTCTAGTTTTTCTTTGATAATGATAGTTGTTGCGATTCAACCTCTCAACTCATTATGTAAAGAATTATTGGGGTAAATAAGGAGAAGGTTGAAACGTGTTCCAATTCGTTTCAGATTATACATTTAAGCTATGCCAAATAAAATATGTTGTTCATTTTGATAGAAGAGAGTTTCGTTACACTATTCTTAAGAATAAATCTGAGTTTGTAATAGAACTCCTTTTAAAGACATTGCCTCATTCAATACCACTGAAACTATATGATAGAAGAAAAAGATACATTACATGATACGGATAGCCACAGCTCCTATTATAAGCATTCAAAGAATCTCCTAAGAAAGACCTTGACGTGTGCAGTTCTATCATTACTGCTGTTATCTACTACCATGATAGTCGCTCTAACCTCCCAACAGGTAACGGGCCAACCCACCCCTACTCCTGCGCCTTCTCCATCGACCGCCGCACCTAGTCAAGCGCCAGCTCTTCAAGCCGGACAAGCACCACAAATCCCGCGAACAGCTCCTCCACTGCAGGCTCTCCAAAGGCTCGCTCCTGAGTCTGTACAGTCATTGACAAGCATTCCACAATTATTGGAGAGAGCAGTTGCAAATCTACCTAATATCCCCCCTAATGTAGAGCCTGCAGGTCAGCCTATTCCTGGTCAGTATATAGCGGTTCTAAAGACACCGACAACCATACCGCCAGGTCCAGCAGGACAGCAGGCTTTGGGTGTATTGGAACAACAAGCAGAAACCTTATCCTCTCAAATCGAAAGCGCTGCTCCAGCAGTCAATGCAACGGATCTTGGTAACATAGGTGTTATACTTCTTGAGCCTGAAGGTGCACCTCAGGGACCCTCTCCTCAAGGACTCACTTTGCAAGGCGCTGCTCCCCCCGCGGCTTCAAATGCAACAACCCCACAGTTACAACAAACAATTCAACGACTCGAAGCCAACCCCAATGTCCAAGACGTTGTTCAGGATAGAATTGTAAACATCGATCAGGCTCAAATACTGCCCTCGGGTGAAAACAGACAAGATGCTGATTGGAGTGCACGCCCAGGTAGATCAGGAGACAGAAGAGACACCGTAAACGCTGATATTGCTATTTTGGATACTGGTGTTCAAAGAAACCACCCGGACCTAACTGTTATCAGATGTGTCGGATTTGGTTATCCAGATTGTACTGACAGGCATGGTCATGGTACACATGTGGCCGGCATAGCAGCTGCAAGAGACAACAATATAGGAGTAGTAGGGTCAGCGCCTGGCGCAAGAATATGGGCCGTAAAGGTGCTTGGTGACAATGGTAGAGGTTCATTTTCAGATGTACTAGCCGGCATCAATTATGTATTTGCAAACAGAGCTCAGATAGAATCTATAAACCTCAGCCTAGGAGCGACTGGTACCTTTCTACCAGTTGAAAATGCTTTAAGGATACTTGCCCAGAATGGAGTAACTGTAGCAGTTTCAGCAGGAAACAACGGTCGAAATGCCAATGGCAACACACCGGCCAGAGCGGGTCTCGGTTTCAATGGAGTAATCACAGTCTCTGCTTACGGTGACTCCGATGGTAGATGTGGAGGTTATGGTCCAGCAACAACACGTGGTCCTGACGACTCGTATCCTGCCTTCAGTGCTTTCAATGTGGACTTGGCAGCAGCAGGTGTAGACATTTTGTCTACATATAGAAATAGCGGATACGCACGAATGAGTGGTACGAGCATGTCTTCTCCTGAAGTAGCAGGAGCTGCGGCATACTACAAGTCTCTATTTCCAGCAATGAACCCAGCGCAGATTGAAGTAGCCCTTAAGACTGCCGGCACAAAACCAGGGACTGGCAACGGATTATTCCCCTGTGATGGTCATGGTCGCGGCTATGTAAGAACCACGGCAACACATAGAGAACCACTACTGTACATGGGATTAACTGGTGTATATAATGCAAATGACGGTGGGCGCTACTATATGAGACAGAACGGTCCGACTGCACTGTATTGGGCTGGACTTAGCGGTGGTGGAGCAGGAACTGCTTTCACAAACATCTTTAGAGGAACAGAGCAAAACGCCGTGCCGAGCACAGCAATTACTGGACAATGGTGTGATATACCCAGGGGCACAATACTAAATTGTGGTTCACTGACTATCAGGATGACAAGTCCCATTACATTTGCAAGAATAACTGATGGTGGATATCTTGGCAGCTTCGGAGGATCGCAATGGACCAAGCTTCCATAATCACTGTGGAATATGAAATGGTATTGGAAATAGGAGTATCATGATGTAGAGAATACTTGTGACACAAGTCGGTAACAACAACGTTGACAAATAGGCGTCTGAAAAGGATTACGACCCCTTTTTCTTTTTTTCGCATGAGGAGGCTTTGTTTTTTCATTACAACAGTTTGTCCATTCTTTGCATAACGTCAGTTTTACAGTGCCCTGATATCGTAATCCACTTAAGATATCTGTTCAGGCTTTGTGATCAACTGTTACGACGGTCTAAATGCAACAGTCTAAATGCATATACTTGGTAGCATTTTGCCATATGAAACTGAAACACTCTTTTCCAGCAGCAAAGAGGATAGAAGAAGCATAACATAAAATATCTTATGGCAGGGATAAGGGTGACTAATATAATAGATATAACACTATTACTTTACTCTTAATGTCTTTACTGCGTCCAAAACTGGTGTAAATTTACTTATAGTATCTGTTTTATCTTTATTCGGATCATTTTGTCTTACTTCTTCTTGGAACAGTGTCATTTGTAATGAATATATCGTTTCAGGGGATTGATACTCGTATCTTTTAATCAAATCTAATGTTGTAGGTTCGTGAGTCGTGGTGATACTAGAAGCAGGACCGAAATCGTCACCTAGAGTAGTATTGTCTTCTAAGCCTAACTTTTCTAATCCATCTACCCCAGAATTTCTTCTTGTACCATGTAGTGTTCATAGTTTCGCTAATTTGTGCCGTGGGTGCACTATCTATTGCTGAAGCCTCTCAGCTACCGCTCATGGTTACTATAGGCCACTTGTAAAGCTCACATGTTTTTGAGTCAAGCAAAACCTGTGAAACTCTTTCCGCAACAACCTGGAAGGAGTATACTAGCTAAAAGAGGATTCTAGTTATGAGAGCGCGATGTAGATCTCAGAGTCTAAAAACAATTATTATTTTGATGGTATTGTTAAGAGCACTTGTTCATATGGCATCGGGCTGGAAATTCAGCAAGCTAATAAACTTAATATTAGCAAGAGGAGACATTTAATTAGAGAGAAACAAATTTGCCACACTCGCCAAGGACAAAATCAATTTCAATAGTTTTGTTAACTATTTTTACTAATATAGTGTTGGCAGTTGGAATGGCAAACAGTTTTTATAACGTCCCCTTGGTTATTGCGCAAGAAAACAACAGTAATATATCGTCTGGTTTACAAATAGGCAATATTACAAACATGACCACTTCTGATGAGAATTTAACTGATAGTTCCTTAACAAATACAACAGGGGTAAAAAATATAACAGAAATAACTAATGTCACAGCTGGTGAAGCGATTCCACTTCAGCAAATAGTGACATTAAAGAGCTCAGCACCAGAATCTGCATTTAACGATCTTGTCAATGAAGTGAAAAGCAAGGGTGCTGAGATAATTCATACTTATAAGGAGTTGCTAAATGCATTCGCGTTTAGGGCCCCTAACGATCAAGTTTTAACAGATATTGTAACTGATCTTAGAAATAACACTTTTGTAGAGTCTGTCGTCCCAGACAAAAGCGTTGGTATAATGCCAGAGTAAGGATTTTTTATTTCTTGCTCCCATAATTTTTACTCTCAATAGTATTATCTATCGAAGTCGATATATTGGCCTAGAGAGAAAGAGATCACAAAATGATTTTGGGTTTTTTAGATAACTCACAATAGATATTCGCTAAAAAAATGCAGGATAAGATAGAGCTAGACAGATAATTAGTTTTTCTCTCTAATTTGGAACTGTGAGTATACACTGATGGCTGGTATTTTTTGGTCAGGAATAGTTTTCACAGAAACTCTGTATTCTCCTTCCTTGACTTGAATTCCGTCAAGGCCGCGTTGATTCCATTCTATACTTTTTGATTGTCCAGGTTGAAGCAAAGTTAAAACTTGGGCAGCGATGAAACTAAAGCTTTCTTTCGTTTCAATATTTATTATCATCAAACCAAGTGCAGCATCTGGAAATGTCAAAGGTTGTGCGCCAGTATTTTTAACCGTGATAATGATTGTCTCGCCGGGTTCGTATGTATTTTTATTTGTCCATATCTCTAGGCCATTGTTTACTCCTAGGTACTTAGGTCCACTTTTATTCTGTGCATTTGCTATATCAAAAATGCCTATCAATGGTATAGTTTCCTGAGCAGCATCAGAGGAAAGATTGCTAATAATTATTACTTCTATGAAAATGGCAGAATATAGCAGAAAACGAGTCATTCTTACATTTAGGATCGTTGTGTATCCTTGATAAATTATTTGGTATGACTGAATTATTTTGCATCAAGAACAATCAGGTAGTCTGGCTAGTACAGGCACACACTGTCTAGATGCATTTATCACTAACAGCTACACGTTTATTAAATACACTCCCCAAAATTATTGGTAGGTAGGTAGGACTAAGACATTACGTTAGAAAAAGAATGGATATTGCAGCTATCATCGTTATTATCCTTATCTTCATCTTTGTTAGCTTTGGGCATATTCGTAATTGTCATTGCCTTTCTTGCTACAATTAGCACTGTATCAATTGTCTATGCTCCGGTAGTGGAAGAGGAAGGTGACGATGTTAGTCCCCCAGCGCAGCGCAGTACTAGCCCGTCTTCACCTGCTCTGCCTTCTCCTCCTTCTGCCTCTTCTCCTTCTCCTTCTTCCCCTTCTTCCTCTCCTTATCTGACCCTTACCTCTAATGCGTCTGTAGCAAATAAATCATCTTCTTTTATTCACGAATGGGGTGGTTCATGCTTAGTATCTTCGAACACCAATTGTATTGATCCCGATGGTCCTACTGGTAACTTAAGTGCCGGTGACGGTCAGTTTTGGGGCATCTGGGGAGTCGCTGCCAACTCTTCAGATATATTTGTGGCTGACGTTCTTAACAATAGAGTCCAAAAATTTGATCTTAACGGTACTTTTATCAAGTCATGGGGAAGCTTTTGTGACCTCTCTACTGGACAAGGATGTTTGGATCCTGATGGTCCTGCCGGCAACTTGAGCTTAGGGGATGGTCAGTTCAATATGCCTTCAGGTATTGGAGTTGATTCCAAGTACGTTTTCGTGGTAGATCACAATAATCAGACACAAAAATTTGATTATGATGGAAACTTTATCAAACGCTGGGGATCTTCTGGCTCTGCCAATGGTCAATTCAAAACTCCTGAGGGAATTGCTGTAGATAAAAATTCAACAAGCGTCTATGTAGTAGACTCTGGTAATCATCGTATGCAGAAGTTTGATAAAGAAGGTCAGCATCTCAAAACATGGGGCTCTTTTTGTGAAGTAGCTACTGCGAAAGAATGTTTAGATCCTGATGGTCCTGCCGGCAACTTGAGCTTAGGGGATGGACAGTTTAACTATCCACAGGGTGTTGCAATAGATAGTAACGCGTCAAACAATATCTATGTTGCTGACAGTAAGAACAATCGCATACAAAAGTTTGACGACAATGGTACATTTATTAAAAGATGGGGGTCTGTCGGGAACGGGGTGGGTGAATTTAGACGCCCCGCGGACGTGGCAGTTGATTCTAGCATTGTTTACGTGGTAGATGCAGAAAATGACCGCATACAAGAATTTAACAGCAATGGTACATATATTAGGACCTGGGGTTCAGAATGCTTGCGACGATTTGATCGTCCTATGTCATCTGGCTGTACCGATATGGATGGCCCCCTAGGAAACCTAACTGTTGGACAGGGTCAATTCAACCGCCCGGCTGGTATTGCCATCACACCAGGGGTTGTCATCATTGCCGATAATTCTAACGACCTAATTCAGACATTTAAGGCGTCTACTGCTCAAGGTGCGTTCTCTGCTGTTGATAAATTTGGTGTAAGAATGTTGTATCCGACTAAGCAGGGTGGCGAGGAGTGGTTTATCAACATGGAAAATCCAACAGAGGATGGTAGATTTGATCCGAAAGCATCTATCTCAAGAAACCCTGACGGCTCTTGGAAGATGCAAAGTGACAAAGTAAGAATGAACGTATTTACCTCTACAGGCTACGACCAAAATAAAATCCCGTCTACCAATCATGCTCAGCTGACAAGCAAAGGGTACATGCTATCGCCAAACGACTGGAGGGAGGTAGAAATTACTGGATACGTAAAGGTAAATTCTATCAATGCAGATGATAACTTTGCATGGTACGCGCGTGGCGGAAAGCATGGAGATTCAGATGGCTGTGAAGGTGTTTCCTACAAAGGAGATCTTTTTTACAGCGGAAAAGCGCAGGTTGCAAAGGAACAGTTCCATGTTAACTATGACAAGAGCGAAGAAAAACAAGTAATCGATTCCATACAGGGTAAGTGGATAGGCTTTAAGTTTGTTATGTATAATGTCCAGCAAGGCGGCAAGATGGCTGTGAAAATGGAGAATTGGGTTGATAGGAACGGCGACGGTAATTGGGCAAAAGTCTTTGAAGTTGCTGACTCTGGAGGCTGGGGGCGACAGGGAACTTCTTGTGGTGGTTCAGCAGACCAAATAATTACATGGGGTGGACCTGTTGCCACATTTAGGTGGGACTCTGCGACAGATGTAGATTTCAAATTTCTCAGCGTAAGGGAGATTGATGCTAGAGGAGGTCCGGCTGCTTCAGGAGCTGCGGCTGGAGCTCTAAGCGACTTTAGTTCTGGTACGATTACAGAAGACCGGGCATCTGCTATGGAAGGAGAGGAAGAAGAAGAAGATGCAGAAAAGGATAGAAACCAGAAAGTAGCAACATCAGGAAACTACGTTTATGTGGTCTGGACCGATCCGCCTCCTGTAGAAAAAGATGATATTTTCTTCAAAAGAAGCATCGATGGAGGACTTAGCTTTGAGCCGGAAATCAAGCTGACAGGTACTGCAGCCAGCTCATCTGACCCGGATATCGCTGCTCATGGCAGCGACGTATATGTTGTTTGGCGTGAAGGTGATAGAGGCAAGACCGACATATACATAAGAAAAAGCACTGATTATGGAGCGACATTCGGCCCTCCTATCGACTTGAGTAATAGCTCATCAGAATCCTCCTCTGATCCTGCAGTTGCCATATCCAGAAGTGGTGACGTTGCTGTAGCATGGAGCGAAACTAATAGTAGTAGCAGTAGTAGTGGAACGAGCAAAGATAATAACACAGGTACTGAGGATGGTAACTCTAACATAATTTACAGGGCTAGTTCTGATTCTGGTGTTAGTTTTGACACTCCAATTAATCTGAGCAATAATAATCCTCCTTTGTCTTTGATTAGTTCGGTACAGCCTGACATCACAATGTCTCCAGATGGCGATCCTTTAGTGGTATGGAGTAGCGGCGATGAGGATGACAGAAAAATCTTTTACTCAAAAGGCAGTATCGATAAAAAAGGTATTGCTGAAGATTCTTTTAGCTCTCCCATCAGCTTGAACGGTAACATTTCTGATTCTTCTTCTTTTGCTCCTCGTGTAGCTGTATCTGAAAATGGTGATGTAAATGTAGTATGGAAAGATGACGGTAACTCTGGAAGATCAGATGTATTTTCTGCACAAAGTAAGGATGGTGAAGCAGTCTTTTCAAATCCAATAAATATAAGCAATGATACTAAGGGGTCTGGCGACCCTGATGTCTCCATCTCAAAGGACGGCCGTTTATACACCGTGTGGAGTGGCACAAGCCCAGGTGACAACGAGGTATTCTTAGCCACGCGACCGGCAAATTCGACTGCATTTGAGGAGATATCAGTACTTAGTAACGATTCTGAATCTATGTCGTTTAATCCCCAATTAGCCCTATCTGAAAGTGGAGAAGTAAATGTGGTCTGGAATACTGAGCAAATAAGCGGCGTGGGTCCTCTGAATGCCACTCAGCAAAATATTACTTCTGGTAATAA
>Ga0126312_10003626_pt1 | contig 10443 bp, 7 predicted proteins | sample Plot104A_FD_92537 | JGI IMG/M metagenome (GOLD analysis project Ga0126312, IMG submission 92537) | Serpentine soil microbial communities from UC McLaughlin Reserve, CA, USA - Plot104A | ecosystem: Environmental > Terrestrial > Soil > Grasslands | place: USA: UC McLaughlin Reserve, Lake County...
CCCTGGGCAAGCCGGGGGCGGTGCACCCGGCGCAGCCACGCCTTTCTCCGGGAGTGCCTCCGGTACAACGGGGACAGACTGAAGTCTGTCCCCGACGCGGCCATACGGCCTGTCGAGGACGTCAGGCACGGTCGGCTAAGTGTAAAGCGTCTCGGCCGCCGACCACAGCGCTTCCTCGAGGCAGATCCGCGGGACGCCCTTCACGCCGAGGGCGCACAGCACCATGCGCTCGGTGTCCGGCGTGACGCCGGCGTCGAGGCCGACCTCGCCGAGCACGAGCGCCACCGGGCGCTCGCCGTCGGCCACCACGAGCTGGCGCGCGGACAGCGGCCGCACGCCGCTGAGCGCCTCTCCCTCGCGCGCGAGCCGCAGGCCCAGCTCGCTGCCCACGGACCCGGCGTCGAGCGCGATCAGCGGCACGCCGGTCTCGGCGATCGCGATCGTGAGCGCGTCGTCGACGAGGTTCTCGCTCTGAAGGCCGCCCTGCTTGAGACGCCGCAGCGCCACCGCCTCGACGGGCGTGCGGTCGTGGTCGGGGTCGATGCCCACCTGCCGCGAGAAGACGCGGTAGGCCCACGGCACGGGGTCCTGGCGCATGTGCACGACCTTGCCGCCCGTGTAGCGGTCGGCCAGCATGCGCAGGCGCTGCTTCACCTCGCGCGGCGACTTCGAGGGCCGCACGTCGATGCACGCGTGCACGAGGCACAGCTCGGGGAACTCCTCGGCGAGCTCGGGCTCGACCCAGCCGTCGACCAGCTCGAGGTCGAGCTCCGTCATCCGAGCAGCCGCCTCGTCTTCTGGCGGAGCTGCGCCTCCGTCAGGTTGCCGACCTTGGTGGCGCGCACGCGCCCGTTGCGCGCGAACACCGTGATCGGGCAGACGCCGACGCCGTACAGGTTCACGAGCGAGCCGTCCTCGTCCACCGCCACCGGCTGGCGCCAGCGGCGCGCGCGGGCCAGGTTCTTCGCCTCGTCCTTCGAGTCGCCGCTCAGCACCGTCACGAACTCCACGCCCGGGAAGTCGCCCATGATCCTCTCCACGCGGTCGACCTGCGGCTCGCAGTCCGTGCCGCGGGTGACCACGAACGTCATCACGCGCGCGACGCGCTCCGTGGGGCACACCTTCACGATCCCGCTGCCCTCGACCGCGCAGGCGGGGATCTTCCCGGCGTTCTTGTTGCAGGGCGCCTTCTGACAGACGTTCGCGTCACCGTCCTTGTCGCCCGCGGCCGCAATCGCCGCGAACGCCGGAAGCCGCTGGCCCGGCTCAGGCCCCTGCAGGCCCTTGCCCTGGTTCGGGAGCGTCTCGGCGAACAGCAGCACGCCCAGGCCCATCAGCAGCACGATGCCGACGAGCCACGCGTACTTGTTCCCGGGCCGCGGCACCTCGGGCCGGCGCACCGGCTCCGGGTGCGTGCGGTCGCGCTCGGCGAGCCGCTCGCCCACCGAGAGGTCCTCGAAGCGGTCCTCGTCCTCGCGGCCGTTCGTCATGGCGCGTCCGGCTGGGCCCTGCGCGGCCTGACGGCCCCGAGCAGGTCGCGGATCCGGAACGGGCCGTGCTCCTCGGCCCACAGGAGCGCCGCCGGCAGCACGATCATCACGCCGAGGAGCGACACGGTCAGGTCCACCACGGTCACGATGCCGAAGTCGCGGAGCATCCGGATGTCGGAGAAGACGAGCGCCGCGAAGCCCGCGATCGCCGTGGCGCCGGACGCCAGCACCGCGGCGCCCGTGGACGCGTAGGCCAGCTCGATGGCCCGGGTGGGCCCGGCGCCGCCGTCGCGCTCCTGGCGGTAGCGCGCCGACAGCAGCACGCTGAACTCCGTGGAGATCGCGATCACGAGCGCGCTCAGCGTGACCGACATCGGGTTGAGGTCCACCTCGAACGGGCCGGGCAGCAGGCCGAGCACGAACAGGATCAGCCCGGACCAGCCCGTGGCGAGCGCGATCGGGATCAGCGGCACGGCCGCCTCGCGCGCCGACCGGCGCGCCGCGAGCAGGACCAGGAAGACGCCGGCGAGCGCGGCGAGCAGCGTCAGCGCGCGCCGCCACGGCGACGAGAGCGCTCCGTTGGCCTCGGCCGCGAGCACCGGCAGGCCGACCACCGACGCCTCGACGCCGGCAGGCGGCCTGAGGTTGGCCTTGATGTCGTCGACAACCTGCTTCTGGCGGTCGAGCGGCATCAGCCGGATGCCGAAGGCGAGGTTCGCCGTCTTCCGGTCGGGCGTCACGACGCCCTGTGAGAAATAGGCCGGCACGGTGTCGAGCAGCTGTCGAACCCGCGCCTGACCGCCGCCGGCGGCGCTGAACAGGTCGGGGAGCGAGAGCGCCGGGCAGAGCTCCGGCGGGTTGCGCGTCTGCGTGCAGCGCTTGCCGGGGCGGAAGCCGTTGTCGCGCAGGATCCGGTCCTGGAAGCGCGTCATCCAGGCGAGCACCTTCGGATCGGTGATGTCGTCCGCGCGGATCGTCACGTCGATCTCGCCGGACACGCCGGTCTCCTCCTGGAGCACGTTCACGTCCTTCAGCGCCTGGAGGTCCTGCGGGACCAGCTCGCGCACGTCGGAGACGACCTCGGACTGGGTGTCGAGCGCGAGCCCGACCACCGCCACGGCCAGCCCGATCGCGAGCACGCGCCGCGGGTGCGACAGCGCGAAGCCGAGCGTGCGCCAGGAGCGGTCCGCGAGCCGCTCCGTCACGGCGTGCACGCGCGGGTGCTCGCGGAGCGCCGCGAGCCTACCTCCCTCCGCGGCGGGCCGCGGAAAGCGCGTCAGGGCCGCGAAGCCGGCGCAGAGCGCGCAGCCGAGCGCCAGCAATATTCCGACCACCAGCAGGATCCCGAAGCCGCGCACCATCGGAACGGGCGACAGGAGCAGCACCAGGAACCCGGTGGCGGTGGCGACCCCGGCGGTGAGGATGGTCGGCCCGCCGGCGGCGACGGCGGCCACGGCGGGCTCGGGCTCGTCTCGGGCGACGTCGGCAAGCAGCGGGCCATGCCCGCTGTGCAGCCTTGCTATCCGCTCCCCGTACCTCGCCTGGAACTGGATCGCGTAGTCCACCGCCAGCCCGATCAGCACCGGGAGCGCGGCGATCGAGGCCATCGTGAGGTCGCCGCCCGCCACCGAGAGGGCGCCGAAGGTCATCGCGGCCGCCGCGAGGGCCAGCGCCAGCGGGAGCAGCCGCAGGCGCGCGTTGAACACCAGCGCGAGCGTCGCGGCCATCAGGAGCAGCGCGGCTCCCAGCAGCACGAAGATCGAGCGCTGGACCGCGTCGGCGAGCCCGGCGGTCACCACCGGCACCCCGGTCACGATGTACTTCCCGCCCTTCCGCGGCTTGAACAGCTTCTCCGACGTGGCGGTCTCGATCAGGTCGATCGCCCGGGCGCGCTCGGCGTCGCTGAGGTCGGGCCGCAGCCGGATCTGGACGAGCGCCGCGTTCTCCGAGGGGAACAGGTACGCGAAGCGCGACTTTGGCACCCCCGGCTTGCCGGCGGTCCGGTCGAAGACGACCGACGACACGAAGGTCTTGTCGTCGATCCGCGGCACTCCGGTGAGCCCGTAGCGGAGCGCGGTCCGGAGCGTCTCGTTGATGAACTGGGCCTGCACGGCCTGGGCTGCGCTGCGCGCGAGCTGCTCCTGCTCGGCCGGCGGGTCGCCGCGCCGCTTCGACAGGCGCCGGGCGGCCTCCGCCACGCGCTGCGCCTCGGCCGCCGCCGCCTGCTGCTTCCTCACGACCTCGCCGCGGATCTGGTTCACGGCCGTGTTCAAGAACGTCCCGGGCCCGTAGACGACCTTCGCCGGATGGAGGTCGGCGAGCTCGCGGCAGACCGGCGGCAGGCTCCCGAGGCCGTTTTTCTTGTCCGGCACGTTGCCGCTCAGGCAGCCCTCGAGCCGCAGCAGCCGCCCCAGGTCGCTGGTCAGGACGGTGCGTTCGAGGTCGCCCCGGACCAGCACCAGGATCGCCTCGTCGCCGAAGTCCTGCTTGAAGCGCTCCGTCTCCTTGAACGTGTCGGAGCCGCGGTTCACGAGCGTATCCGTCGCCGCGCTCGGCTCGAGCCGCAGCGCGAGCGCGGCGCCCGTCAGCGCCAGCAGCGCGGTGGCGACGAGCACCGGCACGGGCCGGCGCGTCACCGCCCCCACGAGGCGTCGAAGCACGCGCTCGATCACGCAGTCAGCTTAGGGAGGAACCGGCCGGTCTCGCGCAAGCAGCGGGCGGTGCCCGCTGCGCCGCGATGGGCTCAGGGCAGCGGTTCAACGTGGGGATAGAGCCCGGGCTGGCCGACGAGGCGGCCGAGCGGCGCCTGCTCCTGGCACGGGGGCGCCCGGCCGTCGTTGCCGGTGCCGATCCCGAACACGAAGCGCTGTATCTCGGTGGCGAGGCGCTCGCTCAGGTAGGCGTTGGCCGGCGGCGGCGAGGGCGTCGGGTTCGTGGTGCAGAGGTAGCTGCCGAACACGGGCAGGGGCCGGCCCTGGGCAAGCCGGTCGTACGCGCCGGGCTCTGTGTACGGGTTGTAGCGGTTCGTCCCGAGGCGGTGCTGGTAGCCGGTCATGATCTCGGGGTTCAGGGGGTTCATGACGCGCAGGTAGTGGATCGGCGGCGTCGGCCGGGCGAACCCGGTGCCGACCGCCTGGGTCGCCGCCGAGTCGTTGCCGAAGAAGGCCGTTATCTCGCGCCGGTAGAGGCCGAGGTAGTCGATGATCGGCGTCAGCTCGCGCAGGAATGGGTCGAGGCGCCTGAGGATCGGCCGCGTGTTGTCGAGCACCTGCTCGGTGGCCGGCAGGCCCCTCCGCGAGACGCGCACCAGCGGGTCGAGGTCGCGGAAGAAGCCGCGCAGGTCCGGGCTGAGCCGGTCGAGGTCGACCAGCGTCGGCGAGATCTGGCGCGCCGCCGGGCGGAGCTGGGTGACCAGCGGGTTGGTCACGTTCGCGAATTCGGTCACGCGCCTGGTCGTGGCCCGGCTCTCGCGCAGGAAGGTCGGGAACACCCGGAACGTGTCGGCGAGCTGCGCGTCGCGGCTCGCGATCGCCTCCCAGGTGCGGTTCGAGTTCCGGATCAGGTCGCGCAGCTGGCCCTTGCGCTCCGTGAGCGCCGCGAACACCTCGCCGGTGTCGCGGATGAGGCCCCTGGTCTCGGCGCCCTGCACGCGCAGCACGCGGAGGATGTCGTCGGTCTCGTCGGCGAACGGCGTCAGGTTCGCCAGCGCCGCGCTGACCTCGCCCGCGCGGCCGCGCGCCGCGAGCCCCTGCTGGTCGAACCAGGTCGAGAACTGCTGGCGCGTCTCGGGGTCGAAGGCGCGCAGGATCTCGTCGAGCTCGACCGTCTCCGCGACCTGGCCGCGCGGCAGTTCGCCGCCGTCGTTGAGGATGTTCTTGCCGTCGGGGCCCGCGTCGCCCGGCGACAGCTCGACGTAGGTCTCGCCGAGCAGCGTCTTCTGGCGCAGGATCGCGCGCGTGTCGCGCGGCAGCGGCGCGTAGCGCGCGTCGATCTCGATCACCGTGTCGGTCAGGCCGGTCTTCTCGTTCGGCTCGCGCGTCTTCACGCTGCCGACCCGGACGCCCGAGATCCTCACGTCCGCCTCCTGGGCGAGCTGGGTTGCCTCGGGGAACTGCACGGTCACGCGGTACCCCTCCGGCTGGAGCGGCACGGACCCGCCGAAGCTCAGCCAGAGGAAGACGAGGATGCCGAAGCACGACAGTGCGAACGCCACCATGGCGAAGATCCGGCCGATGCTGGGGGTCTGCTTGATCATGGCGGCAGGTCGTCGGGCGGGTTGTTGGGGCAGTTGGCGCTCTCGGACGGCAGGTTGAGCAGCTGCGTCGGCACGCCGAGCTGCGGGTTCGCGATCACGATCTGCTCGAGCGAGTTGTAGGTCGGGCAGCCCACGAGCACGATGCCGCGGCGCACCGGCCCGTGTGCGTCCTGGAGCGACCAGAGAGTCGCGCCGGCGTGGGCGCCCCAGGCGCTCCAGAACAGGAACGGCTCGGTCGCGCCGGGCGGGTTGTACGCGAGCGTGTTGAAGAAGCTGTTCAGCACCTTGAAGCTGCGCGTCAGGTGCGGCGTGACCACGGACAGGTCGGCGGTCGCGCTGCGCAGGTCGCGCACCGTCGGCTGGACGTCGCGCGCGAACGGGCGGATCTGGTCGCGGATGATCGGCGTCGTCTCCTCGAAGAACGGCCGCGTCTTGCGCAGCGCCGGCGCGAGCTCGCGCGCGAACGGCCTGAGCTTCTGGAGCGCCGGCCCGAGCTCGTCCGCCAGCGCGCCGGCCTTGCGCAGCGTCGTCTCGGTCTGCGACAGCGCCCCCGGGAACTCGCGCAGGGCGCGCCGCAGCGCGCTCTCCTCGGAGGCGAACGCCTGGAAGTTGGCGTTCGAGGAGCTCACGAAGGCCCTGAGCTGGTTGTCACGCTTCGCAAGCGCGGTCGAGATCAGCTGGAAGTTGTGGATGACGCGCTTGATGTTGTGACGGCGCTGGATCAGGAGGCGCGTGAAGCGCTCGCCGTCGCGCGATGTCGGCTCGAAGCGCTTGAACGTCTCGCGCAGGTCCTGCTCGGCCGTCTGCCTGTAGCGCGAGGCCGCGCCGGTCTCCTGGTCGTCGAACGCCGTGCCGCCCGCGTCGAGCAGGATGCGCAGGTAGTCGCGCGTGTCGCCGTCGAGCTCGGCGAGTATCTGGTCGGCGTCGATGTCGGGCAGGGTGTTGGCGACCCTCACACGCCCGTGCTCCGGCAGGTCGCCGGCGGCGGGCGTGCCGGGGTCGAGCGCGAGGAACATGTCCTTCAGACCCGTCTTCGGCCGCATCAGCACCGACGCGTCGCGGTAGATCGGCTTGTACTCGTCGCGGATCCGCATCACGACGACCGCGCGGCCGTCCTTCAGCGTCACCTTGCCGACCTCGCCGACCTTGACGCCGGCGATGTTCACCGTCTGCCCCTGCCCCGGCACGATCGCCTGGCCGGTGGGCAACTCGGCCTCGACGTCGTAGAAGTCGGTCCCTACCACCGGCACCCACGCGGGCAGGTAGAAGCGCTGGTTCGAGAGGATGTAGCCCCCGATCCCGAGCGCCCCGACCAGGAGGAACAGGAGCGCCACGAACACGCGCAGCTGCTTCTTGATCTGGCGCCTCACGGGCCCGCTCCGATCCGCGCCGCGTTCAGGTCGGGCGGCGTCTGGCGGTAGCAGGGCGCCTTCGGCTTGTAGGGCGGCTTGGGACCGCGCGCCGGGCGCGTGCCGAGCGGCGGCGCCTGGGCCGAGCCGAACAGGCCCTCGCGGAAGCTCCCCACCGGCGGGGTCTTCACGTTGTAGCCGCCGCCGGCCGACTGGAAGCGCGTGTAGGAGCCGTTGCCGTCGAAGTTGCCCGACTCGCCCGTCAGGCCGACCATCGCCTGGAAGAACTCCTGGTAGTTCCGGAGCCCGGTCGAGAGCGCGCCGTCGTCGATGCGCGCCTCCCCGATCGGGAGGATCACCTGGAGCTGGCAGCGGTTGAAGCGGTCGAGCACCGGGAGCAGGTCGACCTGGCCGTCGGTGAACTCGGCGAAGTCGGCCACCGCGGGCTGGAGCTCGTTCACGAGGCCCTGGAGCTCGGACGGGCGCAGCAGCGCGCGCGTCTGGCGGATCCACGGGAACCCGGCCTCGAGGGTCGCGGGGGTCTCACGGACGCCGGGGATCATCTCGAGCGCCCAGGCGCGCGTGGGCGGGAACGCGGCGTTCAGCGAGTCGAGCGTCGGGTTCGCCACCTCCAGCACGCGCGGGAGCAGCCGGATCGTCTGGCGGAGGTTCGACCCCTCCACCGCCAGCGCGCGCATCGTGATGTTGAAGTTGGTGATGAGGTCCTTGAGGTTGCCCTCGTTCGACGAGAGCGCGGCGAAGATGCGCTGCTGTCCCGCGACCAGCTTCGACAGGTCGTGCGCCTCGGCGCCGAGCAGCGCCTGATTCACGACCGCGCCGCCCCGCAGCGCGCCCGGCGAGTACCGGAGCGAGTCGTTCAGCGACTTGCCGGCGGTCTCGCCCTTCGTGTCCTTGTCCTGGTCCGCGTCCTCGCCCGGCTGCGGCTCGCCGTTCAGCGCGCCCCCGTAGCCGATCAGGAGCTTCTGGAGGTCCTTGCGCGTGTCCGTCTTGAGCGTGCCGAGCACCTGGTCGATCTGGACGGGCGCAGAGGTCTGAGAGGCCGGGACGACGTCGCCGCTGTCGAGCTCGGGCGTGCCGGGCGTGCCGGGCTGGACGTCGAAGAAGAGGTTGCCCTCGAAGAAGATGCGCGGCCGCACCTTGATGCGCGCGTCGCGGTGGATCGGAAGCGCGTCGTCGTCGAGCTTCATGGTCACCGTGATCGCGGGCGAGTCGCCGCTGACGGGCTCGATCTTCGACACCCTGCCCACGTCCACGCCGGCGATCCGCACGGCCTGGCCCTTCAGGATGGGCGGCGCGTTCTCGAAGCGTGCCTTCAGCTCGTAGGGCTTCGTGAACGGAATGTCCTTCGAGAACGCGAGGAACGTCACGATCACGATCACGAGGAGCGCGATCAGCCCGGCCTGGAACGGGGTGAAGCGCCCGTAGCGGCGTGCCCTCATGGCGCCACCTGCCCGGACGTCTTTACGCCCTGGTTGCCGGGCGTGTTGCCGACCTCGGTCTGGCCGCGGGCGTAGCGCTCGTTACCGGCCTGGCATTCGCGCTCCTGCCCCGGGGCGGCCGTGTTCGGGTACGGCGTCAGGTGCGTGTGGTTCTCGACCTGAGGGCCGTTCGCGAGGCCGCTCGACGGGAAGCCCTCGTTGTTCGGCCCGAAGACGTTTGAGCTCCGGAGCGTCGGCGCGGCGACGACCATGAAGCGCTGCCAGGTGCCGTTCGGGTCACCGTCGGAGAGCAGGCTGGCGGCGTTCCGGAACCAGAGCGTGGCGTAGTTGCAGACGGTCTGGGCCGGGGTCAGGAAATGGAGCGTCGGCCGCAGCGAGGAGGACAGCCGCGTGAGCTGGTCGATCCCCTGGCGCACCCCCGGGTCGTCCGAGAAGTCGGCGAGCGCCTCGAACACGTCCGCCAGGTCCTCGTTCGTCTGCTTGGTCCGCGGCAGCACCTCGCTGCCCGCCTGGAAGGCGTCGGCCAGGATCGGAGCGGAGTGCGGCAGCGTCGCCACGCCCGGGCGGAGCTCGCGGAAGAGCGCGGCCTGGTTGCGGAGGAAGGGCCGCTGGAGTGGGAACTCTCGTATCGCGACCTGCTCGGTGAGCGGGCTCTCGCTGATCGTCTCCTGGAGGAACGGGCGCGCGATGCCGGCGAGCGCCGTGAAGGAGATGTCCAGGTTCACGAACAGCGACGCCTGCTCCTCCGCCACCGGGGCCGCCTCCGCGGCGGCGTCGCCGAGCGCCTTGAAGAAGCGGCCGAGGCGGGTGTCGGGCGAGGACAGGTTCCGCATCACCGGCTCGAGGTCCGTGAGCAGCGGGACGAACGCCTCGATCGCCGAGTTGAGGTCCTGCCCGCGGCCCGCGAGGCCGCCGCCGAAGCCGTCGAGCGTGTTCCGCTGTCCGACGCGCGCCTTGTCGTCGAACATGTTGAAGAACTCGTCGAGCTCCACCGTGGGGCGGACGTCCTCGACGCCGATCGTCGAGCCGGCCGGGAGCGTGTCGCCGCCCTCGCGGCCCGGTGCCAACTCGATGTACTTGAGGCCGAGCGCGGAGCGCGGGCGCACGCGCAGCTTGGATCCGACCGGCAGCGGCTCGAGCTCCTTGTCGAGCTTCATCGTCACCTGCGCGTAGGTCGAGCCGTCCTCGCGCCGGCGCGGGTCGATCTCCGAGACGAGTCCCACGCGCGCTCCGCCGATCCGCACCTCGAACCCGCGCACGAGCTGGTCGGCGTTGGGGAGGTTCGCCTTCAGGTCGTAGGTCGGGACGAACGGCAGGCCCGAGGTCGCGTTGTACGACAGGAAGACGGCGACGATCGTGACGAGCACCGTCACGGCGCCGACGAGCACCGGGCTGGCGGCCAGAGCCGATCCGCGGGTGCGGCTCATCCCTCGGCTCCCAGCAGGTAGTCGAGCATCGGCTCCTTCTCGGCCAGGCCCGGCGAGGCCTGGCTCGCGCGCTCGCGGAGCGCCCTCAGGTTCGACTCGCGCTCGCGGTCGCGCTGCGGGTCGGAGCCGGGGCCGAGCAGGTCCTCGAGCAGCGTCCCGGTCGGCGGGACGCTGCCGCCGCCCGCGCCCTTCTTCGGTTCCGGAGCGAGATCTGCCTGAAGCCGCGCCGGCCCCGACGCCGAGGCGGTCTCGAGGCCGGAGGTGAAGTTCGCGGTGCACGCGATGCCGGTGTTGACGGTCGCGTACTCCGTGCAGGTGTTGGTCACGAGCCCCGCGCGCAGGTAGTGGCTCAGCGAGTCGAAGCCGTTGGTCGCCAGCGCGACGTAGTAGACGAAGTCGTTGATCCGCTCGACGCCGCCGGTCTCGTCGAGGCTGGCCGTGAGGTCGTCGAGGTCGACCGAG
>Ga0126312_10003628_pt1 | contig 10440 bp, 11 predicted proteins | sample Plot104A_FD_92537 | JGI IMG/M metagenome (GOLD analysis project Ga0126312, IMG submission 92537) | Serpentine soil microbial communities from UC McLaughlin Reserve, CA, USA - Plot104A | ecosystem: Environmental > Terrestrial > Soil > Grasslands | place: USA: UC McLaughlin Reserve, Lake County...
ACCTACCTGACGCGCGCCGCCCGCAGCCACGTGATCGAGACAGCGAGCAGACACCGGCTCCCGGTCAACTGCATCTGGCTCGACACACCGCTCGCGCAGGCGCAGGTAAATCTGGTCGAGCGCGTGCTTGAGCTGCTCGGCTTCCTGCCGGACCCCGACGAGCTCAGGGCGCTCGCCCGGCGTGGCGAGGGCGTGCTCGCGCCCACCTCGCAGATGCGCGCTCTACGCGAGCTCGAGCCGCCGACGGCCGACGAGGGCTGGGCGTCGCTGGAGCAGGTGCAGTTCGAGCGGTCGACCCGGCCGCAAGCCGGGAGGGCCGGCGTGTTCGTCGCTGCTGCCGCCCTGGCCCTGCCCGGCTGGAAGGACGCACTGCGTGGCGCGAACCGCGCCGCGCCGCACCTGATCTTCGACTGGCAGCCGGGCGGGAGCGCGGACGCGCTGGCGCCAGCGGTGGAGACCCTGGCGTCCGAGGTCACCGGACCGGTCGAGCGCGCAGTCTGTCCACACGCCGGGGGACCGCCGACCTGCTGGTGCCGGCCTCCGCTGCCCGGGCTGCCGCTGGCGTTTGCGGGAGCGCACGGACTCGAGCCGTCGCGCTCGATCCTCATCGGCGCGCGGCCCGCACATCGGCAGCTCGCAGAGGCGCTCGGCGGCCGGTATGTCAACGTCTGACCCATGGCCGATCACTATGAGCGCCCGGGGTGGTTCACGAAGCACGTCTTCAACCCCGCCGTCGCGGGCCTGACCCGCGTCGGCGTGAGCCTCGCGGGCTCGCGCGTGCTCGAGATCCGGGGCCGGAAGAGCGGGGAGTGGCGGCGCACTCCGGTGAACCCGCTCGACCACGAGGGCGAGCGCTACATCGTCGCGCCGCGTGGCGAGACGCAGTGGGTGCGCAACCTCCGCGCGAGCGGGGAGGGGCGCCTGCGGAAGGGCGGCAGGACCGAGGAGTTCACCGCTACCGAGCTTCCGGACGAGGAGAAGCTGCCGCTGCTCCGCGCCTATCTGACGAAGTGGGCCTGGGAGGTCGGCGCGTTCTTCCAGGGAGTCGGCGCCGACGCGCCGGAGGAGGATTTGAGGCGGATCGCCCCGTTGCACCCCATCTTCCGGATCACGCGCCGAGCCTGAGCCCGGCGACGATCAGCGTGGTTGCGTACGGCCCCGCGCCGATGACCGGCAGCGGGATGTCCATGGCGCTCGATTATCGCCCCCCGATAGCGTCCCTGCCGTGCCGAAGCGGAGTGCGGGCATCCTGCTGCATCGGCGGGCGAGCGGCGAGCTGGAGGTGCTGCTCGTCCACCCCGGCGGTCCCTACTGGGAGAAGAAGGACCTCGGCGCCTGGTCGATCCCGAAGGGCGAGTACGACGAGGCGGAGGACCCGCGTGCCTGTGCGTTGCGGGAGTTCGAGGAGGAGCTGGGAGCGTCGCCTCCGGAGGGCGAGCTCGCCCCGCTCGGCACGGCGAAGCAATCGAGCGGCAAGCTCGTGACGGCATGGGCGGCCGAGGGCGACCTCGACCCGGCGATCGCCCGTAGCAACACGTTCACGCTCGAGTGGCCGCCTCGCTCGGGCGCGATACGCGAGTTCCCCGAGGTCGACCGCGCGGACTGGTTCACGCTCGACGAAGCACGCCGCCGGATCAACCCCGCGCAGGCGGTCTTCCTTGACCGCCTGCGCGAGGAGCTCGCTGGCTAGCTGCCGAATCGGACTGCCGCGCAGGTGGGCGATACCCTAGGCGTGGCGTGGCAAGCGTGGCGAGTGACGCGGGGCTCCGGACATTGATGCTGGACCACGCGGAACCAGCCGTCAGGATCACCCTCAACCGGCGCGACAGGCGCAATGCGCTCTCACTCGAGCTGATGGACGAGCTCGCTGAGGTGCTTACGGGCGAGCCAATCTCGGCGGCGACCGCCCTCGACTGGGGCCTCGTGAACCGTGTCGTGCCGGCTGCGGAGCTGGACGCCGCGGTCGGCGAGTTGGTCCTGACGAAGTCGGTCATGGCGACGCGCTCGATGGCGGCCGACGCACAGGAGGGGATCTCCGCGTTCCTGGAGAAGCGGCCGCCGGAGTGGACCTCCGAGTAGCCGACCGCCGGTCCACCAGCGCCCGCGCCGCCCGGACGGCGGTCGACTGGGCGGCCGCCGAGGGCTGGAATCCGGGACTCGACGACGCGGAGCGGTTCCTCGCGGCTGATCCCGATTCGTTCCTCGCCACCGAGCGCTCCGGCGAGATCGTCGCGAGCGTGTCCTGCGCGCTGTACGGCGACGCGTACGCCTTCATCGGCTTCTACATCGTGCGCGCGGAGCTGCGCGGGCAGGGCGTCGGGCTCCCGCTCTTCGAGCGAGCGCTCGCGCGGGCAGGCTCACGCACGGCCGGATTGGACGCCGTCGTCGAACAGGAGGCGACTTACGGACGCAGCGGGTTCGCCACCTCGCACCGCAACGTCCGCTGGAGGACGACGGGTGGCGGACAGCGTCGCGACGGGCTGGTGGAGCTGGGCTCGCTGCCGTTCGACGAGCTCCTGGCCTTCGACACCGCCGTATTCGGCGCCGAGCGCGAGCGCTTCCTGCGCGGGTGGATCGACCGCCCGCCCGGCCATGCCCTCGCGTGCTCGAGGGAGGGCCGACTGGTCGGCTACGGGGTGCTGCGGCCATGCCGCGCCGGCGCGAAGGTCGGGCCGCTGTTCGCGGACGACGCGGAGGCGGCCGACACTCTCCTGGACGGCCTGCTCGCCGCGGCGGGCTCCGGCGCGGCCGTGTTCGTGGACATGCCGGTGGCGAACGCCAGTGCGGAGGAGCTCCGCTCGGGCCGCAACTGGGAGGCCGGCTTCGAGACGGCCCGGATGTACCTGAACGGCCGTCCGCCGGAGGACGTCGACCGCGTCTTCGGCGTCACGACGCTCGAGTTCGGGTGAGCGAGGAGCCGTGGCTCGCCGCTCGCGCATCCTCGCCTATGGCGCGGCCGTGCTGCTGGTTGTCGCCGGAGCCGCCTGCTGGGTCCTGATCGAGGGCGTCGTGGGTCAGGCGCTCGCCATCGCGCTGATCACGGCCGGCCTGGGCGGCGCCCTGCTGCTCGTGTTCTACGAGGTCGGTCTCAGCGAGGACAGGGAGCGGGCACGCGAGGAGGAGCGCCGGCGGAAGCGGGCGCCGGAGCACGACGCCGACGACGAGGGGCGGCGGCTGTGGTCCCGCCACCGGCCGCGCCGGCCAGGCTGAGCCCTGGCCGCGGCAGGACTTCGCGGCGCCAAGCCGAAATCCCGCCACATGGATGCACATGTCAGAAAGCGCTCCGGCTGGCTCACCTTCGCCGGCTTGGCCGCGCTGATCGCGGGCTCGTACAACGCGCTCAGCGGAATCGCCGCGCTGTCCGACGACGACACCCTCGCCTCCCAGGCGAAGGAGGTCCTCTACTCAGTCGACCTCACGGCGTGGGGCTGGTTCTGGCTGCTCGTCGGTCTCGCGCAGCTCGTCACCGGCGTGCTGATCCTCCAGCGGAACATGTGGGGGCTCTGGCTCGGCGTCACGACCGCGGCGACGAGCGCGTTCCTCACGATCTTCGTCATGTTCGTGTTTCCGCTGTGGGCGATCGCCGTGCTCACGATCGACTTCCTGGTCCTGTTCGCGCTCCTGACCGAGAGCGAGCAGTTCAGCTGAGGTTGCCGCGCCGTTGTCCGGTTTGCCCGGACGCGCCCGGTGGGTAGTTCGCCCGTGTGGCGAAGCTCGCGCTGTGCTTCACGCTGGCCGTCGTCATCTCCGTGTCGACGGCGGCCGTCGCGCGGGCGGCCGGGGTGTACGTCGCGCTCGGCGACTCCTACACGTCTGCGCCGCTCGTTCCGAACCAGCACGGCGAGCCGATCGACTGCGGACGCTCCGACCACAACTATCCGTCGCTCGTGGCGGGTGCGCTGAAGTTCGGCACCTTCGCCGACGTGAGTTGCGGCAGCGCGGAGACCAAGCACATGACGGAGCCGCAGACAGGGCTGCCTCTGGGCGGCACGAACCCTCCGCAGTTCAACGCGCTGCGTGCGGACGCGACGCTCGTCACGGTGGGGATCGGCGGGAATGACGCCGGGCTCGTCGGCGTGGCCGAGAAGTGCGCGGAGATGGGCGTGCTCGACCCAATGGGCAAGTCCTGCCGGAACTACTGGGCGCCGGGCGGCAACGACCAGGTCGCCGCGAAGATCGAGGCGACGAGACCGAAGATCGCGGCCGTTCTTCAGGGCATACACCAGCGCTCGCCGAACGCACGAGTGGCGATCGTGGGCTACCCCGACGTCCTGCCGAAGGACGGCGGGAGCTGTTGGCCGATGGTTCCGCTCAGTCCCGACGACGTCCGCTATATCGACGGGCTGATCGTCCGCATCAACGCGATGATCGCCGGACAGGCCGCCGGGAACAACGCCGCCTACGTCGACACCTACGCGGACAGCGTCGGGCACGACGTCTGCAAACTCCCGCCGGAGCGCTGGTTCGAGGGCCTCGTGCCCACGGAGCCGGCGTATCCCATGCACCCGAACGCGCAGGGCGAGGCGAGCATGGCAAGCTCGGTGCTGAAGGCTCTGGGCCAGCCCGCCTCGAGCATTCCGACCGCGCCGCCGACGACGCGCACCGGCGGCGGACGCCGGCGTGCGGCGTGCCTGTCCCGTTCGCCGGCGATCCGGTCGGAGAGCATCGGCCGTGTGCGCCTGCGCGCGACGCGCCGCGGGCTCGCCCGGCGTGTGCGCGTACGTCCCGCGCGGCGCACCCGAATGGCGCAGATCTGGTGCACGAAGGGCGGTACGGGACGCGTGGCAGCCGTGTTCTCGAAGCGCTCGCGCGCCGGGCGCGTCGAGCTCGCGCTCAGCACGGCGCCGTCGCGGGCGTTCCGGCGCGCGTATCCGCGGCGGGAGCGGATCGCGAAGGGCCTGTTCTTCGCCTCGCGTCGCAGCAACCGCCTGATCTGGGTTCGCCGCGGGAAGGTGGTCTTCGTCGCCGTAATGACGAAGCGCGTGCGCGGCGATTACAAGCGCCTCGGGCGCGATCTGCGGCTGGCCCTCCGCTAGCGCTCGGTCACAGGCCTTTCACGTGCGGGCCACAGCTCGTTCACCGGCGCGGCGAGCGCCTGGCCGAGACTGAGGACCCGTGGCGGGAACGCGGCGCGAGTTCATCGGCATGGGGATCGGCGCCGTGGCCGCCGTGGGCCTGGGCGCGGCGTTCTGGGACGACGTCTTCGGCGCGGCGGGCTCGGTTGCCAGCAGCCCGCGCTCCGGCTACGGCCCGCGGCGACCGCCGGACGAGCACGGCATCCGGTTGCCCGAGGGCTTCGAGTCGCGCCTGATCGCGCGCGGGCGCGAGCCCGTGCCTGGAACGAGCTACCGCTGGCACGGGGCCTCCGACGGGATGGCTTCGTTCCCCGGGGAGGGCGGCGGCTGGGTGCTGGTGTCGAACTCCGAGACGCTGCGGGGAGGCGCGTCTGCCATGCGCTTCGACGCCTCGGGCAGGACGCGATCGGCGTATCGGATACTCGACGGCACGACCCAGAACTGCTCCGGGGGCGGCACGCCATGGGGCACCTGGCTCTCCTGTGAGGAGGTCATGGGCGGGCTCGTCTGGGAGTGCGACCCGACGGGCAGGCGGCGCGCGCTCGGCCGGCCCGCCATGGGCGTCTTCAAGCACGAGGCCGCCGCGGTCGACCCCGACGGCCGCCGCATCTACATGACCGAGGACCTCATGGACGGCGGGCTCTACCGCTTCACGCCGACCCGCTGGCACGACCTGAGCGACGGTCTGCTCGAGATCGCGACCGTCGTGCGCGGCGGGGCAGTGAGCTGGACCGAGGTGCCCGACCCCGGCGCCCGCCGCGCGGACACGCGCAGGCAGGTGCGCGGCAGGACGCGCTTCAAACGCGCGGAGGGGATCTGGCACGACGACGGCGTCGTGTACGTGGCGACCACCGGCGACAGCCGCGTGCACGCGTACGACATCGCGCGCGAGCAGATCGAGGTGATCTACGACGGCCTCGCACCGGGGGAGCCGGCTCCGCTCCTGCGCGTGGACCAGCTCACCGCCAGCCGCGCCGGCGAGGTTTTCGTCTGCGAGGACATCGCCACGAACGAGATCGACATCGGCCTGATCGACCGGGCGGGGCGGGTGTCGAAGTTCCTCTCGGTCACCGGGCCGGACCACGTGGGGTCGGAGCTCACCGGCGTGACCTTCGACCCGTCGGGCACGCGGATGTACTTCTCGTCGCAGCGCGCGTTCCCGAAACACGGCCTGCCGGGCCCGGGCGCGATCTACGAGGTGTCCGGCCCATTCAGGGGCTCATGACTCGACTCCTGCCGGGCGCGGCTGCGTTCGTTGCCGCGATCCTCGTAGCGCTGCTGGGTCTGTACGCGAACGCCGAGTCGCCGCCGCCCGCGGAGTCGAGCGACGCGGGGAACTTGGTGAAGGTGCGACTGCTGGGCGTGAACGACCTTCACGGCCACCTGGAGGCGCCGCGTCCGGGTCTCGGCGGCGCCGCCTGGCTGAAGGCCCACCTGGACCGCGCAACCGTTCGGGGCCGAACCATTCGCGTCCACGCGGGCGACATGATCGGTGCCTCGCCGCTGATCTCGAGCTGGTTCCACGACGAGCCGGCGATGGAGGCCGGCAACGAGCTGGGCTTCGACGTCGGGACGCTCGGCAACCACGAGTTCGACGAGGGCGGCGAGGAGCTGATCCGCATGCTGCGCGGAGGCCGGCGGACGGGCCCGGGGGCGCTGAAGCGCGACGCGGCCGGCCGGCTCGTCAATACGTCCTCGCCGGGCTACGCCGGCGCGGCATACCCCTACATCGCCGCGAACACGATTGACCGGCAGGGCGAGCTGAGGCTCCCGCCGTTCGCGGTGATCGAGCGCGCCGGCGTCCGGGTCGGCTTCATCGGAGTGACCACGCCGTCGACACCGAAGTTCCTCCTCGAGCGGCACGCGGTGCGCTTCCGCTTCACCGACATCTCGGACGCCGTGAACCGCTGGGTCCCGGTGCTGCGAGACACGGGGGTGCGGGCGATCGTCGTGCTCGCACACGCCGGCGGTCCCTCGCAGGACGAGTCGAACGCCCCTGACTTCGAGGGCGAGATCGTCGACGAGGCGCGCCAGATGAGCCCCGAGGTCGATGCGGTCATCGCCGGACACAGCCACTCGCGGCTCGACATCCGGGTGCCGAACCCGGACGGGTCCGGCGACAAGCTGATCGTCGAGGCACTCTCGTACGGCATCGCATACGACCTGGTCGACCTCACCATCGACACGCGGACCGGTGACGTGGTGGCGAAGACCGGGCGCGTGCCGCCGACGCCGCACGACCTGGCGGGCGACGCGCGCGTGGCGCGGCTGGTGGAGAGTTACCGCACGCGGCTGGCGCCGCTCGCCACCGAGGTGCTTGCTCGGACATCGCACGGTTTCACGCGCGCGGGTGGTGAGCTCGGCAGACTCGCTGCCGACGCTGAGCGTGATTTCGCGCAGGCCGATGCCGCCGTTGTCGACCCAGGCGCGCTGCGAGCCGACATCGATCCTGGGCCGGTGACATACGCCGAGGTGGCCGAGGCGCTCGCCTACGACCACCCAGTCGTCCGGACGCTGCTGACCGGCGGGGAGCTTCGTGAACTCCGCGACGGCAGGTTCTACTCCGGACCGTCCGACATCGACCCGAAGAGGACCTACCGCGTCGCCGCGAGCGAGATGCTCCTCCGAGCGCACGCAATCGGCACCGAGGTCGAGGCGCTCACGTCGTACCTCAGTCGGTTGGCGGGTTAAACCCTTTCGCTGCAAGCGGCCCAACATCGGTTTCCGCTGGAAATCTGTGGGTAGAGCGTGTGAGGAACCGCGATAGGGAGGAACTTGTGGCCACGGACCTTGGCGATGTGATTGGAAAGGCGCTCGGAGGCGCTGCCCGCGACGCGGCACAGACCGTCGCGACGAACGCGCGTAAGAGCAGCAAGAACGGCTCGCTCTCAGGAGCAAAGGGCATGGCGGCCGGAGCCGGCCTTGCGATGCTGGTGCCGCTCGCGGCGAAGGGCGCGGGCAAGCTCGCCCGAGGCGCCAAGGACACCGTGGGCAAGGGCCTGAAGGAAGGCGTCGACAAGACCGCCGACAAGGCCGGCGGCGCGACCGGAGTTGCGAAGAAGGTCGCGAAGGACGCGCTTCCCGGCAAGGATGCGATTCCCGGTATGGGCGGCGGAGACGGTGGCCAGAAAAACGAGGCCGAGGGTGCCGGCAAGGGACGGCGCATGCCCGTCCAGCAGTCGGCCGACATCGGTGCTCCGATCAAGAACGTCTACAACGAGTGGACCCAGTTCGAGGAGTGGCCGAAGTTCATGCACCGCCTGCAGAGCGTCTCGCAGGAGGACGAGACCCACGTCTCCTTCAAGACCAAGATCTGGGGCTTCACCAGGGAGTTCAAGGCCGAGATCGTCGAGCAGCGGCCCGACGAGCGAATCAAGTGGAAGGTGAACGAGGGCGTCACGCACACCGGCGTCGTGACCTTCCACGAGCTCGCCGACCGCCTCACCCGCGTCGAGGTCACCCTCGACCTGGAGCCGGGCGGCCTGATCGAGAAGGCGGCTCGCGGGATGCGGCACGTGAAGCGAGCGGTACGCGCCGATCTGGCCCGCTTCAAGGCCTACGTGATGATGAACGAGGAAGTGGACGGGGCTTGGCGCGGCAAGATCGAGGACGGCGAGGTGAAGAAGCAGCGCTCGTCGTCGAGCTCGCGCAGAGGGAGCTCCGCTTCGAACAGGTCGAGGTCCTCCGGGTCCAGTTCGCGCGGCCGGTCCACGTCGAACAGCGGCCGCAGCCGCACCAGCGCGAAGTCACGCTCCTCGTCGAACGGCCGCAGCAGCGGCAACCGGTCGGGCTCGAGCCGCAAGAAGAGCGGCTCGCGCTCCTGAGCAGTCCCGAAAGGGGATGGGCAGGTGCGGGTCGAAATAAATCGGGTCCTCGCGTCGGCTATCGAGACGGCGCTGGGAGCGGACGACCACCATGGGCCGGAAACCCATCGGAGTCGCCATCGCGGCGTGAAGGCGGTCGCCGCGGGAGCGGCGCTGGTCGCCGCGGCGCGGGTCGCGAGCTCGCAGGCTCCGAAGCTGAGCAAGGTCGGCGCGCTGACCACGCTCGGCAAGCTGACCCGGCTGCCCGACATGGTCCGAGAGGCGCCCGAGCGGGCCCGCGACCGACTCGCCGATACTGGTTGGCTCGACGACGAGGGCGGCTTCGACGAGGACGAGGATGACGACCAGCCCGAGGACGACGCCGACCTCGACGAGGAGGACGGCCAGCCCGAGGACGAGGCCGAGCTCGACGAGGAGGACGACGCCCAAGCCGAGCCGGACGAGCCCGAGGGCGAGGGCGACGAGGGTCCCGACGACGAGGGCGACGGCGGCGAGGGTCCCGACGACGAGGGTCCCGACGACGAGGGCGACGGCCGGCCCGAGGACGAGGATGACGAGGGAGGCGGTGGCGACGTGAGCGAGCCCGACGAGGAGCAGGAGGCCGGCGTGGGAGCGACGGCGGACGGGTCGGCGCTTGAGCAGGCAGCCGAGGGCCTCGACCTGGACAGCAACGGGCACCGTGCTTCGGCTCCCGACGTCATGGGCGCGCTGAGCGTCTACCGCGAGCCCCCACCGCTGTTCGCGAGCTCCGATCAGTTGCGCCGCCACATCGACCCCATCTCGCGTCCGCCCGAGCCGCCCGACTCCGACTCCGACTCGGACTCGGACGAGACGTCCGACGGAGGCGGCCGCTCGGGCGGCTCGCGCTCCGGTGGCTCAAAGTCAAGCTCGGGCGCCTCCAAGCCACGCTCCGGTGGCTCAAAGTCAAGCTCCGGCGGCTCCAGGTCACGCTCCAGTAGCTCGAGTGGCTCGAAGTCGAAGTCGAAGTCAGGCAGCTCGAAGTCAGCGTCGGGCGGCTCGAAGTCGCGGTCGACCAGCTCGAAGTCTGGCTCGGGCGGCTCGAAGTCGCGGTCGACCGGCTCGAAGTCTGGCTCGGGCGGTTCGAGGTCGCGTGCGAGTAGCTCGAAGTCTGGCTCGGGCGGTTCGAGGTCGCGTGCGAGTAGCTCGAAGTCAGGCTCGACAGCCGCGAAGTCGCGGTCGACCGGCTCGAAGTCAGGCTCGACAGCCTCGAAGTCGCGGTCGACAGGCTCGAAGTCGCGCTCGGCCGGCTCGAAGTCGCGGTCGGCCGGCTCGAAGTCGGGGCCCCGTGCCAAGAGCTCGGGCTCGAGGAAAGCGAAGGCCGGCAGCAGGTAGCCGGCGGAGGACTTGATGGCCAGAGGCGACGACAAGCAATATGCCGATTCCCCCAAGGAGAAGGAGGCCGACCGCTACCGCAAGGCGGCGGAGGACGCGCTCCAGCAGCTCGATTGGGTGATCGGCTACCTGCACGGCATTCGCAAGACCGGCATCTCTCGGGCGCTGGCAAAGAACCGGTCGCACAT
>Ga0126312_10003629_pt1 | contig 10439 bp, 8 predicted proteins | sample Plot104A_FD_92537 | JGI IMG/M metagenome (GOLD analysis project Ga0126312, IMG submission 92537) | Serpentine soil microbial communities from UC McLaughlin Reserve, CA, USA - Plot104A | ecosystem: Environmental > Terrestrial > Soil > Grasslands | place: USA: UC McLaughlin Reserve, Lake County...
CGCCGGCGCCGAACCCCCGCGACATCACCTCCGTGAGCTTCGCCTCGAAGATCGGCTCGAGATCGGCGGGCACCGCGACCGTCGCGTAGCCGGCGCCGGCACGGATCGCCGCCGAGGCGGCGAGGCAGACGGCGCCCGTGAGCCCGCGCGAGCCTCCCACGACCAGCACCTCGCCCGAGGTGAACTTCGTCGACCCGGACCGTCGCGTCGGAGCGAGCCGGAGAACGTCGTCGCCTATGAGCCCTGCCGCGGGCGGCGCCGGAGCGCCGTCGGGGATCCCGATCGGGGCGACGCGGAGCTCGCCCGTGTGGTCCTTGCCGGGCGCGATCCAATGCCCGAGCTTCGCCGCGTGGAAGGAGACGGTGACGTCGGCCTCCACCGCGGCGCCCTCGGTCTCGCCGGTTGAGGCGTCGACCCCCGAGGCGAGGTCGGCGGCCACCACGGGGGCGCCGCAGGAGTTGATCGCGTCGATCGCCGCGGCTGCGGGATCGCGCGGCGCTCCCTCGAAGCCGGTCCCGAAGACGGCGTCCACCACCGCGCCCGAGCCCTCGAGCGCCGAAGCGACCTCGCCCGCGCCGACCTCGCGGGGCTCACTGCCCAGGCGCTCGAGGTTCGCTGCCGCGTCGCCGGAGAGCTCGGCAGCGGGCCACAGCAGAAGCGTCTCGACCTCGTGCCCGGTCGAGCCGAGTAGGCGCGCGGCCACGAGCCCGTCTCCTCCGTTGTTGCCCTTGCCGCACACGACGCGCACCGGGCCCGTCCCCGCCACCTCGCGCACCGCCTCGGCGACCGCCTCGCCGGCCGCCTCCATCAGCTCGAGCGAGGGCACCCCGCGCTCGTCGATGGCCCAGGCGTCGGCGACCCGCATTCCCGCGGCGTCGTGGAGGGGCTCCAGCCAGCTCTCCATGCCGCGGAGCCTAGACCGGTGGCTCAGGAGCGGCGGGTGGCGAGAACCACCGCGGCGGCGGTCTCGCGCGAGTGCGTGAGCGACACCGCGAGGTCCACCCGCTGGGCGCGCGCCGCGTCGGCCGCTCTGCCGCGGAGCCGCAGCTCGGGGGGCTCACGATCGCCCCCGCGCACCTCCACGTCGGAGAGCGCCAGGCCACTGGCCCCCAATGCCTTGACCGCCGCCTCCTTGGCCGCGAATCGCGCGGCGAGGTGGCTGGCCGGGCGCCTGCGGCCCCGTGCGTAGGCGAGCTCGCCCGGCGAGAAGACACGCTCGGCGAGGCGGGGGCGGCGCGCCAGGGCGCGCTCGAGCCGGTCGATCTCGAGCACGTCGATGCCGATCATCCGCGCGCCCTACTCGACGGTGACGGTCTTGGCGAGGTTGCGCGGCTGGTCGACGTTGAGGTCGTTGAGCCGGGCGATGTAATAGGCCAGGAGCTGAAGGGGGAGGATCGCGAGGATCGGCTGGAGCACCCAGTCGGTGCGCGGCACGAACAGGACCTGGTCGGACGCCTCGGCGGCCTCGGTCGAGCCCTCGGTCGCGACGGCGACGACGTCGGCTCCGCGCGCGCGGACCTCGGCGACGTTGGAGAGCACCTTCTCGAGAACCGGGCTGTCGGTCGCGACGCAGACCACCGGGGTCGACTCGTCGAGCAGTGCGATCGGGCCGTGCTTCATCTCCCCCGCCGCGTACGCGTCGGTGGGGATGTAGGAGATCTCCTTGAGCTTGAGCGCCCCCTCCAGGCACACCGGCAGGCCGATGTTCCGCCCCAAATAGAGGAAGAAGCGCTGTGACGCGTGGCTGCGCGCGATCGCCCGGACGCGGTCGTCGACGCTCTCGAGCGTCTCCTCGATGCGCGACGGGACGTGCTTGAGCTCGGCGATCAGCTCGGCGATACGGTCCGGGCCGAGGCCGCCTCGCGCCTTCGCGAGCCACAGCCCCAGCAGGTACATCGCGGCGACCTGGGCCGTGAAGGTCTTGGTCGCGGCGACCCCGATCTCCAGGCCGGCACGCGTGAACAGCACCGCGTCGGAGTCGCGGGTCGCCTGGCTGCCCATGATGTTGGTGATCGCGAGGACGGTGGCGCCCCGCTCGCGCGCGAGCCGCATCGCGGCCAGCGTGTCGGCGGTCTCGCCCGATTGGGTGATGCCGATGACGAGGTCGTCGGGGCCGACGACGGGGTCGCGGTAGCGGTACTCGGAGGCGATGTCCATCTCGACGGGGATGCGCGCCCACTGCTCGATGGCGTACCGGCCGACGAGGCCGGCGTGGTACGAGGTTCCGCAGGCGACGATCACGATCCTGCGGATCCGCGCGATCAGGTCGTCGTCGAGCTCGAGCTCGGAGAGGTCGACGCCGTCGGTGGTCGGCAGGCGGTCGGCGATCGTCTCCGCAACCGCGTCGGGCTGCTCGTGGATCTCCTTCATCATGAAGGTCGGGTAGCCGCCCTTCTCGGCCGTCCCCTCGTCCCAGGTGACCTCCTCGGCATCGCGGCTCACCGGCGTGCCGGCGGCGTCCGTGATCCGGGCGCCCTCGCGGTCGATGGTCACGATCTCGCCGTTCTCGATCAGCAGGACGTCGCGCGTCTGGGCGAGGAAGGCCGGGATCGCCGAGGCGAGAAACGACTCGCCGTCGCCGAGCCCGGCGACAAGCGGGCACTCCTGCCGCGCCCCGACGAGCGTGTCGGGCTGGTCGGCGTGCATCGCGGCGAACGCGTAGTGCCCGCGCAGGTCGTTGAAGGTCGCCCGGACCGCCTCGGTGAGGTCGCCGTCGTAGTGACGCTCGATCAGGTGGGCGACGATCTCGGCGTCGGTCTCGGAGCTGAAGGTGTGGCCGTCGGCCTCGAGCTCGCGGCGCAGTTCGGAGTGGTTCTCGACGATCCCGTTGAGCACGATCTGCACGCGGTCGTCGCAGTCGCCGTGCGGATGCGCGTTCTCCTCGGTCACGCGGCCGTGCGTGGCCCAGCGCGTGTGGGCGAGGCCGATCGTCGCCGGCGGCGCCGCCACCGCAACGCCGCCATCGCCGTCGCCGTCCATGCCCACGGCGGCCCTCAGGTTCGCGAGGTTCCCGACCGCGCGAACCGTGTCGATCGAGCCGTTTTCGAGCAGGGCAATGCCGGCCGAGTCGTAGCCGCGGTACTCGAGCTTCTCGAGCCCCGCGACCAGCAGGTCACGGCAGGGACGACCGCCCACGTATCCGACGATTCCGCACATCGCTAGGCCGGAAAGGGTAGAGCGCGCGGGTCAGGAGAGCTCGCGCTCGACGATCTCGACGAGGCGTGTGCAGACTGCCTCGCACTCGGCCTCCTCGGGGGCCTCGACCATCACGCGGACCAGGGGCTCGGTGCCCGACGGCCGCACGAGCACGCGGCCCCGGCCCTCCAGGGCCGAGTTCTCGCGTTCGGCGGCCTCCCACACGGCCGTCGCGCCGGCCACGGCCTCGCGGTCGCGGACCTCCACGTTGCGCAGCAGCTGAGGCAGGCGCTCGAAGGGCCGGGCGTCGGCGAGTGGGCGCTCGCCCAGCGCGCCCAGCACCAGCAGTGCGGCCGCGATGCCGTCTCCGGTGGGCGCGTAATCGCTCCAGATCAGATGGCCGGATTGCTCGCCGCCGAGCGTCCATTCGCGCTCCCGCAGCGCCGCGGCGACGTGCTTGTCGCCGACGTCGGTGACCTCGAGCTCGATTCCCGCGGCCTCCATCGCCTTGTGGAATCCGTAGTTCGTCATCACGGTCACCGCGACCCCGCCGTCGAGCCGCCCCGTGTCCCGGAGATGCTGTGCGGCGATCGCGATCAGCTCGTCGCCGTCGCGCACCGTCCCGCCGCCATCGACTGCGATCACGCGATCGCCGTCGCCGTCGAAGGCGAAGCCGATCTCGGCGTCGCCGCCGGCGACGAGCTCGGCCAGCGCCTCCGGATGGGTGGAGCCCACCCCCGCGTTGATGTTGCGGCCGTCGGGATCGGCGCCAATGGCCTCGACCTCGGCGCCCAGCCGCTCGAGGATCGCCGGCGCGGCCCGGTAGGTGGCGCCGTGGCCGCAGTCGATCGCCACCCGGCGGCCGCCAAGGTCGAGCGGGAATGCCGTCGAGAGCTCGCGCACATAGTCCGAGAGCGCCGCCTCGAGCGTCCGGACTCGCCCGATCGCCGCGGCGGACTCGGGGGCCCGCCTGCCCGATCCGGCCTCTTCCAGGCGGTCGGCGACGTGCTCCTCGATGTGCCTCTCGAGGTCGTCGTCGAGCTTGGTGCCGTCCGGTCCGAAGAACTTGATGCCGTTGTCCTGCCAGGGGTTGTGGGAGGCCGAGACGACGGCTCCCAGGTCGAGGCCGTGGCGGCGAACGAGGACCGAAGCCGCCGGGGTCGGTAGCACGCCGCCCAGCAGCGCGTCTCCCCCGCCCTGAGCGATCCCGGCCGCCAGTGCCGCCTCCAGCATCGGCCCGGAGTCGCGGGTGTCACGAACGATCAGGACCTGCGGGCGCTCGCCCTCGACGACCTCGGCGGCACCATGCCCCAGGGCCGTCGCGAGCTCGGCCGTGAGCATCTCGCCCGCGACCCCGCGGACGCCGTCGGTGCCGAAGAGGCGGCCGGCCGCCAACTAGCGCTTCGAGAACTGCGGGCGCTTGCGCGCCTTCTTGAGCCCGGCCTTGCGGCGCTCCTTGGCGCGGGCGTCGCGCGTCAACAGGCCGCGGCGCTTGAGCTCGCCTCGCAGCTCGGGGTCGACCTCAGTGAGAGCGCGAGCCACGCCGTGGCGCACGGCGCCGGCCTGGCCGGCGATGCCGCCACCGCGGACGCGGACGCGGACGTCCACGGCCTCCTCGTAGCCGGCCGTCACCAGCGGCTGGCGGGCAAAAGTCTGGTGCTGGTGGCGGGGGAAGTAGTCCTCCAGCGGGCGAGAGTTGATCTCGAAGGTGCCCTTGCCGGGGCGCAACACCACCCGGGCGATCGAGCTCTTGCGCTTGCCGGTCGCCTGGATGCGCGCGTCGGCGGGAAGCTCGACGGCCGGCTTCGACCGGGCGACCGGCTCCTCGTCGCCGGCGTCGGCCGTCGCCTCGGCCTCCAGCCGGGCTCGCTCCTCGGCCTCGGCCTCGGCGCGGGCGCGCTCCTCGGCGGAGAGCTCGCGCTCGGGCTCGATCGCGATCGGGTCGAGCTCGGCCCCTGGAGGAGCGTCCTTCGCCTTCGGCTTCTCGGCTTCGGATCCGGAATCACCCGCCGGCTCCTCGGCTGCCGCCTCGTCGCCGGATTCTTGATCTTCCTCAGCCGAATCACCGCCGGCGGCCTCCTCGGCCGGAGCCTCGGCCTCGGGCTGCTCGGTCTCCTCCTGCTTGTTCTCGTCGTCGGCCATCAGGTGTCGACCTCCATCGGCTTCGGCTGCTGGGCCTCGTGCGGGTGGTCGGGCCCGGCGTAGACCTTGAGCTTGTTGATCTGCCGGTTCGCAAGGCGATTCTTGGGCAGCATCCCCTTGACCGCGCGGCGGATGACCTCCTCGGGCCGGCGGTCGAGCATCTCGCCGAGCGTCCTCGACCTGATGCCGCCCGGGTATCCGGTGTGGCGGCGATAGACCTTGTCGTTGCGCTTGTTGCCCGTCACCCGGATGCGCTCGGCGTTGACCACGACGACGAAGTCGCCCACGTCGCAGTGGGGCGTGTACTCGGGCTTGCGCTTGCCGCGCAGGGCGTCCGCGATCTGGGTCGCGAGGCGGCCCAGGGTCCTGCCCTCGGCGTCGACGACGTACCAGTCGCGCTGGCGGTTCTCGGGGGTTGCCACGAAGGTCTTCATCTGAAAAAAGCGCGTCGACGGCGTCGAATCGCGCAAAAAGCCGCGCTCGTGGAGCCACGCCGCGCGGCCGGGCAATGATAGTCGAGGCCGACGTGCCTGGCAGCCGGGGCCATGGGTATAGTCGCGCCGCTTGAGGCAACGAGCGGAGCAGTTTCACGGACGAAGGAACCTGCTCGGCCCCGCGACCCTGATCGCGCTGCTGTCGCTCGCCGCGGGCGCCAGCGCCGGCAGCGGGGGCGTCGGGGGCGGAGGCGGCGTGCACCCCAACGAGCCGCCGCACCTGAAGGACGTGCAGTGCATCGAGACCTGCGCGGGCCTGCGCAAGGCCACGGAGAGCTCGCGAGTCGAGCTGAGCGGCAGCCACCTGAAGAACGTGACCAAGGTCTCCTTCGACGGCGAGACGGCGCGCATCGAAGTCGACCCGATCTCGACCGGGCGGCACTTCGTCAAGGCCAGCGTTCCCGCCGGCGCGCAGACCGGCAGGCCCAAGGTCGACGGGCGCTCGGGCACCGACACCTCGCCTGAGGTCCTCACGATCGTCGGGCGCGACGAGATCCCCGAGGGCGGGGAGTTCAAGCTCGACCGCGCCGACGCCAGCCCCACCAAGGCCTTCTACGACGGCGTCAACGACCCGAAGGTCGACTACGTCTTCGAGGGCGAGGCAACCGACATCCGGGTCCAGGTGATCAAGCGCCGCAGCGGCAACGTGGTCAGCAGCTGGATTCAGGAGAACCAGCAGCCCTTCGTCGAGAACACGGCGCGCTGGAACGGCCGCGCCGACGACGGCAAGCCAGGGCCATACGGCAAGTACCGCTTCAAGCTGGGGCCCGTCACCGGCGGCGCGCCCGACACCACAGACAACTCCAAGTTCTCCTACTACGGCTATAAGTTCCCGCTCCGGGGCCCCCACAGCTACGGCGACGGCATCGGCGCGGGACGCGGCCACCAGGGCCAGGACGTCTTCGCCAAGTGTGGGACCGAGATCGAGGCCGCGCGCGGCGGCGAGGTCCAGTGGAAGCGCTATCAGTCGTCCGCAGGCTTCTATCTGGTCATCGACGGCAAGGGCACGGGCCGCGACTTCGCCTACATGCACATGAAGCGAAAGGGCCGGCCGGGCGAGGGCGAGCGCGTGCACACCGGCGAGCAGATCGGCATCGAAAGCGACACGGGCAACGCCTCCGGCTGCCACCTGCACTTCGAGATCTGGTCGGCTCCGGGCTGGTACGAGGGCGGCCACTTCACCAACCCCACCGACGACCTCAAGGCCTGGGACGCATACAGCTAGGCGGGCCGGTCCGGCGGCGCTGGGCGACTGCCTATCCTGCCGCCATCTTCTTCCGAGTCCTCCCAACCGCGATTGCGATCGCAGTCATCTGCGTGTGCGCCGGTGCCGCGGGCGGTGCGGCCGGGTCGGCCGAGTCCGCCGCCGCGGGGCCGCCGCAGCCGAAGCTCAAGCGGGTGCAGTGCCTTGTGCACTGCGCCGGCCTGCGGCAGACGACAGTGGGCGGCCGCGCGAGGCTGTCGGGCCACCACCTCGCGGGCGTCACCGAGGTCACGTTTCCCGGCGACCCGGCCGACGTTTCCACGCCGCCCGACTCGGCCGAGCGATCGGCGGTGACCGCGACCGTGCCGGCGGGCGCCGTAAGCGGCCGGCCCAGCGTGCTCGGGCCGGGCGGAGGCGACCGGTCGCCCCAGCCGCTGCGGATCGTCGACCCCAGTGAGCTGCCCCAGGGCTTCAAGCTGATCGACGGAAAGGCGCGGCCCAGGCGCGCGTTCTTCGACGAGCGTGGCGGCGTCCACCTGCGCTATCGCTTCAAGGCGGCGGAGGCCACAAGCATCCGCGTCGAGGTGGTTCGCGGGAAGCATCACGTCATCCGCACCTGGCGCAAGCCCGACCAGCTCCCGTTCGCCAGGCACTCGCGGACGTGGGACGGCCTCGAGGGTGACGGCGACGCCGCCGACGACGGGCGCTACCGCTTTCGCGTCGGGCCGTTCGGCGGGCGCGGCTATGGCGCCGGCAGGGTTCACCTCTACGGCTACCGCTTCCCGATCCGCGGGCCGCATAGCTACGGCGGCGCGCTGCAGAGGTTCGGGGCGCCCCGCAGCGGGGGGCGCATCCACGAGGGGCAGGACACGTACGCGAACTGCGGAACGCCCCTCGAGGCTGCGCGCGGAGGCGAGGTACAGCGCGAGGGCTACGACGCGCGCCTGCTCGGCAACTTCATCGTGATCGACGGTTTCAAGACGCAGAGCGACTTCCTCTACGCCCACATGGTCTCGCGCTCGCACTTCCACGACGGCGACCGCGTCCACACGGGCGACCGCATCGGCAGCGTCGGCAAGACCGGCAACGCACGCACGACCCCCTGCCACCTGCACTTCGAGATCTGGCCGCACGGCTGGCACCACGGCTCACCGATCGACCCGCTGCCCTTGCTCAGGCGCTGGGACAGGTGGTCGTGAACGCAGGCGAGTCCGGCCAGGTCGCCGGCGCGCGCCGTTACGGGCTCACTGCGGGAATGCTCACCGGGGCGCTGGCCGCCGCCGGCCTGCTGACCTACGGCTTCTTCGCCCTCGCCTCACACTCGCTGCCGGCCGAGGAGTACGGGGTCATCGTCGTCCTGTGGTCGGTGGTCTTCATCTTGGTCTCGACCCTGTTCCGGCCAGTCGAGCAGCTGCTCTCGCGGACCATCGCCGAGCTCGACGCCCACGACCAGGGGATCGGCCGGGCCGTCCGCGTCGCCGGGTCCATCCAGTTCGCGCTGGCCGTCGTGCTCGTGGTGCTCGCCTTCGCCTTCAGGGGCCAGATCACCGACAAGCTGCTCGACGAGCGTGACTTCCTGTTCGGCGTGATGGTCACGGCGGTCGTCGCCTTCGCGTTCGAGTTCTTCCTGCGTGGCTTCCTTGCGGGCTCGCGGCGCTTCAACGTCTTCGCGGCGCTGCTGCTGATCGACGGCTGCGGTCGCCTGGCGTTCTCGCTGGCCGTCGCCATCGGGATCGCCGAGGGCGTCAACGTCGTGGCGCTCGGCATCGTCGCGGGGCCGACGCTCAGCCTGCTGGTCGTTCCCTGGGCGATCAGAGGGCGCATCGCGGCGTCCCAGCAGCAGCACGCCGCCCCCGGGGTGGCGCCGGCGGCCGCGGGGGACGTCCCGCAGTTCACGCTCGCGCGCGGCGGAGGCTTCGCCGCCGCGGTGCTGGTGATGATGCTCTCCGAGCAGGTCTTTCTCAACGGCGGGCCCCTGTTCGTCCGCGCCGAGGCCGGGGCGGCGGGCGCGGGCTTCATCTTCAACGTGCTGATGGTGGCCAGGGCGCCGGTGGTCCTGTTCCAGGCCGTGGCGGCCAGCCTGCTCCCGCACCTCACGCGCCTGCGCTCGACGGGAGACGAGACCAGCGACCAGACGTTCCGCCTGTCGATCCGGCTGACGATCAGCGTCGTCACCGCAGTCGCCGCGCTGGTGGTCATCGTGATCCTGATTGGCGGCCCGAAGCTGATGCAGATCGCGTTCGGGGAGGAGTTCTTCTACGACCGCGCCGGACTGGTGATCGTCGCCGTGGGCATGGGCTTCTACCTGTCCGCCGGGACGCTCAACCAGGCGGCCCTCGCCCAGGGCCAGGCCCGCCGTGCGGCCGCGTGCTGGGCCACCTGCGCCGTCGGCTTCATCGTCTGGAACCTGGCCCAGCCGCTGGACGTCTACCGCACCGTCGAGGTGGGCTTCCTCGGCATCGCGGTCACGCTCTGCGCCCTGCTCTACATCGTGTACCGCAGCCCGCGCCCGCGGGCCGGCGACGAGCTCGAGCCGGGCTCCGCCCGCGAGCTGGAGGCCCAGCTCGCCGCGGCCGACGAGGCCGGGGCCGGCTAGCAGTCCGAGCTACTTCGACAGTCCTGCGACTTCGAGTGCCTGGTGTGGGCCCAGCGACCAGCAAGCACCTCAATTTCGGCGACCCGATTCTCGGCCTAGTCCGAGCGCAGCCGTTCGAACTGCCTGAGTCTCGCCTGGGACATACGCCGCAGTATCTCGCCGAAAACGACTTGGCCGCTTTTCGTCCAAAGCGCTACTAATGGGTATCGCGGTGTAAGCCGAGGATTTCTTTGTGACCGACGGACGCACCGGCCATCGCGGCCTGCCGGCTGAGTACCACACTCCCCAAGGAGCAAGCGAGAGCTGGGATGAGGCCCGCCAATACCTGCTTGCGCTGAGCGAAACGAAGCGGCCGGTCGTAGTCGCCACGATCGATGCTCGTGCGCGGAAGTCAACGCTGCGCCTGACCCAGCAGATCGGCTTCGTAAGCGTCCTGCCTGACGACGACAGCACGCCCATGCGTCATCGCTTCGCTTTGAACTGGCCCGATCGCGATCAGCCCTGCGGGATCTTCGCGATCGATGAGGGGATGCTTGAAGGCGCTCGGCTGTCGACGGTGGATGGGGACGACTACTTCGGGCTGGCGTTCGATCTCGGACCGGTGAAGTTGGTTGTGATGGACGCAAACACAAACATGGAGCACGCCTACAGAGAGTGGAGGGAGCGATGGACTCGGACGTATCACTCGCTGCCTTCCGCTCGCGAGATCGAGGAGAAGTGGGAGGCGGAGCCGGACCGCGCGCGGGCCGCGCGGCTCAGAGAGGAGCAGCGAGAGCGACGGGCTGCACTGGTGGAGCTGGGTGCGACAAAGGCCCAGGAGATGAGCGAGGCCGAGCTCGCCGCCGCGGGAGAACGCGTGTCCTGGAGC
>Ga0126312_10003630_pt1 | contig 10437 bp, 10 predicted proteins | sample Plot104A_FD_92537 | JGI IMG/M metagenome (GOLD analysis project Ga0126312, IMG submission 92537) | Serpentine soil microbial communities from UC McLaughlin Reserve, CA, USA - Plot104A | ecosystem: Environmental > Terrestrial > Soil > Grasslands | place: USA: UC McLaughlin Reserve, Lake County...
CGGGGTGAACGTAGCCGAGGATCCGCGTGTAGTGGGTGATGATCAGGAAGCCCCGCTGAGGGCCTCGCATCGCGTTGACGCCGTCGGCCACGACCCGTAGGGCGTCGATGTCGAGGCCGGAGTCGGTCTCGTCGAGCACCGCGAAGTCGGGCTGGAGCATCGCCAGCTGCAGGATCTCCGCTCGCTTCTTCTCGCCACCGGAGAACCCCTCGTTGAGGTAGCGGCTCGTGAACTCCCGGTCGATCCGGAGCAGCTCCATGTTCTCCTTGAGCAGCCCGCCGAACTCCTTGACCTTTATCGGCTCCTCACGCCCCGCGTTGACGGCCATGCGCAGGAAGTTGGCGACGGACACGCCGGGGATGGTGGCCGGGTACTGGAACGCCATGAACAGGCCGGCGCGTGCGCGCTCGTCCGGATCGGCCTCGCTGATGTCCTCGCCGTTCAGCAGGATCTTCCCCTCCGTGATCTCGTACTGGGGATTGCCCATCAGCGTGTTGGCGAGCGTCGACTTGCCCGAGCCGTTGGGGCCCATCAGGGCGTGCGTCTGGCCCTTCCTCACGACCAGGTCGACGCCGTGGAGGATCTCCCGCTCCTCCGTGCGGACGTGCAGGTTCTGGATCTCCAAGCTCACGCGGTGGTTACCTCCGCAGGGCCGCCGGCCCCGCGTCTCGATGTCGTGGTTCGGCGTGTGGCCGCTCCCGAACGGTCCGGCTCGGCCGGACCTCCCTTTCTGCTCCTCACGGGCATGACCAGCTCGGCCAGGGTCATGTCGTTGAGCGTGCGGACGATCGAGCCCTGCACGCGGGTCCAAAGAAGCTTCGTCGGGCAGGGATCGTGGCCGGGCTCACCCTCGCGTATGCAGACGAGGGAGCCGTCGGCATCGGCGCTGATGCACTCGATCGGGGCGATCTCGCCCTCGAGCGCCTGCACGATCTCAGCCATGGTGATGTCGGCTGCCGGGCGCGCGAGCGAATAGCCGCCGTGGGCGCCGCGGCGGGACTCGACGAGGCCGGCCTTGCGCAGGCGCTGGACCAGGTGCTCGAGGTAGGCGAGCGGCAGGCCCTCGGCATCGGCGATCGACCCCAGGGATATCGGCTCGGCGCCGTTGCGGCGCGCGAGATGGACCATCACCCGGATGCCGTACTCGGCTTTGGTCGAGAACATCACTGTCCTCGAAATCCTACCTGGCGGGTCGGAGAAACTACTCGCGCTCCAGCAACCTCAGATCGTGGGCCAGCCGCTCCGGCGTGGCCTGGCCTCCCGGAAAGCCGATCCGCTGATAACCGCGCTTGTCCACCAGCGTGATCCGGGCCTGATGCTCCTGGTCGCGCGCCTGCGGCTGGATGGCGAACCCCTTCCAGAGTGGGGCGAGCTGTCCGCGCGTGCCGAGCACGAAGTGGAGCCTGCCCAGGGCGTGCTGCCTGGACAGGAAGGCGCGTGCGCTGTCGGCGGTGTCCCTCGGGGGATCGACCGAGATCGCCACTGCCGGCAAGTCGTGTCCCAGGTCGTCGAGCGCGCCGCGGATGGTCTGCGCCTGCGCGGGACAGGTGTCCTCGCAGTGCGTGTAGAGGAAGGAGACCACGACCGGCTCGCCGCGGTACGACCTCATCGAGATCGGCCTGGCGTACTCGTTGCGGAGGTCGAAGTCGGGCGCGCGCACCCCTTCGGGCATGATCGCGCCCTCGAACTTGGAGACGGCGCTCTCGGTGGGGGGATCGTCGCCGCCTTGGGCGACCAAGACCGTGGCTCCGAGCGCGAAGGCGGCGAGTAGGACGAGCGCGAGAAGGACGCGCGGGTTCACTCGGGGCAGGCTAGTGAGCCACCCAGGTCTCGCATAGCGAGACGAGAGTGGCAGGCCTCGGCGCTAGGGCTCCACCAGCCCCCGGCGGATGGCGTAACGCACCAGCTCGACGCGGTCGCGCATGTCCAGCTTCGACAGCACGTTCGCCCGGTGCGACTCCACGGTCTTCTCGGCCAGGCCCAGGGTGTCGGCGATCTGGCGGTTGGTGTAGGCCTCCGCCACGAGCTTCACGACCTCGAGCTCGCGGGGCGTGAGCGGGTCGTTGGGCTCGTGGCCACCGTCGAGCCACTCGCTCATCAGTACCCGCTGGGCCGAGCCGGAGAGAAAGGTGCGGCCGCAGGCCACCGTCCGCACGGCGTCGATCAGATCGGTGTCGGCCGCGCGCTTGAGCACGTAGCCCGCGGCGCCCGCCTCGAGGCCCTCGAAGAAGTAACGCTCCTCGTCGTGCATCGAGAGCAGGAGCACGCGCGTGTCGGGGCAGTGAGAGCGGACTTCGGCGGCGGCCTGCAGCCCTGTCATGCGCGGCATGGACACGTCCAGGACCGCGACGTCCGGGCGCTCGTGCTGCGCGAGCGCCAGGGCGCCCAGGCCGTCCTCGGCCTCGGCGACCACGTCGATGTCCGGCTGGCGCTCGAGCAGCATGCGCAAGCCGGAGCGCACGATGCCGTGGTCGTCTGCGATCAGGACCCGGATCACGGGATCCTCAGCGTCACTGTCGTTCCGTTGCCCGGGGAGGAGCGGACATCCAGCTCGCCGCCGACGAGGTGCGCCCGCTCGGCCATCCCGTCGAGGCCGAGCCTCGATTCCCGCGCCACGCGCGGCTTCCCCGGGTCGAAGCCCGACCCGTCGTCGCTGACGCGCAGCTCGGCGGCGCCCCCGGCCACCGAGAGCCCCACGTCCACGCGGCCGGCGCCGGCGTGCCGGCTGGCGTTGTTGAGCGCCTCTTGGGCTATGCGATAGATCGCGGTCTGGACGTCCTCTTCGAGCTCTCCCGGGTCGCCGATCAGCTCCATGCGGGTCGCCACATCGGCCTGGGCGCCGAAGCGACCGAGCTGTGCCTCGATGGCGGCGGCGAGTCCATGGTCGTCGAGGGCCGTGGGGCGGAGCTGGCGGGCCAGCTTGAGCAACTCCTCCATGGCTTCGCCGGCGAGCCGCTTGAGCTCGGCGACCTCGGCGCTGCGCTCGGGCGGCGTGGCCTGGGACAGCGCCTCCAGCCGCAGCAGCATGGCGGTGAGGGCCTGGTTCACCTCGTCGTGAAGGTCGCGCGCAAGCCGCCGACGCTCCTCCTCCTGCGCCCGCAGAACGGCCTGCCCGCGCCGCCTGCGCTCGGCCTCGATGCCGGTGATGAGCCGCTTGAAGGACCGCCCCAGCCTGTCGATCTCCTCGACCCGGTCGCCTTCTATCTCGAGCGTGGTGGGCTGTGCCGGGTCGATCCGCTCGATGCGCTCGATCAGGCCCTCCAGCGGCCGGAACCGGCGCTGAAGCATCCACAGGTTCACGCACAGGCTAAGCACGATCGCGAGCGCGAGGATCAGGAACTGCCAGCGCTGATGCTGGATGGACAGGTCGAGGCCCGCGGCGACGCTGGCACCGGCGAGCGCCAACGTCACGAGCATCACGTTGGCGGCCACGATCTGTCCGATCAGCGAGTCGTCGCGGCGCTGCATCCTGGGTCTGTGGAGGTGCATCGTCATGGGCGGCCCGCGCGAACAATGGGGTCCACACCCCATATCGGCAGCGGGCCCGGATGACGACAATTCGAACCAGAAGCTTTAGCCAGAGCTTCCGGCACAACAAAAGGTCTGGGTCTTCACCGGGGCGTCCGAGAGGGCGCCCCGGTACCTTTTCGGAGACGGTTCACACTGGGCCCGGCAGCTCGCTACACTTTCTGAAGTAATGGCGAACGCTCCAGACGTAATCCGCAAGATCAAGGAGCACATCAGCGAGGTCGACCCGCGCGAGGTCCACGACCTGCTCGAGAACGGCTCCGGCAACGGCGCTGTCATCGTCGACATCCGCGAGCAGCCCGAGTGGGACGAGTCCCACATCCCGGGCGCCGTCCACGTTCCCCGCAGCTATCTCGAGACCCGGATCGAGGGGGCCGCGCCCGGCAAGTCCGATCGGGTGATCCTCTACTGCGCCTCCGGCAACCGCTCCGCCTGGGCCGCCGACGCGCTCCAGAAGGTCCTCGGCTACGAGAACGTCGAGCACATGAAGGGCGGTATCACGCTGTGGAAGGACCGCGGCTACGAGGTCGAGTACCCGCCCTCGCTGGCGCCGGAGCAGCGCGAGCGCTACTCCCGCCACCTGCTGATCCCCGAGATCGGCCTCGAGGGGCAGATCAAGCTGCTCGAGTCGAAGGTCCTTCTGCTCGGTGCCGGCGGCCTTGGCTCCCCCGCCGCGCTCTATCTCGCCGCCGCCGGCGTCGGGACGCTAGGCATCGTCGACAACGACGTGGTCGACCTCTCCAACCTTCAGCGTCAGGTCGCGCACTCGAACGACCGGGTCGGCGTTCCCAAGACCGACTCGGCGGAGACCGCGATCCACGAGATCAACCCCGACGTCAAGGTCGAGAAGTACCAGGTGCGGCTGGGCGCCGAGAACATCATGGAGATCATCGAGGGCTACGACGTCATCCTCGACGGCCTCGACAACTTCCCGACGCGCTACCTCCTGAACGACGCGTCCGTGCGGCTGCAGATTCCGGTGGTCTCCGCGTCGATCCTCGGCTTCGAGGGCCAGCTCTCCGTCTTCAAGCCCTACGACGGCCCCTGCTACCGCTGCCTCTACCCGACGCCGCCTCCCGCCGAGCTGGCACCGTCCTGCGGCGCCGCCGGCGTTCTCGGCGTCCTGCCGGGCGTGATGGGCCTGCTCCAGTCGGTCGAGGTGATCAAGTTGGTCACCGGCGCAGGTGACCCGCTGAACGGCCGCCTGCTCCTCTACGACGCTCTCGGCGCCACCTTCACCGAGCTGAAGGTCCGCCGCGATCCGGACTGCCCGATCTGCTCGCGCGACCCGGCCGAGATCTCCGAGGACGAGATGGGGGTCTTCCCGGATTACGAACTCTTCTGCGCTGGAGCCGGCTGAACCGCCCTGCAAACCGGCGCCCGCCTGCGTCATTGGTCGCTCGCCTGCATTCGCAGGCGTCGCTCCCTGCTTCGTTGGCGGCCTTGTTTTCGGGCGCTCAGCTCGACTCCCTGGACGCTAGGCTCCTCGCCTCGTGGGCACCGTCAAGATTCCGCCGGTTCTCCGGTCCTCGACCGGGGGGGCCAAAGAGGTCGATGCCGACGGGCAGACCGTCGGTGACGTCCTCCGTTCGCTCGCCGAGCAGCATCCGGCGACCCGGAGCCAGCTTTTCGCGGAGGACGGTGAGCTCAACCGCTACGTCAACGTCTACGTGAACGACGAGGACGTGCGGGTCCTGGACGGGCTCGACACCGAGATCGGCGTGGGCGACACGCTCGTGATCCTGCCGGCGATGGCCGGCGGCTAGGACAAGCAGCGACTAGCTCCACCCGTCCCAGGTCCTCAGCGCCGGCTCGGGGTCGATCGGCCTCCCGCGCGAATGGATCTCGAAGTGCAGGTGGCAGCCGACGGTCCGGGCGTTGCCGCTCGCCCCGACGCGCCCGATGCGCTGGCCCGTGCGGATCCTGGCGCCGCGGCGGTAGCGCGAGCGGTGGGCCAGGTGCGCGTACCAGTAGTCGCGGTGGGAGGCGCGCCCGTGGACGATCAGCAGGTTGCCGTAGAGGACGGGGTCGTAGACGTTGCGCTTGACGCGCCCGCCGCGGGCGGCGGCGAGCGGCGTGCCGCACCGGCCACGACGTCGAAGCCCTCGTGCCTGCGCCCGCCCGAGCGCGGGGCGCCGAAGCGGCCGGTTGCGCCACGGAACCGGTGAGGGCCGCGCACCGGATAGAAGTGGCTGTGTAGGACGAACGAGGCCGCGTGCCTCATCCGCCCGCCCGCGGGCCCTATGCGAACGCGGTAGCGGCCGTCCCTGGCGGAGTGGCCGCGCGAGGTGATCCCGTCCCAGCGCAGGCGCTGGAGCCTGCCGGGGATGGCGTGCCGCAAGAGGAAGCTGCGCACCACGCCGCGGCGCACGATCCGCACGCGCACGGCGAGCCGCCGTCGGGCGCGGAAGCGGAAGCGGATGCGGACGGGACGGCCGTCGAAGCACGCCCGCGCCGGCGCCACCCGGGCCGCGGTCAGGTGGAAGTCGGGGGGCGGAAGAGCAGCGATCACGTCGCCAGCAGGTGGGTCACGCGCGGAGCCTCACCGTCGGCGAGCAGGCTACGGACCCGCTCCTCGAAGCGGCGGTCGGCCACGGTCACCCGTTCGTGCTGGCGCAGGTGCTCGTCCCAGGACGGCACGGTGAAGGTCTCGACGAAGTGGTCGGGGTCCGCCGTGTCCTGGAAAAGCGACCAGCGCGTCGCGCCGGAGCGGCGGCGAACGCGCCCGACCGCCTGCATCGCCTCGCGGAACTCGGCGTGGTTCTCGGGCGGGATGCGGTACTCGACCGTCACCAGCACCGGCGCGGCGCCCGGGTCGCGGTCGATCGCGAGCTCGGGCTCGGCCCAGTGCCGGGACGGGCTCAGGTCGAGGTCCTCCCCCGACCGGACGCGATAGCGCGGCACCGCCACGAGGCCCAGCATGAGGCCGCCGGCGACGCCCAGGAACGTCGCGTCGGTGCCGGTGCCGTCGGCGATCGCGCCCCATAGGACGGCGCCCCCGGCCTGGCCGCCGTGGAAGACCAGCAGGAAGAGCGCCATCCCGCGGGCGCTCACCCAGCGCGGCAGGATCGTCTGCGCGCTTCCCATCAGCAGGCCGAGGGTGATCACCCAGCCGATCCCCGCCAGCACAAGCAGCACGAGGACCGGCGCCACCACGTTGAACGTGGCCAGGCCCACGCAGGCGGCGGCGAAGCCGGCCGTGGCGAGCGAGATGACCGCGTCGGTCGACCGTCTCGCCCTGACGGCCGGCAGGATCACGGCGCCTACGACGGCACCCACGCCCACGGCGGCGAGCAGCAGCCCGTAGCCGCCGGAGCCCATGTCGAGCTGGCGCTTGGCCACGACGGGCAGCAGCGACCACATCGCGCTCGCGAAGGTCAGGAAGAGCGAGGTGCGCACGAGAATCGCGCGCAGCCGCGGCGAGCTCTTGGCGTAGCGCGCCCCGGCCCGGACGGCCGCGCCTATCCGCTCGGGGCCGAGGCTGCCGCGGTCCTCCTCGTGGCGCCACGGCACCAGCACCGCGAGGACCGCCAGGTATGACGCGGCGTTGAAGGCGAATGCCCAGCCCGCCCCGGCGGCCGCCACGATCACACCGCCGAGGGCGGGGCCCACCGCACGGCCCACGTTCATGTTGGCGCTGTTGAGCGCCGCGGCCTGCGGCACCTCCTCTCGCGGGACGAGCTGCGGCTGGAGCGCCTGCCAGGCGGGACGGCGGAGGGCGTCGCCGACCCCGACCGCGAACGTGAGGAAGAGCAGCGCCCAGGCGCCGATCGCGTCGGTGAGGGTGAGGACGGCGAGCAGGGCCGCTGCCGCCAGCGCGAGCGCCTGGCTCCCGATCAGGAGACGGCGGCGGTCGACGATGTCGCCGAGCGCTCCGGCCGGCAGCGCGAGGAGGACGACCGGCAGGCTGATTGCGGTCTGGACCAGGGCCACCATCAGCGCCGAGTGCTCGAGCGTGATCATCAGCCACTGCGCCGCCACCATCTGCATCCAGGTGCCCACGTTCGAGAGGAGCTGGGCCGCGTACAGCTCGCGGAACGGGGAGTAGCGCAGCGGAGCGAGCGACGACGGCGCTTGGCGCTGGCTTACTGCCACATGTTGTTTGTACTCCCTAGGCCGCCAGCCACTGGCTGTCGAGCCTGCGCACCGCTGCCTCACCGAGGCGGATGGCGTCGCTGACCGTCCCGTAGTCCACGTTCTCGGGCACGTCCGTCGGCCAGTGATAGTTGCCCGGCTGCTTGAGGTCCGTGCACGAGCACATGGCTGCGCACTGGTAGCCGGCGGCCAGCGGGTACACGGCGTCGGTGGCGTTGCGGAGCCGCAGGTTGGGGAAGAGGTGGATCCCCAGCTCCTCCGCCAGGCCGTCCATGAGCGCCAGCGACTCCGCGGGGTACTCCCGCATCCGCAGCATGCCCTCGCCGCGCAGGACGAGCAGATTCGGAGCCCCGAGGGTGTCGAGACAGAGGAAGAAGGTGCGATCGCTCGGCAGCTCGCCGAAGTGGCGTTCCGCGAAGTGGTGCATCCCCTCGCAGGTGGCCTCCTCGGAGGTCGACAGGAAGATCACGCGCGTGCGCTCGAGCGGACGCTCGGCGAGCGCCCGGGCGAGGGCGAGCATCACCACCACCCCTGTGCCGTTGTCGTTGGCGCCCGGCACGGTCTCGCTGGCGCCGATCTGCGCCAGCGCCGCGGCAACACCGGCGCAGAGGACGGTGCCCACCCGCAGGAGGCTCCCGCGGCCGACGACGGCGCCCGCCGCGACCAGGGCCGGGGCGCCCACGACCGGCGCCATCAGCGGCGGGCTGGTGTCGGCGATGTCGAACACCCACGGCGCGACGCGGTCGATCGTCTCCGGGATCGCGGGACTGTAGATCCAGCCGGAGTTGGCGGAGTCGTGGTGGGCGCTGAGCACGATAGTGCGCTCGGCGTCCGCCGGCCCCGTCTCGGCCACCACGTTCCAGGCCGGACGCCTGGGCAGCACGCGGCGCAGCCGCCGGCCGCTCGGCGGCAGGTCGTCGACCGCCGCCGCCGTGGCAAGGCCGGCCAGGGCGGTGGCCAGCCCGCGACGACCGCGGCGTGCGGCCAGGGCGGCGACGAGCCCCGCGCCCGCCGCGACCCCGAGCGGCCACCAGTAGCCGCCGTTCGACGGCTCCTCCTCGAGCCGCGCCGGCGCGCCCTCCTCGGCGAGCCTCTCCGCCACCCAGCGCGCCGCTCTGCGCTCGCCCTCGGTAGCGGTCCCCCGCGGGAACGAGCAGAGGTCGTGGAGCAGCGCCCTGTGCCAGGCGGCGTCGAGGTGGTCCGCCACGCTTACCCCCCGTTCGGCACGTACGAGGGGTCGTCCTCGTGCTCGCGGTAGTAGCGCACCATCGCCTCGGCGTAGTCCTCGAAGCCCGGCACGGAGAGCCCGGCGCGGGCCAGGACTTCCCGCGTGCGCCGGGTGTCGAACTGCACCGGGTGGTTGAGGTAGACGATCGACTCGCGAGGGGCGCCGCCGAAGGCCTTGCGGACCGTGCCCAAGCGCAGCATGTTCGTGACGAGCGACGCCGGAAGGCGATACCTGGGCTCGAGGCCGGCGTACTCGCGGGCGAGGATCCGCAGCAGCTCGGCGGCGGTCACGGGCTCGGGGTCGACGAGGTGCAGGGTCTGGCCAACGGCCTCGGGCTCGGCGCTGGCCGCGGCGAGCGAGTCGACCACGAAGTCCACCGGCACCACGTTGAACGGCGCCTCGGCGCGCCCGAACTGCGGCAGCGGCATGTGCCGCCGCTCCGCGACCGACACGACCCGCAACAGGAAATACGGGCCGTCGAACTTCTGCGTCTCGCCGGTCTTCGAATCGCCGACGACGACCGCCGGCCTGTAGATCGTGGTCGGCACGCGGTCCATCTCGTCCCGGACCCAGACCTCGGCTTGGAACTTGGTCGACTCGTAGTGGTTCTTGAAGCTCTGGCCGAGAGACAGCTCGTGCTCGTAGACGACGCCGCTGCGCCAGCCCGCTACGTAGGCGGTGCTGACGTAGTTGAGCCGCTCGAGCTTCTCGCAGGCCACGCAAAGCTCGAGCACGTTGCCCGTCCCGTCGACGTTGACGCGCTGCGCGATCTCGGCGGGCACCGCCAGGTCGTAGACGGCGGCGAGGTGGAAGATGCTCGACAGCTCCGTGGTCAGGCGCTCCCAGTCCTCGTCAGCGAGGCCGAGGCGCTGCTCCGTGATGTCTCCCTCAAGGACCTCGAGCCCGTCGGGAGCGGCCTTCCGGGCCGCGTCGGCCATACGGGGTTCCACGAGCGCCGTGAGGTTCGCTCCGTCGTCGATCAGGCGCGTGGCGAGGCGCCGGCCTATGAAGCCGGGAAAGCCGGTGAGAAGGACGCGTCCGTCCGCCACGGCGCGGCACGGTACTCGCTGGCGCGACGCTACACTTTTTGAAGCAATGCTCGAGCCGCGTCTCGACAACAAGCCCTGCGGGGGGAGATACGGCGACATCGTCGAGGCGATCGGCAATACGCCGCTGGTCGAGCTCAAGCGGCTGTCGCCTCACCCGGGCGTCCGCATCTACATCAAGCTGGAGAGCTACAACCCCACCGGATCCGTCAAGGACCGTGTGGCCCGGGCGATGATCGAGCGCGCCGAGGGGGACGGCCTGATCCGGCCGGGACAGACGATCCTCGAGCCCACCTCTGGCAACACCGGCATCTCGCTGGCCATGATCTGCGGGCGCAAGGGCTACCCGCTCAAGGTGGTCATGCCCGACAACGTGACCGAGGAGCGCACCCAGCTCCTCCGGATGTACGGCGCCGAGATCGTCTATTCGCCGGGGGCGCAGGGGTCGAACGGCGCGGTGGCAATGGCGCTTGAGATGGCCGAGCGCGAGTCCTCCTACTACATGCCCTACCAGTACGGGAACCAGGCCAACCCGGACGC
>Ga0126312_10003631_pt1 | contig 10434 bp, 11 predicted proteins | sample Plot104A_FD_92537 | JGI IMG/M metagenome (GOLD analysis project Ga0126312, IMG submission 92537) | Serpentine soil microbial communities from UC McLaughlin Reserve, CA, USA - Plot104A | ecosystem: Environmental > Terrestrial > Soil > Grasslands | place: USA: UC McLaughlin Reserve, Lake County...
CTTTAGGACCGGGGCTGTGCGGGGTAGGGGCTGCCGAGAACACACCTTCCAGGCACTTGGGTGAATAGGAGTAAGAGGGGAGCGACAAAGTCCGGTAGGCACCGGCGTGCTGGGATGGGTTTGGAGCACGTCCGCTACAGCGCCTAAGTCTGGAAAGGGCTCTATTGACACGGAGCGTGCGAAGCACAAGAATGTGGGTGACACGGGAAAGGTGGGTGCCCTCAAAACGGCACGCTGACTCCAAAGGAGGCACTTCGTGAAGAAATTGCTGCTTCTGTTGGCCATGATCGCGGTATTGGTCTTGCTGTTCGCACCCGTCGCCATGGCAGATCACCATACCGCCATGTCCACCGCTACTGGCAGCGCAATGATGAGCGCCAGCTCCTCGGCGAGTGCTACCTCTAGCGCCACCGCCAGTGCCACCGCCAGTGCTAGCGCTAGTACGCTGACCAAGACCGGCGGTGCTCCTCTGATCCCGGCGCTCGCCCTGATGGCCAGCATGGCGTTGGTGGGTTCCGGCGTGGGGGCGCTGGTGCTCGTCCGGCGTGGCGCTTCTTCGTAGGCACCACCTGGCTCCTACTCTGAAGGCCTAGGTTACCTAAAGGCCCACCTTTCCCAGCCGGAGCCCTTCTTGTAGGGGCTCCGGCCTTCTCTTTGCGCGCTTCGACCGAGCACGAAGAGAGGGGCCGGGAGAATGCAGACCGTCAGGTAGGAAAAGTGGATGCACCCCGAGGGGCTTACTCCCGACCCCTTGAGTGGACGATATACGACATGGCGATGAGCTTGGGTGAAAAGAGGCCGGGTTATCGATATCGAAGGCGGCCTCGACGCCTACTCCGATGTGGATGAGTCTGTACCGAGGTACTAGACCCGTCTATCCGCTGAGCGCATCTTCGACCCTGCGGTAGAGTCCGGCGGCGAGACCTTCTGGCTCAGACGAACGCTCCGCGAGCATCCGGGCTGCCTGCGACGCTTCGGTGTCGCCCGGGATCTCGAATGTGAGCACCACAGGCTCCGTGTCCTCGATCCCGAGCTGTCTCTCGATCACCCGGCGGGCCTCGGGGATCTCACTGCCGGTCGTTGCGGCCACCTCACGACTCATTACCTCAGGATCCAGCTCCTGGCAGACCTCGATGCCGCCGCCGAGCCTGCGCTCCCACCACCATGAGGCGCTAACGCCGGTGAAGTTCTCGCGCACGAGCGCGTCGGCCCTCTCCGCCAGGAACTGGTTTAGGTACTCTGGCACCTACCCTTTATACCAGCCCTGACCCAGGGAGAACCGCTCATGTACAATGCGAAATAGAGGGAAGGAATCGGAAGAAGGGCTCCTGTGCTGCTCGTCAGAGATTCTATGACCCGCGAGGTCATAACGCTCTCGCCGCAAACGACGGCTGCGGAGGCGCTCGGCCTGTGCAGGGAGAGGCGCATCAGGCACCTGCCCGTGGTGGAAGGGGGAAGGCTTGTCGGGGTCGTCTCCGACCGGGACTTGCGCTCGGCCGCTCCTGCCCTCGGGGATCCTGGCCGGGCATCGGCGCTGGAGATGATAAGGATCTCCGAGGTCATGACTAGCGAGGTGGTGACAGCCAGTCCCGACGATCCCATAGATGAGGCGGCGAACAGGATGCGGGAGCGCCGGATAGGCTGCCTCCCCGTGGTCGAGAGCGGCGAGCTGGCTGGCATCATCACCTCCTCAGACGTGATGGAGGCTCTGGTCCACCTCGTCGGCGCGCACGAACCGGGTAGCCGCCTCGAGGTCGTTATTCCTGACCGTCCCGGAACGCTGGCCGGGGTGGCGGGCATCTTCGGAATCCTGGGTATAAACATTGTTAGCGCGGTGGCGGGTCCGCGGCGAGAGCTCTCGCCTGGCGAATCGTCAGAAGGGCGGGTTGCGGTCTTCCGCGTAGACACCATAGACCCTTCCGAGGCCGTGGATCTCCTCGGACGCGCCGGCTACAGCGTTCTGTGGCCGCCGCAGACATGAGCGGCAGCGCCGCCATCGTCCACGACCTGGAGCTCGAAGCCTACGGGTTCGGTGGCGACCATCCGTTCAACCCTCTGCGTATCAGGCTCACCTTGGAGCTCTGCGAGGCGCTCGGGCTCCTTGAGGGTTACCCCTTCGTCGCGTCGGAGCCGGCGACGGATGAGGACCTCACGACGGCTCACACCCTTGCCTACGTGCGCATGGTCCAGCAGGCAAGTAGGGGAGGGGGAGAGCTGTGGGACCTGATGCACTACGGCCTCGGCACGGGGGACAACCCGATCTTTCCAGACATGCACCAGGCTTGCGCCCGTGTCGTGGGCGCGGTGCTCGAGACGTGCCGACGCGTGATGCGCGGTGAGGCCGACCACGCCATGTGCTTCTCGGGAGGCCTGCACCATGCGATGCGCTCGAAGGCCAGCGGCTTCTGCGTCTACAACGACGCTGGCGTCGCCATAGCGCGCCTCAAGGAAGAGTATCCTGGCCTCCGCGTTGCTTACGTGGACACGGACGCCCACCACGGCGATGGCGTGCAGTGGATGTTCTACGACGATCCCGAGGTCCTCACCGTCTCCATGCACGAGTCGGGACGCTACCTCTTCCCAGGCACGGGGGGCGCCGAAGAACGAGGACGAAACGGCGGCATCGGCTACTCCGTCAACGTGCCGCTCGAGCCCTACACTGACGACGGGTCCTGGATCTCCTGCTTCGAGGCCGTGGTCCCCGAGGTACTGAGGGCCTTCGAGCCAGACTTGATCCTCTCCCAGAACGGCTGCGACGGCCACGTGCTCGACCCTCTTACGCACCTCGCCGCGACGACCCGCCTCTACGAGCACGTTCCCAGTAGAATTCACGAGCTCGCGCACGAGCTCTGCGAAGGCCGCTGGGTCGCGACCGGAGGCGGAGGCTACGACATCTGGCGCGTGGTCCCGAGGGCCTGGACCACCCTGTGGGCCGCCGTCTCCCACCAGGAGCTGCCAGAGAGGGTCCCCGAGGACTGGCTCGCTGCGCGGGGCGGCGACAGTCCCGTGCAACTGCCGCGCCTCATGCGCGACGATCCCGCCGATTACCCATCCGCCGAGCGCATCGCGGAGATAGCGGATCGCAACAGCAGAACTACAGAGCAGGTGCTGGAGAAGGTTCTACCCCTGATCCGTTGAGCCGTAGGCCACGCCTGTGGTAGTCTCCAGTATCGGTGGAGAAACTACTCTCAATCAACGAGATTGAAATCCCCCAGCGAGCGCTCATCGGCTCGACCGTGAAGCCAGCGCCAGCGCCGAAGGAGACTACCGAGCGCCGCGTATCGCAGGAGCCGCCCTACAAGGTCATCCTGCACAACGACGACTACACCCCCATGGAACACGTAGTGGAGGTGCTGCGGAAAGTGATTCCTCGCATGTCCGTGCGGCGGGCCGTCGACATAATGCTGGAGGCCCATACCAAGGGCAAAGCCGTCGTCACCAAGACCCACAAAGAGCTCGCCGAGCTCTACCAGGAACACCTCAACAACGAGGGCCTTATCGCCTCTATAGAGCCAGATTAGGCTCTCATCGGGAGTACAACCTTGAACGTTGAGGAAGCCGAAGTACTACTTAGAAATTATTTGCTTAGTGGCCTAGCTACGGAAATATTCTGGGCAGATCAAACGTATGCGTTAACTGAAGAGATAGGTAGGCATGCTAAACAGATTAACGCTGCCAATTTTGGTGAGCTCTTTGGATCGCTGCAGATGCTCCTGTCGGAACGACACACACTGTCTATCGTAAAGATCTTCGACCCAGCTAAGCAATATCCAACGCGGAGCATTCCGGGCACGCTAGCCCTCTTAGAGCGCAATGCGGAAGTATGGAAATTGTCCGACCGTCAAAAGTTACAGCAAGTGTTGGTCGAGGCAGGCTCAGACAGCGCACGCGTGGAAGGAATGACCGGCGCTGCATTGACTTATGCCATAGTTGGCTATTTCATGCGCACACTTCCCGACCCTAAACAACAGAGTCCTGACAATCTTTCGCTCTCCTTAAGCACATTGCGGCGATCCCGCGACAAAGCGATAGCTCACAATGAGGCCATTGAGTTGTCTGAACTCCAAACGTCGACGTGGGGAGAAGCTACATTGTTAATCGACTACGCTAAGGATTTTGTTGCTACAGTAGGATCGGGGTACTTGGGTTTACTGTTTGGCGAAGGAAGTAAGGACTACATTCTTTCGACAGATGCCCGCCGCACATCGATCATCCTTCGCCGTTTGTTGAAAGCAACTGGCGTTGCAGCAGATACGTCCAGCTAGCCGCCGATCTGGCTCATCGTGCGGTTACGCGACTCCTCGGGGAGGGTGAGACCTGCCGCCGGCTTGATCCTCGCGGTTTCCCAGAGGACTTTGTGGATCGCGGGGATGGGGTCCTCGGACCTTATGGCGTCCTTGACGGGGACGTCGAGGTCGGTGAGGAGGCAGGGGTGGATCTTGCCGTCTGCGGTGAGGCGTAGCCTCGAGCACCGTGCGCAGAACGGCTCCGAGACCGGCGTTATTACGCCGAAGGTACCTGGCGCGCCGTCGAACTTGAACTCGTCTGCGGGGGCTGCCGGGTCGTCTTTCTCGATAGGCCGCAGGTCTCCGAGCTCCTCTTGCGCGCGGGCCAGGATCTCGCGCCCCGGGATGAAGAGCGAGCGGAAGCGAGAGCCGTCGGTGTCGCCGTTCAGGGGCATGAGCTCGATGAAACGGGCGTGAATGGGGTAGTCGAGGGTAAGCCTCGCCATGTCGGAGATCTCGTCGTCGTTTATGCCGCGCATGGCGACGGCGTTTATCTTGACGGGCGAGAGGGGTGTCTCGAGGGCTGCCATGATGGCGCTCCACACCTTCGCGAAGTGGTTGCGCCGCGTTATGAAGGCGAACTTCTCTGGCTGGAGGGTGTCTAGGGAGATGTTTATGCGGTCGAGTCCGGCCTCTACGAGACCTTCGAGGTTCTCCTCGAGGAGGAAGCCGTTGGTAGTCATGGTGACTTCGTCGAAACCAAGGGCTTTGAGCTGAGAGACGAACCAGACCACGCCCCTGCGCACAAGGGGCTCGCCGCCGGTCACGCGCACCTTGGTCACGCCGAGCTGGAGACAGGCCTCGGCGAAGACGAGCATCTCCTCGTAGGAGAGGATGTGGCTCTTGTCCTGGAACTGGATATCCTCGGGCATGCAGTACTGGCAGCGGAAGTTGCACCGGTCCGTAACCGAGATGCGCAGGTAATCCATCTTGCGGTTGTGGCTGTCGGTGAGCTGTACCAAGGCTTCCTTCCAGCTTGCGCTATCCCAAGCTCCATTGTATCCGCTTTTGGACGAAACGACGGAGGGGCCGACGCGGGATCTATCCGGGTGCTCCACGTTCTTCGAGCAGACCTAGCCGCCTGGCGACGTAGCCAGCTGTCGTGGCCTGCAGGAGCAAGGTGGCGCACACCGCGAAGGCCACGAGGGAGACTGCGATCTCGGCTCCCTCGACGCCGCGGGCGAGGAGTATGCTCGCCACCGCGGCGGGGATGACCCCCGTGTAGCGGCACCAGCTGAGGAAGGCTATCTCGTTGCGCGTCCATTGCCCCCGCCGGTCGGGGAGCATGCAGGCGAGGACGGTCACGGGGCGCGCGACGAAGATGAAGACCGCCATCACGACGAGGCCGCCGACAAAGTACTGCGCGAGCGCGTCGAAGGGCAGGTTGATCCCGAGGGTCACGAACACGAGCAGCACCGCGATCTCCGCCACCTGTCCAACGAAGTTCTCGAGCATCTTCTTGCTCTCCTCGTGCTGGCTGAGCCCGAACTCTCTCATGTTGCCGACGATGAGGCCCATCACGAAGGCGGCAAGGTACGCAGAACCACCGAGGGTCTCGCTCGAGAAATACACGAGCGCGACCACAGCGAGGATCGCCACCCCCGGCGACTCGTCCCAGATCCCCGCCCGCGCCGTCGAGGCGACCGCGTAAGCGAGGAGCAAGCCAGCGACGATGCCGATGAAGCCTCCCAGCGCCAGCTCCTTCAAGAACTCGATGACGGGTGCGGTGACGCTGAAATGGCCCGCCTCTACGACCTCGACCAGGGTAAGGACGAGCACCGTCCCCGTCACGTCGTTGAAGGCCGACTCGGCGATCACCGTCTGGGAGACCTTCGGGCGAAGCCCGAGCCTCTCGAAGAGGGGTATCAGGATTGCAGGGTCGGTGGAGGCGAGCACCGCGCCGATCATGAACGCCACCAGCAGGCTCACCCCGAAGATGGGGGCGACGGCCGCTGCGACGATGATGGCCGTTATGAAGATGCCGGGCAGGACGAGCAAGCCGAGGCCGATCGCGGTCTGGGAGATCACGCGCAGCGAGATGCCTACCCCTCCGTGAAAGAGGATCATTGCCACACCAACGGTAAATATCAGCTGGGCGCCCACCCCATCGAGGGGGTTCTCGACGATACCGAGCACAGACGGCCCTATAAGTGCCCCGACGGCGACGAGCGCGATCATCTCGGGGACCCGAAGAAACGTAGCGATGAATTGCGCGACGAGACCGGCGCCGAGAATGAGACCGAAATCCCTGAGTATGTGCTCGACCTCCACGCTCTAGCTTCTCTCCCCGACTATCTCCACCAGCCTCTGCGCTAGCGTCCCCCAGCTCAGATGCTCGACGCTGTTGCGACGCGCCGTCTCCTCACACCGGCGCCGCGCTTCTTCGGGAAGCTTCAGGTAATTTGTCAGAGCCCCTGCCAGGTTCTCCTCGAAGCCGTCCAGGCCTACGCGGAGGTCGAAGGGCAAGTCTCGGCCGATTATCTCTGCGGCTTCCCGCAGGCCCGAGTGATCTGCGACGAAGGGGACAACGCCGCTTGCTGCGAACTCCGCCGCAACGAGCCCGAAGGTCTCTGGAAAGATGGAAGGAACCACGGCGACCTCCGCAGCGGGTAGGAGCTTCGAGAGGTCTTCATGGTCGAGCGGGCCTACGAACTCGATGTGATCTTCCATCCCCTCCGCGTCGAGCAGCAGCCCCTCGGAGATCTCGAAGCGCTCGAGCGGACTCGCCGCTCCTCCCTCGAGGAGAGTACCCTGGCTTGAGATCAGCTTCACTATCGTCTCGTTACCCGTGCTCAGGGCGCGGACAAGGGCCTGGAGCCCTTCGCGAAAGGTGCCGAAGCCAACGACGAGGAGGCGTGCGCCCGTCTCCCGCCGCACGCTGGCGAAGGCCGCGATCAGGCAGTGGACCCCCTTGGAGTGGATGAGCTTTCCCACGTAGAGGACGAGCGGAGAATCCTCTTCCATGCAAGCCCCAAGCCGCTCGCCGATGTCCCTGTCGTGCGAACGGGCGTCGTAGGAGGCGGCGATAGACCGTAATGCCTCGGCCAGATCCTCGGCACTCTGCGAGCGGTGCAGAGCCTCTTCCAGAGCCGCGTCCTGCTCCGGGCCACGCCCTTGACCACCCTCCAAAGTCTGCACGGATAGGAGATCGAGCGCGCCAGGATTGAAGAGGTCGGTGTCCACGCCGCCGGGGAGGGTTACGGTCTTCTCCTCCATCTCGGGGAAGTCCTCGGTAATAGTGCCGGCGCTATGAGAGGAGAGGGCCACGATCCTCTTTGCTCCTCCCAGGCCCTCGCGGGTAACCCGCATGTACTTCTCGCTCTTGCGTGCGACGTAGTGGAGGCAGCTGCCGTGGACGATGCTGACGTACGAGAGCCCCGTACCTTCGAGGGCGCGGCGCGAGATCAGGGGCCCCGGCACGGAGTGGTTGGTGATGACCGCCTCCGCGCCTGATGTCTCCAGGACGGCGCTTACCGCTTCGACGTTGCGCTCGACGTAGTTATCGAACTCCTCGTCGGTGAGGTCAAGGAACGTCTTGACCCGCCAACCCGGATAGTCGTCGTAGACGTAGACGGGGAGGAGCCCGCCTATCTCCGGCCTGTAGATGGCGCAGCGGCCAGGATAAGGCGGCCTCTCTCGCTCGTCCTGCCGCTCGATGTTGCCGGCGTCCACCGTCGAGGACTCGTTGACGAAGTCGTAGGCCAGCGGTGCGGGCTCCTGGCAGATGAGGTGGACCTCGTGGCCCTCGCGCGCAAGGCCGCGGCAAAGGTTCTGTACGTAGACGTTGCTCCCTGTCCCGGAGAGCATGTACCCGTGGGTCATGATCAGGCGCACCAAGCTACTCTCGATTCACGCTCGCTACCAACTCCGCTTCCACGCCCACACTACGGAAGGTAGCACAGAGGTAACCTTCGAGCCCGCCGCAGCAGGCTGGTTCTCACATTGCCTGCTGAGAGTAGCGCCAGGGTACTGATGCACGTATCCCTTGTCTCGACCTCCCTGGCCTTCGAATTGCGGCATAGACCCGAGGATTGTACTTTTTCGGCTCGCTGGAGTATGATTGGAATTGCGGGCCTGCGACCTCCGGTGGTAGCTTTCACGTCAATTGCTCTGCTCGGTAGAACGTAGGCCTGCATCACTATGACGTAACCGCAACACGGACCCTTACACCGGGTTCGTTCCGAGGCTTTATACGCATGAACGTGCTCGACTACGGGGAGCCTGCCGGGGAACTGCAGGCCAAAATCCCTCGTAGCCTGTAATATTCCGAGAACGGACTTTCATCGATGAGGAGGGACGCATGTTCACGCGGCGCAAGGATGTCTCGGTGCCGGAGGTAGGGGCTGATGCCCCCGAGTTCAACCTGCCGAGCGCCCAGGGGGGACAGTTGCGGCTGGGCATGCGCACGGCGCACGGGCCCGTGATCGTGGTTTTCTTCCGGGGGGTGTGGTCGGAGGAGGACGTCGAATACTTCAAGGCGCCCTCCGAGAAGGAGGATGAGATCAACCACGCCAGAGCCTCGGTGGTGGGGATAGGGGCCATCGAGCCGGACGAGGCGCGGGAGTTCGCGCGCGCCTCCGGTATAAAGTCCTACGTGCTCTACGACTACGTAAGGGTGACGACGAGGCAGTGGGGTCTGCTCGAGAAGGACAAGGAGCACGGGCGGTACGCGCGCCCCGCCGTCTTTATAGTGGACTCGGATCGCAAGGTGGTCCAGGCGTGGACAGATAGTCGTCCTCCTGTGGAGGAGATCCTTGCGAAGATCACCGAGATCACCGGCCTCCCCAAGCCGCCTGAGGAGGCCAGGGAGGAGGCCAAGGAGGAAGCCGCGGAGGGCGGCGAGAAGCCCAAGAAGATGTCGGCCGAGGAGCGGGAGCGCATCAAAGCCGAGCGCCGCGCCGCCCGCGAGGCCGGAAAATCGGTCAAGACCGCCCAGCAGGAGGAAACCGCACCATCCGAAACAGTTCCCCAAGAGGACCGTAAGAAGATGTCCGCGGAAGAGCGCGAGAGGATCAAAGCCGAACGCAGAGCGGCTCGGGAAGCGGGCAAGCCCCTCAAGAAACCGGCTTCGGACCGGAAGGAAGAGCCGGAGGATAAGTCCGAGAAGCCGGAGAAAGAGGAGTAGGGTACGGTGGAGAACGCTGACCGCAACGAAGCTGACGGGAGGCGGTCTCCTGACCCGAACGGCTCGGCGGAAGGCGTCGGAGAAGAGACGACCGAGGTCGAGGTTCGGGAGGAGACGAACGACCCCGAGGAGCTCAAGGCGCGGCTCGGGATCAAGAACAACCACATAAGGGAGCTACTCGAGCAGATCACCGCCTCCCGGCTCGCCGCCGACGAGGCGCGCGCCGCGAGGGAGGCCAGCGAGGGACACATCGCTTCTCTCGAGCGAGACCGGGCGCGGCTAAAGGAGCGGATCGGGGACCTCGAAGAGGAGGCCAGAGGACGCCGGCGCCGCAGGGAGGGGCTCGAGCGCCAGTTGGAGCGCCTGCGACGCGAGATAGAGCGCAAGGACGGGGAGATCGCCCGCCGCGACCATCTCCTGCAGCGCCGCGCGGAGGAGATCGAGGACCTCCGCCTCGACCTCGAGGAGCTGGGGACGAGGAAGGATCAGGCGCTGGAGGATGCCCTACGCAGGATCGAAGGGCTGGAGAGGGACCTCGAGGAGCGCGAGGACAAGGTAGCCGAACTGCGCGCAACTATCGACGATCTCCGCAACGAGCTCGAGGGCGAGTACGAGCTGCGAGAGCGCCTCGCCGAGCCCGCCAACAGGCTGCGGGCCGGAATAGACCTCTTCAATGACTCCGACCAGCGCCGCTCGATGAACGCGCTCTCCCGAACCCTGGGCCAGCCCGAGGTGCACGTCGACCTCGAGGAGGGGGAGGAACCATCCGCCCTCCTTACCTTCACCTGGCAGGGCGTCACGTGGCAGACCTACGCCTCGAACCCCGGCCTCGCCGTCGAGGAGCCCCGCGTCTACCTCAAGGACGCCGGAGAAGACCTCTCCGGCGTCGACCACAAGCCCCCGAACGCGCGCGTCGGACCAGGCGGCAGGGTGGTGCTGGGATTGTAGGCAACAGGTCAGCCTGAACACGTCGGCTCCCCCTGATCGTCATTCCCGCGCTCCCCTACAACGTCATTCCCGCGC
>Ga0126312_10003632_pt1 | contig 10433 bp, 12 predicted proteins | sample Plot104A_FD_92537 | JGI IMG/M metagenome (GOLD analysis project Ga0126312, IMG submission 92537) | Serpentine soil microbial communities from UC McLaughlin Reserve, CA, USA - Plot104A | ecosystem: Environmental > Terrestrial > Soil > Grasslands | place: USA: UC McLaughlin Reserve, Lake County...
CCGACACGCGGCCCTGGCGCTGCCGGCGCCACCGACTCCCGCGGCCGGCGGCCGCGGAACGTACGCTCCGAGCCACTCGTCCTCCGAAGCGTGCGCGCGGCCGCGGGCGAAGTTCAGCCCGGCGCTTGCTGGTGCGTTGACGAAGCGACGCCGTCCGGGCCGGCGCAGCCGCCGAGCGCCCGCCGATTCGCTTGGACGGGCGGCGGTACCAAACCGAGAACTGCCGGCGCCGGTCGCGACCAACCGCACGACGGGTCCCGCCCCGGGCGGCTGCTGCGCCTCTTGCCTGCATCCGTCGCATGTGTCAGCCCCTTAGTCGCGTGTCTTCGAGTTGCGTCAGCGGCGGCACGCCAGCGACGTCAGCGGTCGCCACCGTTATGTCCTGCCCGGCGGGCCCCGGGGAGAATCCGGCGTGGCGCCGCCTGTGACGCAAGTGGGACAGCTTCTTGCGACCCGCAGTTCCACTTCGCGCTTCCGCCCGTGATGATGTGGCCGACCGACCTCATGAGCCCGAAGAAGCAGACCGACCCGAGGCGTGCCGACGCGCTCCGAAACCGCGAGCGCATCCTCGACGCCGCGGAGCGGCTGCTCGAGCAGTCGGCGTCCGCGCCGCTTACCGAGATCGCGGCGGCCGCGGGGGTGGCGAGGTCGACGCTCCACCGGCGGTTCGCGAGCCGAGACGATCTGATCGCGGCCGTGCGCGAGCGCCCCCGCGAAACCGGCGTGGAGAGGACCGTCGGCGCGCTGCCAACGGGGCGTTTCGGTAGGGAGCGACCCGTCAGCCTCGATGCCATTCGGGTGTTCGACGTCGTGCCGCCGGCCGTGTTGGCTGAGCAGCTGGTGGCCGAGGCGCAGCGCATCGCGAAGGTTCCAGTGGCCCTCTACGTCCTGGACATCGATGGCTCCCATCTCCTGCACATGGCCGGACCGCGGCGCCTCGGCGAGAAGCTGGAGGCGTCTCTGGCGATCGGACCGGAGCTCGACGCCGACGGCCTGTCGGAGCTCCGCGAGCAGCTCGCGGCCTTCCCCGCCGCCGACGTGTATGCCCTGTGGCTCCGCGGACGCGCGAACGGAGTGATGATTGCCTTCGGACGGCCCGCCGAGCCGCTCACTGACCTGGCGCGGCAGGCCGCCGCAGCAATCACCCTCGCCGATCGCTACACCGACGCCTTTGCTCTCGCACAGCGCCGCAAGCAGCCGAAGGCGGCCGCGGAAATCCAGCAGAGCCTGCTTCCGCCCCGCATCACCCGAGTGACCGGCGGAGAGGTCGCCGGAAACGTGCTGCCCAGCTACGAGGTCGCCGGCGACTGGTTCGACGTGATCGAGAACCCGGACGGCGTCTGGATCACCGTGGCCGACGGGCTCGGCGGCTCGACGCGGGCCGCCGCCAGCAGCGCGGTCGCCCTGGGGGCGCTCCGGGCCAGTCGACGCAGCGGCGGCGGCATCAGCGAGGCGCTTGTCGTGATGCACCAGACGCTACGGGAGATGCCCGGACCGCGCGCGGAGATGACAGCGGTCGTGGCGCGCTGGGATCCCGCGACGCATGAGCTGAGCGTGGCCAACTGCGGTCACGTCGCGCCGCGGATCCTCCGTCACGGAACCGAGGTGGAGCTCATGCGATTCCCCCCAACGCACGGCCTCGGCGGACGCGCCAGCGCCAAACCGGTCGTGCGGTCGACCGCGCTCGCGCCGGGCGACCGCCTCGTCATGGTCTCCGACGGCGTGATCAACTCCGGCGAGGGCCAGGCGGGTCTCGGGGCGGACGGCCTTGTCCAAGCCGCGCTTCGCTCGCGGCGGGAAACCGGCGCCGACACCGTCCGCGAGATCCACCGAGCCGTCCTGGCCGCGGCCGAGGGCGAGCTCTCCGACGACGCGACAGCCGTCTGCCTGTCCGTCGAGTGAACTACGGGGCGAGATGGCCGCCACGAGATCGCCGCCCTTGAGCAGCCGCTCGGCCTCGCGAGCGCAGACTCCTGCTTCGTCCTGCGAATGCGAGAGTTCGTCAGCGCCCCCCGCCGTACGACCGCTGGTCGTCCCCAGCGAGAGCCTGCTCGGCATGGAGCGAGAGACCTGCTTTTCCACAAACTCAGCACTGATGCGGCGCTGATGCGGCGGCCCAATTGGGAGCCCGCGGCACCTGTGTTTCGTCCCGCAGCGAGAGTAAGCGCCGCGTCACCCGGGGTACCTCCTTCTACGGGAGGAGCAGACGTGTTCCCGGCGACTTGGGCGGCGCAACCTCCGGCGGGCGGTGCTTCCCGCTGCGAGGTCCTAGCGGCCGCGCGTTCGGTTCGCCTGGTCAGGGCACCTGAGCCCGGCGAGTGGTCTCCGGCGGGGTCCGCTCGCTGGCCTCAGCCTGGCTCGGCGGCCTCGGGAAGGCACCACGTCTCGAGAATGTGGTCGCCGGCACGCGCGTAGCAGACAGTGACGGTTCGGGGACCTAAGGCGAGTCACGCCTGATGAGAGCTGTACGTTCCTGGCGCAGCGGCGACCAGAGCCGCGTTGCTGTGGAGGGTCAGGGTCTTTGGGAGGTGATCAGCTGGGACAGCCGGCGTTCGACGGCCATGGCAGAGAGACCGAGCTGCTCCAGCACACTGACGGCGGCCCCGTGCTCCTTCAGCACCCCCCGCAACAGGTACTCGCCCTCGAGGCGGTCGCTCCCGGAGCGGACCGCCTCGCCGAGGGATTGCTCGAGCACGCCGCGCGCTGTCGGCAGCAGCGTTTCGGCGTCCGCATGGTCTGAGGAGCGGGCGCGGCCGGCGTCGCCGCCGAGACGCTCGACGTGCCTGCGCGCAACCGGGAGCGATACGCCGAGATCTTGAAGCGCGCGCGCCGCCACGCCCTCGGGAGAGCGGAGGATCCCAAGAAGCAGGTGCTCGCTGCCGATGCCGGGGTGCCCGAGCGACTCGCATTCCTCGCGCGCGAACCGGACGACGCGGCGGGCGCCGGCGCCGAGCATCATCACGGGTGTGCGCGCACGCTGCCCGTTGGACTTCTCCGGCGGCTCTGGCTTCAGGCGGTGAGAGTGCCTCTTGTGGGCGGCCTGGCGGCTGACACCGAGCGCCTCGGCGACCCGGCTCCACGGCAGACCCGACCTGATCGCCTCTTGGACGTAGTCGGCCTCGAGCCTTTCGAGGCCGCTACGCAGCTCGGAGACGGCCCGCAGCCCTTCAACCGGAGTGTCAGGCCGTGTCGCCCGCTGCGTGAGGTTCCAGCAGTCCCATCGTTGGCGGATCCCGGGAGCACGGGCGTGTCAAACATCATTGACGATCGCTCCCTGCTGGGCAACGCCCCAGACGTCAACAAATGTTGACGAGATCCTTTGGCAGGGGAAGCGCGGCCCCGGCACCGATAACGGCACCCAGCGTCACACACCCGAGTCGGGCGCGGGGTAAACGCATTGCCGTCAATCGGGATTTACAACCCGCCGCCTGCGTCAACATTGGATGACGCACGAATTCGCGATGCCAAAGCGGATTCTGCAAATGGCCGGCAGGCCCCACGCACTTCGTCCCGCGCGGTCCGTTTTCCCGCCTAACACGTCGGGGACCACACAACTTGATGAATTCCGGACGCACTAAGGAGGAGCAGCGAACGCTCCGACAACGGAGACGAAATCCCATGGCCGTACTCACCAAGACACATCCAAACGAGGACGCCGCCCGCCGCGCGGTCGGGGCGCGGTCGGCAGCGGCCGAGCCGCGAGGCGACATCTTGCTGCTGACCGGCCGCCCGCTACGCGATACCCGCCGCGGGAGGTTCGCTGGTCCGGTTCACCCGGACGGCCCTACCGGGATCTACTCCGGCCACATCCGTCGGCGCCACCAAGGCGCCGGCAGCTTCGCGACGAGCAGCTTCGCGGGAGACACCGACCGCCAGCGCAAGGGTTCCTTCGGCGACATCGAGCGCGCCGAGATCGTGACTCACAAAGACCACACGGAACGCTCCCGAGGGGTCAGGGTGGCTTCCGGGGGGCGCGAGCGTGCGGACCAGGCCAAGATGAAGGTGAGCGGGAGGCGCGAGCGCGTCTCGCACGCGACGCCCTATGAGGCCGATGTCTAACGAAAGCTTCCAACAGCACGCTCAGACCGCGACCCCCGCTGGGGAGCTACTTGCCGAGATCTCGCGCTCGATGGTGCAGCTCTACAAGGAGCTGTACGGGAAGGGCCCGACCAAAGCACGGACGTACATCGCCGACGACCTCGTCATCTGTGTGCTCGAAGGCGGCTTCCATCGAGGCGAGCTCGCGCTGCTTGAGCATGGTCAGGAGGAACCGGTCGTGACTCAAAGGGAGGCCGTCCAGGAGACCATGCGCGACCGGTTCATCGAGCTCATCGAACGGCTCGTCGATCGAAAGGTCGTCTCGTTCATCAGTGGAGTCGACGCCGCGACCGAGACCTCCGCGGACCTGTTCGTGCTGGAGTCGGGGCCCCCATAGATAGGACCCGTCGCTGTGAACGATCTCCGTTAGGTTCGTGAGATGGGAGACTACGGCGAGAAGGCCCGCGAAAGCTGCGCCGAGTTCTCGAAGGTGGCCCGCGAGTCGGGCGACCAGCGGTTGATCCTTGCGGCCCAGGCGCTCGGGTCGCTGGTGCTTACGGGGCTCGAGATCGCCGACGCCATTGATGGGCTCACGGACGCGCTTGCCGAACGGGAAAAGCGCTAGCCGTCCCGGCGCGGCGAGGGCAACGCGCTCACGGGTCGGGTGGCGGGTGTGCAGCCCAAGCGGCGGTTCCCGCCTGATGAACTCGTCAAGGTCGAGCGCTACGAAGACGAGACGCAAATCGCAGCAGGCCAAGGGGAAAGCGGCGCGGGGGAGGCGCACCATAAGAACCAAGCGAAGCGCTCCCAAGCGCGCCGGAGGGAGGTAACACGTGGACAGAAGTCCATGTCCCTGATCAAGCGGATAATGGGGAACTTCCCCATTACGTCGAGCGCGCGACCGAGACTGGAACCTCACGCATTTCGACCAGGCTGCTGCTCCGCGTCAACCGAATCTTCCGGACCGCGGCGGTTGCGCGTGTACTGGCGAAGCCGCCGGTAGCCGAGGAGCTTCCCCTCCTCGTCGAGCTCCGTCTCGTAGCTTCCGATCAGGTCGAGCGTCTCCGGCATGCCTGGCAGCTCGAGCAGCTCAACGGTGATCTTCCAGATACCGTCGCCAGATCGCTCGAGCGCTGTCACATTCTCCGTCTCGGAGCCCGTGATCTTCGAGAGGTTCCAACGCGCCCGCTCAGCGATCTGCGCTCCACGCGACGGCCACAGCCCACTCTTGGAACTCCACCTCGCGCGTCGCCTCCTGCCAGCCACCTGAGCACCTCCTTCCGCTCGGGATGGCCTCGCCGAAATAGTTCCGAGGCAGTCGCTGACGAAACACCAATTATGTGCGAATACGCACTATATGCGAGGGTCGGACGCGGCTTCCGACGGGCACACCGCTCCGCGATGAGGGCGTCGCCTACTGCTCGAACCAAGGTGGGCAGTGCGGCGTTCAGGCCGGTTGATCGGGCGGTCCGGCCGTGTCATGGATCGTGACCATCGATTCCAGCAGCAGGTTGTTCGGGACCCGCACCAAGCCATCGGCCGTGCCGATCACGGTGGCCTCGGGCTCGATGGCTACGATCGTGCCGCGGATCTGACCGACGCTGATCGTTTGCCCAACCTGGAAGGCGCCGCGAACAAAGCGCCCGGCGTTCAAGGCCCGCGCCACCTCTCGTCCGCCCAGCCCGAAGGCGAGGGCGAACGTGCCCGCGGCGGCCGCTAGGAGGATGGCGATGACGGTGAACAGGATGTCCGCGGAGACCCCGATCTGGGCGGCGGCCATGAGCGCGAAGATCGCGAGCGTCGAGATCTGGGCCAACTGCCCGAGCGGAACTGCGAAGTCCATCTGGTAGGTGAAGCGGTCGACCCGGTCGCGAGCCAGTCCCGCCAGAACCACGCCGGCCAGGAGCAGGGTCAGGGCGGCCAGCAGGTTCGGTAGGAACAGCACCGCCTCGTTCAGCGATTGGCTCAGTAGCTGCAGGCCGAGCAGCGTCAGCGCCGCGAAGGCAGCGATCACGCTCAGCGTGATCCGGACCGCGGCGCCGATGATCCCGGCGAGCGATGGCTGAAGCCGGGCCTGGACCAGCGTGTCGGTAATGCGCCAGCGTGTGGCAAATTCATCCAGGCCGACCGCGAGTAGACCGCGACGGACGAGGCGGCCGACCAGCCTGGCCACGAGCAGGCCGACCACCACGAGGACGAACGCCCCCGCGAGTTGGGGCAGGAAGTCACCGAGGCTGTTGCCGGCTCGGTCGAGAACGCTTGCGATCGGAGCGATCATCGGCGCGCTCCCGCTCCTAGCACGACGCCCGCTGCCGCGGCCAGTCCGGCCGCCAGGCCGCCGCTTGCGACGAGGTAGGGACGTACCGCGCTCTGCCAACGCACGCTGCCGAGAACCGCAGCCGAGAGCTCCGCGGTCGGCTCCGGTGCGTCCGTCCGCAGCAGCTGCAGGTGCTGCAAGAGTCGTAGCTCGGCCGGGGAGAGCGCACCGCCCTCGGCGTCTCGATTCACTTGGGCAACTCCCAGTCGTAGGTGTTCTCGCGCAGAATCTGGATCAGCTCGCGCCGCGCGCGGTGAAGGCGTCCCTTCACGCTGCCCAGCGGGGTCTCCGTCACCGTGGCAATCTCCTCATAGCTCATACCCTCGAGATCCCGAAGAACGAGCACGGCGCGGTGCGCCGGCTGGAGCATGCGCAACTTCGAGTCGAGCCGCTCCCGGCGCTCGCGGTCCTCGAGCCGTTCCGCCGGGGTGCGCTCAAGCTCATCGGCGGCCGTGGCCTCGACCAGCGATTCGACCTCTTCACGCGGCTCGGACCGCCGCCCGCCCCGGACGTTGAGCGCCGTGTTGTGAACGATCTGGAGCAGCCATGCGCGAAAGGAGCCTTCTGCGCGGAAGCGCGACAGGCGGTGGAACGCGCGCAAAAATGCGTCCTGGGTGATGTCCTCAGCTTCGTCTGGCCCGGCTATGCGTGCCGCGATCCGGTAGGCGACGCCCTGGTGGCGCTGCACCAGCTTCTCGAACGCGCTGAGATCACCGGCAAGCGTCCGTTCGACCAGGCCCTGGTCCGGGTCGTGCATGGCGCGAAGCTACCCGCAGTCAGGCGGAGCCATGTCGAGAGCTAGGACTGGCTCGAGCCAACCTCGGTTACACGCGACGCCTCGCTCGTAACTTTTCGGGTCGGCGCTCTGTCAACTCTCGTGACCGATGGCGTCAAGTAGGTGACCGCACGGGAGGACCCAATGCGCGTGGCAGCAGTCGAGATATCGGAGAGCATCCAGCGCGGCATCGACGACCTGGTCGGCTTCCTGCCCAGGCTCGTCGGCTTTCTGATCATCCTGCTGATCGGCTTCTTGGTGGCGAAGGCGCTCGCGAAGGTGGTGAAGCTCGCGCTCGAGAAGGTGGGTGCCGACCGCGCGCTCCGCTCGAGCACCACCGGGGAGTACATGGAGCGCGTCGCCCCGGGTCTATCGCCGTCCGAGCTGACGGGCAAGGTGGTGTTCTGGTTCATCTTCCTGGGCGCGCTGTCGATCGCCATCTCATCGCTCGGGATAACGGCTCTCAACGACTTCCTCGCGGACGTTTTCTCGTATCTGCCGAATATCGTCGCGGCGATCCTGATCTTCGTGGTCGCCGCCGCCGTCGCAAGCTTCCTGGCGCGAGCGGCCGGTGGCGTTATGGGCGACACGCCGAGCGGCAGGCTCGTGGCCACCGCGGTTCCCGCCGTCGTGATGGCGATTGGCGTGTTCATGATCCTCAACCAGCTGAAGATCGCCACCGACATCGTCACGATCACGTACGCGGCGCTCATTGGCGCGCTCGCACTGGGGATGGCGCTCGCCTTTGGCCTGGGTGGCCGCGACGTGGCCTCGCGCGTACTGGAGGACGCCTACCGCCGCGGTCAGCACGAGCGCGAGCGTATCCGCGCTGAGCGCGCGACAGCCGAGGCGACGGAGGGGACGACGTACGCCCCGAGTGACACGCCAAGACCAAGACGGCGCCGGGCCCTGAACCCGAAGTGGCGCTGACCGCTCCCCGAAACTGGTGGTCGTCCCCGCAGGGCCGCCAGTAGTGAAGGGCCCGGAAGTTCCTCCCGGGCCCTTCACGCGCCGCTGTGCGGCGAGCGTCGGTGTCGCGCTCGCCGCGCCTCGACTGCGATCGACCGGCGGCGACCGGTGGAACACCACTCGCTGCCCGTACCCCGCCGCCCCTGATCAAGGTGGTCACATCCTTACATTTCGGCTCCAAACACGGGAGGAGTAGACGGTGATGAAGATGCTCAGGGCGCCAAGGGCAGAGCTTCCCTTCGGGGCACAGAAGGTGGCCTCTGGGCAGGCGGCATCGGCCCTGGGCTGGGCGGCCCTCGGGGCGCTGGCCGTGGGCGCGACCGCGCGGGCGCTCTTCCGATCCGGTCGCTCGCCATCAACGGAAGCGGCACTCGAGGGCAAAGAGCCAGACGGTCAAGAACCAGACGGCCAAGAGCCAGACGTGTTGCTGGATGTCACCGAACTGGAGGTCGACAAGATCAACCTGGAGGTTGACGATCTCAGGGCCCACGTCTCGATCCTGGCAGAGCTCGCCAACCTGCTCAGCCTCTCGGTCGGAGTCGACGCGAGGCTCGCTAGCGTCAAACTGGAGATAGAGGGCGTAGAGGCGAAGGTGCTCCTGAAGGTGAGGCTAAAGCACGTGCGCGCCATCCTGGAGAAGGCCCTCGATACGATCGCCGAGCATCCTGAGATCTTGGAGACCTTGAACCGGTCGGTTAGCGGGTTGGTGAGGGAGAGATTGGGGGAAACTCAGGCCACGCTTGAGGAGGTCCTAGAGGGGCTGCAGGCAGGCGATACGGTGGACGAGGCACTCAGGGGAAGGTTGGAGGAAGTTCGCACCGCCATAGCGGATCTCTTGGCGCGCTCAGAAATAGGAGGCGGCGGCGAAGCGGCGGCCCGGCGTGCGCTGGGTGGGGGTTCCTCCAACGACACACCGCCCTCGGCTTCGGAAGAGGAGTAGGTAGAGCACTAAGAAGAAGCCGCTTGTGGAAGCCTCTTGCAGATCGATGTGAACACACACGGAAAAAGAGCGGTGTTCCTAGGCGGTCGAGCAGGCCATCGAGTGGCCGGGAGCGGAGCTCCACGCGCCGGTCCAGAGGTCCTGGGCCGCCGCCGATGAGTAGCGGGAAGCGACCAAGCCGTCCGCACTCGGCGGACATCGACTTCACGGCTTCGCTCGAGGCGGACGAGCTCCACTTCGATGAGTCGCCCGAGACAGATGTTCGCTTCTTCGGGCAGCCGGGCCACGAGTCGGCGTCCGGCAGTGACCGGACAAATCTACCCGAGAAAGTTGAGCGCGGCGTGACCTACCGGAACGTCCGCGTCGACTACAGGCTCGCCAACCGCCTCACTGGCCCAGCGCATCCGGACAGCGAGCCGGGACCCGCGCCTCGACCGACGGACTAGCCCAAAGCGGATTCGCGACCCTCAGCGGGGGCAGCGACAGCCCCTTCACGGACAGCGTCGCCTCCAGCGCGCGCGACGCGACGCGGCGGCGCGGGGGCTCGACCTGCCGGCGCCGCCGGAGTGGGTGCAATCGCCGACAACCCGCGGATGCCGTTCGGCTCCTTCTCCGGCAGCCCACCGTGTTCGTCCAGTACGACGGCTACCAGCAGAGCGTGATCAAGCAGGCCCACACAGCGGAACACCGCAGCAAGATTCCGCCAACCAAGGGCTGCCCTCGCCGTCTTATCCGCGGATGCGGGCATACCGGCGGAGCCGCCGATAGCGGCGCAGCTCACCGCTCTCGTCGAGCTCCGCCTCGAAGCTGCCCAGCATGTCGTCGGTGTCGGGTATTCGGGAGAGCTCGAGCAGCTCGACGGTCACCCTCCAGGTGCCACCCTCGCCTCGCTCGAGTGCTGTCACGCTCTCCGCCTCGAAACCGGTGATCTCTTCCAGCTCGCGGCGCGCGCGCTGTGCGAGTTGCGCTCCGGATAGCCGGGACCGCCGGCGGCGTCGGCGCGCCGCGTCGGAAGGCTCCGCTTCGTCCCGTTGGCGCCGCTTGCGCCTGGGCTGTTCGTCAGCCACCCTGAGCACCGTCCTCGAGCTCGAGGATTTGCGCTGGCCACGCTAGACGCACGAGCTCGGTGATCGGACCGATGCCGACTATGCCCGCGAAGGCTCGGCCTCTTCCCTCTCGTCTCGGCTCAAGCAGCTCTTGGAGCTTTTCGATACCGGCGTCCATGGCGCCCTTGCTCTTGCCCCTCGAGATCCCTTTGGAGCCCGCCTCGGAGACGTCCTCCACGACCTCCGGCAGGCCGGCCGGTTCGTTCGAGCCCATGTCGAGCCGGTTGACGGCCTCGGCGAAGCCCAGGTAGGTGTCGACGCTGGCGATCTCGACCCGAGCATCGATGC
>Ga0126312_10003633_pt1 | contig 10430 bp, 13 predicted proteins | sample Plot104A_FD_92537 | JGI IMG/M metagenome (GOLD analysis project Ga0126312, IMG submission 92537) | Serpentine soil microbial communities from UC McLaughlin Reserve, CA, USA - Plot104A | ecosystem: Environmental > Terrestrial > Soil > Grasslands | place: USA: UC McLaughlin Reserve, Lake County...
ATTCTTGATATAAAAATGCCTAATATGAACGGCTTTGATCTGTACGAAGCAGTAAGAAAGATAGATAATAAAGTCAAAGCCTGTTTTTTAACAGCGTTTGGAGAAGGATATACTGAAGAGTTTGGAAGAAGGTTCCCAACATCTTCTTCTTTATTCTATGATGTTAGTTTTATTAGAAAACCAATTAGAATGGATGATTTGGTAAAAAAAGTAAATGAGATGATATAATATTACGGAAGTGATATTTTTACAACATATAAGGAAACTCATGATGACAAGACTGCTTGTTAATGATGATAAGTTTGGTCCTAGTTCACTTACCGAACCTACCAGTTCACAAAAAGAAAAAATAACCAATGATAGAGCATTTTCTAAAACAGTTCTAATAATAGACGATGATCCTGATGTGACCATGGTCTTCAGTTTAGGTTTGCAAGACGAAGGTTTTGACGTTTATACATATAATGATCCTTTAGAAGCATTATCTAAATTCAAACCTAACTTTTATGATCTTCTACTTGTTGATATCAATATGCCCAAAATGAATGGCATTGACCTATCTATACAAATATTAGAATTAGATACCAATGTTAAGATTTGCTTTATTACTGCAGGAGAAGCAAATATAGAAGTACTGAGGGAACTATATCCTACCAGAAGTATAGGGTGTTATATCAAAAAGCCAGTTACAATAGATCAGTTAGTTAGAAGAATAAAGGCAGAATTAGAATAACCAGCTACCATATTTGATGCCGCCATCTTAAAAAAACTTACAGGAAAACAGCCTGTTAGGATCCAACGCAAGAACCAGAGAGCGTACGATACAAAATTGTATGCTAAACTATTTTTCAGTGCTAATAAAATTCCTGGATCAGCTGATGATTCAGATGCATACTATAAGAGAAACATTATTCTGAGTTTCCCCAATCAATTTGAAGAGGGCAAGAATGCGGATCCAGATCTTATAGCAAAACTGACTACAGAAGAGGAACTTTCAGGTATTTTTAATATTTTAATGGTTGCTCTCAGAAACGTCTTAAAGAACAAACGAATTTTTGTGAATGAAAAGACAATACAGGAGCGCAGAATAAAATATGAGCTAGCATCTAAGCCCATTGAATGTTTTAAACAAGATGCAATAGCTGAAGAGTCGACTGAATACGACAGGACTCTAAAAGAAACCCTTTATCATGCATACGAAATCTTTGCTAGGGAAAATAAATTGGTTATAATATCGAAAGAAAGCCTTGGCAAAATATTGAAAAATAAATTTGGATTTCAAGAAGGGAGAGAATCATCTGGGAGAAGGAGAACTTTCTGGAAAGGAATTAAGTTAGCAGAAAAATATCATCGACTGATAGAATCAGAACAGCACGTTTTGACAGTATAACCAGCTTTTCTTTTTCTCATGCTTCGTTTTCGACTGACTAATGTAGTATATATCAAATATCGCTAGAGATATTAATCTGTCAGGGGATCCATAGGATCCATAGTACATATTCAATCCAGGATTAAAAAAGATGTAATTTTATTACACGAAAAAAGACATAACAATAATGTAGAAGCTGAATACCTACCATGGATACCCTGACGACTCTGACGTCTCTATTTTTAGGTTAATTTTGTGCTCAGAAATACCAATAATATGTGGTTGCCTTTGTTCCGTCAGGGTTACTTTTCTTTATGTTGTTGGTATATGGCTTTAGTGGGTGAGTACTTTCATACCTTGATTTTTAGTTTGATTTAGCTCACTATGCCTTGTCACGGTCATAGCGTAGCGCTATAAAGCCGTAAAAAACTAAAACTATAAAAGTACTGTTATAAAATGCGTTAGTAAAGAAGCGATAGTGCGGAATAAGTTTTAAAATATTTGAACAGACCTAGAGACTTGGAAACAAATTGTTTCTAATATTTATAGTGGATAGTGGAAGGTGGATAGTGCAGACAAGCATTTGAAACAGATTATCTATGGTTATGGTCGGTCGGTGGTGACCCGGATTAAAAGCGATAAAATCTTACATTTATGGAATTGTTGAATATGTTATATAGATATGTATACCTGCGTCTTCATCTTCATCATTTACATAAATGTCATTTTCTTCTAGTGCTTTCTTAGCTCCATTTTCGTCAGAGGAAGAAACATTGAAAAAACTGAAATAGCAGAGAAATTATTTTTCTGCAAATCCCGGCTCATCTGCAATCTCTGCATTCCACAGATTGAGTCGTCTATCATTGACATTTTGTAATTGTGACACATTTTTCAGGCTACATTTTTGAAGTGTCAGAGCTTACGCAGCATGATGGACACAATTCTTGTGAAATTCGCTTCTTACTTCCGCAATATCTGTAATCTGCAGATGCAGCTCCACTGCATTACTGCGTTCCATGTGCAGTATCATACATGCTATTGCAGATGCAGCTCCAAGTGCTAAAAATGTGGGATCAACTTAGTAACCTACTTCGATGCTTCTAACTGTTTGGCTGGTATTATTACATAAGTCGCTTGTGAAGTTGGGTAACACTAGATTATTCTCTATAACTAGGAAGGAAACTTCTGATAGATCTAATTCATCACTAATCCTTGGAAATAATCTACTTCACTTCCAGCCCTTGGCCTGTATCTTACTTTTCATTGATGAAGTTCTTTTTCATTTCCTGAAGGTAATTGCTTATTGTAGAAGCTCAAGCGTTGGATATAAGTTATTCCTAGGTACTTTATGAAATTAGACCCGGATTAAAAGCGATAAAATCTTACATTTATGGAATTGTTGAATATACTTAATAATTCTATATGCAAAAAAGTAATTTTCCATTTGTCAGTCTCATGATACCTTATAAAACAAGCTTTTATTTCGTAATACTGCCATATATCCATACTTTCAATCTTAGACCAATATTGTGTTAGGATATTGTCAATTTGGTTTGAGGATAAATCAGTTTTAACTGTTAGATGGTCTGTTGATAATATTTGTTCTGTAATTTGTACGTGCTTTTTTAAATTTTCTTCAACTTCTTTATTTCCATAATGAGTTATAGAAATTATGCCTCCAAGGGCTCTAAATTCAAGCAACCCTTCACCTTTTAAGTATTGTGCTATGGATATTGTTAGATCACGATCGAATCCTAGTTGATCTCCAATTTCCTACATACTAAGAAATTTATGTTCATTTCCGCCACTAAGTTCGTACAATTTTCTTAAGAAATTAAAGCGCTTCTTTTCATGTTCGTCTAGCGAATTCCACTAGATAAGAATAATGATTAACTAATATAATTTACACCTCTGTATTCATTAAAATTAAGGCCTCTAATCCGTCTATTATAGCATTAAGAGGCTTTGAGTCTATAGCCCAGTTCCATCATAGTCTTTTCTAATAACCAATCGATATTTCATAATAAATTACTTCCATTTACCTTCAACCATTCGACCTTGTCATGGTAGTTCGGCACGTGCTAAATGTGATTGGAAATCCACAACTAGAGTATTCCATTATTGAAAATGGCACAATAACTGGTGTTGGAAATGTTACTAATATACAAACATGGATAGATACTCTTAGGACACCTAAAGTAACCTATGGAGAAGGTAAGGGAGTTATAATTACAGACAATGGACAAAGGGCAACTTGGACTGGATATGATATTGGTCAACTACAAAATAATGGTTCAATTGTCTATAAAGGAATTACAATATTCAACAGCGATGCAACTGAAGATATAGCATTTCTAAATAATTTAGTAGGTTTACATATTACTATAGTAGAAGGTGATATCCAAGCTACAAAGATATGGAAATGGCAATAGTACTAGTGGGATAATATCTAAAGGATAACAACTATCCTAGGAGTATGAAAAGACGGTATGAGTACTAAGGTTGATGAGTGAAAATAAAAATTAAGCAGTGCCTTCTCAATAGTCGTCACTAATTAGTCAGTTAGTCAGTCGACTAATTAACCTAGTTAATTAATTTCTTTGTTATCTAGTGAAATACCACACTATCACAGTTGATTATTTTGGTAGTATTGGTTGCATCAAAAGAACAACCCAAGTATTATGAAATGCTTTGACTAGCTGATATGCTACTAACATCTTTGAATTATTATTTATTGTATCGATTATTGAACCTGACTTTCCACTTATAGCATCTTTGAAACTATTCAGATTAGCAAAAGATTCAGGAGTTTCACTTTTACTTATATTGTAATCTACTATTTTTTGTCCATTACTATCTACATAAACAACACCATTTCTACCATCTGATGAGGATGTAATATTAAGTGATTGAAGTTCTTTATCTAAAATATTAAAATTAATACTACCAGCCCATACTCCAACGACGGTAGAGTTGTCCTTTAGAGAATATACTGGTACAGCAATCGCAGCTTCTATGGGATGAGAAGCAGCTGTACCAATTATAACGTTTCCTAAATAAGTGTCATTTGTTTTAATTGCTCCTTGGAAATAATCTCTAAATGCATAATTGTTTTTGGTAAGAGTTTGTTGCGTAGAATAAGGCTCAAGAAAATACATATCTCCATTTGGCAAACCAGATTCACTAGTGTATCGTTTGAGAATATTTTACTCCATTATCCACCAGCAGTACACCATCTACATGTCAGACCCATAAAGGGAAGTGCACTTATGAGCCCTATTCCTACAAACATTCCAATGATACACAGATTGAATTTAGATATTTTGAACATATTTCTGTTTTATCTTCTTGTCCTAGCTATTACTACTCTTCTCAGTTGCTATGTTAAGATATTCGCATTGTTTATGATAGATTAGAAATGCTGTAAATGATGGATTGCTAGTACTAATTCAAGGTACTGAATCTCTTTACCGAAGCATGAAATAAAGGGTCAGGCGACTTTTAGAATAAAGTCTGCCATTATTATTTTACCTTTACGCTGGAATTGTCCCCATGTCTTGTATAAGCCTAATTTTGGAAAGCTGGTTCTAAAAGAGATATGTGGCCCACCTTTCCAATTTGGTTCTACCTCTTCAATGGGATGCACATGAAGAAATTCTTATAGGTCACTACTAATAATAACACTATGTCCTCCTGCGCCCATTAAAGGTTCTAAGTCTGTTATAGGTTTACCTGAGGCATCAGATATGCTAAACACAATATCTGTATTTTTTGCTACTATCCTCTGTTGGGGCAATTTCAAACTGATTCGATAATTCTTATCTGGGGATTCTTTAATGTGTACTCCGTCATAAACAGGCATTGTGGGGCTATGAGTGGGAAGACCTTTAACATTCGCTATGAATGTTACAAGTGTCTGAGTCCCTCCCTTTGGCTTAAAATCAACCCACAATTTGTATGTGCCAGACTCTGGAAATGTATGATTGATAGTAAAGTTTCCATCAGCACCTATTAAAGTAGGATGGATGTGTGCAAAGTAAGAAAGGTCTTGTTCTACGATTATAAGATGCATAAGTTTATCGTGTACAGGTTCGAATTCTCTGACAGGAGTTCCTGGTTTTTCTGTTACGTATATAGTCAGAGCAGTTTTCCTTCCAGCATCTGGAGTAATAGAATCAATTTACAATTGTAAAGTGTGGGCATATTCTACAATTGTAAAGCCCTGGTCTTATATTTCTCTGTAACTAACCAAAGGTATGAAAAATGTGTCAACTTCACAGGTAAACGATAACCAAGTAAACCAAGACTCTAGTCTAAATCCTCATCGCTGGAAAGCATTAGGTATACTCTCTTTGGCTCAGTTCTTAATCATACTGGATACATCCATAATAGGAGTAGCACTACCCACAATCCAACAACATTTCAGCTTCTCCCAGGCTGACCTGCAATGGATATTTAATGCATATGTAATTGTCTTTGGAGCTTTGTTGCTTCTTGGTGGTCGTCTCTCAGATATTGTAGGACAAAAGAAGATATTCATAATTGGCTTTTTGATACTCACTATTGGCTCAGTAATTGCAGGATTAGCACCTTCAGGAATAGTTCTGATAATTGCTAGGGCGCTTCAGGGTATTGGAGCTGCACTCATTGCTCCCTCAGCACTTTCTATGGTTGTAAGTCTGTTTGGCGGCAATAAATTAGAAATGAATAAAGCCATAGGGATTTGGGGAGCCTCTGCACCAGCAGGAGGAACAGCTGGCGTCTTTCTTGGAGGAATTATTACTGCATGGGTTGATTGGTCATGGGTATTCCTAATCAATGTACCTGTTGGCTTAGCAGTCTTGGCTTTAACACCAAAGTTACTACCAAGGGGAGTTAAGCAAAAGGGTAAAATTGACTACACAGGAGCTCTTTCTATAACTGGTGCACTTATTCTCCTAGTATATGCAATAGTCACAGCTAATGATATTGGCTGGATGTCGGTGCAGACTATTTCTCTTATGAGTATTGCAGGGCTAGTGTTTGCTTTATTCCTAGTCATACAAAGACAGAAAAAAGAGCCATTAATTCCCCTGAACATATTCAGAACTCCGAATCTGTTAGCATCCAATATTGCAATGGCTTTGTTAGGTGCCTCATGGATTCCTATGTGGTTTTTCCTGAACCTTTACCTACAACAGGTATTAAACTACGGACCTTTTGAAAGCGGACTTGATGATAAGATGTGATGTGATAATGGTCTTGATGATAAGTATTACACCTAAGCTAATGAGTCGCTTCGGTATCAAACGAAATCTGGTTATAGGGTTAGGATTATTGGCTGCTGGAATTGCAATGTTTAGCTTAACTCCATCAAATAGTAATGAAAACAATACCTTCTACACGTTTATGTTATATGTGTTGCCTGCATCTTTAATTGCAGCACTAGGAATGTCTTTAGCCTATATACCTGTGCTTACCGCAGCAATATCAAATACCCACAAAGAACAGGATTAGCCTCTGGATTAGTAAATACTAGCTACCAAATTGGCTCAGCACTTGGCCTTGCAATAATAGTCGCTATTGCCTCTAGTCATACTGAGACCTTAGAGAATATAGGACTACCTTCTGTTGAAGCGCTAAACGGAGGTTTCCACTATGCGTTTATTGTAGGTGCCACCATTTCTGTGATTGCAACAGCCGTAACATTAATTGGACTGAAGATGAGGTTGAGAACAGAAAAGTAGCTGCTAAGGCCTAAAGAGGAGGAAGTTTATTTTTTTCTTTCTGTCGAATATGACGCAGCAGTTCTAGTATTTTAGAGATGTTAAGAAATTTTTTTAATGAACAATACGATATTGTTATACTTACATATACTGCGGATATATTCAAGGATCCGGTATGCAATATGATGGTAGATGAAACGAAGACACAACATACTTTACAAGTAAACGGACAGAAAGTCTATCTATATTCTGCTCAATGTAAAAGTCAGTCTGATGAGAATCCCTGCAAATATGGATACTAAGTAGGGCATCCCAAAACTAGCGTGCAGTTCTTACAAAATTGTAGCCTGATTTTTTCAGCCTATCTTTAATTTCTTCTTTTGTTATGACTGAAGGATCAAACTCTACGATAACACTATCTGTCATATAATCAACATCTATTCTTTTGATGCCACTTTTATTTTTGAGTTGTCTTTCTACAATTGATTTACAAGATGTGCAGTACATGCCGACTACTTTGAAATAGGCCTTTTCCATTTCATTCAGAATTTAGCTTTCAAGATTGGCCCTATTGCATTAGACACTTTTATTCAATTCCTGCAAATTTCCTCTTTATTGATTCTATTCTTCCAGCATATTTTTGCTTATATCCAGACATGCATCCAGTGCAGCAGAAAAATCTCTCATAATTTGCAAACTTGAATACGTGTGGCTCTGCTGAAATAGGTCCACCACAGAATTCACAATCTAACTTAATTTTCAAACCTTTTCTGAGTTTGAATTTGCTACCTGGCTGCCAGAGATCTAGTTTATTATTTTTCTTATTTTCAAATTCTGGTTCTAGAGTACTCTCTTTTTCTATAAGTTCAAAATTAAGAATAGGAGATACAGATTTTATGAGACCTACATTGACAAGCCTGGTAAATCTTGCTTTGACTGTTGGAGTAGTGATGCCAGTCTCACGTGAGATCTCACGAAATGACTTACGGCCATCTTTTAGTAATGAGTTTAAAATCTGCACATCATAATTGTCTAGTTGGAGTGGCATGTATGCACTATTTATTTGTGCTATGCCCTTATTATGATTTACAATTGTAAAAGCACAAGCTTGTGTTCCTACGTAGAAATACTGGACTTCTTTAGACTTCGTAATCTTTTTGACTCTTCACGTGTCTGTTTTATAAGTTCTGTCATGGCGTCAAGCAGGAAAGTCAATTCACTGTCAGAGTATGAGGACAGAAACTTATGCATTCTTTCATGGAGAGGTGTAAAGATCATTTCAATTTTCCTTTCCAATTTCTTGTTTCTGACAGGCTCAACAATGGTTTTACGCCTGTCTTTTGGATCGTTTGCCCTTTTCACATACCCTGCTTTTTCTAATCGATCAATCATTCCAGTTATCGCACCAGTAGTCAAGCCAGTCATCTCCCCTAACTTCCCAGCTGGCATGGCTCCAAAGCGGTGGACAATGTCCATGCACTTATGGTCAGTGATATACAAGCCAAGTTGGTCTGCTACGGCTTGGTGAAACATGATTGTTTCAGTTGACATTTCTCTAAACCTATCGACGATAGTCCGTATAGTCTCCTCACGGTTCATAACTGACAAAGGTATAATATGTATAAATATATATTAGTATATCATTATCTTAGTTGCCAAGACAATGACCAAACAAGCGAATATGTTTCTTAATGAGTATAGAAGGACAAAGGCCTTGGCTGCCAATGTAATAGCAATAGCCACTATGATAACTATGATGGCTGTCTTAGCATCTAGCGGTGAACGTAGCATTAATGCTCAGATGATGGGAGATCATGGTGGGGGCTGGGCTGGAAATATGATGTCTGGTCAACAGCAGCAACAGCATGAGCAAGAGATGATCAACAATGGAACAATTAACTTGGAACAAACCATTTTTCAGGCAATTAATTCTCAAATTAATACATCCCTAACCCAAGCCATGACCATGGCAGAAAGGTCAGTAGGCACTGGTGCATTTGCAGTGGCAGCATTTGGCTCTGAAGAAGGTGGATATTTTGCATATAGGATCATACTTGCTACGCCAGGAATGAAATTCTATAACGTTAAAGTCGATCCAGGAAACGGACAGATATTGGAAACACAGCAAGTATCTCAAAAGGAATTAGATAAGATGCATAAGGAACATTCAGCCCAGGTAGTGCGTAATAATAGTAGTGACAGCGTCGGTGTTAGTGGATTCCCATTTATAATTCCACATTAGTGAGAGAGGAAAACTGGAAATATAATCTAAACCAATCCCTTCTTTTTTATTCCTCTTGTTCTTTGATGATTGTAAATTATCCTAGATAGGAGACAAAGTAATGTCAATAAATGAACACAGCATGTTTGAATAATTAAAGAATTAAAAAGGTAAACATGCTCCAGTTTTTCTACTGCTACTCAACTATAGGAATCTATTTTAACATGACACAAGTCCACCTCAATTTCGTCCTTTGCTTAGGATTGGGTCAATTGCGTTTATTGCAGGTGTAATAATAGCAATTGTATCTACTGCAATCCATCCTTCAAGAGAAGATCCATCTAATCATCCTCTTGTATTTGCTGAATATGCCAGTGATGATTCATTGGGTAGCCGTTCATATTGGCCAATTTGTAGGTGGAATAATGGTTTTTGCTGGAGGATTGTAGCCCTCTGTCGCTTACTTATACAATCAGAATCAAGTTCGGCCCATGTGCTAGCATGAATTGGTCTTGCACTTGCTATAATGACAGCCAGTGTCATTGGGTACTTCAAGCTGTAGATGGAATTGCTCTCAAAATGACAGTAGATTCTTAGGTTGCTACTCCTCCCATATAGTTTAATAGACTAACTTGACGTGAGGGATATATCTGAAAGGTCGATTTTAAGTAAGTTAGCTTACTATGTTAAAGATCCTAAAATAGACCTAATTGCCTTTTAATATACATGTTATATGCGAAAGATGTGGTGGGCGTTTCTATTATGATAAAGAGCTTGGTCACTAACACGATAAATTGAGACTCAATTTCAATTTCAATTTCAATTTGAAGGGTACGCTCAGTTAACACCTGAAGGTAGAATGCATTTTACTATAAGATGCAAATCAGTAAGGTAGAAGTTTTAGACTTAAACTAAAGCATCTGAGGCTGAAGCTATACCATATCGTTATGCCGTATCATGTAATTAATTCAATGCATCATGAAAAATAATTCCAAGGGTATGTCGTTCCCCATCATATATCTCACTTACACCATGTCTCATTTGTGCCCGATCCCGACTGGTAAGAATTGTGACACCATAGCATATCCTTTTTCATTTATTGCTTCTGTTACCCTTTGCCAATCAATGTCTGCAA
>Ga0126312_10003634_pt1 | contig 10428 bp, 6 predicted proteins | sample Plot104A_FD_92537 | JGI IMG/M metagenome (GOLD analysis project Ga0126312, IMG submission 92537) | Serpentine soil microbial communities from UC McLaughlin Reserve, CA, USA - Plot104A | ecosystem: Environmental > Terrestrial > Soil > Grasslands | place: USA: UC McLaughlin Reserve, Lake County...
CGTCCCGACTACATCCTGATCCTCCCCTGGAACCTGAAGGAGGAGATCGTGGCCCAGTTGTCCTTTACGCGGGAATGGGGCGCCCGCTGCGTCGTCCCCATCCCGGAGGTGGAGGTTCTGTGAAGGTCGTCATCTTCTGCGGCGGGCAGGGACTGCGGATGCGCGAGGCGTCCGAGGTCGCGCCGAAGCCGATGATCCCGATCGGTAGCCGCCCGGTCCTCTGGCACGTGATGAAGTACTACGCCCACTTCGGCTTCACCGACTTTGTGCTCTGCCTCGGCTACAAGGCCGAGGCCATCAAGCACTTCTTCCTCACGTACAGCGAGGCGATGGCCAACGACTTCGTGCTCTCCGACGGCGGCGCGAGGGTGCATCTCCTCAAGACCGACATCCACAACTGGAACATCACGTTCGTCGATACCGGCCTGAAGGCCTCGATTGGCGAGCGTCTGCGCGCGGTCCGGCATCTCCTGCAGGACGACGAAATGTTTCTCGCCAACTACGGCGACACGCTGACGAATGCCGACCTCCCGGCAATGATCGCTCGAGCCAGGGAAGCCGACGTGACGGCGAGCTTCCTGGCGGTGCGGCCAAACCACAGCTTCCACGTAGTCGCCATGGACGACGCCGGGTTGGTGCGCGGGCTGCACGACGTCATGCGTTCCGACATCTGGATCAACGGCGGCTACTTCGTCCTCCGCCGGGAGCTTCTCGACCAGCTGCGTCCCGGCGAGGACCTCGTCGAGGAGCCGCTCCAGCGGCTGCTGGCCGCCGACCAGGTGCTCGCGCAGCGGCACGAAGGGTTCTGGGCTCCAATGGACACCCTGAAGGACAAGCAGTGGCTCGAGAGCCTCCACGAGAGCGGCACCGCCCCGTGGCAGGTGTGGGACCCCGACCGCGTGGCCGTCCCCGACCTCGCGCTCGCCGCCTCAGGATGATGCTCCCGCTCCAGATCGGGCGGCCCGGGGCGGACGCGGCGCGCGTGCTCGCCATCGGCGCGCACCCGGACGACATCGAGATCGGCTGCGGCGGCACCCTGCTGAAGCTGATCGACCAGTCGGCGATCTCGGAGATCCGCTGGGTGGTGCTCAGCGGTCACGGTGAGCGCGCGCAGGAGGCGCGCCGCAGCGCCGAGGCGCTGGTCGACGGGGTACCGACGAGCGAGGTCGTGGTCCGCGACTTCCCCGACGGCTTCTTCCCCTACGAGGGCCAGCGGATCAAGGACTTCTTCGAGGAGCTGAAGGCGGACTTCTCGCCCGATGTGGTCTTCACGCACCAGCGTGCCGATCTTCACCAGGATCACCGTCTCAGCTGCGAGCTCACCTGGAACACCTTCCGCGACCACCTGATCCTCGAGTACGAGGTGCCGAAGTACGACGGGGACATGAGCGCGCCGAACGCCTTCGTTCCGATCGAGGAGCGCCTTCAGCGGCGCAAGATCGACCATCTGATGAGCCACTTCGGCTCGCAGCGCTCGAAGCACTGGTTCGGAGAGGAGCTCTTCTCGAGCCTGCTCCGGCTGCGCGGCATGGAATGCAACTCGCCGAGCTCATACGCCGAGGCGTTCTTCTGCCGCAAGGCCGTGCTGGCGTGACGACGGTGGTCTCAGACCCCGCGCGGCCGGCGGACGCGATCGGGCGTGACGCCTACGACCTGATGCGTCGTCTGTTCCCGCTCTGCCGCAGCCTCACGGGCGACGGAGTGCGGGCCACCCTCGACGTCCTCGAGGAGGAGATCCCGATCACGCGGACCGAGATCCCGAGCGGCACGAGGGTGTTCGACTGGATAGTGCCGGACGAGTGGAACATCCACGACGCGTACATCGCGGCGGCCGACGGCACGCGTGTCGTGGACTTCCGGCGCTCGACGTTGCACGTCGTGTCGTACAGCGAGCCCGTTCGGACCACGCTTCCGCTCGAGGCGCTGCGCGAGCGGCTCTTCACCTTGCCCGACCAGCCAGACGTGGTGCCCTACCGCACCTCCTACTACGAGCGCACATGGGGTTTCTGCCTCTCGCACCGCGAGCTCCTCACCCTTCGGCCGGGCGACTACGAGGTTGTGATCGACTCGACCCTCGAGCCGGGCCAGCTCTCCTATGCCGAAGCGATGATCCAAGGGGAGGGGGAGGGGGAGGTGCTGATCTCGACCTACGTCTGCCACCCCTCGCTCGCCAATGACAATCTCTCCGGCATCGCCGTCGCCACAATGCTTGCGAGGCGACTTCTCGGGCGGCGGCTGCGTCACACCTACCGGTTCCTCTTCGCGCCGGGCACCATCGGGCCGCTTGCGTGGCTGCACCAGAACCGCCACGGAGTCGATCGCATCGAGCACGGACTCACCCTCTCCTGCATCGGCGACACGGGGAACCTGACGTATAAGCGAAGCCGGCGCGCCGATGCCGAGGTCGACCAGGCGATGGAGACCGTGCTGCGTGACTCGGGCGCTCCCCACAGGATGCTGCCGTGGGAGCCATGGGGCGGAGATGAGCGCCAATTCTGCTCGCCCGGCTTCGACCTTCCGGTCGGCACGCTGATGCGCACGCCCCACGGCGAGTTCGCCGGCTACCACACATCCGCTGACGGCCTCGAGCGGATCCGGCCCCAGTCGCTCGCGGAAGCGGTGGACACCTGCCTCGAGCTGGTCGAAGTGCTTGAGAGCAACCGCCGCTGCATGAACCTAAGCCCCTACGGCGAGCCGCAGCTCGGGCGCCGCGGGCTCTACCGCTCCGCCGGCGGGGCCGTCGCCACGCCGGACGACGAGCGCGCGCTGCTGTGGGTGCTCAACCAGAGTGACGGCCGCTCCACGCTCCTCGACGTGGCCCGCAGCTCGGGTCTCCGTTACCCGGTGGTCCGGCGCGCCGCGGAACGGCTCGAGGAGGCGGGGCTTCTTAGGTGAAACCACCGAGGGGAATGCGCAGCTCAGAGCTCCGAGACCGCACATGTGTAGTCACCGGCGCGAGTAGCGGTATCGGGAGGGCCATTGCCGTCGCGCTTGCCTCGGCCGAGGCGACCGTGTGCGCGGTAGCAAGGAGAAGGGACGAGCTCCAAGCGACAGCGGACCGCTCGAACGGGGCGGGACGCTTCGCCCTGTACCAGACGGACCTAGTCGTCGACGAGCAACTCGCGGCGCTGACGCAAGCTCTGCTCGCGCGGGAGGACGGTGTGGATGTTCTCGTTCACAGCGCCGGCGCGATCTCGTTCGGGGATGTCGAAACCGCGTCAATCCGCGATCTGGATCGGCAGTACGCCGCCAATGTCCGCGCGCCGTATCTGCTGACTCAGAGTCTGTTGCCCGCGTTGCGCACGAGTAGGGGGCAGATCGTCTTCATCAACTCGACTGTAGGGCTGGCCGCCAGGGAGAACGTCAGTCAATTCGCGGCCACGCAGCACGCGCTCAAGGCAATCGCCGACAGCCTGCGAGAAGAGATCAATCCGCACGGCGTCCGGGTCGTGAGTGTCTATCCAGGTCGGACGGCCACGCCACGGCAGGCCAAGATCCACGCGATCGAGGGAAAGCCCTACCCTCCTGAGCGACTGATGCAGCCAGAGGACGTCGCCTCGGTTGTGCTCAACGCTCTGACCTTACCGAGAAGTACCGAGCTGACGGACGTCAAGGTTCGCCCGATGCTGAAGCACTAAACGGGTGGCGGTGGGGAGGCGCTTCCTCCAAATTTCGCCCGTTCGCGGCAATCCCTCGGGTGTAGCATCGGCCCCGGGCCGTCTGCTCCCCGTTGCGCAGTTTGTGCTTGTACCCGATTGGTTCGGTTGGCGGCGGGCTCGTGAGAACTAATCGACCAATGACGGCCGGTCCATCGAGGAGGAGCATGGCCAAGCTCAGAGCAGTGCAGACGCTCGTCGGCGTGGTCGTCATCGCGGGAGCACTCGGTGGGATGCTCGCGCTCGCGAGGGCTCAGGCCGCCACGTCGACCTTCGTACAGGGCAGCACCAAGGAGATCACCTCCGGCACGACGAACAGCCTCGCCTTCGACACCGCGAACACGGCCGGCAACCTGATCGTCGTCTACGTGGTCTGGAGCAACAGGGGATCGGTCACCCTCTCCGATTCCGGGGGAAACACCTACGCAGCCGTAGCTCCGGCCAGCAGGTGGGGCAGCGGCAACGCCTTGCGCTCGCAAGTCTTCTACGCCAAGAATGTCGCCGGCGGCGCGAACACGGTCACGGCGAGGTTCGGCTCCTCCATCACATCCTTCGGCCAGGTCTACATCCACGAGTACTCGGGTCTCGACCGGACGAATCCGCTCGACACGAGTGCGGCGGCCGTCGGGGCGGCGAGCGCGATGGACAGCGGGTCGGCGACGACGAGCAACGCCAACGACCTGATCTTCGGCGCCGGCGCCTCCAGCAGCACCGTGACGGCCGCCGGCACCGGCTTCACCAGCCGCCTCACCGACTTCGGCAACCGCACCGAGGACAAGAACGTAACCTCGACCGGCTCCTACAACGCCACTGCCGCCCACAACGGCAACCGCTGGGTAATGCACATGGTGGCCTTCAAGACGGCGACGGCCGGCGACACAGCGGCGCCGACCGTGCCCACCGGCCTCACAGCGACGGCGACCTCGAGCTCGGCGATCAACCTGTCATGGACCCCTTCGACCGACAACTTGGGCGTGTCCGGCTACAAGGTCTTCCGGAACGGGACGCAGGTGGCCACCACCACCACGCCGTCGTACCAGGACGCAGGCCTGACGGAGGCCACCTCGTACAGCTACACGGTCAGCGCGTTCGACGCTGCGGGTAATGAGTCGGCTCGATCGAGCGTCGCGACCGCCACGACGCGCGACGTTACGGCTCCGAGCGTGCCCGCAAACCTCGGCGCGAACGTCGTGTCGTCCAGCCGGATCGACCTGTCGTGGAGCGCCAGCAACGACAACGTGCGTGTGGTGGGCTACAAGGTCTTCCGCAACGGCACGCAGATCGCGAGCCCTAGCGGGACGAGCTATCAGGATACGGGCCTGACAGCTGGCACCAGCTACAGCTACAGGGTCTCGGCCGTGGACGCGGCCGGCAACGAGTCGGCTCTGTCATCGGCAGTGACCGCCACCACGCCGGCGCTCGACACGTCGCCTCCAACCGCTTTGGTGACGGCGCCGGCCGCCGGGTCGGTCGTGTCGGGCAGCGTGACCGTCACTGCCGCCGCGAGCGACAACGTGGGCGTGGCAGGCGTGCAGTTCCTCTTGGACGGCGCCCCGCTGGGCGGCGAGGACACGACTGCTCCATATGGGGTCACCTGGGACACCACGACGACATCGAACGGCGTGCACGTCCTGAGCGCCAGGGCACGCGATGCGGCCGGCAACACGGGGACGTCGAGCAGTTCGAGGACGGTGACGGTCTCGAACACCGCACCTCCTCCGACGGCCGGACTGGTCGCAGGCTGGGCCTTCAACGAGAACCAGGGCCAGACGGCGGGCGACGTCTCGGGTAACGGCAACACGGCAGACCTCCACGGCGGCACGTGGACGTCGGGCAAGTACGGAAGTGGTCTGCGGCTGAACGGCACGAGCGAATACCTATCGGCGCCGAGCTCGCCCTCGCTGAACATCTCCGGCAGCAGCATGACGCTGTCGATGTGGCTCAATCCGGGGGGAAACACCGGCGGCGACCAGGTGGTCTTCGGAAAGTTCTGGGGCGCGACGATGAGCTCGCCGTTCTACCAGTACGGGCTGGAGCTGGACGACGGCACGGTTCCCCACTTCTACGTCGGCACCGGAGCGGGAGTGACCGGCGGGTCGATGGGGAGTGCGCTGCCGGTGGGGCAGTGGAGCCATCTGGCGGTCGTCTTCGATAGCGGGCAGGCTCGCTTCTACGTCAACGGCAATCTGACGGGGACGGCCTCCCTCGCGAGCACGATCACGGCCCGCGACTCGCTCTTGTACATGGGGTCAGACATCAGGCCGAGCCAGTTCTTCAAGGGGACGCTCGACGACGTGCGCCTCTACAACCGCGCGGAGACGGGGATGGAAGTGCTGAACGACATGAACACACCGATGAGCGCGCCCGCGCCCGACCCCACGGCCCCGACTGTTTCCATAACCTCACCGCTGGACGGCGCGGTGGTCTCCGACAACAGAATGATCACCGCAGACGCGAGCGACGACGTCGGCGTGGCTGGCGTGCAGTTCTACGTCGACGGGACCGCCCAGGGGCCGGAGGATACGGCCGCGCCCTATGCCGCCCAATGGGACACTCGGCAGATCGCCAACGGCGCGCACAGGCTGACCGCACGCGCTCGTGACGGGGACGGCAAGACCACCCTCTCGTCGGTCATCAACGTGACGGTCGCCAACGGCGATTACTTCCAGAACCAGGTCCTCGCGTCCGGCTTCGACCTGCCGACCAACATCGAGTTCTTACCGGATGGGCGGATGCTGGTCGGGGAGTTGGCGGGCAAGATCAAGATCCTGCCGTCGCCGTACACGACGCCAGACCCGACGCCGTTCCTGCAGCTCACCAACGTGGGCAGCGCCGGCGTGCAGCAGGGCCTGTTCGACATCGTCCTCGACCCGAACTTCGCGAGCAACCACTACTACTACGTCTTCTACACGCTCGGGATACCCAACGTCGATCGCCTGTCGCGGTTCACGGCTAACGCAGCTCTCACCGGCACTGTTCCGGGTAGTGAGCTCGTTCTGTACCAGGATCCCCAGACCGCTTACAGTGAACACCATGGCGGGGCCCTCACCTTCGGCAACGATGGGATGCTCTATTTCACCACTGGCGAGCACTTCCTGGGCACACCGTCGCAGGATCTGAACAGCCCGCGCGGCAAGGTCCACCGCATCTACCCCGACGGCCTAGCGCCAGCCGACAACCCCTTCTACGACGGCAGCGGGCCTCACTGGGATTCGGTCTGGGCCTACGGCCTCCGGAACCCGTTCCGGGCCTACTACGACTCGCCGACCAGCCGGCTTTACATCGGCGACGTAGGCGGTAACGACAATTCTACCGCGAAGGAGGAGCTGAATCTCGGCGCTCGCGGGGCCAACTATGGCTGGCCTGACTTCGAGGGCGCATGTCCCGCGCCCTGCACCAGCCCGCTGTACACCTATGCGCACAACGGCGCCAACGCCTCCATCACCGGGGGGTTCGTCTACCACGGCAACCAGTTCCCGAGCTCGATGCGCGGCAACTACTTCTTTGCCGACTACGTCCAGCACTGGATCAAGCGTCTCGCGTTCGATGCGAACGGAAACGTCGCCAGCGTCAACAACTTCGAGCCGATCAGCGGGAGCCCGACCGAGTCTGCCGGTGACGTCGTGCACCTGACCGAAGGACCCGACGGGGCGCTCTACTACGTCGACCTCGGGTACTCCGACATCTCGGGCACGTTCGGGGTCAGCAAGATCCGCCGCATCAAGTATTTGCAATCCAACCAGGCGCCCATCGCGCTCGCCTCGGCCAATCCGTCCTCGGGTCCGGCGCCGCTGGACGTCACGTTCTCGAGCGCCGGATCGATGGATCCCGAGGGGCAGCCCATCTCCTACTCGTGGGACTTCGGCGACGGCACATCGTCGACGAATAGCAACCCCATGCATACCTACGCGCAGGCCGGCCAGTACGTCGCGCGCCTTACGGTCTCCGACGGCGTGACTTCGTCGGTGTCGACCCCGCTAACGATCACCGTCGGCAATCCGCCGGTGGCGACGATCAATTCGCCGACCGACGGCCTCGTCTTCCGTGCCGGCGATGCAATCAATTACAGCGGCGACGCGACGGATCAAGAGGACGGCACGCTGCCCGCCAGCGCCTATACCTGGAACATCGACTTCCTGCACGACAACCATGTGCACCCGGGCACCGCGATCACGGGCGTAAAGGGCGGCGGCTTCACGATTCCAACTAGTGGGCACGACTTCCAGGGCAACACGCGCTACCGCATTAAGCTGACTGTCACCGACTCGAACGGCCTCCAGACCAGCAAGTCCGTGACCATCTGGCCGGACAAGGTGAACCTGCCCTTCGACACGTCACCGAGCGGCCTGAACCTCTACGTCGACGGCGTCGCGCGTACGACGCCCTTCGTGCTCGACACGCTTGTCGGGTTCAACCAAACGATCGAGGCGCGCGGCCAAGCGTTCGGCAACAACAACTACGCCTTCAGCTCGTGGTCAGACGGCGGTGCTCAGAGCCACACCATCACGGTGCCGAGCGCGTCGCAGTCGTACACGGCGACCTACACGCTGACTCAGCCGCCCTCCGGACTGGTCGGCGCGTGGGGCTTCAACGAAGGGAGCGGGACCACCACGGCGGACGCCTCCGGCAACAGCAACACCGCGAGCTTGGTGAACGGTCCTTCGTGGGTGGCGGGAAAGCACGGCAACGCCGTAAGCCTCGACGGGGTCAACGACTACCTGCCGGTGCCGAACTCGCCTTCCTTAGATGTCTCGGGTAACGCCCTGACCCTATCGGCGTGGCTCAACCCCGCTTCGATCCCAGGCGATTCGGTGGTTCTGGGCAAATTCTGGGGCTTGACCATGTCCTCGCCCTACTACCAATACGGGTTTGAGCTGGATGAAGGCACGATGCCCGACTTCTACGTCGGCACCACAGCCGGAGTGACGCGCGGGTCGATGGGGAGTGCGCTGCCGCTGGGACAGTGGAGCCACGTGGCGCTCGTCTTCAACGGGACGCAGGCGCAGTTCTACGTCAACGGAGCACTGGTGGCGACGAGGCCGGTCACCGCGAGCATCACCGCGCGAGGGAACCAGCTTCGCATAGGCGCCGACGCGAATACGCAGCAGTTTTACAAGGGCACGATCGACGACCTGCGCATCTACAAGCGTGCGCTCACGGCGTCGGAGGTCCAGGCCGACCTGAACACCGGGCTGTAGGGGTCGGTTGCCGAGCCTCTAGCAGCGCGTCAAAAAGCGGCCACGCGCAGTCTCGCTTCGAGATGATCCGCTCCTCAGCGGATGGCCAGTCGATCCCGAAAGCGGGATCGTCCCAACGGACCCCGCGCGCGGCGTCGGGCACGTAATGGTGCGACATCTGGTAGAGGACCTCGGTGTCGTCCTCGAGTGTCTGATAGCCCTGTGCGAACCCCTCGGGAACGTACGCCAGGCGCTCGTTGCGTGCGGTCAACTCGACCCCGAGCCAGCCGTTGCGGGTTGATGAGTCCGGCCGCAGGTCGACCATCGCTAAGAAGATCGAGCCGCGCGTACAGCGCACCAGCTTGATCTCACGGTGCGGCGGCTCCTGATAGTGCAGCCCGCGAAGCGTGTTCCGCCGGGGGCTGTGGATCGTGCTGCTCTGCACGATGCGCATCGGAGCGCCGTGGTCTGCGAACTCTCGCTCGCAGAACGTGCGCGCAAGGAAGCCGCGCTCGTCAGCATGGCGCTCGACGTCGATCAGGTATGCGTCGCGGAGGCGGGTGGGGGTGAAGATCATCGCCCGACCGACTCGATCTGCTCGAACGTCACGGCACGTAGGCCCCGGCGTGGAGTCCAGCCGGGCCGCTCCCAAGCCTTCGAGGCATCGAGCTTGACGAGTCGCGCCTCGTCCGGGTCCGTTCGAGCGACGGCGTTGTCCCGGGCCGGGAAGCGAAGCCTTGCACCCCGGCTCCTAGCCATCCAACCACGGTGTCAGCCACCGGCCCTTGAACCCCGTGTGGCCAGTGACGAGTACGCGCCGGCGGCGCCAGAGCCCGCCATCGATCACGACCGAGTCTTATCAGCCCGCCGCGACCGGCACACGCCAGCGAAGTTCGTCGTCAAGCCGACCGGCCCCCTGTAGCTCACGCACCCGGTTGATACGTAGATAGTGCGTGCCCGTGAAATCCGCAAACGTTAGACCGTTCCGGACGTACGCATCCCACAGCTGCTCCACTCCGCGGCGCACGGTCCACCTAGTCTCGAACTCGGGCAGGACGCGCGCGATCTTCGAGCACTCGACCTGGTAGGAGCGCTTGTCCGGGCCCCCGCCTTCGGCGAACGATGCCCGCGCACCGGGAACAATGTCCTCGACGATCTCGGCGAGATCTCGGATGCGGTAGTTCTCGGCGCTGGCGCCGACGTTGAACGCCTCGTTGTGGACGAGCTCGCGCGGGGCATGCAGGATGGCGAGGAACGCGCCCGCGATGTCCTCGACGTGCACGAGCGGGCGCCACGGAGTCCCGTCGCTCTGGATGAGGATCTCTCCGGTCGTGTGCGCACACCCGACGAGGTTGTTCACCACCACGTCGACGCGCAGACGCGGCGAGACGCCGTAGGCCGTGGCGTTCCGCAGATAGGTCGGGGTGAAGGAATCGTCGGCGACCTTCGCGATGTCCCGCTCGGCGAGGACCTTCGAGCGCCCGTACGGCGTCACGGGCGCGAACTCGGCGCTCTCGTCGAGCATCTCGCCGTCGCCCGCCTTGCCGTAGAGGCTGCACGAGGACGCGAACAGGAAGCGCTCGACTCCGGCCTCC
>Ga0126312_10003635_pt1 | contig 10421 bp, 10 predicted proteins | sample Plot104A_FD_92537 | JGI IMG/M metagenome (GOLD analysis project Ga0126312, IMG submission 92537) | Serpentine soil microbial communities from UC McLaughlin Reserve, CA, USA - Plot104A | ecosystem: Environmental > Terrestrial > Soil > Grasslands | place: USA: UC McLaughlin Reserve, Lake County...
TCGCCCTGCCGGCCCGCCTCAGGCGGCGACCCGGAGGACGGAGTCGAGATCGACGCCGAGCAGGGCGCAGGCATCGGGCGTGATCGTCAGGCCGGCGGCCGCGGCGCGGGCAAGGCCCTCCGCCGGCGACACTCCGCGCCATTCGTACAGGTGCGCGGCGCAGACCGCGGCCACGAAGTCCGTGTGCACGTTCCCGTGCACGGCGACCGCACCCGGCCTGCGCAGCTCGCGGCGCAGCATGGGCAGGAGCTCCTCGAGGGCGTCGCCGCCGGCCCCCGAGGACTCGACCGGCACGTGATGCCACTCGAGGCCGGCGGCCTCGTAGGCGGCGATGTTGTGACGCGTCGTGATCGTCGAGACCACGAGCCACACGCCGCGCGCCCGCAGGTACGCGATCTCCGCCTCCCGGCGCTCCGAACGATGGCTCCTCCCGCCTCCACCGGGCCGCTCGAGCGCGCACAGCTTGCGCGGGCGCGCCCACCAGATCCTCCTCGGTTCCTGTGCGGTGAGCCCCATGCTGGAGTAAGCGTCCTCGGCCGTCCTCTCGCCCCCCGTAGACTGTCGCCCATCATGTGCCGCGTGTTCGGGTGCGTCGCGGCCGAGCCGGTCTCGATCCGGCACGAGCTGCTCGAAGCGGAGAACCCGATGGTTCGCCAATCCGAGGAGCACGACTCGGGCTGGGGCATGGCCGTGTACGAGCGGGCGGGCGGCGCGGAGCCGACCTGTGTGCGGTTCCCCCAGGCGGCGCACACCGACGGCGACTTCGTGAAGGCCACCGAGCTGCGCGGACGGATCTTCAACGTGCACGTTCGGAGGGCCACGATGGGTGGCCTCCGGCCCGAGAACACGCATCCGTTCTGCCTCGGCAACTACTCGCTCGGCCACAACGGCACCGTGCTCGAGTTCCCGAGGCTGCTGGAGCCGGGGGTGCGTCCGCCCACAGGCGACACGGACTCGGAGGTGCTCTTCAACCTCCTCATGCGCGACTTCGATCCGGCCGCGCCCGTGGAGTCGCTGCGCCGCACGCTCGGCGCGGCCGCCGAGCGCTCCCCCTTTTCCGGGCTGAACGTCCTCCTGAGCGACGGCGAGCGCCTCTACGCCTACCGCCTCGGGATCTTCGAGCTCCACTGGCTGCCCCGCCCGGGCCAGCTCCTCGTGGCCTCGGAGCGGGTCACGGACGAGCCCTGGCACACGGTCCAGCAGGACGTGGTGCTCGTGCTCGACCCGGAGGACCTCGAGGAGCCCCACGCAGAGCGGCTGCTCGGCGACGACGCCGTGGCACGGGCCGACATCCGCAAGTTCGAGGACGGGGTCAGCCTCCGTGGCGCCGAGCGCGGCGCCTTCGCCGCCAGGCGCGCCGCGCGAATGAGCGAGTCGCTGCACGGGTGACCCGGCGCTTCGCGGTGCTCGTGAACCCGGCCTCGGCCGGGGGCAGGGCCCTCGCCGCGCTTCCGGCGGTCACGGCCGAGCTCGACCGCCTCGGAGCGCCCCACCGTCACGTCGAGACGCACTCGGCCGACCACGCGGCAGAGCAGGCGGCGCTTGCCGCCGAGGCGGGTGAGATCGTGGCGGCCCTCGGAGGCGACGGCCTCGTACGGCCGATAGCGGGCGCGCTCCGCGGGGGTGAGGGGGCGCTCGCCATCCTGCCCGGCGGCCGCGGCAACGATCTCGCCCGCGTGCTCGGCATCCCTCCCGACCCGGCCGCGGCGGCGCGCGTGGCCGTGACGGGCAGCGAGCGGCGGCTCGACGTGGCCGACGTGGACGGGGTCCCATACCTCGGGATCGCCAGCCTCGGCTTCGATTCCGAGGCAAACCGGATCGCCAACCGGACTCGACTCGTGCGAGGCAATCTCGTCTACCTCTACGCCGCCCTGCGGGCGCTCGCCGCCTGGAGGCCCGCGGCCTTCACGGTCGACGTCGACGGCGAGCGGCACGAGTTGATCGGCTACTGCGTCGCCGTGGGGAACTCGCGTGCCTACGGCGGCGGGATGTTCCTCCTCCCCCACGCCGAGCTCGACGACGGCTTGCTCGACGTGCTGATGATCGAGCGCCACTCGAAGCTGCGCTTCCTGCGCGACCTGCCGAAGGTGTTCAAGGGCGCCCACCTCGAGTCGCCCCACGCGCTCCTGGCGCGCGGCGCGGTCATCGAGGTCGAGTCCGACCGCCCCTTCGACGTCTACGCGGACGGAGACCCCATCGGCCGCACTCCCGCCACGATGCGCGTGCAGCGGCAGGTCCTCCACGTGATCGTCCCCTGATGCAGCGCCTGGCACGGCTCCTCGCCCGCCTCCTGCGAGCCCTCGGGCAGAGCGGGGGAACGACGCTGCCCGGCCGGGTGCTGCTGCGTCTCTCCCCGGGCTCGCTCGCGCGCATGGCCGCGCAGCTCGATCGCGGCGCCGTGCTCGTGTCGGCCACGAACGGCAAGACCACCACCTCGGCGATGCTGGCTGCGACGCTCGAGCGGGGCGGAGTGCCGGTCGTGCACAACCGGGCGGGATCGAACATGTCCTGGGGGGTGGCCACGGCGCTGCTCGACGCCGGCCGGGGGCGGGGTCAGCTCGGGCTGTTCGAGGTGGATGAGGCGTGGCTCCCGAACGTGGCGGGGGACGTCCGGCCCGGCACCTACCTGCTCGCCAACCTCTTCCGCGACCAGCTCGACCGCTACGGCGAGCTCGAGCTGCTCGCCGAGCGCTGGGCCGAGCTCGCGGCGGAGGAGACCGAGCGTGGCGCGCGGCTCGTGCTGAACGCGGACGACCCGCTCGTGGCCGATCTCGGCCGCGGGCGCGACGGCGTCGTGTACTTCGGCCTCGAGGACGACTCGCAGGCGCTTCCGGAGCTCCAGCACGCCGCCGACTCGAAGCACTGCCGCAACTGCGGCCACGCCTACGAGTACGAGGCGGTCTACCTGGGCCACATGGGGCGCTACCGCTGCCCGAGCTGCGGGCGCCGGAGGCCCGAGCCGCGCGTGGCCGCCCGGCGGGTCGAGCTGCGCGGCATGCGCGGGTCGCGCCTCGAGCTCTCGACGCCCGCAGGGGAGCTCGAGCTCGAGCTGCCGCTGCCCGGCCTCTACAACGTCTACAACGCGCTGGCCGCCGCGGCGGCCGCCCTCGAGCTCGGGGTCGAGCTCGGGGACGTGCGGGCCGCCCTCGAGGGCTTCGGCGGGGCCTTCGGGCGCGTCGAGACGATCCCCGTGCGAGGCCGCGACGTGTCGATCCTGCTGGTGAAGAACCCCGCCGGGGCAAACGAGGTGCTGCGCACGCTGACGCTCGAGGACGGACAACTCGACCTCTGGCTCGCCCTGAACGACGGCGTCGCCGACGGTCGCGACGTCTCCTGGATCTGGGACGCCGACTTCGAGCTCCTGAGCGGTCGGGTGCGCCGCGCCACCTGCTCGGGCACCCGCGCGGAGGAGATGGCGCTGCGCCTGAAGTACGCCGGAGTGGACGCCCACCTCGCCGTCGAGCGGGACCTCGAGCGGTCGCTCGACTCCGCGCTGGCCGCTCGCGACGGCGGCCCCCTGTACGCGCTGCCCACCTACACAGCGCTGCTCGAGCTGCGCGACCTGCTTGCCCGCCGCGGGCTCGCTAGGAGGTGGTCCGACTGATCTCCCCCAACATCGGCGCCGCCCCGTGGCACGACCTCGAGTGCGGCTCGTACGAGGCCGACCTTCCGCTCTGGCGGGAGCTCGCGGACGCGGCCGGGGGCCCGCTCCTCGAGCTTGGCTGCGGCACAGGGCGCGTGGCCCTCGACCTGGCGGCGCGCGGACACCGCGTGACGGGCCTCGACGCGGACGCGGAGCTCGTCCGGGTGCTGGCGGCGCGCGCCCGCCGGCGCGCTCTGCCGGCGACCGCGGTGGCAATCGACGTCCGCTCGTTCGAGCTCGGCCGCCGCTTCGCCCTGGCGATAGCCCCGATGCAGGTGGTCCAGCTGCTCGGTGGCCCGGAGGGACGAGCCCGGATGCTCGCCTGCGCGCGCGCCCATCTCGAGCCGGGCGCGATGCTGGCCGCGGCCCTCGCCGACCCCTTCGAGGGCTTCGATCCCGAGGCCGCCCGCCCGCCGCTCCCCGACGTGCGCGACGTGAACGAGTGGATCCTCTCGAGCACCCCGGTCGCCGTTCGAGCGGGCGAGGCGACGGTCGAGATCGACACCCACCGCCAGGCGGTCTCCCCGTCCGGCGAGCTGAGCGAGGAGCTCGTGACGATCCGGCTCGATGCCGTCGACGCGGACACGCTCGCCGGCGAGGGCGAGGCCTCGGGCTTCCGGCCGCTCCCGCACCGCCGCGTTCCAGAGACGCGCTACCACGTGGGCAGCACGGTGGTAATGCTGGAGGCCAGGCCATGACGGCGCTCCGGGTGTGCGCGCTCTATCCGGAGCTGATGAACATCTACGCCGACCGCGGCAACATCGCGGTGCTGCGCGCGCGCTGCGAGTGGCGGGGCATCGGCTTCCGGCTCGGCTCGGCATCGCTCGGCGACGAGCTCGACGGCGACGCATACGACCTCTTCTACATCGGCGGCGGCCAGGATCGCGACCAGGTGGCCGTGGCCCGCGACATGGCCGAGACGAAGCGGGGGGCCCTGCACGAGGCCGCCGGGCGAGGCGCTCCCTTGCTCGCCGTCTGCGGCGGCTACCAGCTGCTCGGGGAGAGCTATCAGCTGGGCGACGAGACGCTGCCGGGGGTGGGCCTCGTCGACCTGCGAACGGTGCGCGAGCCCGGGCCGCGCCTGATCGGCAACTGCGCGATCGAGGCCGACCTCGGAAGCGGCCCGCGGGTGATCGCCGGGTTCGAGAACCACGGCGGGCGCACCTACCTGGGAGCGGGCGAGCGGCCGCTCGGCAGGGTGCTGAAGGGCCACGGCAACAACGGTCGCGACGGGCTCGAGGGCGTCCACCGTGACAACGTGATCGGCACCTACCTCCACGGGCCGCTGCTGCCGAAGAACGCCTGGCTCGCGGATCGGCTGATCGAGCTGGCGCTTCGCGTCGAGCTCGAGCCGCTCGACGACGAGCTCGAGGACGCTGCGCACCGCTCGGCCCGCAGGGCGGCGGGGCTTTAGGCCGCGAGGCCGGCCTAACCGCCGAGCACGCGCAGCACCTCGGCGACCGAGGTCACTCCCTGACGCACCTTCTCGAGGCCGTCCTCTTGAAGTCGGCGCATGCCCTGCGAGACGGCCAGCTCGGCGAGGTCGTCGGCCGACGGCTTGTCGACGATCAGCCGGCGGATCTCGTCGCTCACCGGCATCAGCTCGTAGAGGCCGGTGCGGCCGCGGAAGCCGGTCTGGGCACACCGCACGCAGCCGGCCGGCTCGAACGCCTCGAGCTCGCCGTCCGCGGCATCGAAGCCGTTCTCCGCCAGCCGCTCGGCCTCGAGGGTCACGGGGACCCTGCAGTCGCAGAGCCTGCGGGCCAGCCGCTGCGCGACGACGCACTCGAGGCCCGAGGCCACCAGGAACGGCTCGATGCCCATGTCGATCAGGCGCGCGACCGTCATTGGGGCGTCGTTCGTGTGCAGCGTCGAGAGCACCAGGTGACCGGTGAGCGCCGACTCGATCGCGATCTGGGCGGTCTCGCGGTCGCGGATCTCGCCGACCATCAGCACGTCGGGGTCGGCGCGAATCATCGAGCGCAGGCCGGCCGCGAAGCTGAGGCCCGTGCGGTGGTTGACCTGCACCTGCTTCACGCCCTCGACCTCGTACTCGACGGGGTCCTCGATCGTGATGATCGTCTTCTCGGGGCTGTTCACCACGTCGAGCGCCGCGTAGAGGGTGGTGGACTTGCCGGAGCCGGTGGGTCCGGTGACGAGAACGGCGCCGTGGGTGCCGCGGATCGAGCGCTCGAAGCGCTCCCGGTCGTCGCTCGCCATCCCGAGGCCGTCGAGGTCGAGCACCATCCTGCCCTTGTCGAGCACCCTCATCACCATGGCCTCCCCGCGCACCACGGGCAGAGTGGCCACGCGGATGTCCACGTGCCGGCCGTCGAGGCCCAGCCCCACGCGCCCGTCCTGGGGCACTCGGCGCTCGGAGATGTCGAGCTCGGCCATGATCTTCACGCGCGAGATCAGCCCCGGGACCAGCCGGCGCGGGACCGTGGTGGACTCGCACACAACACCGTCGACGCGGAAGCGCACCTGCATGTCGCCCTTGCGGGGGTCGAAGTGGATGTCGGACGCGCGGCGATCGACGGCGTCGGCGATGATCGAGTGCACGAGCTTCACGACCGGCGCCTCGTCGGCCGATTGGCGCAGCACGATCACGGGCGCCGGCTCGTCCTCGGACTCGTCGACCTCGTGGACGGCGTCGTCGAGGCGCGAGAGCTGCCCGATCAGCGCCTCCACGTCCTCCGGCGAGGTCACCGCTCGCCGGACCTCGTATCCCGTGAGCATGGAGATGTCGTCGACGGCGTGGAGGTTCGCGGGGTCTGCGGTCGCCACCAGCACGGTGCCCTCGTCGACGAAGGCCACCGGGACCGCACGGAAGCGCCGGGCGGCGGAGACATCGATCAGGCCGGTGGCCCCCCTGTCGACCTCGAAGGCGTTTAGGTCGACGTGGTCGAGCCCGTAGCGCTCGGCCAGCGCGCGAGCGAGCTTCCGGGAGTCGATGACGCCGGCGTCGATCAGGAAGCGGCCGAGCTGCTTCCCCGTCTCGCGGGCCTGTGCGGCGGCCGCCTCGACCAGCTCGCGCTCGGCGTAGCCCAGCTTCACGATCACGTCGCCGAGGCGGGGCTTGCGGCCATTTCGGCGCGACGGTGCGGTGAGCCCCGCTGAGGCGGGCCGGATGGTCACACTGCCGTTATCGGCCGTCCGGCGGATAGGGTTGAACGGTGCCGACCGTGTTCGTGACAGGGGGCTCGGGATTCATCGGCGGCGCGCTTGTGCGGCGGCTCGTGCGCGACGGGAACGTCGTGCGCGGGCTGGCCCGCAGCGACCGCGCGGCGGCGGCCGTGGAGGAGGCCGGCGGCGAGCCGGTTCGCGGCGACCTCGGCGACCCGGCGGCGATGCGCGCCGGTGCGGAGGGCTGCGAGCTCGCCTTCCACGCCGCCGCCGCCGTGACCCAGTGGGGCCGCTGGGAGGAGTTCGTGCACGCCAACGTCGACGGCACCAGGCACGTGCTTCGCGCCTGCGCCGACGCGGGCGTGAAGCGACTGGTGCACGTTGGAACCGAGGCCGCCCTGCTCGCCGGACAGCCCCTCGTGAACGCCGACGAGCGCGCAGAGCTGCGCCCCGACTCGAAGGCTCCATACGCCGCCACCAAGGCCATGGCCGAGCTGACGGTCCGGTCGTTCGACGAGATCCAGACCGTCGTCGTGCGTCCCCGCTTCGTGTGGGGCCCGGGCGACACGACGCTCCTCCCGGGGCTGATCGAGTCGATTCGCAGGGGCCGCTTCTCGTGGGTCGGCGGCGGCCGCCACCGCACCTCGACCACGCACGTGGACAACGTCGTGCACGGGCTGCTGCTCGGCGCGGAGCACGGGCGAGACGGCGACGCCTACTTCGTCACCGACGGGGAGCCCGTCGTCTTCCGCGACTTCGTGACCCGGCTCCTGCGCACCCAGGGCGTCGAGCCGCCCGCACGCAGCACGCCCAAGGCCGTGGCGCGAGCCACGGCCCCGCTCGTCGAGCGTGCCTGGCGCGCGCTCCGCCTCGAGGGCGAGCCGCCCGTGACTCGCTTCGCGGTCTGGGTCTCCTCCCAGGAGTGCACGATCGACATCTCGAAGGCGCGCGCCGAGCTCGGCTACGAGCCGGTCATGGGGATCGAACAGGGCCTGGCCGAGATGGCCTAGCGGCCGCTCGAGCCGAAGCCACCCTGGCCGCGGCTCGTCTCGTCGAGCTCGGCCGCCTCCTCGAGCGGCAGCGCCTCGACGCGCACCAGGACGAGCTGGGCGATGCGGTCACCGGGCTCGACCTCGAACGGCTCTCGGGGGTCGGTGTTGAGGAGCAACACCCGCAGCTCGCCGCGGTAGCCCGCGTCGATCAGGCCGGGGGCGTTCACCAGCGCGATGCCGTGCCGGGCGGCGAGCCCGGAGCGCGGCAGCACGAGCCCGGCCCGGCCGTCGGGGATCGAGACGGCGATCCCGGTGCCCACGCTTGCCCGCCTCCCCGGCTTGATCACCGCCGCCTCAGCCGCGTGGAGGTCGTAGCCCGCGTCGCCGTCGTGCGCACGCCCGGGCGCGCGCGCGGCGGCGCTCAGGCGGCGGAAGCGGAGGCTCACCGGGAGCCGTTCAAGAAGCGCTCGAAGCGCGGCGCGGCCGCCGCGGGCACGCGTGCGCGCACGCGCACACCCTCGGCGGTGTCCTCGCGCTCCATCTCGCCGGCCAGCTCGTGCAGCTCGGAGAGGCTGCCGCCCTCCGCGTACGGCAGGAGCAGTTCCATCGGCTCGAGGCTCGCGAGGAAGCGGCCCTCGATCCGCTCGCGCAACCGCTCGAGCCCCTCGCCCGTCTCCGCGGAGACCTGGATCGCACGCGGGTGGCGGAACGACAGCCCGCGGCGGCGCTCCTCGTCGAGCAGGTCGACCTTGTTCAGCGCCAAGAGCTGGGGGCGCTCCGCAGCGCCGATCTCCACGAGGGCCTCCTGCGCCGCCTCGAGCATCTCCTCGAGCTCGCCCTCCGGCGCCGAGGCATCGGCCAAGTGCACGATCAGGTCGGCCTCGAGCGCCTCCTCGAGCGTGGCCGCGAACGCCTCGACGAGCTGGTGAGGCAGCTTGCGGATGAAGCCGACCGTGTCGGTGACCAAGTAGGTCCGGCCGGAGATCTCGAGCGAGCGAGTGGTCGGGTCGAGAGTGTGGAAGAGGCGCTCGGCGGCGCCCACGTCGGCGCCCGTGAGCGCGTTCAGCAGGGTGGACTTCCCCGCGTTCGTATAGCCGGCCAGGGCGATCGTCGGTAGGCCCGCCCTCTCGCGCTCGCGGCGCATCGTGCGGCGCGCGCCCTTCGTGCGCTCGAGCCGGCGCTTCAGGGCCGAGATGCGGTCGCGCGCCAGGCGGCGATCGGTCTCGATCTGGCTCTCGCCGGGGCCCCGGGTGCCGATCCCGCCGCCCAGCCGCTCGAGGTGGGTCCACAGCCCGCGCATGCGGGCGAGGTTGTACTCGAGCTGGGCCAGCTCCACCTGCAGCTTGCCCTCGGCGCTGTGAGCGTGGTCGGCGAAGATGTCGAGGATGATCGCCGTGCGGTCGATCACGGGCACGCCGAGCTCCTGCTCGAGGTTGCGCTCCTGGCGCGGCTTCAGCTCGTCGTCACAGGCCACCAGGTTGGCGTCGGCCTCGCTCACCGCCCGCTTCAGCTCGGCGAGCTTGCCCCTCCCCAGGTAGCGGTCGGGATCGGGCTCGGGGCGGCGCTGCGTGAGCTCTCCCGCGACAGCCACGCCCGCGGTCCGCAGCAGCTCCCGGAGCTCGGCGAGATCCGTACCCTCCGGGCCGGCGCCGATGCAGAGCGCACGCTGGCGGGCACGCGGGTTGCGGATGCCCTCGCCATAGCGAGATTCCTCCCTGCGTCCGTTGCGGCCCTTCTGCATCCACCCCAAGTGTAGGCTCAGCCCATGCGGGCGTTCGTCACGGGCGCGACGGGGTTCATCGGCGGGCACGTGGCCCGCAAGCTGCGCGAGCGGGGCGACGAGGTGGTGGCCCTGGTGCGCTCGCCGGGGCGCGCCACCGCTTTGCGCGAGCTCGGCTGCGAGCTCGTGGAGGGCGACCTCTCGTCCGACGAGGCGATCAAGCGCGGCGCGCGAGGCTGCGAGTCCGTCTTCCACGTGGGCGCCGTCTACAAGGTGGGCGTCCCGAGCTCGGAGCACGCTGCCATGTTCGACGCCAACGTGGCGGGCACGCAGCGCGTGCTCGACGCCGGAGTCGAGGTCGGCGCGCGGCGGATCGTCTACATCTCGACGGTGAACACCTTCGGCAACACCCGCGGCCAGGCCGTGGACGAGGGCTACCGTCGCCCCGACCGCGAATGGCTCTCCTACTACGACGAGACGAAGTTCCTGGCCCACGAGGTGGCCGAAGACCGGATAGCGAGCGGCGCGCCGGTCGTGATCGTCATGCCCGGGGGCGTCTACGGCCCCGACGACCACTCCGAGGTCGGCAACATGATCGAGCAGGCGGCCACCGGCAAGCTGCGCGCCAAGGTGTTCCCCGAGATGGGCTTCATGCTCTCCCACGTGGAGGACGTCGCCGAGGGCATCCTGCTCGCCCACGACAACGGCGAGCTGGGGCAGTCCTACGTGCTCGCCGGCGAGCGGGCGACGATGGGCGAGCTCGTGGATCGGGTGTGCTCGATCGCCGGCCGCCGCCCGCCCCGGCTGACCATGCCATCGGCGCTGATCAAGGCCTCGGCGCCGTTCGGGCGCGTGCTCGGCCCGGCGCTCGGCTTCCCGCCCAACCTCGGCGAGCTGATCAGGGCCTCCGACGGCGTCACCTACTGGGCGAGGGACGACA
>Ga0126312_10003636_pt1 | contig 10421 bp, 14 predicted proteins | sample Plot104A_FD_92537 | JGI IMG/M metagenome (GOLD analysis project Ga0126312, IMG submission 92537) | Serpentine soil microbial communities from UC McLaughlin Reserve, CA, USA - Plot104A | ecosystem: Environmental > Terrestrial > Soil > Grasslands | place: USA: UC McLaughlin Reserve, Lake County...
CGATGATCATAACTGAAGGTTCTTCCTATAATATTACCCATTTTGATCCAAACGATCCTTTGATTGTATCAGAGTCAGAAATCTACTGCTCTACTGATTGTTATGCGATAGCAGTTGTAAAACAAGAGATGGAATACGAGTGATAGCAACACAAATGTATTAGAGCTCTTTGCGCAATTTCTTTTAATACTCATTCAAAATAACCCTCCCTGAACATAATAGAGATAATGGTTCTTGGTAGTGATTACAATAATAAATGGAACAATGATTACACTAGCAAAGAAGGCATCCGTGACAAGCTGCGCGAGGCTTCAGTAGTTTACAAACGATAATGTCAAGAACCTCTAAAACGCCTATCATGGAATACTATATCAGCATAAAAATTCTCACGAAACACGTAGAGAAGTAGAATACTTCAGCGAAGAGATATCCCATAGCAAAACCTGATTCATTGGGAAGAGCTTCTTTATCCTCATCTGTTATTATATTGTCATCCTCCCCTTAAATCCATATTTTAGTTAAATATATTGTGACCAAAGTGTCTATTAGCTTTTCTGAATCAAAGTAAGAGTCAGACTTCTTTGTGACATGACACAAAATGCTCTAGTATTTCACGGGAATAGATACTTTTGTGCTGGCTCTAAAGAAAAAGAGTTATTTATCTCGTTATAGAGGAATAGGAACCGCTTTCCTTTGTCTGTTGGTTTGTAAAAAGCTTTCTTGTGCTTACCATCGCTTCCCTTTTTATAGAATTCTTTGATAAGGCCATTTTCTAATAGAAAAGCAAGGTATTTTTTAAGCTGTATATGGGAGAGAAATGATTTATACATTATTTTTGTCCTGGTAGCATTTCTTCACTACTAGCTATTTCTAACATAGTTGCAAAAATCTCATATCTTGCCCGATTTTTCATTTAGATGTTTAACTTACTCCTGCGGGAGTTTAGCTTGTTCCTGACTCGCTATGGTCTAGTCTATTATGGGAGTTTAGGATCTCAATACTATCAAAGGTCTTGCCGCATATGTCACAAGTATGTCGTTTAGGCTTGCTTCCAGCCCTAGCTGATGAAGAACCGCCTATAGGCATTGCATATAACTATAGGGTCTTGCTTAAATTATTTACAGGAACTTATAGGTTATTGTAATACGCGCGGCAAGACCACTTAAGAAGCTCGATTTTAATAAGAGTGACATTCCTTTTTGTGCTTCCTCAGCTTAGTTGGAAAGTGCGTAGCGCACACTCAGTTTATTTATTGATCTTTATGTCATCTGCTGAAATGATAGTCTTGTTCTTATCTTTAAGGTACCTCGTGACAGGTGAATCATTTAGGTTCGGGATTCCATCCAGATACATTTTCTTATCAGGCGCTGTGTTTTCTATTAACTCCCAAACTGGAGCTGCTTCCACCCCAGCTTCATATACTGGATCTTTGCTGATCGTATATTGGATCTTTTCAAAGCTCTCAGTACGCATCTCTGGGGTATAAGGACTTTCTCTCTTAGTGGTGCCATTAGGATTATGTTCAGAAACAGAAGTACGTCTACACTCCTTAGCTGCACAAAGACAACCAGTCCATAGTCTAAGAGCAATGTTTCCTCTTTCTCTATCGCTCCATACATCGTTTAAAATACTGTGTATAGTGTCTTCATCTTCTTCCAATATTCGAATAAATCTGTCTTTCTCATTTGGATCTAAAAGGATCTTGGGAAAATGTATGTTTGCAGTTCTTATCTTGAGAAGTTGTTGATTTACAAATTGAACTATATGGCATCGTTTCATACAGTCTAGTTTTAAAGAATCCGGCAGTTGTACAATGTCACCAAATTCTTTTGCCCATTGATATAAAATAGTCATTGTGAAGTCTCCTCCTTCTTGCTGAGCCTCCATTATTCTAGACAAACAGAAATCGCATATAATGACACTGGGACCGCTCTCGACAGGGACATTGACCAACCTTTGTTGAAGCTTTTGATCATGAAACCCTGACTGACATACATCCATTCTTTTGAGAGAGATGATCGTTGCATTATAAGAAGGTTCTATAGATATCAACGGATATATGCTAGGGTTAGTAGTCACTTGTTCCTGTTCATGCTACGATGGTTTTGTCTATAAAACCACAGCTGAGTATAGGAGTTGTGCGTACTAATCTGAGCTAACCTCATTCCAGTAATCTTTCGTATTTTGTATAATGCCTTTGTATCAGCATGGAAATCATTTGTATTGAAAATTAAAAACTCCTTATCTTCACTTGCCACATATTCAAAGCCAGAGTCTTTTGTGGAATCCAAAATATCCCATATCCATTCTTCACATTCATCTATCGGTAGTAATGTTGATGTTGCTTCCATGTGGGCTCTTTCTATCACTCCGTCTGTACAATGGAGATCTGCACTCAAAATCTTATTAAGGTAATACGACATTTTTCACTTACTTATTGGTATATGATATCGATTTGAATCAATAAGAATGGTATTCCTGTTTGTGTTGTTGCTAGCCAACAAGGGATACGGTAGTTACGCTAGACGTCACTTGCTCTTCTGCAATGATTGGAGTAGGAGGGCCGGCTCCTAGAGCAGCAGCCACTGCCTCTTTTGCGAGAAATGGTTGTGGTTGTGATGGTGGTATTCCATCAACTCCTTCAATAATAATTGATTTTACTCCTATTACTCTCAATCCTAAAGCAGAAGCTGCAATATCGGCTTTACTTTTTGCACTTAACTGCTGCTGCCAGCTATGTTGCGTCCTCCTGCGGCTTTCTTTTCAGTTAGAGTAATCAGATTCTCTAAGGAAAAAGTCTTGTTTGTTTTGATGTTTATGGATTATGCTTGACCTTAACTCCTTGCTTGCTGCTCTCCTCGTCTCATAGCCCAATACATGGCTGGATATGCTGCTGCAAAACCAGCAGGTAGTATTATTCCTAGTCCTATCCAGAATAATACATCTGTTAGTGCTGAATGCATAAACCCTGGTATCAACAATGCTAATGAGATTTCTGCAGTTTCCATAGCAACAATACTTACTGTGTCTCCAACTACAGTTACTCTTGCTGCCTGTTTTAGTGACATAGTTCTGAGCATAGGGATCATAGTAAATGCGTAGCCCATCACAAAGGCTAGTCCTATTGCTAAAATCAAAGTTGAGATCATATCCATTCCAAGCACAAAACCTATTGCTGCTCCTATACCTTCTCCTATGTTGCATCCAAGCAAGCATCTAAGAGTATGTTTCGCAGTTTCCCTACGAAGGCTGCCACTCTTATGATGGCTATGAAGTGCTGCTTTCTTCTCACTTTCGTCAACTAGTATGTTATTATTTACATGGGTATGTCTTTTTACCATACCCTATGAATAGATAAACACATGTATAATACCAGACCTTTACAATTGCAAAGTCTATACTTTTTTTTAACATAGCACTAACATGGGTAGAGCAAAAGAACTTGAGAAGGCAGGGGCTACCATGGCTATAAGTACTGTAGTACCAGTAAAAATCCTTAGTGTCTATGTATTATTATCTAGAGGCTGCAGGAGGGGGTTAGACTCAACAAACAGGCGTGGCAAAGGGGGTTAAGTCTTCCTGCAGCTTTGGATATTTTCTCACCTTATCACGTCCAAGTTTGTCATGGATAAAGACTAAAGATGGTGAGAGCATTAAGGATATGTAGATTAGTTTACAATTTTAGATTTTCTTTTTGCCAAATAGACTTCCATTACTGGCCCATTTGTTATTTTTATGCCATTTTAGTTCACTATATGAAGGCCCTTAGAAGATATGGTTCCGTCTAGTTCACTTTTTTAGCATATCTTAGGTAACTGTCAATAAGATAATTTTCCATCTTGTCTTAAAATACGCCAATAAATCTTTAGTTACGTAGTAGCTAACACTTTTTTCTTCCTCTTATCTTGTTGCTCGGATCTGTTTGTCCATGTTCCACGATTGCAGATATATTGTCTGTATCAAAATATCTACCGATATATTTCTTCCTTAATTTCTTGTGAGTAGGATCTTTCCAGTAAGCGTAGTAAAAAGGGCCATGTCTATCGGAACAGCAATTAGGCTTCTTACATTTGACATATTTCTTTCTTATTGTGGCATTTTTTGGTATCGATTTAGACCTAGACTGACATGCTTGCTTTCTTGATTCATATTGGTTGTTGAGTTTTTGGACATCTGCAATTAGTTTATCTGCTTTCTTCATTAGTCTGTCAGGTGACATAGGCCTGAACCATTTTGAGAAACGATCTGGGAAGCCCAAAGATTTAAAATCTAAGTTGAAGGGATCTGACAAAGACTTTACCTCACTGTCATTATATTTCCCATTCTTTTCCTTGTGCTTCTAAACCGTACTGTTCTATCTCTGCTTTGGAAGGATAGGCTGGTAAGCGAAAGTGATGTATTGTAATATGATGTTCATAGTAGTCCTTATTATTAGTCTGAAAGTCAACACAATGGTAACACTTGAACATATAGTGCAATAGTTGTTCCTTAGCTACAACCATGCCATTACCCACTTCAATACTGAAAATGATTCCACTGTCTCCACTGTCTCCACCTTCTTTATTTTGAGCGTGATTTTCGGCATTTTTGGTGGAGTCATTTTCCATGGTGGAATCATTTCTCTCCACCACCACAAATGTCTCCACCTTTTTCCTCACAATTTGAGCGTAATTATGGACCGGTGGAGTTAGTGGAGTGAGTGGAGTCATTTTCCGGATCTTTATCAGTGACGTATTCTTTTTCTTCTGGTCTTCTCCGGATGTGACTCTATCTATTGTAATATCAATGCCTAAGCCTTCTAACAGATTAGAACGGATTTGATTAAGTCTTCTAGTAAGCCATCTAACTTCTTTAGGCCATGATTTGTGATTGGTATTAATCTTGTGGGTTTGTGCTGTTAGCTCTAACTGTTCAAGTAGCTCTATAGGTTGGCCTTCCCATAAGTTAGACTTGCCTTCTATTTCCTCCTCATAGAACTTGGCAACTGCTTGGCCTAGTGGATGGTTTTCTATTGCCTCAATATTCTGTTTACCGATATTATCGTAGTAAGCGTTGATAAATTCCAAATCTTGATAGCCCATGGCCCTAGCAATGGCCTCTCCCCATAATGCAAAGTCAGCCATTCTTGGTAAATCATTTAGTCTTACCGTGGACTTGATCTGTAGAGTCCTTACCAATATATCAAATATATAACCAAGTAGTCTAGATCTTAGTTCTAGAAACCCTGCTATTATATCTGATTCAACTCTTCTCTTTTCTTTGGCTATTCTCTCAAGTTCTATCATCATACTACGGTCTAGGGCGTCAGGCTCTGTTAGGCTTACGTTGATACCGTTGAATCCTAGGCAGCGTCTATATTCATACACTATATCATCGTCGTCTGAATACAGCTTGCGTTTAGTGTTACCTACTCCAGTTACGGCCTTACAGGCTTCATCGGATAACCATGCAGGTGCATTCTTTACATTATCATAGTATGCTACATAGTTATGTCCTAGTTGCTGTATGAACTCAGTTCTATCATTGTGGATAGTAAGCAAAGCAGGTTTACCTGGGTCCACAAGTAGTTTTATTAAAGTCTGTAGTGTTGACTTTGCACTTCCTTTTTCACCATGAAGTACCAACTTTGCATGAGGAATATCAGGAATAAACAAAGACACAATGTAGACTTTGAGTAAGATTCTATCCTGATCTTCTTTTAGGTTGGTTAATTGAAGAAACCTATCAAATATGTCAGGTTCATAGTGTCTATCCGGCTCTATTTGCGGAGTCTGATTATATCTGATAAACATCGGACCAGGAGTGTTAGCTATTTCCCAGCCTTGCTCAGATATCTTGACACATTGCCATCTTTGGTTGCTCATATCATAATAGATATTATCATTATTCCATGCAGCTCTAATCAATGTAATTTTCTTCCCTTGTCCTACTTTTACTTCAATATCAATAGTTGCTTTTTTGAAACATCCAATTGCTTCACATATATTGTTATTAGGTACAAGATCTAGTGTTTGATCGTGGCGTGTAGGCATCATGTCTACGGCCTCCTAGATTCGCTTGATTGCAGGGTCTCAAGTCTACGATCAGGCGAATCTTGACTATTATTATTGTTTCTAATAGTAAAGTAATTTTTTCCCTCTTTCGGTTTTCTCCTTGTAGAATACGTATCCCGTAATACTCTCAGAATGTATCTACTTCTAGGTATGTCGCCCCGTTCTGTATCTATCTTTGATATAATTTCTGTGGGCAATGATATACCCACTGAATTTACTTTTGCCATACCTGACAATTATCATAATATTGATAAGACACTTGACAAATACTACTACGAGTCAAACCTTAAATATGATGACTGAACCTGTCCTAATTTCAGATTATTACCACTTCTACGAAGATAACAATCGAAATGGGCTAATGTATGATATCGCACTTGACAATGCCATTATTAATCTATTAAATAGTGACAATAAGGTTAACAGAAAAAAATTAAAGTCAGAAGTTGAGAGTTCAATCCAACGCAAGCTTTCTCCTAGCACATTTCAAAGTCATCTCAATATTTTGGTTAATCACAAAATATTAAACAGGAGGGATGAAGGTAGAGGTAAAGAGGTATAATACTTTTTAACTGAAGGTGCAAAAAGATTGCTGAAACTAAATCTGCTCAGACAAACTAGCCCAGAGGAAATATTATGCAGAAAGATATTTAAGAAATTGTTCTTCTATCTACTTCATCATCCACCAGCTAAGACTATCTCGTCAGAAGAAGAATTTGATAAATTTCTTAAATCAGAGGTCAATTTATCCAGCAAAGACCTAAACTGGGGAAGAGTTTCAACAGGATCTAATCATGAGATTGTTGAGATAATTTATGGATATGGTATGAGACGTGATGGCGGCCCTATTATTGGTGGATTATTGTCATCTTCAAAATTGAATACAAAAAAAGAAAAATCTATACTATTACAAAATATTGAAGACTATTAGAAGACAAGAAAGGGCCGTTCAAAGGTCTTGGAGAGTATAGAGTTCATTTGTCTTCCAATCACCGGTAATATTGATTTTTCAGTTACAAAGACTGAGCACTGGGAAATCAGAAAACCTTCGAGGATCAGGAAGTATACTCCAGATACGTATTTTATTACACTTCCGGGGGTTTCTATCAGTGAGCTAATGATGGACGACAGCATTTGCACTATTTGTAAGGATTTTGATGGACAGGAAATAGTTTCAATGAACTTGCTAATGAAGAGCAATAATAATACTAATTCATCATCATCATCGCTGCGGTCAAATTGCATTGAAGTTCCAAGAAGATTAGTATTGCTTATGCAAAATGGTTTGCTCAAAACTGTGTCAGACTTTCATGGTAATGAGGTTAGATATGTACTTGCAGATGGAAGACTACGGGATTTTATAGATGCCCTTAGAAATATTCATGAAAGGGAATTTGCTTTACTATTCCACAAATGGGCATTGTTTGAAGAGCCTAGCAAAGATGAAGAGAATAGAATAACTAGATTGTTAGGCAAAAAAGAAGCGCAGAGGATCTTCAGAGACGCTGAGATGTCAAGATTTCAGCACAGGAAAAAAATGAGAAAATGCAATGATGTGGGAGAATATAATCAATATCTTAAGGAAGTAATTTCGGGTAATGATGATCCAGATTGGAGAAGATATTCTGTTGACAGCTATATGGATGGTAGCTTAAAAAATTTTAAAGAAACAAAAAGGAATAGGATACCAGTAACAAAAAAGGAACTGAAAAAAGATGTACTGAAATACGATCAATTTCTAAGAGAGAAATTAGAAGCAGATCTCGAAGATTTGTACCACGACCCCGACTCCGAGGGAGTTGATTTTATCTGGCTAATCCATGGTCTGACTATTCAAAAATATGAATTTCTTCATGATATTATAAGAGTAATTTGTCCTAAAATTATTGAAGTTTCTGAGGATAAAGAACGACTATCAAAGATAAATAAATACAGATTAGAAATTTTTCCTGGAAGGAAAGGAAAGCAACCGAAGTTGAGTGATTCTCCCTCTATTTATGTACATGATCAGGCTAGTCTCATATCTGCATCTATTATTGATGACCATGAATAGTCGGCTAGACCAAGATCAGATATTGTACCCTTAACAAAGCGTCTAAAGGAATGAAGGGTGATCTTTCTACGCTTTCCATTATCGTCTTCATATTCAGCATATTTACCACCTAACCTATCAAGTGTCTTTTCAAATGCCATAAGAAATCCAGTATATAGATATCTTAGGTCGGGGTTTTTGTCTAGATTTGACGAAAATATGAAGACTTGCGGGTTCACAACTCGGTGTATTATTTTATTAGTTGCGGTCCTAGTGTTTTTGTCAATAGAATGGTACGAGAAGTCTTAGTCTTTGTATATTCACCTCTAAGGTGCACAGTAGCCGGATTCACTTCAAATCTTCTTTTGTTAGGGATTCTTTCTGGGATCTTATAATCCGAGGCATCTTAATTTTAGCTGCCATTTTCTAGGTGAGATTTCGACGTCTAATGTCTCCAAGTAATGACGGGCCGTTGAAACCCATGTCTTTATTGACCTAGGTGACATATTGCCTCTCTGTTGCAGCCAACCTATGTATTGAGAAAATAACTGATAGACATCAATTCTGGGACCATGACCCATAATTGTTAAAGTTTCTACCAGTTCATCTAGTGATATGGAATTAGATTCATTTACAAATTTGGCAAATAATTTGAGTCTTTTCCTATATTCCCGGGCAGTTCCTTTGTTTACATAACCGGCATTATTAACAAAAGTCTCGACAGTCTTAGTTTCAGTCTTAGTTTTAATTTCAGTAATCTCCAATATACTACTAAAAATAGAAGAATAAACTACTATAAAAGGTGTATTCCCTCATCAGTACTGGGAGGAAACCCTTCCATTCCATCTAAAATCATCGAATGTGAACTACCTTTGCAACAAATACATGAAACCTTGAGACAATCTCTTACTAAACCATGATTGCATTTGGTACAAGTACATACGGCATCAAATGCTGTCTGATTCACAATTTGGCTATCTGTCCCTATACCAGATTCAGACTCACTTCTAGTCAATTCACATAGCGCACCTCAATTAAGGAGAGCAGCTCCATAGTAAAATGCTACCACTATGTCTGCCTTACTTGATGTCATTCTAACCTCTTCTGATTGCAAGTTGCAGATATAAATTAGTAGCTTTCCATCATATTTCAATAAATATAGGATATTCAAGGAGATGCTATGCGCCGCGTGATGATAGCATATAAGGTTAAAGTTAGTATATGGAGTAAGTATACTTACTACTCCTCTCACAATTGTATGAGATCGGTTTCAATCCTATTTTAGTCAGATACTAACCCGTCTTTATTACGCTTATATCAACTCCAGATTTGAAGACTGAATCAGATTTGCGAAGTTGTGCTAAAGCAGACCAAGATAAGGCAACAAATCTACAAGTGACTGTTGACGGTGTATAGGGTACAATCTCCATTATTCAATGTAACTATTCCAAAGGACAATGTCATAGGATCTCCACCATGGACTACCCAAGCAGTATCTGACGGTTTCTGGATTCTTTTAAAGCCCCTCCCGGTAGGTAAGCACCAAATTCACTTTAGTGGATCGCTAGTTGATTTCACTGCCACAGGACCATTGAATTTCATATCAGATGCAAAGTATAATATAACAATAACAAATCCGTGAATAACAATAACTATGACGATCCTTATTATCCTCTAACCTTCAACCTTCTTGTGGCCACTAATTCAGAAAGACTTAGAGAACTTCTGCATGCAAAAATAGCAAAAAGAAATAAGCTACATTTTGTTGCAGTAGCAATCGCTTTTTCTTTTTCATACAATTGTAATTCGATATTAGTAACACTATTTTTTGATTGTTCAATCATTTTTTCCATATCATTTTGGAGTCTGTGTTCACTGCTTATCGTAAGCATTGGTACTGCCTTCAAATAGTCCTCCAAAAGTTCATTTTCTGTGATCTTATAATAAGAATATGAGCCCATGCTACGACATGTAGGTAGTAAACAAAAACTAAAAGTCAACCATAGTTGTCTCTAAGGAAACTTCAATCTGAAATGAAAAACCATATTATATCCGCATTTATTTCCATTGGACAAATTCTGGTTCCTAAATGTGGAGTCCTTCCCAACAAACACCTATAATTACATCCAATCGAATTGTATTAAAGAGATGTTATATGCTTGAACCAAGGTAATAGTAGTAGTAACGATCAAGTCAAAATAGACATTGTACTGGATAGAGGCAGGTATAACAATCTTGTAGATGTATGTAAGAAATACAAAGAACAACACGGTATTGAGCTAACTCCCAGAGAGTACATACTCATACTTATAGATTCGGCAATATCTGCCTGAAAC
>Ga0126312_10003637_pt1 | contig 10419 bp, 11 predicted proteins | sample Plot104A_FD_92537 | JGI IMG/M metagenome (GOLD analysis project Ga0126312, IMG submission 92537) | Serpentine soil microbial communities from UC McLaughlin Reserve, CA, USA - Plot104A | ecosystem: Environmental > Terrestrial > Soil > Grasslands | place: USA: UC McLaughlin Reserve, Lake County...
CCTTGATGTATTGCCAGATGATCCGGGTCATCTCGTCGCCATCGAGTTCGACGACGGGGTTGGACACCTTGATTTTTGCCATGTCGGGTGGGGCCTTCTTGGAACAGCGCGTTTTAAGGCGGGATGGGGCGGAATATACCCGCGCTATAGCACCGCCGCCGCGCGGGCGAAAGCCAAGGGGTTATGCAATTTCAGCCCATCTTTCGGGCTGGGACCGGCTTGCACCGGGCCAGATTGTTCCGCCTGAGAAATCCTGCCAGACAGGCAGTTGAAATCAGCCAGGCAGCCCAGCGCGTTGAATCAGGTCTCCTTCAGAGCCTGATTCAAAACCTTCAGAAGTTGAATCAGAGAGTGAACTGATGTCCGGATCGGGCACCGACAAGACCAAATCAGGCCATGACCTCACCGGGCCCGTTGTGATCCTGGTCGAGCCGCAGCTCGGCGAGAACATCGGCATGGCGGCGCGCGCAATGGGCAACTTTGCGCTCTCGCGCTTGCGGATCGTGAACCCGCGCGATGGCTGGCCCAACGTCTCCGCACAGCGCGCGGCGGCCGGCGCTGACCAGATTTTGGACCGGGCCGAACTGTTCGACACGGTTCAGGAGGCGATCGCCGACCTCGATCTGCTATTTGCGACCACCGCCCGCGCGCACGATCAGGCCAAGCCGGTGGCGGCGCCGGAAGCCGCGGCACGCGAGATCACCGCCCATATCGCGGGCGGCGGCCAGGCCGGCATTATGTTCGGCCGGGAGCGCTACGGCTTGCAGAACGAGGAGGTCGCGCTCGCCAACCGCATCGTCACTTTTCCGGTCAATCCCGGATTTGCCTCGCTCAACCTGGCGCAGGCGGTGCTCTTGATCGGCTACGAATGGTTCAAGCTCGCGACGGAAGGCACGCTGCCGTTCGCGATGCCCGAGCGCTCCGAGCGCGCCTCCCAGCACCAGATGCAGGCCTTCTTCGACAACCTGGTGCGCGAGCTCGACCGGGTCGAATTCCTGCGTCCGGCCGAAAAGCGCGACACCATGCTGGTGAACTTACGCAACATCTTTACCCGGATGGACCCGACCAAGCAGGACATGCACACGCTGCACGGTGTGGTGATGGCGATCGCGGAAGGGCGGAAGGGCCCGGCCAAGGGTGGCGTGCTCGATGGCGAGCAGGCGACGCGCCTGCGCGCGCTGCTCGCCGAACATGCGCAGGGCATGCCGCCATCCGAGAGCAGCACGGTGCGGGGCCTCGCGCGCATGCTGCGGCGAAACCCGACCGACGCCGAGCGCATCCTGTGGCAGGCGTTGACCCGCGACCGCCGTTTTGCCGGCCAGTTCAAGCGGCAGACTCCGGTCGGCCGCCATATCCCGGATTTTGTCTCCTTCGCGCATCGGATCGCGATCGAACTGGTCAATCCGGGCGAGTCCGAGGCCATCGCCGCCGATCGCGCCGCGCGGCAGGCCTGGCTCGAGGCGCGCGATTACAAGGTCGTCAGCATGACCGTTGCGGATGTCGAGCGCGATCTGGCCGGCGAACTGGCACGGCTCGAGGCTGCCTGCTTCCTGATTTAACCGTTTCAGCTTTGATGTGGCATGCTCTTTGCGTGCTGACGACCAATGTTTGTTGTATCTCAGGAGGCCACCATGAATAGATCCGATCTCACGGAAAAGCTGCTCGACGTCAAGCGCGAGAAGGGCTGGAGCTGGAAACATATCTGCGAAAAGATCGGCGGCTATTCCGAAGTGCTGATCGTCGGCGCCATTCTCGGCCAGATGAAGCTGACCAAACCGCAGGCCGCCAATGCCGGCGAATTGTTCGGGCTGTCGAAATCGGAAACTGCGATGTTGAACGAGGTGCCGATGCGCGGGCAGGGCACGCCGATGCCGCCGACCGATCCTTTGATCTATCGATTCTACGAAATGGTGCTGGTCAACGGCCCGGCCTGGAAGGCGCTGATCGAGGAGGAATTCGGCGACGGCATCATGTCGGCGATCGATTTCGACATGGCGATCGAGCGCGTCGCCAATCCCAAGGGTGACCGCGTCAAGATCACGATGTCGGGAAAATTCTTGCCGTACAAATACTACGGCGCCAGCGGCAACGTGCCGGAGTATGGGTTTAAAGAAGAGTGATGTCGGCGTCGCCCGCGACGACGATACCAGACCTCATAGTGAGGAGTGCGTCGGAGTTTATCATCGGGCAGCGCTTCGCGCGGACCCGTTGGCGCGTCTCCGGACGATGCTTCGCATCGCCGGGAGAACCATGAAGCCCCGATGCGGCCATCCTTCGAGACGCTGCGCGAGAGCGCGGTGCCTCAGGATGAGGAATGCACCGCCGCGAACGCCTCCTTGATCTCCCTGATCGGGGCCATCTCGCGCACGTAGGTAAACGCACCTTTGTCCTTCATCTCGCGGGCGCTGCGCAGGAAGGCGGCGAGCGCCACGCGCGACATCGCGCCGCCGACGCTGATGCGCTTGACGCCCGCGGCAGAGAGCTGGTCGACGGTCAGCGTGGGATCGGCAAAGCCCATCACCAGGTTGAACGGCTTGCCGATCGAGGACAGCACGGTCTTGATCATCGTGAGATCGCGGACGCCCGGCGCATACAGCACGTCGGCGCCGGCGGCTTCAAACGCCTGCAGGCGGCGAATGGTGTCGTCGAGATCGTTGTGACCGTATAGCAGGTTTTCCGCCCGCGCCGTCAGCATGAAAGGGATTTTCAGCGCGCGCGTGGCCTCGACCGCGGCATGCACCCGCTCCACCGCAAGCGCGAATTCGTAGATCGGGTTGCGGGGATCGCCGGTGGCATCCTCGATCGATCCACCGACGGCGCCGGCCTCGGCGGCAAGCCGGATCGCCTTGGCCGCTTCTTTCGGATCATCCGCACCGCCATTTTCCAGATCGGCATTGACGGGCAGGTCGGTGGCTGCGGCAATCGCCCGACAGTTTTCGATGATGGCATCGCGGCTAACCGTAACGCTGCCCAGCATGTTGGCCAGCCCGAGGCTCGTGGTTGCCAGCGCCTCGAACCCCATCGCGGCGAGCAACTTTGCGGTGCCGGCGTCCCAGGGGTTCGGGATGATGAACGCGCCGGGCCGCTCATGCAGCGCACGGAACGCTTCTGCTTTTTCCAGTTGGGTGCGCACTTCGGGCTCCTAAAGCAAATCGATCGTTGGCGTCTTCCGATAGCTAGAGGCCTTTCGTCCATCTGACAAATTTGTTATTTCTTGCCAAACCATCAGTTTTTTGCATGGCAAGGCCGAGCGCGCGGTGGCGGCAACGCAGGATGCCGAGAATGCCGTTCGCGCGCTGGCGCGGCCGGATTCGGGACCGGTTGCGCTCGCCGTGGTCGGCACGCTCGCAGGCGCACAGCTATCTGAAATCATGAAGCGCTTTGCGCGCGAACATCCGAACGTCAATCTTACCCTGCGCACCGCGACCAGCGCCGAAGTCAGCGACCTGATCCGACGCGGCGAGGCCACGATCGGGCTGCGCTATGACCGCGATCCCTCGCGCGATCTCGATTGCGAAGTGCTGTTTGCCGAGCGCCTTCAGGTGGTGTGCGCGCCGGATCATCCGCGCGCCGGGCGCCGCGCCAAAAGATTGGCCGACCTGCGCGGGGAGCGCTGGATCGCTTTTCCCGTGGTGCCGGGACGGCGCGAGATCTCGGCCGCGCACGTGTTCGCGTTGTTCCAGACCCACGGTTTGGGCGACGTCGCGTGGACGCCGGTCGACAGCCTGACCGCGCAGAAGCGCCTGGTCGAAGCCGGGCTCGGCATCGCGCTGCTGTCGCAAAGCAACGCAGCCGAGGAGCTGAAATCCGGTGCGCTCAGGAGCATCGGCGTCGGCGATCTGACCGCGAGACATGACGTGGTGACAGTCACGCGCCGCGGCGGATTCTTGAGCGCGGCTTCGCGCCGGCTGCTGGATATAGTGCGGGCGCGGTATCGCGGAAAATCGGGCCGGTGGAAATCGGCCCCGTAGCAGACCTGATGGTGAGGAGGCGCCTTGCGCCGTCTCGAACCATGAAGCCCCGATGCGGCATCCTTCGAGACGCAAGCGCCGCTCCTCAGGATGAGGACCTCGCTTACGTCCCCGCCTTCACCTGGATGATCGCCAGCGCCATCAGTTCGTCCATCTTGACTCGGACCTGCGCCTCGGTGATCGCAACGCCCTTGGCGGAAAGATCGCCAAAAACCTTGCGCTGCACGTCGCCGTCGCCGGCTTCCTCAAAATCGGCCGCGACCACATCCTTGGCGTAGGCGGTGGCGGCATCGCCAGTGATGCCGAGTTTCTCGGCAGCCCAAAGCCCGAGCAGCCGGTTGCGGCGGGCCTCGGCCTTAAACTTCTGCTCCTCATCGAGGGCGTACTTCTTCTCAAAGCCTTCTTCGCGCTTGTCGAAAGTGGTCATGTCCTGGGGTTCCAATCCTGCCAATTGGCGAACGGCGGCCCTCGTTGCGGCAGCCCGTTTGCGTGCCTAGATAAGACAGAGATTTAGGCGGAACAACGAGCCTTTAAGCCGCAGGCAAATCGGCGGAATCAGGCCTTGAAACCGGTGGTATAACTCAGGCCGGAAGGGTTCGGATCGATTGTGCTGGAAAGGCCAATCGGATAGGTTGCCATCAGGCTCGGTTCTTGTTCTGTTTCCGGTTGGTTAAGTTCAAGTTCCTAGCCTTCACGGCAGCTCCGTCGTGGGTCGTAGTCCCTTGTCATCCGGAGCACACCAAATTCATGGATTTCAACAAAACTCGGTACATCCCAATGAGCCGTCGGCGCCGCATTTATGAAGGCAAGGCGAAGGTGCTTTACGAAGGACCGGAGCCGGGCACCCTGATCCAGCACTTCAAGGACGATGCGACCGCGTTCAACGCCAAAAAGCACCAGGTGATCGAAGGCAAGGGCGTCCTCAATAACCGGATTTCGGAGTACCTGTTTCAGCACCTCAACGACATCGGGGTGCCGACCCACTTCATCCGCCGCCTCAACATGCGCGAGCAGCTGATTCGCGAGGTCGAGATCGTGCCGCTGGAGGTGGTGGTGCGGAACGTCGCCGCCGGTTCGCTGTCGCAGCGCCTCGGCATCGAGGAAGGCACCCAGTTGCCGCGCTCGATCATCGAATTCTATTACAAGAACGACCAGCTCAACGACCCCATGGTGTCGGAAGAGCACATCACCGCGTTCGGCTGGGCCACGCCGCAGGAAATCGACGACATCATGGCGCTGGCGATCCGCGTCAACGATTTTCTGACCGGACTGTTTCTGGGCATCGGCATCCGTCTGGTCGACTTCAAGATGGAATGCGGGCGGCTGTTCGAGAACGAGATGATGCGAATCATCGTCGCCGACGAGATATCGCCCGACTCGTGCCGGCTGTGGGACGTCAAATCCAACGAGAAACTCGACAAGGATCGTTTCCGCCGCGACCTTGGCGGGCTGCTGGAGGCCTATACCGAAGTCGCCAAGCGGCTGGGCATCTTGATGGAAAACGAACGGCCGGCCGGCACCGGTCCGGTGCTGGTGAAGAGCTAAAGGCAAGATCGTGAAGGCACGCGTTACCGTTACGTTGAAGACCGGCATTCTCGATCCGCAGGGCAAGGCGATTGAAGGCGCGCTGAAGTCACTCGGCGTCGACGGCGTCGCCAGCGTGCGCCAGGGCAAGGTGTTCGACATCGAACTGTCCGGCTCCGACAAGGCCAAGGCGGAAGCCGCGCTAAAGGATGCCGCCGACAAGCTTTTGGCGAACACCGTGATCGAGAATTACCGGGTTGAACTGCTCTAGGCTGCTGTCTCGATGAAATCCGCCGTTCTCGTCTTTCCCGGAATCAATCGCGAGCGCGACATGGCGCGGGCGCTGAAGCTGGCGTCGGGGCATGAGCCCGCGATGGTCTGGCATGCCGAGACCGCGCTGCCCAAGGGTACCGACCTCGTCGTGGTGCCCGGCGGATTTTCCTACGGCGACTATCTGCGCTGCGGCGCCATTGCGGCGCGCGCGCCCGTGATGGATGCGGTGCGGGCGTTCGCGGCCCAAGGCGGCCTCGTGCTGGGTGTCTGCAACGGCTTTCAGATCATGTGCGAAGCAGGGCTATTGCCCGGCGTGCTGATGCGCAATGCGCGGCTGAAATTCATCTGCCATGACGTGCATCTGCGGGTCGAACGCTCCGATACGCCGTTTACGCGCGGCTACAATGCCGGCCAGGTCATCCGCGTGCCGGTGGCGCATGGCGAGGGCAATTACGAGGCCGACGAGGAGACGCTGAAGCGGCTGGAGGGCGAGGGGCGGGTGCTCTATCGCTATTGCTCGGCCGACGGCGTGGTCGACGAAGCCTCCAACATCAACGGCGCGGCGCAATCGATCGCCGGCATCGTCAATGAGCGCGGCAACGTGCTCGGCATGATGCCGCATCCGGAAAACCACGTCGAAGACATTATGGGCTGCACCGACGGCCGCGGCTTGTTCGCCGGGCTGGTGGCGCATCTGAAGCGTGCGGCGTAGCATAGCGTTTTCGAGCGAAGTGGGAACCGGTTCGCGTGAAGAAAACGCGTCGAAATATCAAGTTTGCGGCCCAATTACTCGCGCTCGTCGCTGCGTACTGGTTCGCCACCGCCGCTCACGCGCAAAACTATCCCAACCATCCCATCACCATGATCGTGCCGTTCGCGGCCGGCGGCACCTCGGACGTGATCGCGCGCACCGTCGCCGAGCAGATGAGCGTCGCGCTCGGGCAACCCATCGTGATCGAAAACGTCGCCGGCGCCGGCGGTTCGATCGCGCTGGCGCGGGCGGCGCGCGCCGAACCCGACGGCTACACCATCGCGATCGGCAATGCCGGCACCAGCGCCGCAGCCTACACCATTTATCCGAAGCTCCCGTTCACGCCCGAATCCTTTGTGCCGATCGCGATGGTGGCAAAGACCTTTGGCATCGTCGCGCTCCGCAAGGATTTTCCGGCGAAGACCGTGCAAGAGTTCATCGCCAACGCCAAAGCCAATCCGGGCAAGATCAATCTCGGCCATGCCGGTGTCGGCTCCTCGAACTTTTTGATCTGCAAGAGCTTTGTGCAGGCGGCCGGCATCGACGTGACGTTGGTCGGCTACCGCGGCGCCGCGCCGGCGCTGACAGATGCCATCGGCGGCCAGATCGATGGGGTTTGCGACGCCGCAGCATCCGTCGCGCAGCCGATCAGCGAAAAACTGGTGAAGGGGCTGGTGGTCGGCTCCACCGTGCGGCTCGCGACGCTGCCGGACCTGCCGACCTCGGCGGAAGCAGGCCTGCCCGACTTCGAGGCGCAGAGCTGGAACGGCCTGTTCGCGCCAAAGGGTACGCCGACGGAAATCCTCGCCAAGCTGAACGCCGCGGCCAAAACCGCGGTCGAAAGCGACGCGGTCAAAAAGCGCTTTGCGGATTTGTCGACAGTGGCGCCCGACGCCAGCGAGCACACGCCGGATGTGCTGCAAAAACTCGTCACCCGCGACGTCGAGAAATACAAAAAACTGCTGGAGGAAAAGAAGTAGAGCGCCGCATTCATTCCGCGGGTTTCAGCCCTTTGAGCCTCGCGCGAATCCGCCTGATCCAGCGTCCATAGGAGTCGCCCGGGATCGTCATCGCGGCGACGCCGGCCATGACGAGGAGGAGACCGAGCGCCAGATTGGGCGGCACGGATTCGCCGAGCAGCAGCACCGATAGCCCGACGCCGATCGGAATCCGCAAGTAGCCCTGCGCGTTGGTGGTCAATGTGCCCAGCCGCGTCAGACAGATGTAGAACAGCATCAGCCCGAACGCGCTTGAGAAAATCGCCATGGTGGCGGTGGCAACCAGCGCTTCCGGCGTCGGCCGCAGCGTCCAGGGATGGTCGACGATCAGCGCCAGCGGCAGCAGCAACAAGCCGCCGAACAGCAGCGAGCCTGCCGCCACTACCATCGGGTCGTAGCCCGATAGCCGCAGCCCGAAGATCGTGGCGCAGGCGAAGGAGATCGTCGCGAGCAGGATAACGATCTCGGCAAAGATATCGCTGCCGAGCCCGCTGAGCGAATCGAGGCCGATGATTGCGGCCGTCCCCGCCAGACCCAGGATCGCGCCAGCCAATTTTAGCAGCGTCGCCGGTTCGTGTCGCGTGATGCCCCAGGTAATGAGGAAGGCAAAGATCGGCGTGGTCGAAGCCAGGACCACGGTGGGCGCTGCCGCCACGTATTGCTGCGCCCAGGTGATCATCAGAAACGGGATCGTCGAGTTGATGGTCTGCTGGAAGGCGAACAGCTTCCAGGCTTTTGCGTCGGTCGGGATGCGCACGCCGCGAATGCGCAACACCGCGAGCAGAAACAGCGCGGCGATCAGCGAGCGCGCCGAGATGAAGGTGATCGGCGGGATCGAGCCGAGGCCGATCTTGGTCAGCGGGTAGGTCGAGCTCCAGCAGCAGGCCAGCGCCAGCAGCAGCGCGTAATCGCGCCAGCCGCGATGCCGCAGTGGGAGATGATTATCCAAATCAGGTGGCTGCGCCTGCGCCCGCCGGCGGCTTCCACTTCACCCGCTTGATGGTGCCGGAAAACGAGAACAGCGAACGCTCGGCGGATTTCAGCATGCCGCGCAAGAAAATCAGCGAATTGCCGGCGCGGGTGATCTCGCCGTCGCAATCGACCCGTTCGCCCTCGCGCGCGGCGTCGCGGAATTCGCAGGAAAACGACACGGTCACGCCGGGCCCCGTAAATTCGCCGTCGGTTTCGACGCGCAGATCGGGGCGGTTATGCAATGCGTTTTTGGGAAGCTCGTTCACGAATTTGGGCCTTGGTTTGCCTGTGCCAGACCTTAAATCCGATCCATCGCCGATGTGCAAACCCCGATCGTGCGGCGAGCCACCGCAAAGCTCTGGACAGCGGGAAAATGCGCCATAAAAGGCCTTTTCCAGTCCCTCCGATGTTCCTAATAACGGTTCATGCAGACCAACGACCCCCAAATCACCCCCGAACTCGTCGCCAGCCATGGGCTAAAACCCGACGAGTATGAGCGCATCCTCAAGCTGATCGGGCGGGTACCTACCTTCACCGAACTCGGAATCTTCTCGGCGATGTGGAACGAGCACTGCTCGTACAAATCCTCGCGCATCCATCTGCGGGGCCTGCCGACCAAGGCGCCGTGGGTGATCCAGGGGCCCGGCGAGAATGCCGGCGTGATCGACATCGGCGACGGCCAGGCGGTGGTCTTCAAGATGGAGAGCCACAACCACCCGAGCTATATCGAGCCCTACCAGGGCGCCACCACCGGCGTCGGCGGCATTTTGCGCGACGTCTTTACGATGGGAGCGCGGCCGATCGCCTGCCTCAACGCGCTGAGCTTTGGCGCGCCGGAGCATCCGAAAACGCGTCAGCTGGTATCGGGCGTGGTCGCCGGCGTCGGCGGTTACGGCAATTCGTTCGGGGTGCCGACGGTCGGTGGCCAGGTGCGCTTCCACACCCGCTATGATGGCAACATCCTCGTCAATGCGATGGCGGTGGGTCTCGCCGATTCCGACAAGATCTTTTATGCGGCGGCCTCTGGCGTCAACATGCCGATCGTCTATCTCGGCTCCAAAACCGGCCGCGATGGCATTCACGGCGCCTCGATGGCGTCGGCCGAATTCGACGAGGATTCCGCCGAAAAGCGCCCGACCGTGCAGGTCGGCGATCCCTTCGCGGAAAAATTGTTGCTGGAAGCCTGCCTCGAAATCATGGAAGCCGATTGCGTGATCGCGATTCAGGACATGGGCGCGGCGGGGCTGACCTGCTCGGCGGTGGAGATGGGCGCCAAGGGCGACCTCGGCGTCGATCTCATTCTCGATAAGGTGCCGACGCGCGAAACCGGCATGAGCGCCTATGAGATGATGCTCTCGGAAAGCCAGGAGCGCATGCTCATGGTGTTAAAACCCGAGAAGGAAAAACAGGCCGAGGCGATCTTCAAAAAATGGGGGCTGGATTTCGCCGTGGTCGGCTACACCACGCCGAGCAAGCGGTTTGTGGTGAAGCATGGCGGCGACGTCATGGCGGATTTGCCGATCAAGGAATTGGGCGACGAGGCGCCGCTGTACGACCGGCCGCATGTGGCCTCGCCGGCATTGCCGGTGATTCACGCCCGCGACGTGACGGCGCCAATCGGAATTTCCGCGGCGCTGGAAAAACTGATTAGCACGCCGGAATTATGCTCGAAGCGCTGGGTATGGGAGCAATACGACCACGTAATTCTCGGCAACACCGTGCAGCGGCCCGGCGGCGATGCCGCTGTGGTGCGGGTGCAGGACGGGCCGAAGGGGCTCGCGCTCACGGTCGACGTAACGCCGCGCTATTGCGAGGCCGATCCCTATCAGGGCGGTAAGCAGGCCGTCGCCGAGGCCTGGCGCAATATCACGGCGGTCGGCGGCCGGCCGCTTGCGATCACCGACAATCTCAATTTCGGCAATCCGGAGCG
>Ga0126312_10003638_pt1 | contig 10419 bp, 7 predicted proteins | sample Plot104A_FD_92537 | JGI IMG/M metagenome (GOLD analysis project Ga0126312, IMG submission 92537) | Serpentine soil microbial communities from UC McLaughlin Reserve, CA, USA - Plot104A | ecosystem: Environmental > Terrestrial > Soil > Grasslands | place: USA: UC McLaughlin Reserve, Lake County...
CTGCATCGCGATTCTGTTGGCCTGCCCGGCCTGAGACTCCTCGGCGTCGCGGATCGTCGTCCCGGTGAACGACATGAAGACATCGTCGAGCGTAGGCCGCGACACGTGGACGGATTTGATCGGCACATCGAGCTCGCCGAAAAGACGCGGGACGAACGCCTCGCCCGAGGGGACGAAGAACGTCACCGCGCCCTCGGCGATCCGCGCCTCGATGCCGAACGTGTCGGCGATCGCCGCGACCGCGGCTGCGTCGTCATCGGTGCGAATCGAGATCCGGTCGGCGCCGACGCCGGCCTTCAGCGCCTCGGGTGTGTCGAGCGCGACGATGCGGCCCTGGTCCATGATCGCGATCCGGTCGCAGAGCTCGGCCTCGTCCATGTAGTGGGTGGTGAGGAAGATCGTGATCTCCTCGGTCGCCTTCAGCTGGCGGATATAGGTCCAGATAGTGCTGCGGGTCTGGGGGTCCAGGCCGATCGTCGGCTCGTCCAGGAAGAGCACGCGGGGCGAGTGCATGAGGCCCCGAGCTATCTCCAGGCGACGACGCATTCCTCCGGAGAACGTCCGGACCGGTGTCTTCCTCCGCTCCCAGAGCCCCACCATCTCGAGCACCTGGCGCATGCGCGCCGGCACCAGCTTTCCCTCCACGCCGTAGAGCTCGGCGTGCAGACGCAAGTTCTGCTCGGCCGTCAGGTAGCCGTCGAGAGTCGGGTCCTGGAATACGAGCCCGATGTTGCGACGGACGTCGTCGCGCTCGGACGCGACGTCGTGTCCCGCGACCAGCGCGCTTCCGAGGGACGGCTTCATGAGCGTGCACAGCATGTTGATCGTGGTCGACTTGCCGGCACCGTTCGGCCCGAGGAAGCCGAACACCTCGCCGCTCGCCACGTCGAAGTCGACCCCGCACACGGCCTCGACTTCGCCGAACGACTTCGCTAGCCCGCGGACGACGATGGCGGGCGCCGGCGAGCCGTCCCGCCGCCGACCGCCATCCGAGCCGTCCCGTGCCGTCCTCAATCGGCCACCTAGCCGTCGATCAGCGCCAAGTTCGGCTCCGGGTACCGGTGTCCCGCTGCCGCGCCGACCGGGGCGATCTCGTCGAGGGTGTCCAGATCCTCGTCCGTCAGCTCGATCTCGAGGGCGCCGATGTTCTCCTCCACGCGGTCGGCGCGAGTGGTGCCGGGGATCGGCACGATGTCCGCGCCACGCGCGAGCACCCAAGTGAGTGCCAGCTGGGCGGGCGTCGCGTCCTTGGCCTCGGCCATCTCCCTGACTCGCCCTACGAGGTCGAGGTTGCGCTCGAAGTTCTCGCCCTGGAAGCGCGGGTTGGTCCGGCGCCAGTCGTCCTCGGCGAGGTCCTCGGGCGAGCGGATCGCCCCGGTTAGGAAGCCGCGGCCGAGCGGGCTGTAGGCGACGAATCCGATTCCCAGCTCACGCACGGTGGGGAGGATCGCCGGCTCCGACTCGCGGGTCCAGAGCGAGTACTCGGTCTGGAGGGCGGTGATCGGGTGCACGTCGTGGGCCCGGCGAATCGTCTCGGGCGCCGCCTCCGACAGCCCGATGTGCCGAACCTTCCCCGCCCGCACGAGCTCCGCCATCGCTCCCACTGTCTCCTCGATCGGTGTGTCGGGATCCACCCGGTGAAGGTAGTAGAGGTCGATGTGATCGACGTCCAGCCGCTCGAGCGAGGCGTGGCACGCCTTCGCCACGTACTCGGGACGCCCGTCCACCTCCCTGTCCTCCTGCGTGAAGGCCAAGCCGAACTTCGTGGCGAGCTCGACCTCGTCGCGACGGTCGCGGATCGCCTTTCCGACCACCCGCTCGCCGCTCTCGGGACCGTATGCGTCGGCGGTGTCGATCAGTGTCATCCCGAGGTCGAGCGCCCGGTGGATGGTCTCGATCGCGTGCCGCTCGTCGGTGCCGCCGTAGGCGAAGGTCATGCCCATCGTGCCGAGGCCGATGGCGGACACGTCCAGCTCCTGCCCCAATCTGCGTCGTTCCACGGTGTTTTCCTCTCGTGTCGAGTCTCTCGCCTATCCGTACCCAGGTGACGCTCGGATCGCTCAGGGACGGCTCGCTCCCTGGATTGTCGTTTGGCCTGCCCGGCGCGGGCGGCTCAAGCCGCCATGCCCTCTAGCCGCTCCGCCAGCCGGTTCATGCCCCGCTCACGAGCTGCGCGGGCCGCCTCCTCGTGGTCGAGCGTGCGGTCTGGGGGGAGCCCGAGCTCGACGTCGCGCAGCGTCGCGACCTCCTTGAACCGCATGAGCTCCTCGCGCTGGTCGATCAGGGCCGCGCGAACGCTCGGCCTCGACTCGCGCAGCGCGCCGTCCAGGGCCGCCTCGAGCGAGCCGTGCCGTCGCAGGAGGTCCGCCGCTCCCTTCTCGCCGATTCCCCTCGCCCCGGGGATGCCGTCCGATGGGTCCCCGCGCAGGGCGATGAAGTCCGGCACCAGCTCGGGCGGCACGCCGTAGCGGCGCCGAACGTCGGCGGCGTCGACCAGCTCGGCGCCCCTCCCTCCGGTCCGCACATAGAGGACCAGGACCCGCTCGCCGACGCACTGAAACATGTCCCGGTCGCCGGTCATCACGAGCGCCCGCCCCCCGGCGTCCGCCTCGCGCCGTGCGTAGGCGCCGAGCAGGTCGTCCGCCTCGAGCGTCTCGCTCACCGCGACCGTCCAGCCGAACGCCTCGAAGAAGGCGCGCGCGTCGGCGAACTGCGGCGCCAGCCCTTCCGGCACGTCGGGACGGTCGGCGTGGTAGCCGTCGAACAGCTCGAGCCGGTAGTCGGCCGCGTCGGGTCCGAAGCAGAGCACCACCGCGCGCGGGCCGTGCTCCTCGACCTCACGCAGGATCAAGTTCGCCGTCCCGAGCAGCGCGTTGACGGGCGTCCCGTCCTTCCCCTGGATCGAGTCGGGCAGGGCGTAGAACGCGCGGAACAGCAGCGACGGGGCGTCGACGGCAAGCAGCGGGCCGGGCATAATCCGGCAACCTACCGCCGTTACGGCCTCTGCAGGCGCTCGCCTGATTCGGGGCGTCGCTCCTCGGGTAGCCGCAGATTCGTGGAGCAGACCTCGCTGATCGACTCGCAGTCGGAGCCTAACGACGCGAGCCCGTTCCTCCCCGAGCGGCGCTCGCTCGAGTCGCTCCGGAAGGCCGCCACGGCGTGCCGTGGGTGCCATCTCTGGCGCGGCGCGAGCCAGACCGTCTTCGGCGAGGGGCTGAAGCGCTCGCGCGTGATGTTCGTGGGCGAGCAGCCGGGGGACCGCGAGGATCGGGCCGGGAAGCCGTTCGTGGGACCCGCCGGGCGGGAGCTCGATCGCGCCCTCGACGCGGTTGGGATCGCGCGCGACGACGCCTACGTGACCAACGTCGTCAAGCACTTCAAGTTCGAGGAGCGGGGGCGGCGCCGCATACACCAGACCCCCAAGCGCTTCGAGATCGACGCCTGCAGGCCGTGGCTCGACGAGGAGCTCCGGCAGGTGAAGCCCGACGCTCTGGTGCTGCTCGGAGCGACCGCCGCGAAAGCCCTGCTGGGAAGCTCCTTCCGGCTGACGAAGCACCGCGGGGAGGCGATCGACTCGGACCTGGCGCCGTTCGTCACCGCCACGGTCCACCCGTCGGCGATCCTGCGCGCGCCCGACGACGACGCGCGGATGGAGCAGCGCGAGGCGTTCACCGAGGACCTCCGCGTAGTGGCGCACGCTCTCGCCGCGTAACCAAATCCTCCGTCAGCCGTATTATTGTTGACCGATGGTCAACAAGCCGAACGGAGGGAAGATGACCACCGCAGCGCACACCACCGCCGACGCACCACGCAACAAGCAATTTCTTCTCGCACGCCAGGAGGGGCGCGTGCTCGAATGGATCTCCAACCGGCTCCCGAGCTGGGTGATGCCGGATCATCTGACCATCCTCGGCGTGGTGGCCGCGTTCGGCATCGCCGGCGCGTACCTGCTTTCGAACGGCGACGCGATCTGGCTCTGGGCGGCCAGCGCGCTGCTCGTCGTCCACTGGCTCGGCGATTCCCTCGACGGCACCCTGGCCCGAGTCCGCAAGATCGAGCGGCCGAAGTACGGCTACTACCTGGACCACCTCGTCGACGCCCTCGCCACCGCGGTGATCGGCCTCGGCCTAGGGCTGTCCCCGTACATGCTGCTCTCGGTCGGCCTGATCATCGTGATCGCCTACCTGGTGCTCTCGATCAACACCTACCTGGAGACTCATGCCTTCGGCGTCTTCACGCTCGGCTACGGCAGCGTCGGCCCGACCGAGGTGCGAATCGTGCTGATCGGGCTCAACACCCTGCTGGCGCTCGGGGTCGGACTCGGCTTCCAGATCGGCGACCTCGGGCTAACGGTGCTCGACCTGATCGGCCTGGGCATCGCCGGCCTGATGATCACGACCCTGGTCGCCCGCGCGGCCCGCAACCTGAAGCTGCTGGCCGCCCGCGAGCCGGCGGGGCAGGCGCGCGCCTAGCCGGCGCGCAGCGCGCGGGAGCGCTCCGCTACGGGCTGCAGGAAGTCGGGCAGCGGGCGGACCAGCCCACGGCCCGTCTCCCGCTCCCAGATCTGCTCCAGCTGGGCGAGGTGCTCGTCCATCACCGCGTCGATCAGCTGGAAGTCGGCTGAGCGGATCGCCGCGAGGGTCCGCTCGTGGATCGAGATCACCCAGTCCGGTACGAGCGGCGCGTGGACGGCCATGTCGCGGGCGATCTCGAGCCGCTTGAAGAGGCTCCGCATCAGCGAGACCACGGTGGAGTTGCCCGTAGCGCGCGCCATCGCCAGGTGGAACTTCAGGTCGAGCTGTAGGAAGAGGTCCTCGTGGCGCAGGAAGTCGTCCTCGGCGGCCAGCTCGCGCTTGCGGTCGATGAGCTGGGCGAGCGCCCCGAAATCGTCCTCGCTTGCGTGCACCGCCGCCAGCTGCGCCACCCGGGGCTCCAGGAGCCGGCGAGCCTCCAGCACGCCGGCGACCTCGCTCACCCGGATCGCCTGGCGGCTCCGCAGAAGCTCGCGCGGCACGAGCTCCGAGGCCACGAAGATCCCGCCGGCCTGGCCGCGCCGAACCTCGAGCACGCTCGCCTCGGCAAGCACCTTCACCGCCTCGCGAAGGGTCGGCCTGCTGATCCGCATCTTGGCGGCGAGCTCGCGCTCGGACGGCAGCCGATCGCCTACGTGCAGATCGCCGGACTTGACCTTCTCGGCGATCTGCTCGACCGCCTCCTCGAAGGTCCGGCGCGTGGAGACCGGCTCGAAAGAGGAACCCTCCAAACCGGCGCGAGTATACGGCCGGTCGTCCAGCAGGAGCGAGGGATTCATGGCCTGACGGCGTCTACGCGCTCGAGCGCTTGGCGCTCCGCGACCTCGATCGGCGTGGAGCCCTCGGCCTCGGCGGTCTCGATCGCGCTGTCGAGCCTGTCCATCGCACCCGCGATCAGCTCCTCGTCCGTGGGGCCGCTCTCGCCATACCACTCCATCGAGACGTGAATCAGGCCGCCGCAGTTAGCGAGGAAGTCCGGTACGTAGAGGATGTCGCGCTCCATCAGCACACGAGCGACCTCGCCGCTCGTGAGCGGGTTGTTGGCGGCGCCTGCCACCACGCTGCAGTCGATCGATCGAGCGAGCGCCTCGTCGATGAGGCCGCCGGCCGCGCAGGGCGCCAGCACGTCGACCTCGGACGCGGTGATGGACTCAGCCGAGGGAGCGATCTCGCCGCCGAACTCGTCAGCGAAGCGCTCGCACCGGCGCTCGACCAGGTCGCAGGCGATCACGTGCGCCCCAGCGCCCGCCAGCTTCGAGGCGAGGGTGTAGCCGACCTTCCCGAGGCCGATCAGGCCGACTCTGCGGCCTTCGAGGTCGTCCGAGCCGGTGGTGGCGGCCAGTCCATGCTCGATCGCGTGGAAGACGCTCTCCGCCGTGATCGGGGAGGGATCGCCACCGCCGCCGCGCTCACGAGAGCGGCCTACCACGTAGCGCGTGAACTGCGAGATGAAGTCCATGTCGGCGGTCGAGGTCCCGATGTCCTCGGCGGTGATGTAGGCGCCGTCGAGCCCGTCGATCACCCCGGCCGCCGCCTCGAGCCGGGCCTCGCGCTGCTCATCGTTTCCGTCGTCGAGCACGACCGACTTGCCGCCGCCGAGATCCAACCCGGCGGCCGAGGCCTTCAGCGTCATCGTGCGCGCCAGGCCCATCACGTCTTCGAGGGCCTCCCTCAGCCCGCCCGGGTACTGCTTGAGGCGCATGCCGCCCAGCGCGGGTCCGAGCACCGTCGAGTGCACCGCGACGATGAAGCGCAGACCCGTCTCCGGGTCCTGGCGGACCACGATCTGCTCGTGGTCATCGTCGGTCAGGGTGATGTTCGGACGTAGCGTCGGCTGGGTAGCAATGGTCATGATGTTTGACCTTATACCCGGGCTTAGTTGACTTCAAGCTAAGCTTTCCCCATTGGGAAAGGCCCGGTATCAGGCACAATCGTAGACTAGCGATTGCGCTCTATGTACCGTCATTGGTAAATTACGTTGTCCTTAGGGGATCCGGATTGAGGGGGACCACCGAATGACGTCGAGCGCCGTACGTCAGGGCGCAGCCAGCGGCACCTCGCGCTCCGGTGGGCGCTTCCGCCGGGCCGGCGACGGCGGGCGTCGGGAGGGCGTGCGCCCCGACATCAGCCTGGACGACAAGTACCTGCTCGCGGAGGGTCGCATCCTCCTGACCGGCCTCCAGGGCCTCGTTCGGCTGCCGCTCGACCAGCACCGCGCCGATCGCCGCCGCGGGCTCCATACCGGCACGATGATCTCGGGCTACCAGGGCTCGCCGCTCGGCGGGCTCGACAGGGAGCTCCAGCGCAACCGTGAGCTCTGCGCGGAGCACCACGTCCGTCACGTGCCGGGCCTGAACGAAGAGCTCGGCGCGACCTCCGCCTGGGGCAGCCAGCTCGCCGCCAACCTGCCGGGCGCCTCCTACGACGGCGTTCTCGCCATGTGGTACGGCAAGGCCCCCGGCCTGGACCGAGCCGCGGACTCCCTTCGCCACGGCAACTTCGTCGGCGTCTCCCGCACCGGAGGCGCGCTCGCTGTGGTAGGCGACGACCCCAGCTGCAAGTCCTCCACGATCCCGAGCGCCTCCGAGTCCCTCCTGGCGAGCTTCGGGATGCCCGTGTTCTTCCCAGGCAACGTGCAGGAGGTTCTCGACCTCGGGCTGCACGCCTTCGCCTGCTCGCGCGCCTCCGGTCTCTGGGCCGGCTTCAAGATCATCACGAACGTGGCCGACGCCGTCTCTACGGCCGAGGTGGCGCCCGATCGCGTCGCCCCTGCGCTGCCGATGGTCGAGTGGAACGGCAGGCCGTACGAGCACGTGCCGAACGGCAACCTGCTCGCGCCGGCGTCGCTGGAGATGGAGCGCACGCTGTTCGGCCCCCGAACCGAGCTGGCGCTCGCCTACGCGTATGAGAACGGCGTCAACCGAATCGAGGGCGCGGGGGACGCCTGGCTCGGGATCGTGGCGCCCGGCAAGTGCTACTTCGACCTTCGCCACGCGCTCCGCAACCTCGGCCTCGACGACCGCGAGCTCGACCGCGCCGGGGTGCGGATCCTCAAGCTCGGCATGATCTCCCCGCTCGAGCCGCGGATCACGAGTGAGTTCGCCCGCGGCCTCGAGGAGATCCTGGTGGTCGAGGAGAAGGGTCCGTTCGTCGAGACGCTCGTCAAGGAGGTGCTCTACGGCACTCCGGATGCGCCGCGCGTGCTCGGCAAGCGCGACGACCACGGCGAGCACCTGCTGCCGGTCGAGCTCGACCTGGACGCCGACGTCATCGCCCGCGCCGTCGCCGGCCGCCTCCGCGAGCGGGTGCACATCGACTCCGTCGAAGCCCGGCTCCGCAGGCTCGACGAGATCCAGGGCCGCCCCGCGGCGCTGCCGATGGCCCAGCGCACGCCGTTCTTCTGCTCCGGCTGCCCGCACAACAGCTCGATCAAGGCGCCCGACGGAACGCTGGTCGGCGGCGGGATCGGCTGCCACACGATGGTGCTGCTGAACCCCGAGGGCAAGGGCGAGATCACGGGCATCACGCAGATGGGCGGCGAGGGGGCGCAGTGGATCGGCATGGCGCCGTTCACCGAGGACACGCATCTCGTGCAGAACCTCGGCGACGGCACGTTCCACCACTCCGGCTCGCTGGCGGTCCGAGCCGCGGTCGCGGCCGGCGTGAACATCACCTACAAGCTGCTCTACAACGACCACGTCGCGATGACCGGAGGTCAGGCCATCGAGGGTCAGCTGAACGTACCCGACCTGACGCGCTGGCTCGAGCTCGAGGGCGTGCGGCGGATCATCATCACGGCCGAGGACACGAGCCGCTACAAGGGAGTGAGGCTCGCCGGTATCGCCGAGGTGCGCGATCGCAAGGAGCTGCTCGCCTCGCAGCAGGAGCTGGCCGGGGTCGAGGGCGTGACGGTGCTCATCCACGACCAGGAGTGCGCGGCCGAGTTGCGCCGCAAGCGCAAGCGCGGCAAGTCACCCGAGCCCGCGGAGCGGATCTGGATCAACGAGCGGGTCTGTGAGGGCTGCGGCGACTGCGGGCAGAAGTCGAGCTGCCTGTCGGTGATTCCGGTCGAGTCCGAGTTCGGCCGCAAGACCCAGATCCACCAGGCCTCCTGCAACAAGGACTACTCCTGCATCGAAGGCGACTGCCCCTCGTTCCTTACCGTGGTGCCGGGCGAGAAGGCGAAGCACGAGACACCGGCGCTCGATGTCGAGCTGCCCGAGCCGGAGCGGCTCGTGGACGACTCTGACTTCGCCGTTCGCATGATGGGGATCGGAGGCACGGGGGTCGTGACCGTCAACCAGGTGCTCGGAATGGCCGCGCTGATCGACGGGCTCCACGTGTCCGGCCTCGACCAGACCGGCCTCTCCCAGAAGGGCGGCCCGGTGACCTCGGACCTGCGGATCACGCACGAGTCGCTGCCGTCCGCGAGCAAGACTCCCGCCGGCGGGATCGACCTGTACCTCGGCTTCGACCTGCTCGGCGCGGCGAGCGACAAGAACCTCGTCACCGCCGACCGCGATCGCACGGTTGCGGTGGTCTCCACGAGCGCGGTGCCGACAGGTCGCATGATCGTCGACCTGAACGAGCGCTTCCCGGAGCTGGCGGCGCAGCTCGACAAGATCGACGCCGTAACCCGCCAGGAGCACAACCTCTACCTCGACGCGCAGCGGCTCTCGGAGCGACTCTTCGGCGATCACATGATGACGAACACCCTGGCTCTCGGCGCGGCCTATCAGCGTGGTGCTCTGCCGGTCTCGGGCGAGGCGCTCGAGGAGGCAATCCGGCTGAACGGGGCGGCGGTCGAGAAGAACCTGGCGGCCTTCACGTGGGGCCGGGCGGTCGTGGCGGCGCCGGACGCCGTCGAGCGGGCGACCCGCGCGCCGGAGGACGTGGTCGCGGTACGGGAGCTGTCGGAGCGCGAGCGCGAGCTCGTCGAGCTCGCCGTGGACGGCGACCAGGACGAGCTCCGCCGGCTGGTCGAGATCCGCGTGCCCGAGCTCGTCGCCTACCAGGACGAGGCCTGGGCGCAGAGCTACGCGGAGGCGGTCCTGCGAGTACACGCCGCGGAGCAGGAGCGCACGCCGGGCCACTCGGAGCTTGCCGAGACGGTCGCGCGCCAGCTCTTCAAGCTGATGTCCTACAAGGACGAGTACGAGGTCGCCCGCCTGCACCTCGACGCCGTCGAGCGGGCGAAGCTCGCCGGCGAGTTCGGCGAGGACGCCAAGGTCTGGTTCAACCTGCACCCGCCGCTCCTGCGGGCGATGGGGCTCGACCGCAAGCTGAAGCTCGGCCGCTGGTTCCTGCCGGCCTTCCGCTTGCTGTACCGGATGCGTTGGCTTCGCGGAACGAAGCTCGATCCGTTCGGCAAGGCGAAGGTGCGGAAGGTCGAGCGCCGGCTGATCGGCGAGTACGACGAGATGACGGCGGAGGCGCTGTCATTGCTGACTCCCGATACACATGACACGGCGGTCGAGCTGCTCGAGCTGCCGGACCTGATCCGCGGGTACGAGGAGATCAAGCTCCGGAACGTGGCGCTGTTCCGCAAGCGCGCGGAGGCGATCCGGAGGCGGCTCCGGGTCGGCAAGAAGGCGCCGGAGATCGTCAGCGCCGGCTGACCGGTACTGCCGGCGCGTGGCGACGGCACGTCCGCGCCGCCGGCCCGAAAGTGGAGCCCCTTTCGCTCATGCGTAGTCTCACTGCATATGAGCGTGACCGCACTCGACACCTTCACGATCGGCGGCGACCTCGACGTTCGCCGGCCCGGCTTCGGCGCCATGCGCATCACCGGGAGCGGCATCTGGGGCCCGCCCGCGGACCCCGACGAGGCCAGAGCGGTCCTTCGACGGTCGCTCGAGCTCGGCGTGAACCTCATCGACACCGCCGA
>Ga0126312_10003639_pt1 | contig 10418 bp, 7 predicted proteins | sample Plot104A_FD_92537 | JGI IMG/M metagenome (GOLD analysis project Ga0126312, IMG submission 92537) | Serpentine soil microbial communities from UC McLaughlin Reserve, CA, USA - Plot104A | ecosystem: Environmental > Terrestrial > Soil > Grasslands | place: USA: UC McLaughlin Reserve, Lake County...
CGGCTCCGGCCCTTGCTCGGCTGGAGGGGACAGATTCGAGCTCGACCGCTGTGAAGCTCGTGCTGGGGCCGTTGCTTGCGGTTGCCCTGCTGCTGATCGCGGCGGCGGCAATCTCGCCTGGTTACGTGCCTTGGCCTCGAGTTGCAGTCGGCCTCCAGGCGCACCGCTCGGACCTGATCGTCTTCGGCGTCGGCGCAGCGGGCGTCGCGCTCTTCGTGTTCTGTCTCCAATTGCTTGGCCCGTAGAGAGATGAGCGTGCGCCGCCGCCGGATCCTCGCCGCCGTTGCTGCGGGCGTCGCCCTGGTCGCCGTCTCGAGTGCGTCCGGTGTCGACATCGACGGCTACACCGCAACGGGGACGCCGACACACGTGAAGCCGTCGACGCCGACGACCTTCACTGTCGTCCTGACCAACAAGCCAGCGTCGCCGAAGGAGGCCGACAAGGCGAAGATCGCGATCCCGCCCGGCTTCAGCGTCGACGCAGCGAGCGTTCAGGCGTCGGCGAGCGCCGCCGGGGCGTGCGTTGTCTCTACATGGGTCGCCGACGGAACGCTCATCGCCGGCGAAAAAATCAATCTCAAGAGGCCGGGCGGCGGCTCCAGCACCCGCCTCTGCCCTGGCGCAAAGCTGACCGTGCAGTTCCTCGCGAACTCGCCGGCTGCGGAGGGGACCTACACGTGGGCGACGGAGCTCCTCCGCGATATGGACACGTTCGTGCTCACGGGTGCCCAGCCGAGCGTGCAGGTCGACGGGACTTCGCCGACGATCACGATCAGCTCACAGCCACCGAACCCGAGCAACGACCCCGCGCCAAGCTTTGCGTTCTCCGCCGGCGAGGCTGTCGGCTTCGAGTGCAAGCTCGACGGCGGCTCGTTCACGTCCTGTAGCTCGCCAAAGACCTACAGTGGCCTCCTCGGCGGCTCGCACGCGTTTACAGTCAGAGCAACAGATGCCGCAGGCAACGTCGCGACATCCAGCTATAGCTGGCTGATCGACACGACGCCTCCGGTCGTCGTACTCACCGACAAGCCGAACCTCGCGAGCAAGAACTCAACCGCAAACTTCTCGTTTACAACGAGCGAGTCGGCGGCCTTCGACTGCAAGCTCGACGACGGCCCGCTCGTCGAGTGTGCCTCGCCGAAGAGCTATGGCGATCTTGCCGACGGCTCCCACACGTTTACGGTGAGGGCGCTGGATCTTGCCGGCAACAGCGGCCAGACGAGCTTCAACTGGACGATCGACACTGTCGCGCCGTCGGTGACGCTCACACAGAAGCCGAACGACCCGAGCGGCGTCAACTCCGCCACGTTCGCGTTCGTGACGGCCGCGCCTGAGCCCGCAACGTTCCAGTGCAGGCTCGACACATTGGTCTTCACCTCCTGTACCTCGCCGAAGAGCTATAACGGGCTGTCCGATGGTGCTCATACGTTCGCGGTCAGGGCAACGGACGCTGCGGGCAACACGAGCGAAGAGAGCGAAGCGAGCATCCATTCGTGGCTCGTGGAGACCGTGCGCCCGGTCGTCACGCTCACCGATTCGCCGAAGAACCCGAGCAACAGCTCGGCTGCGGCGTTCGCCTTTGCGGCGAACAAGGCTGCGACCTTCCAGTGCCAGCTCGACGCGGCAACCTACGTCGCCTGCGACACCCCCCGGAACTATGCGGGCCTCGCCGACGGCGCCCACACATTCAGGGTGAAGGCGACAGGAACGGCCGGCACGGGCCCCGAAACCGTCTACACCTGGACGATCGACACGAGCGGGCCGACCATCGCGATCACGGGTAAGCCGGCCGACCCAACCAACAATCACTCGGCGAGCTTCGCGTTCGCGGCGAGCGAGCCCTCATCCTTCCAGTGCAAGCTCGACGGTGGCGCGTTTGCCGCATGTAGCCCGCCGCAGGCGTACGGCAACCTCGGCGAGGGCCGCCACACCTTCGTCGTGCGAGCTATCGATGCGCTGACGAACGTCGGGCCCGAAACGGCGTACGCCTGGACGATCGAGACGCGGGCGCCGCTGACCACTATCACCTCGGCGCCGCGCGGCCTCGGCAACAGCACGATCGCCGCCCTCTCGTTCTCCGCGGACGAGCCCGCCACGTTCCAATGCAAGCTCGACGACGGGGGCTTCGACCCGTGCAGCTCGCCCGCGTCCTATGCTGGCCTGCGGGACGGCGGCCATGCCTTCGTCGTGCGAGCAATCGATTCCGCCGGAAATGCGGGTGTCGCCTCGCACGGGTGGACGGTTGACGCGACCGCACCGCAGACGACGATCGATTCCCGACCGGCACGAAGCACCACCGCGACATCCGCGACGTTCGCCTTCTCGTCGAGCGAGCCGGCGACGTTCCAGTGCCGTCTGGACGGCGGCGCGTTCGCACCGTGCGGCGCTCCGAGGACATACAAGGCGCTCGCGCGCAGCGTTCATACGTTCGCCGTCCGCGCGATTGATTCGGCGGGCAACGTCGACGCGACTCCTGCAGTGTCCACCTGGACCGTCGGCCGGCCGGTCACCAGGACCGTCGCGAAGTACGCACTCTTCGCGCCTACGCGCGGGGCGCGGGTGACGCGGCCGCCGCTTCTGCGCTGGCGGACGGTGAGCCGCGCGAAGTACTACAACGTCCAGCTGTATCGCGCCGGTCGGAAGGTGCTGACCGCGTGGCCAACGCGGCCGAGTCTGCAACTCCAAGCTCGCTGGACGTACGGCGGCCGCGCCGAGCGTTTCAAGGCCGGCGTCTATCGCTGGTACGTCTGGCCGGGGTTCGGGCGAGCCTCAGATCGCCGCTACGGGCGGCTGCTCGGAACGAGCACGTTCGTCGTCGGCCGGACAACGCGTCAGCGCTAGCGCCCAAGCCGGTGGTGGCCCCGGCTACTGTCGGTAGGTCTCGATCAGCGCGGCGCCCATCGCCTTTGCCCGCCTCGCTGCGTCCCGGTCGCCCTCGCCGGCAGCCACGATCGATCCCTTCATCAGGATGTGCCACGAGTGGGCGAAGGTCGCGGGGTCGCGGAGGCCGGCGTCGGTCGCGAGTGTCGTCAGGAACGACCTGATGTTCGCGAGGTGCAACGCGCTCGCGCGGCCGATCGGGTGATTCAGGTCGGCCCACTCGAGCAGGACGTTGATGAACGAACAGCCTTCGAAGTCGTCGCGGTGAAACCACTCGTCGAAGGCATCGAAGATCGCAAGGAGCTGCTCCTCGGCCGTCTTGCCGCGGCTCCGGGCCTCCTTCTCGACCCAGTCCCGCGTCCACAGCTGCTCCCGCTGGGCGAGGAACGCGAGCACGAGGTCGTCCTTCGACGCAAAGTGCCGGTAGAGCGTGGCCTTGGCGACCTTGGCGCGTTCGAGGATCTCGTCGATGCCGACGGCGCGGATGCCCCTCCGCGCGAAGAGCTCGTAGGCGCTGTCGAGGATCCGCTGGCGCGCATCGAGGGAGCGGGGTGCAACGGCTTCGCTCATTCACCGAGTCTACTGCCTAGACAGACGGTTCTTTCTGCCGCCGCCAATGCGGGCGAGAGGACTTGAACCTCCAAGGACCTCGCGGTCCAACGGGACCTAAACCCGTCGCGTCTACCAGTTCCGCCACGCCCGCGCGATTGAAGGATAGAGCGACGGGGTAAGTAGGAGCACTCGAGAACGTCAACAACGCGAAAGGAGGGGCAACGATGTACATCGGAGGCGGCGTACTCGTCCTGATTCTCATCATCCTGCTCCTCATCTGGCTCCTCTAACAGACGCGCTCCCCCGGGCACGCGGCAACCCGGGGGAGTGCTGGCACAATGGCCGTCCTGTGAAGGCGACGGTCCAAGAGCTCCCCGAGAGCCGTGTTCGCATGACCGTCGAGGTCCCGAGCGGCGACGTCAAGCACGCGATCGACCACGCCGCGTCGGATCTCGCGGGCAGCCTGAAGATCCCGGGCTTCCGGAAGGGGAGGGTGCCGATGCCGGTCCTGCTGGCGCGCGTCGGCAAGGACCGCCTCTACACGGAGGCGGTCGAGTCCCACATCGGGGGTTGGTTCCGTGCGGCACTGCGCGGGACGAACGTCCGCCCGGTCGAGGCGCCGGAGTACGGCTACGACCTCCCGTCCTCTACGGCAGATTCCTTCGAGTTCACGGCCACCGTCGCGGTCCAGCCCAAGCCGAAGCTCGCCGACTGGACGGAGCTCGAGGTACCGGCGGCCGAGGCCGAGGTCCCTGAGGAGCTGATCGACGCAGAGCTCGAGGTGCTTCGCTCCACCGTCGCCGATCTCGCTCCGGTCGACGGCCGGCCGGCGGGCGAGGGCGACGTCCTGATCGTCGATCTCGTCTCTGCCGACGGCGAGGCACAGCGCGACTATGTCGTGGAGCTCGGCGCGGGACGCCTGCTGCCCGAGATCGAGGAGGCGCTGGCAGGGATGGAGGCGGGCGGCGAGCAGGAACTCGAGTACGCGCTGGCCGACGACTCGAGGTCGAAGCTGACAGTGCACTTGAACGAGATCCAGGAGAAGGTCCTGCCGCCGGTAGACGACGAGCTCGCCCGGAAGGCGACCGAGTTCGACACGCTCGAGGAGCTCCGTGCCGAGATCGAGGACCGGCTTCGCGGGCAGCTCGAGGCCGAGCTCGAGGCGCAGTTCCGGACCGCAGCGGTGGACGCGCTCGTCGACGCGACGAACCTCGAGATCGCGGACGGCCTCGTCCAATCTCGCGCGGTCGAGCTCTGGAACGCACTCGTGCGCTCGCTCGAGCGGCGGGGCATCAGCGCCGAGGCGTACCTCCAGGTCAGCGGCCGGACGCCCCAGCAGATTCAGGCGGACATCGAGAGCGAGGCGCGGCGATCGCTCGCGCGCGAGATCGTGCTCGAGGCGGCGGCGGACGAGCTGGGGATCGAGGTCACCGACGAGGAGGTCGAAGAGCTCCTCCGCGAGCAGGCCGAGGAGGCGGAGGAGGATGCTGACGAGCTGATCGCGCAGCTTCGCGAGGCGGGGCGGTACGACGCGCTGCGCGCCGACATGCGGCTGCGCAACACCCTCGACCGCATCGCCGAGGACGTGAAGAGGATTCCGGTCGAGCTCGCCCGCGCCCGCGAGCAGCTCTGGACACCCGAGCAGGAGAAACCCGAGACCGCTACGAAATTGTGGACCCCCGGCAGCAAGGAGCCTGCATGAGCCCGTTGGTACCGATGGTGATCGAGCAGACGTCGCGCGGCGAGCGCGCCTTCGACATCTACTCGCGCCTGCTGAACGAACGCATCATCTTCCTCGGCACGCCGATCGACGATCAGATCGCGAACCTGATCATCGCCCAGCTGCTGCACCTCGAGTCCGAGGACCCCGACAAGGACATTGCGGTGTACGTCAACTCACCGGGCGGGGACGTCTACGCGGGCCTTGCCGTCTACGACACGATGCAGTTCATCAAGCCGGACGTGCAGACGATCTGCGTCGGGATCGCGATGTCGATGGGGGCGCTGCTGCTCTCGGGCGGGGCGAAGGGGAAGCGCATGGCGCTGCCGAACGCGAAGATCCTCATCCACCAGGTCTGGACGCCCTCCGGCCCGGGCGGACAGGCTGCCGACATCGAGATCCGTGCGCGCGAGACCCTCAACCTGAAGCGCCGCCTCGAGGAAATCCTCGCCGAGCACACCGGCCAGGACCTCGAGAAGGTGTCGCGCGACACCGACCGCGACTACTTCATGTCGGCGCAGGATGCCAAGGAATACGGCATCATCGACACCGTGATCAGCAGCCGAGATTCGACGCGGGTCTAGCAACGATGACGATTTCGGGGTACAAGGAGAGCTAGCGTGGCGCGGGCGAGCGACGGTAACGAGCAGCTTCTCTGCAGTTTCTGCGGGAAGAGCCAGAGGCAGGTCAAGAAGCTGATCGCCGGACCCGGCGTCTACATCTGCGACGAGTGCATCGATCTCTGCAACGAGATCATCGACGAGGAGCTCACGACTCCCTCGCAGCTCGATCTGGAGAACCTCCCTCGCCCGAGGGACATCTACGCCGTTCTCAACGACTACGTCGTCAGCCAGGAGGAAGCGAAGCGCACCCTCGCCGTCGCCGTCTACAACCACTACAAGCGCGTGCAGATGGGGACGGAGGAGAACGACGTCGAGCTTCAGAAGTCGAACATCCTCCTGCTCGGCCCGACGGGCTGCGGCAAGACGCTCCTCGCGCAGACCCTCGCCCGGATCCTCAACGTCCCGTTCGCGATCGCCGACGCGACGGCGCTGACCGAGGCGGGCTATGTCGGCGAGGACGTCGAGAACATCCTCCTCAAGCTGATCCAGGCCGCCGACTTCGACATCAAGAAGGCAGAGACCGGGATCATCTACATCGACGAGGTCGACAAGATCGCGCGGAAGGCGGACAACCCGTCGATCACGCGCGACGTCTCGGGCGAGGGCGTGCAGCAGGCGCTGCTGAAGATCCTCGAGGGGACCGTGGCCTCGGTGCCGCCGCAGGGTGGGCGCAAGCACCCACACCAGGAGTTCCTCTCGATCGACACGACCAACATCCTCTTCATCTGCGGCGGCGCGTTCGCCGGTCTCGAGAAGATCATCGCGCGGCGGATCGGCAAGAACGCCGTCGGCTTCGGTGCCGACATCCGCTCGCGGCACGACGCCGAGACGAGCGAGCTGCTCGAGGAGGTGATGCCGGAAGACCTGCTCGCCTACGGTTTGATCCCCGAGTTCATCGGCCGGCTGCCGGTGGTCTCGGCGGTGCACCAGCTGCAGCGCGAGGATCTCGTCCAGATCCTCACCGAGCCGCGTAACGCGCTCGTGAAGCAGTACCAGCGCTTCTTCGGCTACGACTCGATCGAGCTCGTTTTCACCGACGACGCGCTCTGGTCGATCGCGGACCGCGCTCTCGAGCGCGAGACCGGCGCCCGCGGCTTGCGCTCGATCATCGAGACGGCGCTCCTCGACGTCATGTTCGAGCTCCCGTCGCGCAAGGACGTCTCCAAGTGCGCGATCACGAAGGAGACGATCGAGAACGGCGTCAAGCCGACGCTCGTGACCAGTGCCGGTCACGAGGTCGACGACGACGAAGAGCCCGCGGCCGAGTCGGCCTGATTCCAAGCCTCCTGCGTTAAGCTCCCGCCCCGTCCGGATAGGGGGAGTTTTCTATGGACGGTGGACCCTGTTTGCCGCGGTCCTCGCGCTCGTCGTAGCGCCGAGTGCGTCCGCGGCAACTGAGACATCGAAGCTTCGCGACCACGTGAAGCTCGGCAAGATGGTCAAGCACCTCGAGGCCTTTCAGGCGATCGCCGATGCGAACGGCGGCACCCTGTTCGGAGGCACCGCCGGAATGACGATGCACCCCACGTATCACACCGCGGCCGATCGGCTCGACACGGTGAACATGACGTCCCTCGACGACATGGCCGACGCGGGGGCTCACGCGATCCTCTGGTTCGCAATGGACGGCAACTCGGAAGGTCGCGATCCAGGTTGGAGAGGCCGCGTCGCGCGGCCTCTCCTGCGTCTGCGCGCCGCCTATACTGGACGCATAGTCGCTGCCTGACACATCCGTACTCTTCAGCGCCGAATGACGGTCGGAGCCGGCGAATGATGGACACGCGTTACAACCCCCAGGGCGTCGAGGAGCGCTGGCAGCAGGCGTGGGAGGCCGAAGGCCACTACAACGCCGAGCCAGACGCGCCGGGCGAGCCGTACTGCATCGCGCTGCCGCCGCCGAACGTGACCGGCGAGCTGCACATGGGGCATGCGCTCAATGCCTCCATCCAGGACACGCTGATTCGCTGGCACCGCATGCGCGGCTTCAACGTGCTTTGGCAGCCGGGCTACGACCACGCCGGGATCGCGACTCAGAACGTGATCGAGCGCGAGCTCGCGAAGGAAGGGCTCAGCCGCCACGCGATCGGGCGCGAGGCATTCGTCGCGCGGACGTGGGAGTGGCTGGAGCGATACGGCGGGATCATCATGGGCCAGCTGCGGCGACTGGGGGCTTCGCTCGACTACCGGCGCGAGCGGATGACGATGGACGACGAATACGTCCGCGCCGTCCTCCGCTGGTTCGTGCACCTCTACGACAAGGGCTACCTCTACCGGGCCAACCGGATCGTGAACTGGTGCCCTGTGTGCGAGAGCGCGATCTCGGACCTCGAGGTCAACCACATCGAGGAGGACGACACCCTGACGTGGGTCCGATACCCGCTGGTCGACGGATCGGGACACGTCACGATCGCGACCGTTCGCCCGCCGACGATGCTGGCCGACACCGGCGTGGCCGTGAACCCGAACGACGAGCGCTATAAGGAACTGATCGGCAAGGAGGCGATCGTTCCGATCGTGGAGCGCCGTGTGCCGATCGTCGCGGACGAGCGCGTGGAGATGGACTTCGGGACCGGTGCGCTGAAGATCACCCCGGGTCACGACCCGATCGACTTCGAGATCGGACGGGACCACGGCCTCGAGGAGCTGACGGTTATCGGCCTCGACGGCCGCATGAACGAGCAGGCGGGCGAGTTCGTGGGGCTCTCGCAGGAGGAGGCGAACGAACGCATCGTCGAGCGGCTTCGCGCGCAGGGGCTGTTGGAGAAGCAGGAGCCGTATCGGCACAGCGTCGGCCACTGCGACCGCAGTGGCAACCGGATCGAGCCGCTGATCACGCTCCAGTGGTGGTGCGACATGGAGCAAGTCGCCGCCCCCGCGATCGAGCTCGTGCGCAGCGGGCGCGTGCGGTTCTTCCCGCTCCGCTACACCGACGTGTATCTCAACTGGATGGAGAACATCCGCCCGTGGTGCGTTTCGCGGCAGCTCTGGTGGGGGCACCGGATTCCCGTCTGGTACTGCCCCGACGGCCATACGACGGCGGCGGAGTCCGCGCCGGCGGCCTGCGGCACCTGCGGCTCCGCGGAGCTCGTCCAGGACGAGGACGTGCTCGACACCTGGTTCTCGTCGGCGCTCTGGCCGTTCGCGACGCTCGGCTGGCCCAAGCAGACCCCGGAGCTCGAGACCTGGTACCCGAACGACGTCAGCTCGACTGACCGCGGGATCATCTTCCTCTGGGAGGCGCGGATGCAGATGGCGGGGATTGAGCTGATCGGCAAGATCCCGTTCCACTCGATCAACATCCACTCCACGATCAACGCGCCCGACGGGCGGCGGATGTCGAAGAGCCTCGGCACCGGAATCGACCCGCTCGAGACGGTCGATGCGCACGGCGCCGATGCGACCCGCTACGGACTGCTCAAGATGTCGTCGTCGCAGGACGTCCGCTTCAACGTGAAGATGATCGAGGAAGGGCGACGCCTCGCGAACAAGCTGTGGAACGTCGCGCGACTGATCCTGACGAACACGGCGGGCGCCGAACCGGACTTGCGCCCGCGCGACCGCGAAGAAAGATGGATCCTCGCGCGCCTGGACGCGACCCGCGCGCAGCTCGAGGACAGCTGGTCGCGGTACGACTTCGCGCCCGCGGCCAATGCGCTCTACCACCTCACCTTCGACGATTTCTGCGACTGGTACGCGGAGGCGATCAAGCCTCGACTCTACGAGGGCGATGGTGATGCGCAGGCGACGGCGCTCGCCGCGCTCGAGCGGCTCGTGCGCCTGCTCCACCCCGTGATGCCCCACGTGACCGAGGAGCTCTGGTCGCAGCTGCCGGCGCGTGAGACCCGTCTGATCAAGGCGCAGTGGCCGGCGGCGGACGAGCGCTACGCGGCCGAGGCGGGCGCCCTGACGCGGGTTCAGGAGGCAGCGGAGATGTTCCGTCGCAGCGGCGTTGCTCCGACGCTCGAGCCCGACGAGCAGCGGATCTTCGCCGCCGTCGTGCGCCCGGACCGGGCGAAAGTCGACGGAGATGCCGGCGCCGAGATCGAGCGGCTGAAGAGCGAGATCTCCCGGGCGGAGGGGATGCTCGCCAACGACCGCTTCGTGCAGCGGGCGCCCGCCGAGGTCGTGGAGGCGGAGCGGGAGAAGCTCGCCCGTTACCGGCGTGAGCTCGAGGCTCTCATCGGCTAGCGAACGCCCCGCGACCGCGTGGCTCGCTGCACTCAGCCCGTGGCCGGAGGAGTTCGGCCTCGACCGCATGCGCCGACTCCTCGAGCGCCTGGATCACCCGGAGCGTCGGTACTCCGCGATTCACGTTGTCGGGACGAACGGCAAGTCGACCGCCGCGCGGACGATCGCCGCTCTCTTGCAGGCCGAGGGGAGGCGGGCGGGCGCGTACACCTCGCCGCACGTGAGCGGGTGGTCGGAGCGCATCTGGGTCGACGGCCGCGAGGCCGACTTCGAGCGCGCCGTCGCGCGGATCCGCCCCGACGCCGATGAGCTCGGTGCCACGCAGTTCGAGGCGCTGACCGCCGCCGCGTTCGTCGAGTTCGCCGACCGGCAGGTCGACGTCGCCGTCGTCGAAGCAGGGCTCGGCGGCCGGCTCGACGCGACCAACGTCGTCGACGCCGAGGTCGTCCTGCTCA
>Ga0126312_10003640_pt1 | contig 10413 bp, 6 predicted proteins | sample Plot104A_FD_92537 | JGI IMG/M metagenome (GOLD analysis project Ga0126312, IMG submission 92537) | Serpentine soil microbial communities from UC McLaughlin Reserve, CA, USA - Plot104A | ecosystem: Environmental > Terrestrial > Soil > Grasslands | place: USA: UC McLaughlin Reserve, Lake County...
GCCGGCACTTGCTCGCTACGCGAGGCCGTCAATGCCGTGGCGGACGGCGACAGGATCCAGCTGGGCGAGGGGACGTACACGCTCGCGCTGAATCAGCTCCTCGTGAGCGACGATGTCGCGTTCATCGGCGCCGGCCCGACAGCGACCACGATCGAGCAGCACACGCCCGGCAAGCGCGTCATCGAATTCGACGTGGGAACGACGTCGTCGATGAGCGGCCTGACGATCACCGGCGGCAAGCTCGCGGGTAGCAACGGCGCCAACGGCACCGCCATCACGCCGGCGGGCGACGGCGGTGGGGCCTTCGGCGGCGGCATTCGCGCCGGCGGGACGGCGTTGACGCTGACGCTCGTCAACGTCGTCGGCAACAGCACCATCGGCGGCCGCGGCGGCGACGGCTTCTCGCCCAACAGCGGCACCGGCGGCGCGGGCGGAAAGGGGGGCTCCGCGGGCGAGTCGGCGATCGACGTGTCGGGGCACCTCACCCTCGACCGCGTGACCGTCGCGGACAACACCGCCCAGGCTCGCGCCGGTGGCAAGGGCGGGAACGGCAGTGACTCCAACGCGGGCGGCGCCGGTGGCGACGGCGGCGGCGGCGTCGGTGCGATCGGGGGAGGCTCGAGCGTCATCGTGATCCGCGACAGCGCGATCACGGGCAACAAGGACTTTGCCGGTCCTGGCGGCGCCGGAGGCAGCGGTGGCAACTCTGGCGGCCACGGCGGTGACGGCGGCCGCGCAAAGAGCAGAAGCGGCGGCGGCGTCTTCAGCAACGGCGACGTCACGATCATCAACAGCACGATCACGGGCAACGAGGCTCATGCAGGCGTGGGCGGCGCGGGCGGCAGCGGCGGTTTCCTCGCGACAGGCGGCGACGGCGGCGCTGCAGAGGGTGCGGACGGAGGCGGCGTCGCCCTGTTCAACGGCGCCACCGGCCACATCGCGTCGACGACGATCGCCGGCAACGGCGTGTTCGCGGGCACCGGCGGCGGCGCCGGCGCGGGATTCGTGCCTGGCGCCGCCGGCGACGCGTTCCTGGCGACGGGAGGGAACGTCGAAGTCGCGTCGGCCACGCTCGAGATCCGCGACTCCGTGATCGCCGGTGGAACCGGCGCGCCGTCGTACTCCAACTGCAGCGTCGACAACCTGGCGGTCACAAGCCACGGCCACAACGTCGACAGCACGAACCAGTGCATCCAGACGCCGGCCGACGGGGACCGGCACGACCTGGACTCGAAGCTCGGGACGCTGCAGGACAACGGCGGCCCGACGAAGACGATGGCGCCGCTGACGGGCAGCCCGCTGATCGACGGCGGCCCTGCGATCTGCCAGGGCGTCGGCGCGCCAGTGACCGCTGACCAGCGCGGTCTACCGCGCGGCGCGGTCTGCGACATCGGCGCCTATGAGGGGATCGCGCCGGCGGCCACGGCGGCGCCAAGCGTCAGCGGCTCGCCGGTGGCCGGCCAGACGCTGACCTGCGTGACCGGGTCGTTCAGCGGCGACGCGCCGCAGACGATTGACACCGTCTGGCTGCGCGACGGGCAGCAGACCACGACCGGGGCGACGTATCCGATCCCCCCGGCCGATGTCGGCCACGCGCTCGCCTGCCGGCAGATCGCTACCAATCCGTACGGGAGCGCAAGCGCCGACAGCACGGCGGTGCAGGTGACCGCGGCGCCGGCGGGGGCGAGCCCGGGCGCAAAGCCCAAGCTCTCCAACCTGAAGATCAAGCCGAAGAAGCTGCACCGCAAGACCAAGGCGAAGGTCACCTTCACGCTCAGCGCAGCGGCGCGGGTCACGTTCAAGATCTGCCGGTTCAAGGGCAAGAAGTGCAAGCGCGTGAAGAAGGGCGCGCCGAAGGCGCTGCAGGGCAAGCAGGGCGCCAACCGCGTCCGGCTCAAGGCCAAGGGACTGAAGCGCGGCCGCTACCGGCTGACGGCGACGCCCGCCGGCGGCAAGGGCGTGCGCGCGTCGTTCCGCGTGGTGCGCTAGGCGCTACCGCGCCAGCAGCCGCCCCAGCGCCCGGGCATCCTCGAGCAGCACGCTGCGCAGCTTCCCGCCGTGCAGCGCTGCCGCCGGGTGATAGAGCGGGAACAGCGCGCGCCCGGCAGCTTCGTGCGGGCGTCCGTGGACGTCGGCGATCTTCACCGTCGGGTCGAAGCGCGCCAGTGCGTGGCGCCCGAGCGGCACGACCAACTCGGGCTCGATGACCGCGAGCTGCGCGTCGAGCCACGGCCATGAGTGGGCGACCTCGTCGGCCCGCGGATCGCGGTTCCCGGGCGGGCGCGACTTGAGCACGTTGGTGATGAAGATGTCGTCGCGCGCGAGTCCCGCCTCTGCCAGCAGCGTGTCGAGGAACCTGCCGGCCGCGCCGACGAACGGGCGCCCGAGCCGGTCCTCGTTGGCGCCGGGCGCCTCGCCGACGAGCACGATCCGCGCGTCCGGGTTGCCTTCGCCCGGGACGAACGTCGCGCAGGACTCGCAGGGCTCGAAGCCGCACGGGAGGTGCGAGCAGATCTCGGCGGCGATCGCGTCCAGCCGCTCCTGCCGGGTCAACGGAACATCTCCCAGTACGCGCGCGCGACCATCCGCCGCGTGTACAAGGTCGTCTCAGACGGCAGCGCGTCGTGCGCGAACCAGCGCGCGTGCGCGATCTCGCCCGCGTCGACGACAAGCGACAGGTCCGCGTCGTCGGCGTCGGCGGCGAAGCAGTGCACAGTGTCGCGCCGGCCGGAGCTGCGCAGCAGGATCGCACCGAGCGCGACCGGCCGCTGCGCGCGCACGCCGACCTCCTCCTCGAGCTCGCGCAGCACGGCGTCCTGCGGCGCTTCGCCGTCGTTGATGAAGCCGCCGGGCAGGTCCCACTCACCGCGCCGCCCGTAGGTGTGGCGCACGAGGAGCACGTCGTCGCCGCGACGCAGGACGACCTTGACGCCCGACGTGTGCGGGCGCCGCAGATGCCACCAGCACTGCAGCGCGAAGTAGCCCACGCGGAACACGCGGCGCCGCGCGGGGATCGGCAGGCGCGCGGCCGCCGATTCGGCATGTTCCAGGAGCGTCACCGCCCGAAGGGTTGCAGCTACGCCGACCGTCCAACCTGCTGCGTTCTGGGGCGTTGCAGAGTCGGGGTCGCGTCGCCCGCCCCGCGGCGCGGCCCCGTCTTCGGGCTATTTCAGCTGCCCGTTGCCGATGACCGCGACGTCGCTCGGACTCGTGACCGACGACTCCGAGGTCGTCGTGGACTCCTGCGTGGTCGTCTGCGGCACGACCGGCCTGACCGGCCTCAACGGCGTCGCGTGCACGGGCCTCGCCCGCTTGGGACGGATCACGTGCCCTTTGGCCTTCGCCTGCCCCGGATTCACCTTGCCCTTGATCTGCCCCGGCGCGCCGGCCTTGCCCGTCGTGCCGTTGCCGTGTCCGGGTTGCGTCCCGGCGATGCCCTTGCCGGTTGCGGCGTGGTCGGACTTGGCCGGCGACGAGCTCGGCTTGCCGTGCCCGTGCGAGCTGCCGTTCTTGCCCTCGGCCTTGCCCTTGGCAATCGCGGCCCCGGAGGTCGAGAGGCCCTTGATCGTGCCCTGGTTGGCCTTGCCCTTGGCCGAGCCGTCGTGCGTCTTGGCCGGAGCAGCGGGCCCGGAGTCGTCGCGCAGGTGGTCCACCTCGGCGACGCCGGCTCCGATGCCGCCGCCCGCGAGCGCCGCTGCGACGAGCACCTTCGCCGCGCCCGCCTTGCCGCCGGCCGCGAGGCCCGCGATCACGCCGCCCCCGGTCGCCGTCGCCGCCGTGCCGGCTGCCGCCGAGCCGCCGACGGCTGCGCTCATCGTGGCCGCCTTGAGCCCGGCGGTCGGCAGGACGGGCAGGAGCAGCGCCAGCGCCTCGCGCTGCTTGCGTGACTCGTCGCGGAACGCGCGGCAGCCGTCGCAGCCGCGCACGTGGCGGCGCAGCGGGCCGCGCAGCAGCGCGCCGCCGCGCAGCGTCGCGAGCTGCTCGCGGACGGCCTGGCAGTCGGTTTCGCGTGCTTCGCGCTCGTTCATGAGCGAAGTCCTGGCCTGGAAGACGAGTGCCTTGACCTTCTGCGGCTTGCAGCCGATGACCGCCGCGATCTCGTCGCCGCTGAGATCGCCGAGGCTCGAGAGCAGGAGCGCCGCGCGCTGGTCGTCGGGCAGCTGATGGAGGTCGCCGAGCAGTTCCTGCAGGTCGGCACGGCGCTGGACGCCTTCGGCGAGCCCTTCCGTCGCGGGCTGGACGAGCGGATCGTCGACGTCGGCGTGCTCGCGACGGCTGCGGATGATGGACAGGCAGCGGTTGCGCGCGACCTGGAAGAGCCACGGCTTGACGTCGACCGCGCGCCCGTCGGCGGTGATGTGGCGGTGCAGAGCGACGAAGGCGTGCTGGGTTGCGTCCTCGCCATCGGGCTGGGAGCCCAGCATGTGCCGGCAGAAGCTGAGGATACGGAGGTGGTAGCGGTCATAAAGCACCTCGAAGGCCGCTGCATCTCCCTGCCTGACCAGCTCGACCAGGCGCTCGTCGGACCGACGCGCAAGCACGAGCCGACCCCCCATACGGGGTGTCACAACCGGCGCTTCATGCGCTGAATGGGCCTCCAAGGAGCAGGTCCTTCCCTCCGTCAACGCCGGACTGGCGCTCAGGTTGGTCATCGACAGGATCTCACGTTCACTTGACAGCGCCTACTTTTGTGTCGCGAAGGGCCACGAGCCCTCCCAGCGTGCCCACGTAGGCGGTCCCGTCGGGGCCGAGCGTCACGGGCGCGTAGTTGTTGTTGTACCCGAGCCCTGAGCCCGCGAGCGCCTTGTAGACCGTCTTGCCCGTCCGGAAGTCGAGCGTGGTGAGGAACCACGGATCGTGGGAGTCGCTGCCCTTCGTGTACGTGTAGACAAGGCCCGCACCGAGCGAAAGTTTCGGCACGACCGACGGTGCGACCTCGCTCGATGTCCAGGCGACGCGGCAGCCGCGGCCACGGGGCCTCAGGTTCACGCGCGCGAGGCCCGGCGTCGTCGTCTTGCCCTGCATGACCGACGACGGCCCCGTGTAGCCGTAGTTGTTCTCGACGACCATCGATCGTGGCGTCGCTATCAGCGACTGGTCGGTGTCCGAGGCGCCCTTGGCGAACACCGGCTGGCGGCAGACGAGCCGCCGGCCCTTGACCCGGCGCGCGCGCTTGAACACGAGCACGTCCATCGGATCGGCGTTGTCGGTGATCGCGACGAGCTTCTTGCCCATCAGCGTCGGCGTGGTGCCCGAGCCCTTCTCGCTCTGCCCCGGCTTGGCGATGCCGATGTTCGCGTAGCGCCGGCGCCAGATCGTCTTGACCCGGCCGGGACGGGCCTCGAAGCGGTACAGCGCCGCGTCGCTGACGATGTAGACGCCGCCCTGCTCGTCGACGGCGAACGAGTTGCCGACCGGCTCGCCGAGCGCGCGCGAGACGATCCGCCCGTCGCCGGTCGCGTAGCCGACGACGCCGCCGGTGGAGGCGAACCAGATGCGCCCGCTCCAGTCCGGCAGTCCGCTGATGATCGACTCGCCGTCGGCGACCACGCGGGACAGGTCGATGTCGCGGACAAGTTCGAAGCCCGGCGCCGGCGTCTCGGCGTAGATCTGCACGTGGCGCGTGGTCGTCGGCACGACGGCGCGGTCCTGATTGTCGAGGTAGAAGTAGCCACCGCCGCCGAAGCTCGTGAACAGGTTCGCGAGCGTCCGCGGATCGCGCGGCGGGAGCGTCTGCTCGGCGAGCGTGTCGAGCGTCCGTGGGTCCAGCATGCGCAGCGTCGGGCCGGGGATGCCGACGCAGACCGTGACGATCCGGCCGTGCGAGTCGAACGTGACCGACCCGCAGTCGGCTGTGAACAGCGTCGAGGTCACCTCGATGTCGTGGCCGAGCGGGCCCACGCCTCGGTAGGTGTCGGTCTGGTAGGCGTCGTCGTGCAGGTTCGAGCGCTCGTTGGGCGCCATGAACGGATGGCGCGGCGGGGCCGGCGCGGAGACCGGATGCGGCATGGCGGGCGTGCCGCTGAACGCCGGCACCGATCCGTTGTCGCTCGGGATCGGGATCGCAGCCGTGGCCAAGAGCGTCATGAGTGCGCTGCGCATGCAGCGCATATTCTGGCGCTCCGGATTATGGTGCGCGCCGCTATGAAGATGACCGCGCTCACCGTCCTGCTGACGTCGCTTGCCTGTGCGACGCCCGCTCTTGCCGACGTACAGCCGTACGGAACGAACGACGCGGGGGGCTTTCGCAACGTGCTTCCGCCCGGCGAGGCGGGAACCGACAACGCGCTGCAGCTCGCGCTCTTCCAGGCAACGGGCAGCGTGCCGCCGCACTTCACCGACCAGCAGCCGCTCTACGACGGGCTGCTGTTCGCGTCGCCGACGCTCACCCACGACGACGTCGCCAAGTACTTCAAGGACGCGACCTTCGGCGTGCGCGAGGGCGATGTCGAGTCGACCGAGTCGCCGCGGCCCGGCGTGATCATCGTGCGCGACAAGCAGTACGGGGTGCCGCACATCTACGGCGCCACCGACGACGACGTCGAGTTCGGCGCCGGCTACGCGGGCGCCGAGGACCGTCTCTTCCTGATGGACGTCCTGCGCCACACCGCCCGCGCGCAGCTGAGCTCGTTCGTCGGAGGCGCGCCGGGCAACCGGGCGATGGACCGCACGCAGTGGGCGATCGCGCCCTACAACGAGGAGGACCTGCAGAAGCAGATCGACCTCGCCCCCACCGTCTACGGCGACCGCGGGCGCGAGCTGGTCGAGCGCGGCAACGCGTTCGTCGACGGCATCAACGCCTATGTCAACAAGGCGCTGAGCGACCCGACGAAGCTGCCGGGCGAGTACGCGGCGCTCGGGAAGATGCCGACGCAGTGGGACCTGCGCGACGTGATCGCCGAGGCGTCCCTGATCGGCGGGATCTTCGGCAAGGGCGGCGGCAACGAGGTGCGCTCGGCTCTGCTCCTGCAGGCGCTGCAGCAGCGCTTCGGCAAGAAGAAGGGCCGCCGCGCGTGGGCCGACTTCCGCTCCAAGAACGACTCCAAGGCGCCGACGACGGTGTTGAAGAAGCGCTTCCCGTACGAGACCGCGAGCGCGTTCTCCAAGCGCGGGCTGGCGCTGCCCGACATGGGCTCGGTCCAGTTCACGCCGGTCGCGCCGCCCGTGGCGAGCGACACCCGCTCGACGGGCGCGCAGCTGCGGCGCGCGCTCGCCGCGCACCCGCACGCGTCCAACTGGGAGCTGATCAGCGCGCGCGAGTCGGCGACCGGCCACCCCATCGGCGTGCTCGGCCCGCAGGTCGGCTACTACGAGCCGCAGATCCTGATGGAGGAGGACCTCCACGGCCCGCAATTCGACGCGCGCGGCGCGTCGTTCCCGGGCGTGAACCTGATGGTCCAGCTCGGCCACGGGCGCGACTACGCGTGGAGCGCGACGACGGCCACGTCGGACAACGTCGACACGTTCGCCGAGGTGCTCTGCCAGGACGACTTCCACTACCTGTGGAAGGGCGACTGCCGGCCGATGGACAAGCTCGAGCGGACGAACTCGTGGTCGCCGAACCTGAGCGACTCGACGCCCTCGGGCTCGGAGACGCTGACCGCGTACCGCACGGTCCACGGCATCGTCTACGCGCGCGGCAGCGTCCGCGGCAAGAAGGTCGCGTTCGTCTCGGCGCGGTCGACCTACTTCCACGAGGCCGACAGCGCGATCGGGTTCTTCGACCTCAACGACCCGACGAAGGTGCACGACCCCGAGTCGTTCCGCCAGGCCGTCGGCGGGATCAACTTCCTGTTCAACTGGTCCTACATCGACGCGGACCACATCGCCTACCAGCTGAGCGGCTGGATGCCGCAGCGCGCAAAGCGCACGTCGCCGGACTTCCCGGTGCTCGGGACGGGCACGTTCGACTGGCGCGGCTTCGATGCCGACCTGCACATGTCGAGGACTGTGCCGCTGGATCGCCGCCCGCACGTGGTCGACCAGAAGTACCTCGTGTCGTGGAACAACAAGCAGGCGCCCGGATGGGCGGCCGCCGACGACAAGTTCTCCTACGGGCCGATCTTCCGCTCGCAGATGATCGAGCGCCGCGTGCAGGACGCGATCAAGGGGCCGAAGAAGGCGACGATCGAGCAGCTCGTACAGGCGATGGAGGAGCCGGCGTCGCAGGACCTGCGCGCGTGGTCGCTGATGCCTGTGCTGAAGCGTGCGCTCGGTGATCCGAAGGACCAGACGCTGCGCGACGCGATCGCACTGCTGTCGAACTGGGCGGCGTCGGGTGCCCACCGGCGCGACCTCAACCAGGACGGCAAGGACGAGGACGAGCAGGCGATCGCGCTGTTCGACACCTGGTACCCGCTGCTGGTGAAGGCGCAGTTCGGCCCGGCGCTCGGCGACAACGCCTACGACGCGCTGTCGACGGTGCTGCGGCCCGCGTCCGTGCTCCCCGGCGACGATCCGTCGGCCCCCGACTACGACGACGGCTGGTGGGGGTTTGTCTCCAACGACCTGCGTGGGCGCTGGTCGCGGCGCTACTGCGGGCGCGGGTCGCGCGCACGGTGCCGGCGGGCGCTGCACGGCTCGCTGCGCGAGGCGCTGGCGACGGTCGACGCGGCGGCGCTGTACGGCCGCGGGGATTGCAAGGACGACCCGGACGCACAGTGCTTCGATCGCAACCGCTCGACGATCGCGGGCGGGATCTCTGTGCCGCCCACGGTCTTCCAGAACCGGCCGACGTTCCAGCAGACCGTCGAAGTGGCGCAACACGCGCCGAGGTAGCGGGTTCACAATGGTGGTGTGGACTCGCTCCGCGGACAGCTCCTGGTCGCAGCCCCGGTGCTGCAGGACCCGAACTTCTTCCGCACGGTCGTCCTGATCGTCGAGCACAACGAGGAGGGCGCGATGGGGATCGTCCTCAATCGCGCGACCGACACCGGCCTGGACGAGGCGGTGCCCGACCTGGTCGACGTGCCGGGGATCGAGGAGACGATGCATGTCGGCGGCCCGGTCCAGCCACAGACGGTGATCCTGGTCGCCGAGTTCACCGATCCTGAGGCCGACACGCCGCTCGTCGTCGGCAGCGTCGGCGTGGTCGGTGCGGAGACGGACCTCGACGAGCTGCCCGCCGCGATCATCCGCGGCCGCGCGTTCGCCGGCTACGCCGGCTGGGGCCCCGGCCAGCTCGAGAGCGAGGTCGAGCAGGAGGCCTGGTTCACCGTCGCACCGCTGCCCGACGACCTGCTCGCCGACGAGCCCGACGAGCTGTGGAGCGCCGTGCTCGCCCGCAAGGGCGGCTGGCACCGCGTCGTCGCGCGGATGCCCGCGGACCCGTCGCTCAACTGAGAATGAGGGGTCTGGCCCCTGAGTCTCACCTGAGAATGAGGGGTCTGGCCCCTGAGTCTCACCTGAGAATGAGGGGTCTGGCCCCTCATTCTCAGTAGGGTCCGGCGCCGCATGGCCAAGCAGAAGCGCCGCAAGCCGCCAAAGCCCCAACAGCGGTCGGCCGAGCCGACCGTCGCGCAGCAGCGCGAGGAGTGGCGCAAGGCCAAGGCGGAGGACGAGGCGCTCGAGGAGCTCGGGCTGATGCTCGACCTCGAGGGGCGAGAACCACCGAAGTACGACGTCATAGCCGGCGTCGACGCGCGCGACCAGATCGATCGCCTGGAGCTGCTGCTCGCCTACTACCGCTGGACCGTGCTGACCGGGACGACGCCGCTGCCGGAGGACTGGGAGGGCAGCGAGGACTGGCCGCACCCGGACGCCGCGGAGGCGCTGTTCGGCTCATGGGACGGGCTCGTCGACTCCAGCCGGATCGAGGACGGGCTGCTGATCGAGCTGGTCGACAAGGCGCTCGACGCGCACGCGAAGCTCAAGGCGCGCGCCGAGGAGCTCGACCGCCGGGCACGGACGATGGACGAGGACGCGGTCAAGGGCGCAGAGCTGCGCCGCCAGGCCGACCTCGCCGCCCTGCGCCGCGACGAGGCGATCGGCCGCGCCCAGGAGGCGGAGGGCGCGCACGACCGCGCACTGGCCGAGAACCAGCGGCTGCGCGAGCGCGCCGCCGCGCTGGAGGCGCGGCTGGCCGAGCAGGAGCCCGAGGCCGAGGCCCCGCCGCCGGACTTCGACGAGTGGCTACAGGGCTTCGAGCAGCAGCTCGCCGCGCAGGCGGCGACCGAGGCCGCGCGCGACGAGCTGCACACGCGCCTCGAGGAGCTCGCCAGCGAGCGCGAGCGCGACCGCCAGACGATCACCGAGCTGAGCCGCCTGCTCGCCGCGGCCGACACCGAGACCGACGACGCCCCGACCGAGGAGGCGGCCGAGGAGCCGCCCGCCACGGTGCTCGAGGCCGTCGAGCGCGCAGCCGCCGGGGCCACCCACCTGCGCTTCGCGCCGCGCGCCTTCGAGACCGCCGCC